>Ga0315279_10000460_pt1 | contig 81128 bp, 77 predicted proteins | sample YL17G06_20_MG_FD_203694 | JGI IMG/M metagenome (GOLD analysis project Ga0315279, IMG submission 203694) | Sediment microbial communities from Yellowstone Lake, YNP, Wyoming, USA - YL17G06_20 | ecosystem: Environmental > Aquatic > Freshwater > Lake > Sediment | place: USA: Wyoming | collected...
AGGAACTGGATCTGACCTACGAATACGACCCCGAGAACCGCCTGGCCGAGGTGAACAATGAAGGAGACCGGACAACGTACGAGTATGACCCGGCCGGGAGGGTTCTCAAGACCGTGAACCAGACCACCGGGCTCACCGACGCCCTGACCCGCAACGACGCCGGGCTGCCGGTCTCCCAGCTCATCACCTGGGGACCGCGGCAGCTCTATGTCTTCAGCCATGACTACGACCTCTCGGGGGACATGGTGAAGAAAGTCGGCTGGGGGGCAGAGTTGGCCCGGTCGGACTCGGGGGTGGGGCTGACCCCTTCGGGTCGGGGGGGCGGGCTGACTCCTGGCAGCGACGGGGGCGCGTCGGGCGCCTCAGATGAGGGTATCACCCGGTACGCCTATGATGGGATGGACCGTCTGACCCACGTGGAGTATCCGGACGGGCGGTCGGTGGAGTATGAGTTCGATGACCTGGGGAACCGAGCGAAGATGGTGGAGATCGTAGGGGTCCCTGGCGCGGGGGACGCGTCCCCCGGAGGCTCGGACGGGTCTGGAGGCGCGTCCACGGGCCAATCGGTGAGCCAGACCACCTACACCTACGACGCCGGCAGCCGCCTGCTGGCCGCCGAGACCGTGAGCGGCGGCGACAGTCGGACCGTCCTGCACTTCGGCTACGACAGGAATGGCAACCAGGTGGCCAAGGAGGATCTGATCTACGCCGGCGGATCGGTCATCGGCGAGGACTCCTGGAGCTTCGGTTTCGACGGGCTGAACCGGCTGAATGGGGTTGTGACCCCGGAGGCGGAGCGGTATCGGTACTCGTACAGCGGAGAAGGTCTAAGGGTCATAAAGCAAAGCGTGGACCAGACGCGCACCTACGTCTGGGACGGCCAGAACATCGTTCTTGAGGCCATCGCCGATGTCGGGCGCACCACAATGGTTCGGGGCACACGGCTCATCTCTCGGACAGCACCTGGCGGGATCTCGTACTACGCCCACGACGCCCGGGGGGCTGTGTCGGCCCTGTGGGGGAGCGGGTCAGCATGCCTTGACGAGTATCGGTACGATGCCTATGGCGCGTGTGCCGTGGAGACGGCTGGCCACGATCTCAGAGTCGAGCGGAGCCTTGTCTCCTCAACCTTCCGGCACGACGGTGAGCAACTGGACGGAGAGACAGGCCTGTACTATGTGCGGGCCAGGTTCTATGACCCAGCGGAAGGACGGTTTCTCTCTGAGGATCCACTACTGTCGACCTCCGGCAGGTACTATCCGCTGGCCACTGCGGCCTACATCTACTGCGGCAACAACCCCTTGAGATTCCGCGATCCGTCGGGCCTCTGGTACCTGGACATCAACTTGACACTAGTTAGTCCGGTGCCGACGGTGGGGGTAACGATGGGTGTCGTGGTCGATATGCTAACTGGGGACATCTACGTCTACCTTGGAGCGGCCAGCGGTACGCCTGGCGTGACGGGCAGCCTAACAGCAGGCTTCGGGACTGACCCATCCGAGGGTCCAATGGCTGGCGCGAGTGCGAACGTCCTTGTTCCGATTCCAGTTGCCATTCAGGGGGGCACAGGAGAGGACGGCTCCGACTTCGTGGAAGTGGGCCTGTTCGTAGGCTCGCCGGGCTACTGTCTATCTACCTACAACATGCTTCTGATCTACGACGCCTCGGGGTCGAACGTGAGCGGTGCCGACCACCACCGTTCCGTTTAGCCGATGAGTTCCGAGAGGCCGGCCAATCGGATTGAGACGTCGGGCCGGGAGAAGGTGGTGAGGAGTCCTTGAGATGTACACCGTGGACTGCCAAGTGCAGAAGCATACGGCGACTTGCCATTGTGTGTCTAGTTCTACTCCTACTCACAATCATGGCTTCTTCCTCCTGGCGTGGGCCAGCCGTGGAAGGGCTTGCGTTCAGTCTCCTCGCAGTGTTGGCGCTGAGCCTGCTACCCTATAGTCGACGCAATGCTCGCATCGGGAACCGCTGGCAACGTAGGGTATTCGGCAGGACGCTTCTAGGTCGCTTCATACCCGACGACGACACTGCGGCTGCACGTTCTGAGGTGGCCACGTTCGCAATCGGCGTAGCATTACTGCTCCTGGCCCTGTACAGATTCGGCCAATGCCTGGAGCTCGTGGGGAAGTCCTGACGAGGGAGCGAAATCCCCAAGTCGGTCTTGACCTCTTCGAACTGAGCCTGAGCCAGGCGCCGGGTGAGGGCCTTTTGGCTGCGGCGATTGATCTCGTCCTCCAGGAGCGTCTCAAGAGACCCGAGATAGCCGACTTCATCCCGCTGTGCTTCCTTGAGGCGGAGGTCAAGAGTGTCGAGCATCCCGCCCAGGCGCAGAACCCTCAGGTGTCGCTCCAGTTGATGAGTGAGCAAGGGCGATCACTCCTTTCCGATACCGTTCCGCAGGAACAGTCAAAGCTCAGAACGCGGAGGAAGCTGAAGAGCTATACAACATAGGCAAGTACGGGAACGAGATGGTCACGATTTCGACCTACCTCATCCCGGCCGGCACAACCGTCTACTACGGTCCGATAGACGGAGGCAGCGTCTATCAGTACTATGTGCCCGACTCTTTCTCGGCCGACGTGCAGCTTCTGAAGACCGAGGCTCTGCCGGGGGCGTGACACTCAGATCCGAAGGAGCGAGGAGGTCAGCACAATACCATGATTGGCCGCGGAAGGAGCCGCACAAAGAAACGCATAGCGAGGCTTCTCGAGAGTCTAGTCGTGTCCACGATCCCTTGCGATAGAGGGCTGTCACAGAGACTCAGCCATCTCCGGGATCGAGTGCTGTCGACTGACGGCAATGACGTTCCTCGTTGGCACGCGCTACTGCTGGACATATTCCAAATGTACGGAGGAATGGGGTCTCTCAACGATTACACACTTCTGGGGGACCCGGAGGCAGGTGAGCTGTACGGAGTGGTACGTGGGACCCTGGAGACCCTGGGACTGGTTCAACCACTGCATCCTCGCCCTGTCATCTCAATTGGACCTCCGAACTCCGTCGTGCCGGAAGCCGACATCGCTTCCGTTCGGTCCACGGGGGCGGCTTGCCCGCTCGTGCGGGAGATCTACCTCTACGCCGAATCGGTAGACGGAGGCCGTCCAGCCTTGGTCGTCGGCATGCTCCTTGACGGGAATCGAGCGGCACCTGCCATCGGACCAGCTATGGATGGGATAGCAGCCGCGCTACGATCCTCGTGCCCTGGGATTGCCTTTGACCTGAGGATACTTGAGGACGGAAGCTTTGCTCTGCGCAGTCTCCGAGCCGGCATTGGCCCCCTCTTTCGTCGTAACGGATGAAGGGCTCGGCAAAACACCGCCGGACCAAGATCATTCCCGTTTCCGTGGGGAGAAGAAGCACCTCAAGGCAGCGACGACCTCCGCGTGGCGGAAACGGCAGACACGCCAAGACCCGGCTCCGTTGTCGGCTGCAACGGAGCCAACGTCCTCTGCAAGGTTGGGCGTGGAATCGGAGAGGGGCGATCTGCTCGGGCTCTAGACTAGGGCCCTGTGCGAGGTGATCGCCCGGCAGGTGGACTCCTACAGCGAGAAGGCCGCCAAGATAAGAGCCCTAGCCGAGGCCCGCAAGGTGGCCGACTACTTCCACTCGGTCATGCTCTTCGACGACCTCAGGGCTCGGATCGACCAGGCAGTGTCCGACCTGGAGAATGGAGCACTGAGACATGACGCTTTCCCTTGTATTGGGGACTGCTTCTCCTACTAGCCCTAACGTCCGGGGCTGCTGTAGCGGCGCATTGCGCATTCCTGCTCCGCCAGGGTGATCTTCAGAACGCCCGCCAAGGCATTGACGCAGAGGAGACCCTGGCGGCCATCAACGCCGCTCGGAGCGTTACGGTAGTCAGGTAGTTAGGTCTTGCGCCGGACCGGCCACCGGGGCTGAAGGCCGGTACTCCCGCAAGACGGACAGCTGATAGCGGCTGGGGGCTCCGTTGGTGCTTCCGCCGCTTCCGTCGCCGGGCACCCGGTCTCGCGACGCGAGCGCCGGCCGCATTTGGGGCAGACGAAGGTGCGGGTGACGAGTTGGTAGGGGCCGCCCTCGATCCGGATGGCCTTGCCCTCGACGATGCCCCGGGTAAGCTTCTCCCGGGCGGAGGTCAGAAGCCGCTGGAACGTGCTCTGGGCCAGGTTCATCCGGCCCGCGCACTCCTCCTGGTCGAGCCCCTCGAGATCCTTTAAGCGGAGAGCCTCCAGCTCGTCCACACCCAGGCAGACCTCGTCGAGGGTGGCCATGGGCACCCCGGCGGGCTTGAAGTAGGTGACGTTGGGCAAAAACTCCACGAGGCGCGGCTTCGGCGGGCGGGGCACCCTGTCACCTCCTACTTTCGCGGACCACATTCTCGTCCGACGCGCCGGGTCCTCCGGCGGGCTCGCCCGAGCCTTCCCGGACCAGGTCAGACAGGCGGTCCCACAAACGCCGGATGCGACGGGCGATCTCTCCGGTGGAGTGCTCTACGACCGTTACCCCGCTGACGACGGCCCGGACGACGGCGGGGTCATAGGGTAGTCTGGCCACGACCTCGGCCTCCGACGCGGCGCAATGCTCCTCGATGCGGCGAGAGTTGTCCTCGTCGAGGTCGCAGCGGTTTATGGCGACGACGGTCCGGAGCCTGAAGTGGCGGCAAACGACCAAGACCCGCTCCAGGTCGTGAATGGCGGCCACCGTGGGCTCCGTGACGACTAAGGCCACGTCGGCGCCGGCCAGGGTGGCTAGCGCCGGGCAGACGTGGCTGCAGATGTCGCAGCCTTCGCAGGAGAGCGCGTCCACAGCCGGAGGCCGGGCCGCATCGGACTCACTCGCGGTGGTGGCACCGCCGGCGGCGGGATCGGCGAGGGCCCCACTCCGGCAGGCCGCGACGCAGGCGCCGCATCCGGTACAGAGGCCGGGGTCGATCACGGCTCGGCGGGGCCCGGTGAAGACGTGCTCTTCCCGCAAGCTGGGGCGCAGGATTAGGGCGAGGTTGGCCGCGTCCACGTCGCAGTCAGCGAAGACGACGCTGCCGTCCGCGGTCCTGCCGGCCAGGACCGCGAGAGCCCCGGCGACGATGGTCTTGCCCGTGCCGCCCTTTCCGCTGACGACCGCGATCTCGCGCACGCCAGGCCGTTCCACGCTAGGCCACCCCTTTCGCCCGGCTGATGACCTGCTCGGCCAGCGCCTCGAAGCGCCGCTTCCACCGGGGCGAAGCCAGGACGGCCGGGACACCGCGCGCGTAGGCGCGGGCGAGTTTCAGGTCGTTCGGGAAACGGGCCAGGATGGGAAGGTTCTCCCGCTCGCAATAGCGATCGACGCGGTCGTCCCCCAGGTCCGAGCGGTTTATGACCACGCCGGTCCTTAGACCCAGCTTCCTGGTCATCTCCACGGCCAGGGCCAGGTCGTTGAGGCCGAAGGGTGTGGGCTCGGTCACCAGGATAGTGAAGTCGGTGTCCTTGACGGCCTCGACGGCCGGGCAGGCCGTGCCGGGCGGGGCGTCGATGATGACTACCCGCCCCGGGGTGGCGGCGTCCCGCCGGACGGAGCGGATGAGAGGCACGGTCAGGGCCTCGCCCGGGTTGAGCCGTCCGTGAGCGAAGACGATGCCCCGGGCCCGGCCGCGCTCGACGACCCCGATGGTCCGGGGCTTCTCGGTTATGGCTTTCCGGGGGCAGAGGAGGGCGCAGCCGCCGCAGCCGTGGCAGAGTTCGGGAAAGACGATGGCCGTGTACCGCCCTTGCCGCTGGCCACGGAGATGATCAAGGTCCGTCGTTGCCGCCGCCGTCTTTAGCGGCGTCGGCGAGACGCCCGAGCCGTGCTTCCACGGCCGCCAGGCATCTTTTGAGCTCACTCGCCTCCCGCTTCAGGGCCCTCTCGTCCGAGACAGGCCAGTCCGGTCCCGGGCCGAAGCCTGCCTGCGTGCCCCAACCCATGGCGCCTCCGCCTTGGCCTCCCCTGCCCCAGGCGCCGCCTCCTCGCGGCCCGCAGTACCTCGGATTGCGGTTCGCGTAGCCCGGGGCGTAGTTCCCGGCACAGGTACCGGCTGCCCGGCCGGACATCGGCCCGGAGCCGATGGGACCAGTTCCGTCTCCTCTCGGCATCCTCCATGCCTCCTTTTCGCTATCCGTCACAGCCACCATCGGCGCAGCGCTTGACGTGGCCGGGACGGTCATGGTCGCACAGGCTTTCGCCTTCCTCGAGCGTCCCGGCGAGGTAGGCCCGCACGATCTCATCCACCGGCCCGGACACTCCGACCACCGTCCGGATGCCGTGGTCGGTGAAGAGCTGTTGAGCCCGGCCGCCCATGCCGCCGGCGATGATGACCTGTACGCCTTTCTCGGCCAGGTAGCCGGGCAGAAAACCAGGCTGGTGACCCGGGTTAGGTAGAAGAAGTTGCCCGGCCAGTCGGCCGTCGCGGACGTCGACCAGGGTGTACTCGGAACAGTGACCGAAGTGCGCCGCAACCGCGCCTCCCTCAGTGGCAACAGCGATCTTCATGAAGGTGACCTCCCTAGGTGGTGCTTTTGAAGCTATTCTGCAGACCGGCGTGAGTCGGGACCGTGGCGTCGGAGACCTCGGCCAGCCGCCCGGCGAGGAACGCGTAGACCGAGTCGGCGACGGTCCCGCTAATCCCGGTGTAGATCTTGATCCCGGCGGTTCGAAGGGCGACTAAGGGGTTCGGGCCGATGTTCCCCACCAGCAGGACATCCACGTCCTTGGACCCCAGCGTCTGGGCGGCCCGGGTCCCGGCGCCCTGCATGGCCCGGCGGCCTCGTTCGGAACGGCCTCGCATTCCTTGGTCGCGGGGTCGGTCAACACGAAATAGGCGCAACGCCCGAATCTCTGGTCGACCGGGGCTTCTAGGTCCGGTCCCTGGGCAGCGACGGCTATCCTCATTGCGTTTCCCCTCCTTCCGGCCCGTTCAGGGCCGCCTCGGGTGTGGGAGGGCCTTGGCCGCGACCCGGTCCACCAGGTCGGGCACCGTCTCGAAGATGGACGTCTCGTAGCTTTCGATCTCCCCGCGGTCGCCCAGTTCGCTGATGGACGGGTCGAGGGGGAGCGAGCCGAGGAGCTTGATGCCGGTATCGCGGCAGATGTCCTCGGCCCGGCTGCAACCGAACACGCGAATCTCTTCGCCGCAATGGGGGCAGCGAACGAAAGTCATGTTCTCGACGAGGCCAAGGATGGGCACTCCAAGCATCCTGGCCATCTTCACCGCCTTTCTGACGACCATGGCCGCCAGGTCCTGGGGTGAGGAGACAGTGATGATGCCGTCGACGGGGGAGAGACTGAAGCGCGGTCAAAGGCGAGTCCCCCGTCCCCGGGGGCAGGTCCACGACGAGGTAGTCGAGGTCGCCCCAGACAACGTCGGTCCAGAACTGCTTGACCGCCGCGGACACGAGCGGGCCTCTCCAGATGACGGGGTCGTCCGCCCGGTCGAGCAGGAGATTCAGGGACATCACCCGGATACCGGTCGCGCTCTCCGGTGGGAGGAGGCCAAACCCGATGTTCTCCGGCTTCCCCCTGACCCCGAGGAGCTTCGGGATGCTCGGCCCGGTGACGTCGGCGTCCAGGACGCCCACGCGGTAGCCCGCCCGGGCCAAGGTCGCAGCATGGCTGCCGGCCCCTTCCCGGCGGTCAGGTTCGACCGGGGCTCCTGAATCGGACATGAGCAGCGGGTCATCTTCTAGGGATAGTGTTAGTGTATGCGCTTAGTAGCGGGTATACACCCAATATCGAAACTACCACGACTCCCCTAGGTTGTCAATGAGGAAGCCCGTGTTTATCCGGCTCGGTTCAAAATCGGATATGGCGGGTTTGAAATAAGAGGCTTGTTAGGTTATACTAACTCTGGGAGGGCCAAAACCTTGTCGCGTCAGCCTGAGGTATCGCCGGCCAAGGTATCGCCGGCCATGGAGAACTACCTGGAAGCCATTCTCGAACTGGGTGACGAGGGGGACCCCGCTCGAGTGACGGACATCGCCTCCCGGATGGGCATCGCCAAAGCCAGCGTGGCCCAAGCCCTGGCCGGTCTGCGGGCGAGCGGGCTGGTCCGCCAGGAACCCTACGGCCGGGTCTTCCTTACCGCCGCCGGTCGCGAGCACGCTCTGCGAGTTGACCGCAGTCACCGGGTCCTCCGGACCTTCCTGGTCGACGTTCTCGGCGTCCCGCCGGGGACAGCCGACGCCGAGGCCTGCCGGCTGGAGCACTCCATAACCGCGGACACTCTGGAGCGCCTGGTGGCCTTTCTTGAGAGCTATCACCGCCAATGATCGGGGTGGGGGAAGCCGTGGGGCGTCAAGACATCCTGTGTCTATCCGACCTGGCAGCGGGGCGACAGGCCGTCGTCTTCGCCGTGACGGGCGGCCGCGGCGCGATAGCGCGGCTGCTGGCTCTGGGTCTGGCTCCGGGCCGGTGCGTGCGCGTCGTCAAGAACGACCGCTTCGGGCCGGTGATCCTGGCCACGGACTCGGGCTCCACGCGTCTGGCCGTCGGGCGGGGCCTGGCCTTGAAGATCCGGCTAATCGAGGAGGCCGACTAGTGGGGCCCTTTTTTGCGCTTTCAAAGTTAGTCTCGCCTAACCCGACAGTTAGGATCGTCGCCCTGGTGGGTAATCCTAACAGCGGTAAGACGACCATCTTCAACGCCCTCACGGGCGAGCGGCGCGACACGGGGAACCGGCCCGGGGTCACGGTGGAGTGCGTGGAGGGGAGGGCCCTGGCGCGGCGGGCGCCGGCGCCGCGGGTGGCCGCCGCGAGCGCGCTCCCAGCGCGCGGTCTTGGCCGCGAACCACGCGACGAGATCATCGTGGTCGATCTTCCGGCGGCCTACGATTTCGACGGCCACTCCGAGGACCAGGCAGTCGCCCGCGATTACCTTCTCTCCGGCCGGGCCGGCGCTGTGCTCAACGTCGTGGACGCCATGAACCTGGAACGTAACCTCTACCTGACCATCCGCCTGCTGGAGGCCGGTCTCCCCCTGGTCGTGGCCCTGAACCGGATCGACCAGGTCCGGGCTCTCGGCCTTTCTCCGGACTCGGAGGCCCTGTCGCTCGGCCTCGGGGGGGTGCCTGTGGTCCAGACGGTGGCCCTCACCGGGGAGGGCCTGGAGGAAGCTCTCGCGGCCGCCGCCGGTCTGGCTGACGGGCAGGCGGGTCCGGCCTTCCGGGTCGACTACGGGCCCGAGCTCGAGGCAGCCCTGGCGAGCGAGGCGGCGGCCGATCCCGGGGCTCGCCGGCAGGCTGTCCGCCGGCTTGAGGCCGAGGGCCCCCTACCCGCGATGGCGGCCAAGCGTTTCGAGCTGGCGGCCAGGCTGGCGCGGGGATGTCTGGGTCCGGCCCGCTCCACCGTTCCCGGGCGCCGTCGCGCCACCGACCTCGTCGACCGGGTGGTGACCCACCGCTATGGCGGCGTGGCCATCCTCCTGGCTGTCATGTGGGCGGTCTTCAAGTTCACCTTCTCCGTGGGGACGCCCCTTGTCACCCTGGTCAGCCGCCTTCTGTCCGTCGCCGGGCGGCTGGTCGAGTCACTGGCCGAGACCGCCGGCGCGCCGAACCTGGTCCGGTCGTTCGTGGTCGACGGCCTTATGGCTGGGATGGGCTCGGTGCTGGTCTTCCTGCCTCTCGTGTTCGCACTCTTCCTGGCCCTGGCCGTGCTGGAGGAGACCGGCTACATGGCCCGGGCCTCCTGCGTGAGCGACCGTTTCATGCGGGCCCTGGGCCTGGGGGGCAAGGCCTTCATCCCGCTGGTTCTGGGCTTCGGCTGCAACGTTCCGGCCATCCTGGCCGCCCGGACCCTGGAAAACCGGCGCGACCGGCTGGCGACCATCCTCGTCAGCCCGTTCATGTCCTGCTCGGGCAGGCTGCCGGTCTACACGCTCTTCGCCGGGGCCTTCTTCGGCGCCAGGCAAGGGCTGGTGGTCTTCTCGGTCTATCTGCTCGGCGTTGTCATGGCCGCGGCCATGGCCAAGCTTGTCACCGCCCGGGTCATGCCCGGCGAGAGCGCGGACTTCCTCATGGAACTGCCGTCCTACCGCTGGCCTTCCTGGCGGGGCGTCCTCCGGCAGGCCTGGGGGCAGGCCTGGATGTTCATCCGTAAGGCCGGCACCATCATCGCCGCGGGCGTGGTGGTCATGTGGATCTTGGGGAGCCTCCCCTGGGGCGTGGCCTACGCCAGCCGCGACAGCCTGCTTGGCCGGCTGGGCGCGGCCGTGGCCGTGGTGCTTCGCCCCGCCGGCCTGGGAAACTGGGAGACGGGGGCCGCGCTCGTCTTCGGTCTCGTCGCCAAGGAGTTCGTAGTGGCGGCCCTCGGCCTGGTCCACGGCGCTGGGGAGCAGGCCCTGCCGGCCCTGCTGGCCGCCCACTTCACCCCGCTCACAGCCTTGTCGTTCATGGTCCTGGTCTTGCTCTATTCCCCGTGCCTGGCCACCGTGGCCGCCATCCGCAAGGAGACGGGCTCGTGGAAGTGGCCGGCCCTGGCCGCCGGCTACAGCCTGGTGCTGGGGCTGGGAATGGCCACGGCGGTCTACCAGCTCGGGCGGGTGTTGGGAATGGCCGGGTGAGTGGGAGAGGGGCCCGCCAGAGGGGACTGGAGCCGAGCCGACGGCCAGCCTGTAGTCGACCGGACGGCCCCAGGCTTCCACACCCCGCAGCCGTTCCTGCCGGGCGTTAAAGTGCACCCACACGGTAGCGTCATCGAACCTGGGGTTGCGGGCGAGGAGTTCCCTGTCGCCGTGGCAAATGGCCTCCAGCGCCAGAGGGAGTTCGCGCCGGAGGATGGCCGCCCGTAAAGCCCCTGAGCCGAACACGAACCCGCCGCTAACGTGAAGGTGGACGTGCAGGGTTGGTTCTCCCCCAGCCTGATCCGTCCTCCACTCCGCGAGCACCTCGTCGCGCATCAGTCGCGTGTAGCGGCCGGAGATCTGGGTCAAGTCATACTCCGGGCCGATAGTCAGGAAGAGGTCCCCGGTCAGATCGGAGTGCGTGAGCGTGTAGCGTCTCCTGGTGACAGGGTCCCAGGTAGCGCCGGCGTCCGGGGCGGCGTCGGCCCCACCCGTGAACCTAACGTGAAGCTTCTCCGAACTCAAGCGTCCCACGGCGCCTCGCCTCCAAGCCTACTACGCCTGGCTCCCCCAGGAGGACAGTATTGACCGGCGGCGGGCGAAAGAACCCCGTCCCTGATGGAGTTGCCCCGCTTCGGTGGACACCAAGGGCTTGGTAGTATGCTGGTACAGGGGGTGTCCACGATGGCGGAAACAAAGCCTCCATATGCGCCTGAGTTTCGGGCTGAGGCTGCGCGGCTGGTTAAGAACAGCGACAAGGGACGGCGCGCGCGAAGGGTTGACGACCGAAGAGCGCCAGCAGTTGCAGCGGCTACGGCAGGCTTGTGGCACTGGTCACCCCGTAACCGAGAGCGGAGGATGTTATCGCCTTTAGGAGCTCTACTAGGACGCAGTCCGCCTGGCCGACGTCGTAACCGCGTGCCCGAGACAATGCCTACATCAGCCACCATCTCAAGGTCGCCGGCGTGGGTCACCCCCCCTCTCCGGCGAGGCTGCCCACCTTGTCCACCAGTTCACCAAAGGCATACCCCGGCCGATGAACAACGTGGCCACTGGCTGCCTGCCGGCCGGTTTCATGGAGCAAAGGGCCTCATTGACGAAGCCACGGCAAAGAATGCCTTCCCTTGGAGGGGGTGACATGGAAGGGACTGGAGGCGACAAGGGGGAGCCCTAGTCGGTCTCCTCACCGCCTTCAGGTGGCCAAGCTACGTGAGAAGAAGCGGCCAAAGAGCGTGGGCAACGAAAGCGGGCATCAACTGCTCCCTCTGTGCCCATGGGAGCAGGGACCACCACCCCCCGGCGGCACCTGATGAGGGCACCGCCGGGAGGCATCGTTACGCCCGCTTCGTCATCGGCCGTGCGTTCCTTCGCTGCAAGCCATGGGGCTCAGGTCGAACCCCCGCCCCGCGCCCCGCTACGGTCCGTCAGCTTGGTCTATACCGGGCTCTCTCTGCCCATGAAGCCAGTAGGAGCCCTGGCTGTTCGGCATCCTCTCTATCTCATAGAGCTGAGTAACCGATTTGAGGTTCGAGGACCTCAGGTAACTCGTACCGGGAACGCCCACTGCTTTGATGTCCTTGAAGACTGCGTCGAAGGCCGCCTTCCCGCCAAGGTCAAAAGCCCTGCCCCTCATGTGATGGCTCCTTGCAGCCGACCCCTCCTGAGCGTAGTTGTGCTGCCACGACCGAAAACCACTGCTCGGGATGAGGCTCTTGTTACCCAACAGCGTCCTGACGTTCTCTAGCGACTGAAGGGTCGACACAGACATCTTGAACTGGCGCCAGTAAGCCCTATCTCCGGCCGTGTCCTGGGACCAAAGCTTGTCGGCACCGATGGTGAAGTGAGGCGCGACCTTCGCCGTCAGATTCGAGTCCCAATCCGTGAACCATCGACCTCCGCAGACGTAGGTGTTGAGGTCACCCAGCGGGTTCCGGCCGTTCACTCTGAAGTCGAACACCTGCACAAGTGCCGGGTTGGGTTTGTAGCGCACGAGGAGACAGCCAAGCACGAGAGAAGCTGTCCTCACACTAAAGTACGGTTTACCATTTATGTAGACCCCCGGTTCACTCGACACCGCCGACCACCTGTGAACAAACTGCTCCACAAGTTTCGTTTCCCCGTTAAAAACGCCGTATTGTACCCTGTAGGAGACGACAGTGCTTCCGATCGTGAAAGTAGACACCTGGTAGTTTCGGACGACGGTGAACACCTTGCCTGCCTGGGTGCTCTTCGCTCCGAGAGTGACGCAGAGGTCCTCGAGTCCAACCATGGTGCTGCCATTCACGATGTAGCCTTGCACAGTCCGAGTTCGACCGGGGTAGGGAGTAGGCCAATCCCCTTTTGTCTTGTCAATGTTGCAGAAATCGATCTGGATGGACGCATAGGCGGGTGCAGCGGCACCGGACGCAGGTTTCGGGAAAAGACCGAAAACGAGCGCCACCGCCAGCATCAACGCGAGCGCGGTTCTCTTGAGCCACATTGCTTCGCACACTCTGGCCATCTTGTTTGCCCCCCTTTCTCTCCACATGCTGTGCCGACGCGGGATCTCCCTGTCAGTGCCGCATCGGCTCTGGTCGCGCAGACCACCTCCAAAACGCTCATCACCCGCACAGACGGTTCCTCCTTTTCCCGCATCTGACAGTCAGTCCCTGCTACGCTGGGATGTTTCTCCACTTTTATCACTTAAGCTCTTGCGCAGTCAGCTAAGCCAATTGCTCAAAAACTGTGGTGAAGTGTCCATGTTGGTCCTTCCCGCTCAGGAGTGCCCGAGACCGTAGGAGGTAGGGAGCAATGCGGAGCAGCACCCAAGTTTGGAGGACGTCAAACCTGTTGGTGGGCCTGCCTGGCCACAGCGAATGCAGGGAGGTACAATTGCCGGAGTTCGCTGACGTGGAGCGCGCATTACAGGGATGCCGCCAATCGCGTGAGCAGCGGACACCCGGCCTGGACGCCGGCGTGCGCGACCCCGTGCCTTCGGCATCAGATCACGCTCTCATCGGGCGCGGAGGGCTGCTACCCCGGCTTCTCGAGAGGGCGCCCCAGGGCCAAGCCGGCCAGCGCCCCCTCGGGCGGGAGGAGCATCCCGGACTGGGCCGCGGGCAGCCAGCGGAAGGCGAAGCGCAGGCCCTGATCTATCCCATCCCCGCCCACCGCGTGGACCCAGGTATCAGGGAGGCCGGGCGGGGCGCCGACGGCGAAGAAGACCCAATCCTCGGTGAAGATGCCCGAGGCTCCGGGCTCAGGGTAGATTACCCGTGGCTTCTCCCAGGGAGACCGCGCGTCCGCCGCTTCCGGTGAACTGGTGGCCTCGCCGAGGAACGTGGCGGATGTTTCGCCCCAGCCGGCGAAGCGGTAGCGGCGACGCCCGACCTCGAGGACCGGGCCCACTTCAAGACCGGCCTCCTCGCGGATCTCGCGCCGGATGGCCCCCTCGTCCGTTTCGCCCGGTTCGACGTGCCCGGCGGGCACTTGGATGCCGGCCTCCGGATGGCCGGCGTGCTCAAAGACCAGAACCTCCGGCTCAGCCGACCCCGGCCAGGAACTCCTCACGGGTGATGCCCATCAGAACATCGTCCCAGAAGCGCCCGTCGCGGAAGACTCGCTGTCGGATGCGGCCCTCCTCGCGCAGGCCGCAGGCCAGGTAGCAGCGGTGACCGCGTTCATTGAACTCAGCGTGGGTCAGGTTGATCTTGTTCAGGCCCAGGAAGCTGAAGCCGTAGTCGAGCATCGTCCGGACGGCGTCGCGGCCAAGACCCTGGCCGTGCAGATCCCTGCGCCCGATGACGATACCGAGCATGGCGAAGCGGTTCCGGGAGTCGATGTCCTGGAGGCCGCAGGAGCCAATGTAGGTCTCCTCAGGGTCGTCCTTGAGACAGATGACGAGGTCGACCCCGTCGGCCGGGTTCATTCTCAGGCGCGATTCGACGAATCTCTCCGTCTCCTCGAGGGACTGCGGATGAGACCAGAAACCCAGAAAGCGGACCACATCTTGATCGTTGACCCACTTCTGAATGTGAGGCACGTCGGCCCGGCGGAATTCCCTGAGCCGGACGCGCTGGCCGACAAGAAGCGGCATGAGTCCACCCCCGGAGACGCCCTCGACGGGCGCACGCGTGCTTTAGTCGCACGGCTCTAGTTTCCCTCCCGGCGTGGCGAGGTCCTTCGAGTCGTCCGATGTAAGGAGCGGGGGCGGCGAGTTCAGCGACGCCGAGCCGATTATCTGATCGAGCCCGGCGCCTCAAGAGCACAGGGGGCATCCTGCGAGAGGGGCCCCCCTGTTCTTGGCGGGAATCGGCAATGCCCGACACAATGTCTGGTGGAAAAAGACGGATGCAATAGGAAAGTGAAGCAGCTCTCTAGAAGTTGCCTGGGTAGAACTTGTCTGCCTCTGGCGGCAGCCCAGCTGTCCCAGACGAGCGCGAGGCGGCGGTCCCGGAGGTGTTGCAGTGCGTAAGTTCCTGATGTTGGTTGTCGCTCTATGTCTGGTGGCAGCAACGGCCACCGCGGTTTTGGGGGCTGGCGGCAAGGCCTCCCAAGAGGCTAACGCGCCGGAGGTCGCCCAAGCCCCGTTCATCGGCGACGCCGACGGCAACCGCATCTCGGACGACCTTGATCTCATCCTTAGCGTCCAGTCCGCCGCGGTAGCCAGCGCGGAGAAGACCTACCCGGTCGTGGTCCTCCTTACGGAAACTCCCTCCGACAGCCAGCTCGCGGTCTTGAAGACAGGGGCCGGCTCTTTCGCCACCAAAACCGTCTGGACCCAGGCCGTTAGCGGTTTCGCGGCCGACCTCACCGCCGGGCAGATTGCCTTCCTGGCGAAGAGCCCTTCGGTGCGGCGCATCGATAACGACCGCCCTGTCCGGGCCCTCCTGAACACGGCCACCCAGTGGGTGGGCGTGCGGCAGGCCCGGACCGACTTCGGGGTCGACGGCAACCGCGACGGCTCGGCCACGACCTACAGCAAGACCGACGTGGTCATCTGCGTCATCGACACCGGGATCGACGCCTCGCACGTGGACCTCGACGGCGGCAAGGTCATTGGGTGGAAGGACTGCGTCAACGGGCTGTCCTACCCTTACGACGACCACGGACACGGCACCCACTGCGCCGGCATCGCCGCCGGCAGCGGGGACGGGAACCCGGCCTACAGAGGAGTGGCCCCCGGGGCCGCCCTGGTTGGGGTCAAGGTCCTGGACTACATCGGCTCCGGCTCCACCAGCGCCGTCATCGGCGGCGTCAACTGGATGATAGCCAACAGGGCCACCTACGGCATCCGCATCGGGAGCATGAGTCTCGGCTCTGCCGGCCCCTCGGACGGGACCGATTCCCTCTCGGTGGCCGTGAACAACGCCGTCGCCAACGGGATAGTCATGTGTGTGGCCGCCGGCAACGCGGGGCCCGACGTCGGGACGGTCGGATGCCCTGGGGCGGCCGCGTCGGCCATCACGGTCGGCGCCGCCGTGGACCCGGGCGAGTACGGCTGGGCCCTGGCCGACTTCTCCAGCCGTGGCCCTACCGGCGACGGTCGCACGAAACCCGACATATGCGCTCCGGGCTACGCCATCACCTCGGTCTACGCCGGGACAGGCAACGGCTACACGGTCATGAGCGGCACTTCGATGGCCACCCCCTTCTGCGCCGGCGTCGTGGCCCTGCTGCTCGACGCCAACTACGCCCTCACCGACACCCAAGTGAAAGGCATCCTCTTCGACCCCGCCAACGTGAGGGACTTCGGCCCGGCCGGCAAGGATAACGACTTCGGCCACGGCATCATGCTCGGCTACCGCGATATCCGGCAGGCAGGCGGCTACAGCTCCTGGTGGAGCGACGGGCTGTCTGCCCCCTTCTATTCCGGCTCCCTGAGCGGCGCCGGCGACTTTGACCTCATCACCTTCAGCGTGAATAGCACTACGCTCCCCCTCGCGGTCACCCTCCTGATGGACAACTGGACCTACTCCGTGGACTTCGACCTCTTCTTGAGGAACCCGAGCGGGACCGTGGTCTCCGATTCCCTAGGTATCACCCGCCAGGAGACCATCCTCTACCGACCGCTCGTCACCGGAAACTACAGCCTGGAAGTCAGGTCCTATAGCGGAAGCGGGAGCTACTGGCTGAACCTCAGCCTGGAGGGCGAGCCCGGCCAGTTCCGCTTCTCGGCCGCCGACTACACCGTCAGCGAAGGCGTGACCACCGGCGCTTTCGCCGTGGACCGGGTCTATGGCAGTCGCGGGACCTGCACGGTCGACTACTCCGTCAGCAACGGGACAGCCCTCGGCGGAGCGGACTACTCGCCCGTCTCCGGCACCCTCACCTTCGGGCCGGGCGTGGCGCGGCAGACCGTCCAGGTGCCCATCACCGACGACCTCCTCATCGAGCCCAGCGAGACTTTCTACCTTCACCTCTCGAACCCGACCAACGGGGCCACCCTCGCGACGCCCGCCGACGCCACGGTGACCATCACCGACAACGACACTCTCAGACCACCCCAGACCCCAACCGCCTCCACGAGCGCCGACGGCATCCTCTTGAGGTGGCAGCCTCCCCCGGGTCCTGTCCCGGGCGGCTACGAGATCCACATCGCCACCACGTCCACCGGCGCCTACACCAAGGTGAAGGACGTCACGAGTTGGCCGGGCGCCCAGCCGAACGCCGAAGTGACGGCGGCCGATTTCGAAGGCACCGGGTTCACTTTCACCAGCGGGCGGACCTACTTCTTCAAGCTGAGGTCCTTCTTCGACCTGGGCCCGGGGAACCGGGTGATTTCCACCTTATCGTCGGTAGCCAGCGCTCCGGCCGGACCGCTTCCCCCGCTGGCGCCGGCCAATCTCACCGCGGTCACGAGCGCCGACGGTATCCGGCTGAACTGGCTGGCGCCTGCGAGCGGGGTGACCCCCACCGGTTATGAGGTCTACGTGGCCACCACCTCGGCGGGGCCGTTCACGACCCTGGCCAAGACCGTGACGGCTTGGGACGGGCCGAACCCCAACTGCGAAGTCACGGCGGCCGACTTCGCTGGCACCGGCTTCACCTTCTCAGGCGGCCGGACCTACTACTTCCAGGTAAGAAGCTACTACGTCCACTCCATCGCTGGCCGCCTCGTCTCTGGGCCGTCAAGCACAGCCTCGGCCGTGGCCGGCCCCATCCCGCCGCTGGCACCAGGGTCCGTCACCGCGGCCACGAGCGCCACCGGCATCCATCTCGGCTGGGCGGCCCCGGCGAGCGGGGTGGCCCCCCAGGGCTACGACGTCTCAATCGCCGCCGCCGCGACCGGGCCCTGGACCCTGGTGAAGTCCGTGACCAGTTGGGAAGGGGCGGCCCCCAACTGCGAGGTGACCGTCCTCGACTTCTCGGACGGCCATGGGGGCTACACCTACGTCTTCACGGTCGGCCGGACTTACTACTTCCAGCTCCGGAGCTACATCGTCCACCCGATAGCCGGTAGGCTCGCCTCCGGGCCTTCGACCGCGGCCAGCGCCAAGGCCGGGCCGCCCCTACCCGGGGCCCCGGCCTACCCGACGGCCACCACCACGGCCTCCGGCCCGGCCACAGGCGTCCACCTGGGCTGGAAGCCGCCCGCGACTGGGCCGGCCCCGGCCGGCTACTCGGTCTGGATCTCGGCCATCTCGACGGGAACCTACACCTTCGTCAAGGATGTGACCTCGTGGTCGGGGCCCGACCCCAACTGCGACATCACGGTGCTGGACTTCAACGGCCTCGGTCAGCCGGTCTTTAGCTTCCGGGGCGGAGTCAGGTACTACTTCAAGCTCTACTCCTACACCATCCACCCGCTCGACGCGAGCCGCATCGCGTCGACCGCGGCGGCCACGACATCCGCCACGGCCGGCCCGCCCGCGTCGGGGGCTCCGACCTACCCGACTGCCACGACCACGGCCTCCGGTCCGGCCACAGGCATCCACCTCGGCTGGAAGGCACCGGCGACCGGGCCCGTCCCGGCCGGCTACTCCATTTGGATCTCGGCCACCTCGACCGGGGTCTACACCTTCGTAAGAGACGTCACGTCGTGGTCGGGGATCGACCCCAACTGCGACATCACCGTCCTCGACTTCAACGGCCCCGGCCAGCCGGTCTTCAGCTTCCGGGGCGGCGTCAGGTACTACTTCAAGCTCTACTCCTACACCATCCACCCGCTCGACGCGAGCCGCATCCCGTCGGTGACGGCGGCCTCGACCTCCGCCACCGCCGGCCCACCCGCACCGGGCGCGCCGACCTACCCGACGGCCACCACCACGGCAAGTGGTCCGGCCACAGGCATCCACTTCGGGTGGAAGGCTCCGGCGACCGGACCCGTGCCGGCGGGCTACTCGGTCTGGATCTCGGCCACCTCGACCGGGGCCTACACCTTCGTCAAGGACGTGACCTCGTGGGAAGGGGCCTTCCCGAACTGCGACATCACCGTCCTCGACTTCAACGGCCCGGGCCAGCCGGTCTTCAGCTTCCGGAGCGGCGTCAGGTACTACTTCAAGCTCTACTCCTACACCATCCACCCGCTTGACAGCAGCCGCATCCCGTCAGTCACCGCGGCCTCGGCTTCCGCCACCGCCGGGCCGTCCGCGCCGGGCGCGCCGACCTCGCCCACCGGGGCCACGGCCCCGCTCGGGGTCACCCTCGGCTGGCGGGCACCGACCACGGGGGCCGTCCCCGCCGGCTACGCCATCTGGATCTCCACGACTTCCATGGGGACCTACACCTTCGTCAAGGACGTCACGACCTGGGGCGGGACCTACCCCAACGTCACTATCACGGCCGAAGACCTCGACGGCACCGACCTCGGCGGCGGGGTGGTCGAGCCGGTGTTCGCCTTCAACGGCGGGGTGAGGTACTACTTCCGCATCTACTCCTACGTCGTGCACGCGCTCGACAGCAGCCACGTGCCCTCGACCACGGCCGCCTCCGCCTCCGCCGTGGCCGGACCCCTGCCGCCCAACGCTCCGACCAGCCCCGTCGGGGCCACGGCAGCGGACGGCTTCACCCTGCGCTGGACCGCCCCCACCACGGGCATCGCGCCGACCGGCTACAGCATCGAGCTCAGCCCCTCGCCCACGACGGGCTTCGTCCTTCTGCCCGACGTCACGAGCTGGTCCGGGCCCAGCCCGAACGTCGCCGTCACCGGGGCCGACATGGCCGCGGCCGGCCTTACCTACACCCCCGGGGCCACCTACTACGCCCGCATCCACTCCTTCGCGCCCCACCCGGTCTCGGGCGACCCCCTGGTCTCCCCGGGCTACGCCTCGGCCTCGGTGGTGGCCGGACCGCTTCCGCCCACCGCCCCGCTCTACCCGGCAGCCACCACGGTCCCGGCCGCCTCGGGCGGTGGCATGAACCTCACCTGGCGGGCGCCGACCTCGGGTCCGGCCCCCGTGGGCTACCAGGTCTACGCCAGCCCGAGTTCGACCTCGGGTTTCGTCCTGGTGAAGGACGTCACGTCCTGGACCGGGACTTACCCGAACTGCCGCATCGTCTTCGCCGACTTTACCGCCGCGGGCCTGACCATGACCCCGGGCACCCGCTACTACTTCCGCATCTTCTCCTACACGCTCCACCCGGCCACCAGCGCCCCGGTCCTCTCGCTCCGCTACGGGAGCGCCTATGCCGTGGCGGGGTAGCCGAAGTCCTGTTCGAAGGACCACTCCTCCTGGCCGACATCCGGGAAGCTCGGCTGTCGGCCAAGGAGCCGTCCCCGGTATAAGAGGCGGTTGATGATGGTCACGGCCTCGTCCCGGAGGATCAGAGAGTCGGGCCTGAAGGTTGAGTCCTCATAGCCCAGGACGATGCCGCTCCGCTAGCAGCCTTCGATGAGATCAAGGGCCCAGTGGTCGCCGAGATCACCAAGATGGTGGGTGACAGGTGGCACCCAGATGGCGCCCCCTGCCCAGAACGCCGAGTCCACGTCTGCGTAGAGCGACTGGCCCGTGGCCAGACCCTCCAGCTCCAGGATACGCATGAAGATGGTCGCAACTTGCGCGCGGGTGAGGCGCTCATAGGGCTTGGATTCCCCGTCGGGGTAGCCGATGATGTAGGGCTTGTGAGTCCGCAGGCCGTACCGTGCTATGGGCGATCTCCTCGGCGGATGGCAGAGTGGCCACCCGGACTCGATAGGTGAGGGTCCCGCTCTCCCCCGCGCCCACCTCCACCAGTTGACGGAGACCTTGACCTCCAGAGCCGGAACCAAGACGGGCTCGTGGGTCACGTGGACTTGCCGCTCTCTTTGACAAGCCGCACAACCTCAGTCCGAAACTCGGGCGCATACGGAGGTCTTGTTGCCGGCATCGTGGACACCCCCTGTGCCTGCATACCACCAATCCTTTGGTGTCCACTGAAGCCGGGCGACCTCACGATGAACCCCCCTGGCCCTCTTCACTGGAGTGAGAAGCCGGCTGCGGCGCGGCTTAGCCGCGCCGCAGCCGGCGGTCCGTCTCGCCTGGCCCCGGTCCGTCTCGCCTGGCCCCGGTCCGTCTCGCCTGGCCCCGGTCCGTCTCGCCTGGCCCCGGGTCGCTTGCCCCCGGTCCGTCTCGCCTGGCCCCGGTCCGTGTCGCCTGGCCCCCGTCCGGGTCGCACAACCCCGGTCCGTCTCGCCTGGCCCCCGTCCGGGTCGCACAACCCCCGGTCCGTCTCGCCTGGCCCGGGTCCGTGTCGCCTGCCCCCGGTCCGGCCCCGCGCCTCCGGTCTAGGTCAGATACGGCGGATCGTCCACACAGATGTTGATCTGGACAGTTTCCGTGACCTTGACGAAGAGCTCGATGACCACGCGCTGATCCACTACCTTGTAGTAATCGCAGTAGATACCGTCGTAGTAGTCGGGCAGCGGGCAATCCGGAGTCTCGTGGATCAGGATCCAGCCGACGTGCTCGATAGTCGGGTGGACCTGAGCCGTCATGCCTGCTTCGGCGTTGGGAATCTCCACAAAGGCCGTGAACGGAATGTCGACCGCCTGATGGCGGACGACATCGTTAGGCCCGACGTAGAATATCTGCTTGTGGATCGTCCCGTCGATGAGAACCTTGCCCCGGATGACCTCACTGGAGACATCGGTGACGAAGGCCATGATATCCTGGACTTTCTTGGTCGGAACGTCCAAGCAGACCTGGTCCTCGATCAGGACCTCCTTCGTGTTCTCCCCGGCCACGCGACCGACCTTGATCAGCGGACCGCTCGGGCAAGTGCAGAGCATGGTCTGGGCCGTCTCCGTCACCTTCACGAAGATGGACAGAACCACTCTTTGGTTGACCTCGTCGCCGTCCAGACGGAAGCTCGTCCTCGACACCGTGATGACCGCGTCCACACTCTGACCCGGCTGCACGCCGTCCAGGGGCACAACGACGGTAAACGGCACATCCTCTGCCTGGTGGTACTCCTGGTGGTCGAAGGCGCAGATGAAGAATATCTGCTTGTGCAGATTGCCGTCGATGATGACCTGATCCTCGGCGGCGGTCGCCGTGTAGTCGTTGACTATCGCCCGGACGACCCTGACCTTCTCGACCACGCAGGGTAGGTGGACCGTGGACTCGACCACCGATCCGGTCGTCGTCTCGGCCACGACGCGCTGCAGCTTGTAGAGCGGGCCGGTGGTTCCCAGGATCACGTTGATTTGCTCGCTCCGGGTCACCTTGACGAAGAAGATGATCATGACCCGCTGGCGAAGCTCGTTCGACGGCAGAGTCCCGACGAGACGGAACTCCACGTCCTGGACGGTGGGATGAACCTGACAGTGCATGCCGGGGTGGGCCCCCGGGACACTGCCGAGCGCGCTGAACAGGACATCCTCGGCCTGGTGGAAGACGCGGTTCCCCGGTCCGACATAGAAGATTTGCTTGTGGACGGTACCGCGGACGACCACTCCGTCTTCGACGACCTCGCACTCGAGTTCGGTGATTCTGGCCTGGATGTCGGCTACTTTAGTCGACGGGAACTCGAGGTAAACGGTCTGGTCGACAACGGCTTCGGTGACGTCCTCGCCGACGACGACGTCGGCCTTGATAAGCATTCTGGCCACTACGTATTTCCCCCCCTCCCTGGTTCGGCCCGACCCCGTCTTGTTGTTTCCTGGCGCTCTGGCACCCAATGGGATCGTCGGCCGTGCGCTTCTCCTGCTATCGCGCAGGACGCTGCATCCTATGTCTTGCGGGAGGGAGGGGTGCGGGCGGGAAAGAGGGCAGCCCCCACTTCGAGGCTGCCCTCCGCGCATCCATCATCCATGTCCCTGGACGCCCCAGCATCCAGGAATCTTCAAGGCCCTTACCTGCCCACAAACATCTGCGTGAACACCAGCCCGAACTGCCCACCCTCGACCACCCCGATGCCGACATGGGTGAACTCCAGGCGGAGGATATTGGCCCGGTGCCCGGAGCTCTGCATGAGACCGTCGTGGGCCAGGGCCAGGCTGGAGGCCGAAGCCAGGTTCTCACCCGCGTAGGTGAAGGGAACCCCGGCCTCTCTCATCATGTCGAAGGGCGAACCGTAGGTCGGCGAGGTGTGGCTGAAGTAGTTGAGCAGAACCATGTCGGCGCTCTTCATCCGCGCCAGGCGAGTCAGTTCGGGGTCAACCGACAGGGCCGGCAGACCGACCACGGCCCGCTCCTGGTTGACCAGATTGACCATGGCCTGCTCAAGGTCTGCCCGGTAGGCGGGGTCCGGCTCGACCGGCGCCGGTGGCAGAGGTGTCGGCGGCTGGGGATCAGGCGCCGGCGGGCTGGGATCAGACGGCGTCCACGGAGGCGCGACCGGGTCCGGTTCGACCGGCGCCGGCGGGCTGGGATCAGACGGCGTCCACGGAGGCGCGACCGGGTCCGGTTCGACCGGCGCCGGCGGGCTGGGATCAGGCGGCGTCCACGGAGGCGCGACCGGGTCCGGTTCGACCGGCGCCGGTGGCAGAGGTGTCGGCGGCGCGGGTGGGTTGGGGTCGGGCGCCGGTGGCAGAGGTGTCGGCGGCTGGGGATCTGGCGCCGGCGGGCTGGGATCTGGCGCCGGTGAAGATGGAAGCACCGGAGGTGAAGCCGGGGCTGGTAGCGACCCGGACGCCGTCTGAGTTGACGCCGAAGCCGGCTTGGCCGCCGCTGACGCCGACGACGGAGTCTCTTGGGTTTGCGCCGCCACCGACCCACTTCCCGACGCGCCGCCGAGAGTGATCTCGTCCGCCACGACCCACAACCGGTCGGGGTTCGCGAGACTCCCGGACCGCAGAACCACGGGAGCGAAGGCGGCAACAACCATCGTCGCGCAAAGGGCCGTTAGGAGCAGACGGAGGAGCCGCGAACGGGCGAAGGTGAGAAGATGCTTCATCGGGTGGCCTCCTTCGGGAAATGGTCGGCCCGCTGACGATAACCGGTTGGGGAAGTCGGTGCGGGACACTACCATTCTATCCTGGGTTATTGTCAACTGGCCAAACCCGTCAGACCTGCTCCCGGCTTCCGAGAGGGGACGGTGGGCGATTTATGTTAACCTCGCCACGTCAGGACACCTTTTGGCCGTCTTAGCCCGCCTCAGGCGTGGGTGCTAGGACCTTCCTGCTCCTCGGCGGTCCTACGGCAGGACTAGCTCCCCGGCAGCGGAGGTAAAACAGCTACCGGAGACACGAACGGGGAAAACCTCGCGGTCCAGGGGGTCGACGCCCACAGCGACCTCAATGTAGGACGGGCGCTCGATCTCGACTCCCTGCTCAAGGATGAAGCGGGCCATGCCGGTCTTTTCGGGGTGGATGATCTGCCACTTGGCGAGGTAGGCGCCGAGGCCCGCCGCCGCGCTGGCCGTGGCCGGATCCTCGGGCATGGCCGATCCGGGAGCGAAGAACCTCACGTGGACCTGGGCCGTTGGGTCGAGGGGGCGGGGCGCGAACACCGAAAAACCTTCGAAGGCGAGCTGCTCGGAGATCCGACCTAGAGCCGACATGTCGGGCTTGAGTCCGGCCAGGAGGGTCTGGTCATCGATGCAGACCATGAGGTGGGACACCCCGGTGTCGACGATCTGGGGAAAGAGGCCGCGTCCGACGACATCCTCCAACTCGACGCCAAGGGCGGCGGCCAGGGCGGCGATGACCTGCGAACCGGGCCGTCCGAAGACCCTCCCGCAGACGGGCGGCGGTGTCTGGTTCATCCCGGCCCGCACGGGATGCCCGCCAATGACCTCCAGCTCCACGGGCAGCACCCCCGCGGCCGTCTCTTCAAAAACAGTCGTGAGCGGTTCGAAAAGCTGAAAGGCCCCTTCTTCAGCCAGGGCGAAGGCCGCCCCGAGGGCCGCGTTGCCGGCAAACTGACGTTCCTTGCCGGGAACGAAGGTGCGGATGCGGTAGGCCGCTTCAGGAGTTGTGGGCGGGAGAACGAAGGCCGTCTCGGCCAGGTTGATCTCGCGGGCGACAGCCGCCATCTCGTCCGGATCGAGCGAGCGGCCGTCGAGAAAGACCGCCACAGGGCTTCCGCATAAGGGGCGGTCGGCGAAAACGTCGACCTGCTTCCAGAGAAGCCTCCGCGGCATCGGAACTTCCCCCTGCTACTCGGTGCCTTCATTTCTCATGGACACAAAGAAAATGGTGCGCCTAGCAGGACTCGAACCTGCGCTCCCGGCTCCGGAGGCCAGTGCTCTAATCCACTGAGCTATAGGCGCACACAAGAGCATCATACCACAGGGGCATTTGTTTTCAGAAGCGATAGTCGAACCCTCGGCAAAGATGCGGCTCGTGCGGTGGCGTCTGGATGACCGGGCATTCTCGACTGACCCTTGGCCAGTCGGCTACGCTCGCCGTGGCGTGGACCAACTCGACCCGGAGGCTCGGTATGCCGGCGGTGTTCACACCCAGGGTCCAGGGCGGTAGTCCGGCCGTGACGTCCGCCGCCAGGGGCGGTGAACCCGCGGCTGGCCGGGCCCAGAACCGCCAGTGCCGGTTCATCTCGGCCATGCCCAATCGCTCGTAGAAGCGTTGAGCGCCCTCGTCCATACTCCAAAACTCCATGCGCTGGAGGCCATGGCCTCGCAGCCGCTCGGCCGCCGCCTCAATCAGGGCCCGGCCGAGACCCCGGCCACGAAAACCCGGTAGGAGGCCGAGTTCCCAAACGAAACCGCACCGCGAATCTCGAAGAAAACCCAGTTCAGCCGGATCGTTTTCGATCTCGATGTCGATGAAACCAATAATCAAGTTCGGCAGCTTCCCCTCGACGGCCACGAGATCGACCGCCGTTCTCTCGTATCTGGGCTTTTTCTGGTAGGCCAGTCCCCAGGCGTGCGACGTGACCACGACCTGCCCCCAGCAGGCAAGCCAGGCCGCCTCGTCGGCTTCGGCGTAGTCGCGGATGCCCACGCTACCGTCTCCTACCAGGCCCACCCCCGTTCCCGCCGCGCCCTTCCCCGCCCCTACCGCGTCCACCCGGTCACCTTCGTCTCGGGGTCGAAGGCACGCTGGAATGGTTCACCCTCCAGGGCCGCGATCCAGAACTCAACGTAGTGAACGGTGGTCCCGTCCAGGAGATGGCCGCCGGTGGTCTTTCCGTCAGGATCGGAAACAACGATGTGGGCGTGAATGCCCGGCTGCCCGTCGGCGCGGATAGACACGTTCCCAATGCAGGAAGCGATTTCTCGATGATCGCCGATTTCGGTGATCACGTAGTTTCCGGTCTCTACGTTCAGAAAACCCAACCGGACCTTCTCGACAACTCCGATGACCCCGAGAACGCCGGAGCGGATGTTCTTGGCCCGAACGAACTGGTCCAGATAGCCGGGTAGGTCGGCGCCCTTGGGGGCATTGCCCATGTGGTAAACCATCCCGCGGAACTCTCTCGGCTCAACCAAACGCGTCCGCACCCTCCTTCCGGGCCTCCGTCTCCCCCTCCAGGCAGGCCACGCGGTTCCGACCGAGGGCTTTGGCTCGATAGACGGCCCTGTCGACAGCGAGGAAGAGGGTCTCCCGCCCGATGACGTCCCGGTCCGGGAAGGTCGCCACGCCGATGCTCACGGTGACCTTGGCCGAGACCAACCCAACCTTGAACACGCTGCTTTCGACCGTCTGTCGCAGGCGCTCGGCCAGCGCGGCCGCCCCCGTGCGATCGGTCTGGGGCAAGACCAGGAGGAACTCCTCCCCGCCGTAGCGGCCGAGCGTGTCCGAGCCCCGGATGCTTCCGTGCAGGAGATGGGCCAGACCTCGCAAAACCTCGTTGCCCACCGGGTGACCGTAGCTATCGTTCACGGTTTTGAAACCGTCTATGTCGATGAGCAGGCAGGAGACAGGCTGCTCGTAGCGCTTGGAGCGGCTGATCTCCTGGTCGCAGCATTCGACGACGTAGGCGGTGTTGTAGAGGCCGGTCAGGCTGTCGGTCATCGACTTCCGGGCCAATTCGTCATTTTGACTCTGCAAATCGGTGACCACGGCCGCCTGGTGGAGGCAGACCCGGACCCGGCCCCAGAGTTCGTCGGGGTCAAACGGCTTCAGAATGAAGTCGACCAGGGCCAAGCGCAAGGTCTCCTGCAGGATGAGAAAGTTCGGAGGTGAGACCATGGCCAACACCGGCAGCCAGCGCGTCGCGACTCCGGCTCGAAGTGTTTCGACGAGGTGCTCGAAACGCGCGGCGTCGAGGCGGTCCGCGTCGACGATCATGAGCACCGGCTCGGAGCAGACCAAGCACTCGCTCAGGTCGGCGTCGCTCGTGGTGACCACGACCCGGTAGGCCTGAGTGGCGTGCCGTAGCGTGGCCTCGATGACCGAGGAGAGTCTCCGGTCGCTCTTGAGACCGTTCTCGAAGACGACGACTATCTTGTCGGGTGCGGCGCCAAGACTCCTCATGTGTCCCCTGTCTTGTCCGGGAGAAGTGCTAGTTCACCGATTCGACTGTCTTAATCTCGGGTATCCGGTCTTTCAGAAACCGCTCGATCCCGGTCTTGAGGGTCATCGTGGCCATCGGACAGCCGCCACAGGCCCCGGTAAGGCGAACCTTGACCACTCCGTCGGCCAGGCTAACAAACTCAACGTCGCCCCCATCGGCCTGCAGCCGCGGACGAATGAGGTTTAGGGTTTCCTTGACCTTGTTCTCGTCCAAACTCGCACCTCCCAGGATTGTCACTCCGACGCCTTCGGTCGAAAGTTGTCTTCCGCGGACCCTCGGCGCCAGGGCTAGCTTCTCCGTGTTCTTCTTCCCTAAGCTACGCCGGATGCCCGCGGATACCTCCAGGTGAACTACTCGATGCCCTCGCGGACTACCCTATACCCCGGTAGATGTGGTTGGACAGGATCCAGAGAAAGAACCCCGATCCGGCCTGGTTCCAGTGGCTCGACGCAACCCAGACCTCGGTCCGCCAGGCTTCCCAAACCGCGCCCGCCGGGGCCGGATCGGAGTCGAGGGGTTCGAAGATCAGCTCCCGCCCGTAGGTGTTGGCCACGGGCAAGCCGTTGCGGATGAGGCGGATCCAGGTCGAGACGGGCGTGGAGACCTCGAACCGTACCGGGCGCCCCGCCGGGATGACCTCGCCCGAGATGAACGGCCTCTCCGTGGTCTTGGTCGGTCGGGCTTGAAAGACGAAACCCACGGGGTGACCCCAAACTCGGTTGACCATGAAGGCCCTCCCCCGGCCGAGAGCCTCCAGTATCCCGCCAATCCGCGCCGGAGGCGACCCCTCCGCCGTCTCGCGGTCGACCCAGACCGCGGTCTGGAGGCTTCGGAAAGCTCGCTCGTAGGGCACGACCGTCAGATGGAGGCCGTGCCATCGAGCCGGGTAGGCGTGAGCGTCGGTTCCGGCGATACCCACGACCCTCCCCCGCTGGGCGAGCCTGTCCCACCGGGCCAGGGTGTCCGGGTGCGGCGGCGGCACGGCCCGGTAGAGCCCGGCCAGCGCCACCCGGAGGATGTCCCTGTAACCGCGCACCGTCCGGGCCAGATCGGTCGACAGGTTCCAGACCTCGAGGCCCGTGTAGCCCGCCACGTCCCAGTCGGTCCAGCGGTAGCTCTCCAGGCCCAGGAAGGGGTTGCCCTCATCGTCGGGGTGGGCCAGGAAGCCTAGCAGGCCGGGCCGCTCCGAGACCATCCCCACGTAGGACGACGCCTTTGGCCAGCCGGCCAGGTCCGCCGGGTCGGGCGCCTCCCACGGGTCGATCCCTAACACGAGAAAGTGGTTGGATGAGGGCGAGTACTCCAACGCGGGCACCCGGACCACGCCGGAGTCGGCCGGCGGAAACTCGGCCATGGGGGTGGAGGACGGGGGTCTCGCGGCCGCGCCGGGAGGCGCCGGGAGATGGTCACTGATAGCCAGAAAGTCGAGGCCGGCCGCGCCGGCCTTGGCCAAAATGGCCCGCGGCGTCTCGGCCCCGTCCGAAAACGTTGAATGGCAGTGGATGCTCCCGAGCAGCAAACGGAAGGGGGGGGCGGCGCCACCACCCACCCCCCGCGAAGTGGAAGCCAACTCCTACCGGCCTCCTCGGGCCAAGCTAGTCCGCGATGCTCTCGAAGCGGCCCTGGAGCCGCTTCATGACCTCCGGCATCGTCGTGTACTCCATTTCGTCCAGAGGCAGGCGGTGCGGTTCAAACGGACCCAGCCGGCGGAAGAAGTCGGCCAACTCCAGAGCCTCACTTCGGGCCCGGTCGAAGGCCGGGTCAGCGAAGAAGTCCTGCGGGCCGATCAGCTTGCCCTCGCACAACTGGAAGCCGAGGCCGATGACCCGGGGAGGTCCGTCGAAGCGGGTCGGATGGGCGTCCGCTACGCTCACGGGCATGAGCGGGCCGTTGTGGGAACCACGCATCCAGCCGGCCACAATGTGCGGATGGGCAAAGGGTTCAAGCACCTCGCCGACGGCCGGAAGCCCACTCTGCGCCCGCACGATGAGCACGGGATCATCCTTGCCCACGTAGCGGCCAGCCAGCAGGTTGAGGCGCTGGGTTGTCGAGACGGAAGCGATCTCCCCGGTCTTGGAGTAGACGGACTTAATGACGTAGCGGCCGGGTGCGCCGATGAGGACGAGGATGTCGTAGTACTCCTCGGGCAAGGAGAACATGATCTTCTTGTGCTCGTAGAGATCGTGAACCTCGAAGCGGAAGCCGGCGTGCATCTTGGGGTCGATGACCAGGCCGGAGGTGTTGAAAGGATCGGCGAAAATCTTGAAGACCGGGAAGTTCCACGCGCCGGGTTCGGTCTTGTCGGCCATGAAGATGATGATGGGTTCCGAGATACGTTCCTCAAACTCCATTTCGGCCACGCCCGGGCCCAGGCCCTTGACGTTGCCGGAAAACGCGTCGCTCAGGAGGTCCTGACCGGCGCCGTAGAGCTTCATCTTCTTGGCCACGGCCGTGCAAGCCACGAACGTGTCCCAGGCCAGCCGGTGAATCGGCTCGGCGTCCACGCCCGTCGTGTGGGTCATTACTAAGTTGAGATCGTCCCCGCACGAGGTCACATGGTAGTCGAGCAGTAGACCTTTGGTGTCCGCCAGGCACTCCCGGGCCCGATCCATAAGCGCGGGGTGAACCCACGAGTGCCCAACCCACCCCCCTACATCTGCTTTGATGACGCTGAGCGTCACCTTGCTCAACCTAATCCTCTCCCCTCAGTCTGTCTGGTCAAGCGGGTTCTCGTGGCTTGAGCCATCTTCTAGGTGGTGAAAGACTATCCTTGCGCTGGCTGGAAGTCCAAGCTAGAAACGTTTTGGCGGGCCCTGCCCTTACCGGAAATCCTATTCCCGGCCCACCGTCAGGTTGCGGGGCGAATCAGACTTCCTGGGCGCCACCCTCTACTCCACCCCGATTGTGCTCAGGACCGCCTTCCAGTCGCAGTACTCCTCGAGGTTCCGGCGGGCCACGCTGAGAGCGGCGGTGTCTTTCGGCCGGATCTTGCGGGAAACGTCGTGGAGTTTCTCGGCGGCCGTGAAGGTGTCGTAGTGGACCAGGATCACCGGGACGGACTTCTCGGCGGCCGCGGCGAGAATTTTGACGTTGGGATACAGCCCGCCGGTCAGGATCAGGACGGATGTGCTCGTTTCCAGAGCCGCGAGAGCCAGGTCGACCCGGTCTCCGCCGGTGATGACAGCCTTGTTGATCGCCCGTCTCAGGTAGTTGTGGGCGCTCTCCAGGGTCATGGCCCCGATGAGGACATCCTCGACGACCCGATCGAGGTGTTCCTCTCCAGTGAGCACCTCTCCACCCAGGGTCTCCTGGAACTCGGCCACGGTGGGGGCCGAAAGCTCGGTGGAACGCGGAACCACTCCGCGCACGGCGATGCCGCGCCGGTCGAGAGCGGGTCCGTAGATACTCTTCGTCTTGTCAAGGAGGGTGCGCGGAACATTGTTGAAAATGACCCCGGCCAGAGGAACGCTTTCCTCGGCCACGAGACGGCAGATGACCAGGGCCGCGTCGAGGGAGTAGTCGTTGATGATCTTGGACACCAGAAGAGCCGTGGAGCCGAACTCCCGGGCGAGGGCCGCGGCGTCGAGACCCAGGCTCATCATGACGTAGGGCCAGTTCGTACCCTCGACGATGACCACGTCGGCGCCCTCCTGGGCCTCCTCGAAGCCTTTCTTGATGGCGGCCAGATCGCGGCCCGGGTCGTCGTAGCGGGCGAGGTAGTGGGCGGAAGCCGTGAAGGGCGAGATGCGTTCGAGGGGCGCCCGAAGCCCGAGAATCTCCTTCATGAGAACGGCGTCGTCATCCACGCTCGCGCCGACGGCCGTCGGAGTCCAGACCGGCTTGTAGTACCCGACCTTGCGGCCCGCCTCCTTGATCTTCAGAGCCAGGGCCAGGCAGATGGCCGTCTTGCCGCTGCCGTACTGACCCATCACGAAAAGGCTTCTTGCCAATACCGGCACCTCCTCAGGAGATGGTCACTTTGACGTCCAGCGCGGCGACCCCGCTCTCGTAGGCGACAAGCGGGTTGATATCCATCTCGGCTATCTCGGGGAAATCGCGGACCAGTTGGGCGACCCGCGCGATCGTCTCGACCACCGCCTTCGAGTCCAGGGGTGGCCGGCCGCGGAATCCGCGCAGGAGAGTGTTGGCCTTGGTCTCCATGATCATAGCTTCGACGTCGGCCAGGGTTAGGCCCTTGGCCAGGCGGAAGGAGACGTCTTTCAGGAGGTTGACCCAGATGCCGCCGAGACCGAACATGATTTGGGGTCCGAACTGGAGATCACGGCTCACGCCGACGATGAACTCGGTGCCGCCCGGCATCATCTTCTGGACCTCGACCCCGTCTATGAGTACGTTGGGCAGGACTCTCTGAACGTTCTCCAGGATTCCCAGGTAGCCCTCCCGGACCTGGGCCGGGGTCTCCAGGCCGATCTTCACGCCGCCCACGTCGCTCTTGTGGGTGATCTTGGACGAGGCGACCTTGAGGACGACGGGATAGCCGACCTCCTCGGCCGCGCCGACGGCCTCGGAGACCCGCGTGGCCAGCTCGATGGGAACGGCCTTGATACCGTAGGCCGCGGCCACACGGTAAGCCTCGTTACCCAGAAGCACCAGGCGGCGGTCGCGACGGACCTCGCCCAGGATGTCCGCGACCTTGTCCCGGGCGACATCACTGAACTCGTGGATCTGGCCGCGAACCGGCGCCCGCGCCTGCTCGCCGTAGCGCGCCAGACCGGCCAGGGCCGTGATGGCCCGCTCCGGAAACTCGTAGCTCGGTATCCCGCTGTGACGCAGGACTTCAATGCCCTCCGCGACGTTCCCGCCGCCCAGGAAAGCGCCAACTACCGGCTTGTCGGGAAAGCTCGCCCGCTCCGCGACGATACCCTGAGCCACTTCGGCCGGGTTCACCCCCGCCGGTCGGGTGAGAAGACAAACGACCGCGTCAACCCCTCGATCAGCCAGGACCAGGCGGAAAGCCCGCCGGTAGACGTCGGGGCCGGCGTCGCCGAGAACGTCGACCGGATTGTAGATGTTGGCCGCCGGGGGCAGAGTCTGGCGGAGGATCTCCAGGGTCTCCTTCTGGAAGCGGGCCATGGACAGCCCTTGAGCCTCGACCTGATCGGTGGCGATGATGCCCGGGCCGCCGGAGTTGGTGACGATGGCGACGCGTCGCCCGGCCGGGATGGGCTGGGTGGCGAAGGCCGTAGCGTAATCGAAGAGCTCCTCCATGGTCCCGGCCCGGATGATGCCGGCCTGGCGGAAGGCGGTGTCGTAGGCCAGGTTGGAGCCGGCCAGGGCCCCCGTGTGCGAAGAGGCGGCCTGCGCGCCCGCCTGGCTCGTCCCCGACTTGATAACGACGATGGGCTTTCGGCGGCTGGCCCGCGAGGCCTCCTCGACGAAGAGCTCGCCGTTCCTGACGTCTTCTATGTAGCAGATAATGACCTTGGAGTAGTCGTCCTCGGCCGCGTCGCGGATGAAGTCGAGTTCGTTCAGGACGGCCTTGTTACCCACGGAGACGAACTTGGAGAAGCCTATGTCGCGCTGGAGGCTCCAGTCCAGAATGGCCGCACAAAGAGCCCCGCTCTGCGAAAGGAAGGCTATGCCGCCCCGGTGCGGGAAGCCCGCGGAGAAGGAGGCGTTGAGGGGGGTGTGGGTGTCGATGATCCCCAAGCAGTTGGGACCGACCATCTTCATCCCATATTCCTCGCAGATCGCCCCGAGTTGCTTCTCCAGGGCCAGACCCTCCTTGCCGACCTCCTTGAACCCGGCGGTAACCACGACGAGAGTGGCCACGCCCTTCTTCCCGCACTCGCGAGCCACATCCAGAATGAACCTGGCCGGAACGGCCAGCACGGCCTGGTCGACCGGACCCGGAATGGCGGCCAGGTCGGGGTAGCACCGGCGGCCCAGGATCTCGCTCTCGTTGGGGTTCACCGGGTAGAGGGGGCCGGGGTACCCGCACTCGATCATGTTTCTCAGGATGGCGTGGCCGATCTTGCCCTCGGTCTTCGAAGCGCCGACAACGGCCACCGATTGGGGGTGAAAGAGCGAGTAGAGCGAGGAGTTTCTCGACAAAGACAGGTCCTGTCCCACGGACAGCCTCCACCTCGTTTGGCGCCAGAGGCTAGACTCCCTTGTGCAAACCAAGTCTACGTCGGGGCTCGGGAACGGTCAACCCCCAGGCGAGTTGGCGGAATTGGATGAAAGGTCGGGCCCGAGGCGGCGGGGCGCCGACCGGCGGTCAGGTCGGGTTGAGGCCCAGGCCGTCCGGTGAGCCGGGTAGGCCCAGACCCGTGCCCGCCCGGTTCTTCACGGTGATCTCCCGGAAGTGGAGATTGAGGCTCATGAACAGGGGCAGGGTCGATCTGAAGCGCGTGATCTGAGGCAAAAGGCGGCCCAGGATGGAGGGGTAGGAGTAGAAGGACCGGTAGGCCCAGTCGCAGCCGGCCTTGAGGACGGCCGCCGACATCCGCGCCGGCTGGTAGACCACCTGGGATATCGTGTAGCAGCCCCAATCACGCTCGGTGATCCGCTTCTCACGTTCCATCCGGTCGCGGAGCGGCGTTCCGGGAAAGGGGGTCAAGATGCCGAACTGCGCCGCGGCCAGACGGACACGCCGGGCGAAGTCTACGGTTCGCCCAAAGATGTCGGGGTCGTCCTGGTCGAGACCAAAAATGAAGGCTCCCTCCACTCCGATGCCGTGCTCCTGGATGCGGATAATGGCCTCACGGTAGTCGCCCACGCGGTTGACCAGGCTCTTCCCCATCTGTCTCAGGTTGCCGGGGACGAGAGACTCCAGCCCGATGAACAGCCCCCGGCACCCACTCTTGGCCGCCAGCTTGAGAAGCTCCAGGTTCCGGGCGATGTTGATCGAACTCTGGCCGATCCACCTGATCCTGAGCGGGGCCAAGCGCTGGAAGAGCTCCCTGGCTCGCGCCGGGGCGCCGAAGATGTTGTCGTCGACAAAGAGCGCGACTCCCTGCCCCAGGCTCGACACTTCCCGAACAATTTCGTCCACCGGGCGCCAGCGGTAGGTCCGGCCGAAGAAGCGGGTCACCGAGCAGAAGTCGCAGGCGAATGGGCAGCCCCGCGAAGTCTGGACGGTGGCCGTGGCCAGGTAGGCCCCTGGGCGAAAGAGGTCGCGCCGCGGCAGGGGCAACCCCGTCAGGTCGGGCCGGCGGGCCGGGCGGTAGAAACGCCGCAGCCGTCTCCGCGCGGCGTCCCTGACAACCTCCGACCAGACCTCCTCCGCCTCCCCGACAACGACCGCGTCGGCGTGCCGGGCGGCCTCGTCCGGAAGGACCGTAGGGTGGATGCCCCCCAAGACCACCGGCGTCCCGCGGCGGCGGAAGTGGTCGGCCAGCTGGTAGGCCCGCGGCGCCAGGGGGGTCATGACCGTTATTCCCACGAGGTCGGCCTCAAGGTCGAGGTCCAACGGCTCGACGGCCTCGTCGATAATGCGCACCTCCCAGGACTCGGGAGTGAGGCCGGCGACCACGGCCAGGCTCAAGGGAGGAAAGAGAGCGCGCTTCTCCGTCCGTTGCGAAGGCGCAATGAGAACCAGACGCCGCAAGAGGCCACCCCCGATGGGAGAAACGTCTAGCTAGGGTGGCCTGGGGCGGGGTGGTCTATTCGACCCCCATCTCGATCTGGATGGCGTCCAGGAAAGCCTGATCGTCGGTTAGGCGCCTGGCTTCATCGAGGTACTCCCGGATGGCCCGCTCGCGTTGGCGGATGTCGATACGGAAGCTTCGCACCGCGCTGTCGAAGTCGGCCAGGGCGACGGCGTCGGCGCCGCGGTCGAAAGCGCTACGCTTGGCCCGGGTCACCACTTCCTCAAGTTCGGCGCAGGAGAAATTGGCCGTGCGGGGGACGACCGTGTCCCGGAGGTAGCCGAGGAGTTCGTCCTCGCCCACGACCAGAGGGCAGCGGGTCCGCCTGTCCCCACCCGCGCCGGCGCCCTCACGCTCCCCGGCGCCCCCACTCGCTCCCGCGCCCCCGGTTTCCGCCCTCCCGCCCACCAGCCCGAGGTGGACGCGCATGACGTCCAGGCGCGCCGCCGGACCCGGATAGAGGAAGGGGATCTTGTAGTCGAAGCGGCCGGTGCGGGTGAAAGCCTCGTCCAGGTGTTCGGGCACATTGGTCGTCCCGACAATGATGGCCTCCCGGTCGGGCCGGCCGAGCCACTCCAGAAACTGCGAGAAAACGCGCCGGGTCTCCTCGCTGGCGGAGTCGGCGGCCTGGCTCCGCTTTCCGAAGCGGTCAATCTCGTCGACAAAGACTATGGCCGGCGACATTTTCTCCGCCAGGCGGATGGCATTTTTCATGTTCTGGCCCGATTCGCCCAGCCACTTGGAGTAGATGTTCTCGGTGACGAAGTTGATGAAGGGCAAGTTGATCTCGCTGGCCAGGGCGTTGGCGAAGAGGCTCTTGCCGGTGCCCGGCGGCCCGAAGAGAAGCAGCCCGCGGGGCAGGGGCACCCCTAGGCGACGGGCCCGGTCGGGGCGCGAGAGGACGTTGATGATGTAACGGCGGACGAAGTCCTTGATGACCTGGTAGCCACCGACGTCGTCGAAGGTCGAGCGGGGATCGGTGACCTCCAGGACTCCGGACTTCTTGACCAGCTCCGACTTGAGGGTCTTGATCCGACCGACTCCGAAGCGCTTGTCGGTGAAGTAGGTTTCCAGGAGAATGCTCTCGAGCTGGTGGAGGTTGAGGCCGGCCGTGGCGATAACCAGCTCGGCGACCTCCTCGTCGGGCAGGGTCACCTCGAGCTCGCGAGCGGCGTCCCGGATGAGACGCTCCCGTTCTTGCCGGGACGACGGGTCGATGGTGATGATGACCACGAGATCGCGGGTGAATTCGTCCAAGACCCGCTCCACGGCCGAGGTCACGATGAAGACGACCGAGCCCGAGGCGATGACCGATTGGTCGATGGCCCAGGCCTTCAGAGCGCTGAGAAGCCCCGTGTCCTGCTCCCGGTTGTCCGAGATGTTCTGGATGATGAAGACCGAGCGTGAGTCCTTGAGGCTCTGGTCGACCTCCCTGAGAGCGGCCTTGAAATCCCCGACCCGGCCGGCCTCGCTACCCAGCTTCTTGGCCAGGGCCGACGAACCCGCCTCCTTGTGGTAGGGCTGGAAGGCGACCTCATCACCCCTCCGGGCCAGGTAGCCGAGACCCTCCCACTGGTCGTAAACCCAGATGCGCTCGGCCCGGCCCTCGACGGGGTGGTCGAGAAGGTAGGTCTTGAGCTGCAGGAGGCGTTTGGGATCGGTCGTCTCGAAGCAGACGACGGGCGAGTAGTTACTCTTGCGTTTGAGCAGGCCATCCTCGATCCAACGGGCATCGTAGCTGCCAAGCGACGTGACCCTCTCCCCCTCTACCGCCGCGGCCCGATCCGGCCGTTGCGTCCGCTCCGCGCCGCCGTGCGCGATACCCCGCCGCCGTGCGCGATACCCCGCCGCCGTGCGCGATTCCCCGCCGCCGTGCGCGTTACCCGCACGGAGAGCCGGTTACCCGCAGGGAGAGTCGAACTCCTTCTCCAAATGAAGGCCCAGCCGGCGGAGAGCCTGGCGCAGCCCCGCGGACATGCCGTGGCTATAGAACTCGACGACCTCGACGCGGTCGGCGGTCACGCGAACCTCCAGGAAGCTGGCCGGAAGATCGGGGGCCGGGGCCTCGGTCCGCTCCCGGCTCACTCGCGGCGCGTTGGAACGGGGTCGCGCGATGGCGCGGACCCCCCGGCCTCGCCCGCGATCTCGCTGCCGCTCTTCTTGCGCAGACCCTCGATATCCACCTTGAGCCCAAACCGGGCCATGTTCCCGGCCAGGCGTTCCGCCTCATCCAGACAGTCCGAGCCGGCGAAGCCGGTGAAGTCGGCCTCCACCGATCCGTCGGGTCCGATCTTGACCTTCACTCCTCGCGTCATAGCTCAGATGCTCCCCCTGACGACGACGGCCCGTGGTCCCGCGGAACCTTCCCGGGCCTCGTCTATCTCCACGGAGTAGTTCATCTCGCCCAGGGCCTTGGCCACGGCCAGAGCCGTGTAGTTCTGAGCGATGCGCTCGGCGATCTCGCCGGCGATCCGCTTGTAGCCACGCCCCTTTTCGTCGTACGGGTCGTAGACAAAGGTCACGTCGCCACCGGGTCCCACCCTGACCCCGACCCCCCGAGGGAAACCCGGGCTGACCACGGCAAAGGGGCACCTGGCCTCGCGCCCGAAGGCGTCCTGGATGTGGTCGGTGACCCGGCCCCCGAGTTCCTGGGCTGTGACGTCGATAGCCTCCCGCATCAGCCGCCAAGTGGGGTCGATCGCTCCGTCCACGAGGCGATCAGGTGACAGCCTGATTTTGGTCCGGTAGGAACTGATAACGCTCACGGTCCGCACTCCTTTCGGGGTCGCCGACCATTGTCAGTCGAGACGAATCTCTTTAGATAGAAAGTCTGACAGGCGCCTCTGCCACTCCGAGATGTCGGCTCGGATGATAGCCAATTCGGCCTCGGTCTTCCGCCGCCTCTGGGCCATGTCGGTTATGACCTGATCCGTCCCGTCCGAGCCGGACGGGACGCCCCCGGCCTCCCCACCTCCGGTCACCAGAGCCGCCAAGGCCAGCATGGCCTCGAGCTGAGAACACCGCTCGGGGTCGGTCGTTTCCCTTAGTTCCTTGTCCAGAGCTGTCCGGCGGGCGGAGAGTTCCCCGGAGTCCATACGCCGGAACTCCTGATCCCACTCCTCGACCTTGATGGTCCGGATTCGAGCCGCGCCACTACCGCGCTGCCAGCGGTCGACGCGGTCCCGGTAATCCTCCAGGTCGGGCTCCCTGGTTCGACCGGCGCCTTCCACCTCTTCCCGGCGTCTCAGTTCGGTCCGAACCTGACGGGTTACGGACTCCAAATCGCGGAGGAAGGCCTGCTCCTTGGTCCGGAGCGTGGCCAGGCGCCCATCGTAGTCGCGCTGCTGTCTCTTGCGTAGTATCTCCGCCATCGCCAGGGCCGAGAAGACAAAGAGGAAGACGGCGATGCCGAGACCGGCCAGAGGAATGTAGAGACCCGCGGCTTCGGTGAAGAACCAGAAGCGGGCCAAAGCCAGGCCCGCCACGAGGCTCCCGGCCAGATCCAGTAGCAGCAGGCGTTGGCTCTTCCGCCCGTAGAAGTAGCGCGTGGTTAGGCGGAAGACCGAGAAGAGTAGAGCGCCCACCACCAGGGCCAGAAACCACATGGGGTTCTCCCTCCTCCGGCTCCCGCCTCATAGGCTGTCCCGAGTCTTGGGCCCTCTTACTACGGCCGAGACAACCACCGGTTTCCACAGGACGGAGGCAAACCCCTTTCCTGAGCGATCGAGCCTTTCGGCTTCCGACACCCGGCGCGAGGCGACGGCGGTCTCTTCGAGCCAGGAATCCCCGTCCCCGGGTGGAAAACCTGGCCCCGTGGGATCATAGCGCCCGCCCGCCGGCGACGCCGGCAATAGGGCGCCCGGATGGAGGCTTCCCGGCAATGAGAGAGCCCGTCCTGGAGACTTTGAGTCTTACCAAGACATTCTTTCTCGGCCAGACCATTCACGCCGTGAAAAACGCGAGTCTCTCCGTCGCGCGCGGCGAATTCGCCGCGGTGGTCGGCCCGTCCGGCTGCGGCAAGAGCACGCTCCTCAGCCTCCTCGGCGGTCTCGATCGCCCCGACAGCGGGGAGGTTACTCTGGACGGCCGACGCTACAGTCGCCTGCGGGAGAACGGCCTGGCTCTCCTCAGGCGCGGAAAGATCGGCTTTGTTTTCCAGTTCTTCAATCTCATCGGCCATCTCTCCGCCTTGGAGAACGTGATGCTGCCGATGCGCTTCACCGGCCAGGCGGTCCGGGTGAGCCGGCAGAAAGCCCAGGACCTGCTCGAGACGGTCGGCCTGTCGGAACGGGCCTCCCACCTGCCCTTGCAGATGTCCGGAGGCGAGCAGCAACGGGTGGCCATCGCCAGGGCCCTGGCCAATGACCCCGTCCTGGTGCTGGCTGATGAGCCAACCGGCAACCTCGATACCAAGACCGGCGAGGAGATGATCCAGCTTTTTGTTAGCCTAAACCGCGAACGGGGTCAGACGTTTGTCGTCGTCTCCCACGATCCCAAGATCGCGGCCGAGGCCGACACGGTCTTCCACATGAGAGACGGGGAGATCGTGAACATCACGCGGAAAGAGCGGAAAGGCTAGATATCTCCACCCTGACCGATCATCCGCAGGGTGCGGAGATGCCAGGATAGCTCCCACGAGAGGTTGGAGTATGGGCCCGGGTCGGCCAGGTAGGCAGCCGAGGTGGCCCTAACGAAGGCGGTGGCCCGCTCGGTGTCGCCCATCACCGCGGCGGCGTAACCCAGCACCGACCACGGGTGCGGATCCCGCTTGGTCTGGCTGACCCAACCCGGATGCCAGGTGTTGAGGTTGTCATAGAGGGAGACGGCCCGCGAGTCGGACGGGTCCAAGAGTCCGCAGATGACCGGAAAAACCTGGGCCGTTGTGTCCGGGTACCACCGGCGCCAACTCGACTCCCGGCGCGACTCGCCCAAGCGGAAGCCCCCCAACCAGTAGGTGTAGATGCCCCAGGCGTAGTTGCCCCGGGAGCTGTCCCAGAGACGTGTCTCCACTCCTTCCTTGATTCCCTCGGCCGTGGCCCGGGCGGCCGCGGCGGCGTCGACTAGGCCCACGAGGGTGAGAACCTCGGCGTAGTCGCACAAACCGCGATAGTTTTCGGCGTTGTCCATGAGAAACTTTTCCCGCCGCGAGGCCGTGGCCCACACCAGGCCGTCGGTATCCTGAAGCCTGGGGATAACCGAGGCCACCAGAGCGATGTCCTCCAGGTGAGTCAGGACGAAGTCAAGGTCCTGGGTCGACTCGACGTAGGCCTCCAGAAGACTCAGAAAGGTGGCCGCGTAGGAGTCGGCCGAGTCGTAGCCCTCCGTGGCTCTCTCGCTCCCACTCGGGTCGACCGTGTAGTCGTAGACTGTCCCTGGGAGACCGAAGCGATCAGGCCGGTTGAGGTGGGCGAGGTACCAGGCCAGGTAATCTCTCACGTAGGCGGGCCGACTCTGGACCAGGGCCATGGCCGCGAGGTTGGCGAAGTAGGGAACGATGCGGTCGCTGTCCGGGGCGACCTTGATGGCCCCCGAGGGAAGTTGGCTCTCAAGGAGCAGGACGAAAGGAGTCTTGGCCGGACCCTGGTCGGCCTCCAGGCGGGTCACGCCCGCCGGAAGGTCGCTCCACCCGCCGGCATCGGGTCCTGAACTGAAGGCGAAACCCAGGCCGAAAAGAACGAGACCTCCGAGCAGGATGGCGGCCAACCGCCAGCCTCCCGGCAACCGCCGGCCACCCGGCGGCCACCGGCCGCGTCGAATTGCCCCGAGCGGCGAGGAATTAGTGACCGAGGTGGTCTTGGGCAAGGGCCAATCCTCCGAATGGTTCGATTCGGCTTGTAGCTGGGCTTTCCCTGTGGAAGGTCTGGTGGAGAAAGCTGGACCGATCGGCCGGAAGTAACCGAGAGTGGCACTTATTTCCAGGATATGGCCCGGGCTAGGGCTTGTGACAGGCTACCAGGCGCCGGCCATCCGGAGCTACCGGACGCCGGCGACGACATATCGCCGCGGCCTTGGGGCAGTTCGGCTCGTAGAGACAGGACGAGCTTCCCGGGCTTTCTCCCCTCTCGCCAAGCTCGGCCGGGGGTCGGCTGGGAGCATCCGGCCGGCGCCGCGGATCGGGGATCGGCGCCGCGTCGAGCAGGGCCCGGGTGTACGGGTGGGCCGGGGTCGACCAGACTTCCTCCACAGGGCCTTCCTCGACGAGCCGACCCCGGTGCATAACGCCCACCCGGCCGGCTACCCTTCGGACGACACCCAGGTCGTGACTTATCAGGAGATAGGTCAGGCCGAGCCGGCGGCGCAGATCAAGGAGCAGATTCAGGATCTGGGCCCTGACCGACACGTCCAGAGCCGACACCGGTTCGTCGAGGATGACCAGGCTGGGCTCTAGGGCCAGCACCCGAGCGATGAAGACCCGCTGCTTCTGACCTCCGGAGAGCTGGTGGGGAAAGCGACCGGCCTCCTTCAGGCCCAACCCGACCAGGTCCAGAAGATGGCCCGCTTTCCGGCGCCGCTCCCGGCGGTCGCCCAAGCCATGGAGCACAAGGGGCTCCTCGACGGCGTCCAGAACCGTTTGCCTCGGGTCGAGGGCCCCGCCCGGGTCCTGAAAGACTATCTGCACCCGCCGCCTGAAGCCGGCCAGATCGCGTCCGCCCAGGCGCCAGACGTCCGTGTCGCCGACAAGAACGCGGCCGGAGGTGGGCCGAAGGAGCCGGGCGATCATCCTGGCCAGAGTTGTCTTTCCCGACCCCGACTCGCCCACAAGGGCGAAGACCTCGCCCGAGCCGACCCTCAAGGACACTCCGTCCACGGCCCGGCCGAGACCCCACCGCCGGGAGAAGGTCTGGACCACGTTCTCACAGGCCAGCGCTACCACGGGTCTGGCCCCGCCAACCGGCGCTCTCACGAGTCTGGCTCCGCCAGCCAGCACCGGACCATGTGGTTCTCGCCCACCAGACGGCACGGCGGTCCGGTCCTTTCGCAGAGGTCGCGCCCGGGCCGTCCGGACCGCTGGACCCGGCAGCGAGGAGCGAAACGGCAACCGGGTGGCAGATCGGTCAGGTCGGGAGCGCTCCCGTCGATGACCCGGAACCCTCCTCCGGCGGCCACGACCATCCTGGCCGCGTCGAGGAGCCCGAGGGAGTAAGGGTGAACCGGGTGTCGGAAGAACTCGCCCACCGGGGCCGTCTCCACCAGTTGGCCGGCGTACATCACCGCCACCCGGTCGGCTGTCCGCGCGACCACCCCCAGGTCGTGGGTGATGAGAAGGAGAGCCAGACCCAGGCGACTCTGGAGATAGGCCAAAAGATCGAGGAATCGGGCCTGGACAGTCACGTCCAGGGCAGTCGTCGGTTCATCGGCAATCAGGAGCGATGGGCCGGAGGCCAGGGCCATGGCGATCATGACCCTTTGCTTGAGCCCGCCGCTGAGCTCGTGCGGGTACTGGCCCAATCTCTTCTCCGGTGACGGTATGCCGGCCTGGGCCAGGGCGCTTATGACCCGACCCCTCACCGCCGCCCGGGCGCCTGTCCCCCTCCGCCTCGGCTCTTCCGCCGCGCGGGCTCTCGCGGCCTCAGCCACCTGCTCCCCGACGGTCATAACCGGGTTCAGGGCCCCGCCGGGCTCCTGGAAAACCATGGCCATCTCCCGGCCGCGAACAAAGGGCATCTCCTCGGGGTAGAGGTCGAGAATATCCAGTCCGCGGAGAAGGACGCGGCCGCCGGTGATCCGTCCCGGCGGATCGGGCAGCAGGCGCAGGAGAGCCAGGGCCGTGGCGCTCTTACCCGACCCGGACTCGCCGACGATGGCCAGAGCCTCGCCGGCCTCGAGCTCGAAGCTGACCCCGTCCACGGCCGGCACGCGACCGCGCCTCGTCCGGAACTCGGCCCTGAGGTCGATGACCTCAAGAAGCTTTCCCGTTCCCTCCGGCCCCGGCCGCCGATGGCCGCCCGTCCCTCGCACCTGATCGCCCCCCGCCGTCACGGCCTAGTCGTCCAGGCGCGGATCGAGGGCGTCCCGGAGTCCGTCCCCCAGCAGATTGAAACCGATAACGGCCACGGCGATGGCCAAGCCCGGGAAGATGACCAGCCAGGGCGCCCGGGAGAGCCACCGGAGACCGAAGTGAATCATTGATCCCCAGGAGGCCATCGGGGGCTGAACGCCGAGCCCCAGGAAAGACAAACCGGCCTCCTGCATGATCCGGCTCCCCAGACCCAGACTGGTGGCGATCAGGACCGGCGCGATCACGTTCGGAAGGACGTGCCGGACCAGAATCCACCAGTCTCCCGCGCCGATGGCCCGAGCGGCTTGGATGAAGTCGCGGTCGCGCAAGGCGGCGACTTCTCCGCGCACCAGCCGGCAGAGCCCGGGCCAACCGACGAGACCCAGGGCCAGGAGAACCGACGGCAGTCCGGGTCCGAGGGTGGCGGCGATGCCGATGGCCAGGAGAAGATCGGGAAAGGCCAGGAAGACGTCGACCGTCCGCATGATGACCGTGTCCACCCAGCCCCCGAAGTAGCCCGCCACCGCCCCCAAAGTCAGGCCCGAGACCAGGGCCAGGACCTGGGCCGCGAAACTGATGGCCAGGGACACCCTGGCCCCGAAGAGGACCCGACTCAAGACGTCTCGTCCGTAGTAGTCGGTGCCGAAGGGGTGCCCCGGTCCGGGCGGCTGAAGGCTCTCCGCAAGGCGGATCTCGTCCGGGTGAGCCGGCCCCAGGACCGGCGCCGCGACCGCGGCCACAACCACGGCGAGAAGGATGCCGGCGCCGGCGAGGGCCAGCGATCCCAGGCCGCCCCTAACCAACTCTGACCCTCGGGTCAGCCAGGCCGTAGGCCACGTCGATGAGAGCGTTGGCCGCGACGAAGACAACGGACTGGAAGAGAAAGCAACCCATTACCGCCGGGAGGTCCCGCGCGTAGGCCGCGTCGACGGTAAACCGCCCGACGCCGGGCAAGTTGAAGATGGTCTCCGTCAGGACCGAGCCCACGAGGAGGTTCGAGAGAGAACCGCCGAGCAGGGTGATCACGGTGACGAGGGCGTTGCGGAAGGCGTGCCGCCAGATGACGGCCGTCTCTTCCAGCCCCTTGGCTCGCGCGGTCCGGATGAAGTCCTGACGGATGACTTCGAGCATCACGGACCGGGTCATCCGCGCCTGGTAGATGGAAAGGTAGAGACCCAGAACCAGGCCGGGCAGGATGAAGTTTCGGAGCGACCCGTCCCCGATGCCGGACACCGGAAGCAGTCGCCACTTCACACCGAAGAGGTACATGGCCCCGGTGGCGATGACGAAGACCGGAACCGCGCCAAAAACCAGCAGGCCCACCCTTACCAGGTGGTCGGCGGCCGTGTTGTGGCGGGAGGCCGCGTAGACCCCAACCCCCAGGCCGATGGCCGTGGAGATAGCGAAGGCCGTTAGGGCCAGCTTGGCCGTGACCGGCAAGCGGGCTTTCAGGGAGTCGGCCACCGGCCGCCCCGTGATCCAAGAGCGCCCGAGATCGCCGGACAGGGTCCGGCCGAGCCAGTTCAGGTAGCGCCGCCCCAGGGGCAGGTCGAGTCCTAGTTCGCGTCGGACGTTGGCGATCGTCTCGGGGCTGGCTCTCTCCCCCACGATGGCCTTCACCGGATCGCCGGGCACCAGGTAGAGAAGGCCGAAGGTCGCCAGGCTCACCGCCACCAAGACCGGAATCGCTCCGAGAAGACGGCGTAGCGTGAACCGGATCACTCCCGGCCGCCCCCTTCCCGGTCCGCGCGTCCTTCCCGCCCCAGGTCGTCGCCCCGGCCCGCATCGTCTTCCAGCCAGACCTCGGTCATCTTATTGCCGCTATAGACCGGCCAGACGCGGAAGCCCCGCACCACCGGCTGGCAGACAAAGAGGTCGACCGGAAAGAACAGCGGGATCCAGGGCGCTCTCTCGAAGACGACTCGTTCCGCCGCCCGGCAGAGGACGGCCCGCCGCCGCGGGTCGGCCTCGCCCCGGATCTCCTCCATCAGGAGGTCGGCGACGGGGTCGGAGAAGCGAGCGTTGTTGCCGCCCGAGGGGGTGTTCGACGAGTGAAACAACGGAAAGAGAAAGTTCTCGGGGTCGGCGTAGTCGGCCACCCAGGAAAGAAGGCAGAGGTCAGGGTTGCCCGAGTCGCCCGTGGCGGCGAAGAAGGCCTGGGTCTCTAGTTGGACGATGCGGAGGCGGACACCGACTCGGGCCAGTTCGGCTTGGATGGGCTCGGCCGAAAAGACCGACAGACCGCCGGCCCGGATGACCAGGTCCAGATCGAGACCTTCGGGGTAGCCGGCTCGGGCCAGAAGGGCTCGGGCCAGGGACGGGTCGTAGGCGTAGCCGTCCCAGGTCGGCTCGTGGCCGCCGAGCCCGAGGGGAATCGACCCGTTGGCCAGGACGTAACGCCCGGGCCGGATGGCGTCGAGGATGGCCCCACGGTCGATGGCGTGATTCAGGGCCCGGCGGACCAGAACGTCGTCCAGAGGTGGTTTGCCGCAGTTCAGAGCCACATAGACCACGGCCAATTCGGGGGCCTTCTGAATGCGGGCCGCGTAGCGGGGGTTCTGGGCGAAGTAGCCGGCGTTCTCTTCACCCAGAGCCAGGACCTCCAGATTACCGGCCTCGAACTCGGCCTGACGGGTGGTCGCGTCGGGGATGAACCGGTAGGAGAGAGTCTGGAGCCGAGGACCTTGACCAAAGTAACCGGCGAAGACCTCGAAGCTCATCCCGACCCCTTCGCGCCAGGAGGCCAGCTTCCAGGGTCCCGTTCCCACCGGATGGTAGCCGAAGTCCATTCCCCAGCGCCGCGCGGCCTCGGGGCTGACCACGTAGCCGGCGGGCATGGCTAAAAGAGCCGGGAAGTGGGCCAGGGGCCTCTCCAGGGTGATCCTGACCGTCAGGGTGTCCGGGGCCTCGAGTCCATCCACTCGCAAAGCCCGGCCGCCCAGGAAGTCGCGGGCCCCTTTGATGGAGTCAAGGACCCAGGCCCGCCTCGACCCGAGCTTGGGGTCGAGGAGACGGGTGAAGGAGTAGACCACGTCCGGGGCCGTGAGAGTGCTGCCGTCGTGAAAACGAACACCGCTTCGGAGGTGGAACGTGTAGACCAGGCCGTCGGGCGAGACCTCCCACCTCTCGGCCAGATCCGGCACGACCAGACCTTCGGCGTCAAAACGCACGAGCCCGTTGTAGACGAGAGCGCAAGCCGACCCGTCGGTCACCGTGACGGCTCGGGCCGGGTCGAGAGGTCCGGGCTCGAAGGCAAAAGCCCCGTGCCAGGTGGTGAAATCGGGGAGTTGCGGATGGGGGCCGTCGAGGCGCCCGTTCGTGAGCGAGGCCAGACCCAGGGCCAGGAGGAGCGCCCCGGCCAGGACGAGGACATGCTTGCGCCTCTTCTTCTTCCTCAGGCGCGCCCGGCGACCGCGGAGGGTCATCATTCCGGACTCCTATGCTCCGGCAAGCTCGGCCCATGCTTGGACAACGGCCGGCAGCGGGCTGTCGTAGCCGGCTCGGCGCATGGAAGGTTGAAAGTGGAGACAGTGGGGCCGGCCTAGCTACCCTGCCCTAATCCGCCGGGTGTGTGGCGCCTGGAACCCGCCAACACTACTCGGGACCCTGCCGGACGGGCTTGGAAGGAGGTGCTGCCTTGCCAAGAAACTCGCGGAGTCTCATGTCGGAAGCCCTGAAGTGGGATCTCGCCCGCGAACTGGGCGTCGCGAACATCGTCTCCCATGAGGGATGGGGTGGGGTGAGCGCCCGCAACTGCGGTAACCTGGTCAAGCTGGCGGTAGAGCGGGCTGAAGTCGCCATGACCAGGGATTACGGCCAGAGCCCAGTCCAGACCGCCTCGTCTTTCCGGACCGCGCCCTTTCCTTACTGGGCCGCAGATCCGGGGTACCGAGCGGAGGAGTATAGAAGCTAGCTGGGTGGCCTAGACGGAACGGACCCCAGGTCCGTTCCCGGCCCGGGCCGGCAGGGTCCGGAATGGCCGCCATGCTCCAGGGCGGTGGCGCCCCGGGCGGGCGCCACCGCCGGCGCCGTCTAGCCAGCGAACAACGGCCGGACGATGATGTAGGCCAGACCCGCCCCCAGGGCCGAACCCGGAAAGGTCAGAACCCAGGTCAAAACAATGTCCCGCGCGATGCCCCACCGCACGGCGGAGAGCCGCCGTGTCGCCCCGACGCCCATGATGGCCGTGGAAATGACGTGGGTGGTGCTGATGGGGGCCCCAAAGAGAGTGGCCGCCACGATGGAGGCCGCGCCGGCCGTCTCGGCGCTAAAGCCCTGGGGCGGCTCGATCTTGGCCATGCGCATACCCAGGGTTCGGATGACCTTCCAGCCCCCGAGAGCCGTGCCCAAGCCCATAAAAAAGGCCGAGCCGAAAATGGTCCACACCGGAACCCTAAAATGGCTGATCAAGCCGGTGGCCAGAAGCGAGGCGGTGATGATACCCATGGCGTTCTGAGTGTCGTTGGCCCCGTGGGCGAAGGCCATGAAGGAGGCGCTGACGATCTGCCCGTAGCGGAAGAAACGATTGGCCTTCGAAGGCCTCATCCTTCGGAAGGCCCAGTAGACCCCGATCATCAGGACGTAGGCGGCGGCAAAGCCGATGAGGGGGGAGATGACCAGCCAAATGAGGATCTTCGCCAGCCCGGACCACTTCAGGATGCCCACGCCGTAGCCGACGATGCCGGCCCCCATAATCCCCCCGACTAGGGCGTGAGTGATGCTGATGGGTATGCCCCGGTGGGTGCAGAAGGCGCTCCAAGCGATGGCGCCGATGAGCGCGGCAATCCAGACGCCCCGGTCGACCAGGGCTGGATCGATGATACCTTTGCCCATCGTCTCCGCGACCCTGGTGGTCAGGAACGCGCCGAGGATGTTGAAGACCCAGGCCAGAGCGATGGCCTGCGAGGCGGTCAGGGCTCGGGTCGAGATCGAGGTGGCAATGGCGTTGGCGGCGTCGTTCATACCGTTGTAGAGGTCGTAGGTCCAGGCGAGGATCACGATTATGCCGATGTAGAGATAGGGGTTCATCTCGGTCTCCTCTAGGAGTTCTTCAAAGTCACGGCCTCAAGAACGTCGGAGACGTCCTCGCAACGGTCGATGGCTTCCTCGAGGGTCTCATAGATCTCCTTCCACTTCATGACCTCAAGGGCCTCGTGCCTTCCATCGAACAGCTCCTCCAGCGCCAGGCGGAGGGCCTCGTCCCCCACGTTCTCCAGACGGTTGATCTCCACGCAGGCCTGAGCCACCTCGGAAAACCTCTTGCCGCGGAAGTGGACCAGGGCCTCGGAGACCTGCTCGCAGGCTAGGCAGAGAGTCCTGGCGATGGCCCGTGACTGTTCGGTCGGGTCCTTGATCCGGAAGATGACAACGCGCGCCGCGGCCGCTTCGATGCGGTCGATGATGTCGTCGAGACGCGAGGCCATGGTTAGGATGTCCTCGTGGTCGATGGGGGTCACGAACGTGGCGTTGAGGAGATGGATGATGTCGTGGGTAAGCTGGTCACCCTTCGCCTCGACTTCCTTGATCTCGTCGGCCAGTCGCGGGACGTCCTTCCACTCAGCGAGTAGCTTGTGAATGAGCTTCGCCCCAACGACGATGTTTCCGGCGGCCTCCTCCAGTAGAGTGAAGAACTTGTCCTCCCGGGGCATGAGTCGCAGGACCATTGTCTGCCTCCCCTATTCGTCGATTTCGTCTACTTCGCCAAGCTTCAGGTCCCAGCCTTCCAGCCTGGCCATAATCGAGTGGTGGGTGAGATCCAGATGCACCGGGGTTATCGAAACGCAGTTGCTCTTGATGGCCTCGGTGTCGGTGCCGGGTTCGGGAGCGCCCGTGAGCGGTTGGGCGGTCAGCCAGAAGTAGGAACGGCCCCGGGGGTCGGAACGCTCCTCGAAGGTATCCTGCCACTCGTGCCCACTCAAGCGGGTGACGCGGATGCCGGCGACGCAAGTCGGATCTATCGCGGGCACGTTGACGTTGAGGAGCGTGGCGGGGGGAAGGCCCTCCCTAACCAAACGATCGGCCAGGTAGGCGCTGACCTTGGCCGCGAAACGATAATCCAGATCGCTCCAAGCGGCCAAGGACACGGCCAAGGCCGGGATGCCCAGAATGATGGCCTCGATAGCCGCCGACACGGTACCCGAATAGAAGACATCGCTGCCCAGGTTCGGTCCGCGATTGATGCCCGAGACTACAAGATCGGGCCGGCGGGGTAGGAGACTGGCCACGGCCAGTTTGACGCAATCAGCCGGGGTGCCCGCCACGGCCCAGGCTTCCGTTCCGCCCCGCGGGGAATCCGGACCGCCGACGTGGGTGCGGTGAACCATCAGGGGCTGAAAGACAGTGATGGAGTGGCTGGAACCGCTTCTCTCCCGGTCCGGGGCGGCGACATAGACCTCGTGCTCACGGGCAAAGCGATCATAGAGGGCGGCGAGGCCCTCGGCGTGAACCCCGTCGTCGTTGGTCAAGAGGATGAGCAAGTGGTTCCCTCCCCGGACGGATTGCTAGTCTTCCACAAGTCATGGGCCGACCACGGGCCGGTTGATCATCTTCACCACTTCGTCCAGGAGGGCCCGGGGCGAGTTGACCTGGCCCAAGAGATAGGTCGAGATGGCCGGGGTAAGCGTCGCGTCGATCCTGGCCAACTCAGGGGCCCAGGGCAGGATGAGAGCCTCGTCCATCTGGCTCATCACCGCCGGCCATCCCGGCGTACTGTCCGGGCCTTGCCGCCACGCGGATTCATTCATCACCGCCCGCCGGATTGGGATGTCACCGGTGGCGGCGGCCCAACGGGCCGCGTTGGCCGGCTCGGATAGCCAACGGATGAAGCGCCACCCGGCTTCCTCCTCAACCGGGCTGTGTCCGGCCGCCAGGACCAGGCTGGTCCCGGGGGTGAGCGTCGCCCGCGCCTGTCCGGCGGGAAGGGCCGCCAAGGCCACTAGCCCCGGAAGCGTGTTCGCCGCCCAGCCGACAGGGCAGATGGCCATGGCCGCCCGGCCGCCGGTGACCGCCTCCAGGGGGTCGCCCATGGTCAGCAGAGCGGTCCTTCGCAACGTGGTGATCTCGTAGAGAAACTCAAGAGAGGCGGTGCCCTCCGGGCTGTTAAAGACCGCCCGAGGCGGGTCGCCGGCCAGGAGTTGACCGCCACTCTGGTAGAGAAGGACAGTGAAAAGCTCGGCGTCGGGGCGGAAGGCCAACCCGAACGTGGACAGGGCCGGATCAGGGTCGCGTCGGGTCAGATCCGAGGCCGTCCGCTTCAGTTCCTCCCAGGTGGTGGGGAGAGTGTTCACCAAGCCGGGGTCGTAGAGAAGGGCGTAGATGCGGTGGCTGAACGGCAGGCCCCAGACTTGCCGACCTACCGTGTTGGCCTTGACGAAACGGGGCCAGAAGTCGTCGAGATCTTCCTTCCGCAGGCCGTAGTAGCGGTTGGCGATGAAGGCTTGCAGCGGGCGAATCGAGCCTACGGCCCGCAGAATGGCCAGATCCTGCTCGTCAACCTCGGCCACTACCGGACCACGCTTGGCCGAAACAGCCGTCTGAAGATCGGCGGCCAATTCGTCGACGCGACCCCGGTAGACCAGGGTGACGGTGATGTTCGGTTCGGCTCGGGAGAAGTCGGCGACAAGCTCGGCCAGGGCAGAAGCGGCGGCGCCAATCTGGGAGTGCCAGAAGGTGATCGTCACCGGTCCGGTGATGAGGGTTTCGGGGGCACTGGAGCAGCCGGCGAGCGGCGCCAAGGAGACCAGTCCGAAGACAAGGGCGATGAGGCCGGCCAGCCCCATGCCGGTCCGCCTCACGCCGACCCGCCTCATGCCGGTCCGCCTCCTCCGGCCTCGGGTTTCCTGTCGTCCGAGAAGGGGCCCAGGGCGTCCAGGAGGTTTCTGGTTCGGTCGCGCGCGGCCAGGGTCAGGCCCTCGTCGACCGCGGCGGTCACTCTCAAAATAGCGCCCTCGCCGGCGCCCTGGGGAAGAAGTCGCTTCGGCCACAGAAACCTCGCGCCAGATCCCGGTTCGGATGCCGCCTCGCCGATCGGGGCAAGCACGGCAACCTCTCCCTCCAGCCGGTCTATCGCCGCCAAGAACTCCATTCCCGCACCCCCGGTCCCCGTTTGCAACGGGACGCCACGTTTTGTTTTGTTCGTCGTTCACTCCCCCGCGGCGGTCAGGACCCACCATTCCCGCCCGTCGCTATGGATCATGATTGTTCCATCCTCGTCCGTCCTGAGGACCCTCGCTCCTATCGCCTGGAGACGCCGAAGCGTAAACGGACTCGGGTGCCCATACCCGTTGCCCGCTCCGACCTCGATCACGGCGACCCGGGGCTGGACAGCCACCAGGAAGCCAATCTCGCTGGAGCCGGCGCTGCCGTGGTGGGCAACCTTCAAGACTGTGGCCCCTAGGTCGGCGCCTCTCTCCACCAGGGCCCGCTCACTCGCCTCGCCGATGTCCCCCGTGAACAGAACTGAGAACGAGCCAAAAACCACCTTAATCACCAGCGAAGCCTCGTTGGCCTCGGCGCCGAGAACGCCGGTCGGGTGAAGCACACTCACCTTGACCTCCGGCCCGAGATCAAGGGTGTCACCGGCCCGCGCCTCCAGGTAGATCGACCTTCCGGACTTTGACAGTTCCAGGACCCGTTCCAGAATGCCCTGGTAGGCCGGGGTAGTGTGAAGATAACCGCTCTGGCAGAAGGCGCCAACCTCTAGGCCATTGAGAATCGCCAAGGCGTCGCCGATGTGGTCGGCGTGCGGATGGCTCAGGACCAAGGCCTCGATCCGCGTCACCTTCTTGCGTTCCGCCAGAAAACTCATGACTCGGCCCGGGGTCTCGACGTCGCCCGTGTCGATAATCATGACTTGACCGCTCGGCGCCCTGACGTAGATAGCGTCGCTCTGCCCGGTGTCAAGGAAGTAGATGACCAATTGACCCGGGAGTTCCTCCGCCGCCGGCTGATCGTAGAATTGGGCGAATGCGTTCGTCGGAACCGGACCCCGGAGGCAGCCGACCAAAACCAATCCGGCCAGCACGGCCAGAGGCGGGGCAAACTTCGACAACGCGGCCCTTCCGAGTGGAGGGCGACGGCACTTAAAACCCGGCATTTTGGCTCGGTCCAACTAGCCATAGCGATACCGGCTCACCCGGAGCCGGCCGCCGAACGACTTTCGCGTCTTTCTCCGTTCTCTCTGGACAATCCTTCACAACTCGCCAGGTCGTCCCTGGCCGGGAAATATCCGCTGCGGTCAGCAGTGGCCATGCCCGGCTCGGAGGAACCTCGTCCGGACGCTAGAACTTTGGAACATACTGTCGCATGGAGGAGGCTCGAAGGTGGCGATGATCGGAGTTGTCCCTCGCCTGGGAGTGTTCAACGTTCGCTCCGGTCCGGCCGACCCGGCCGCGTCCGAGGTGGTTTCCGTGGCGGGCCTGGACCAGATGGCCGCCGTCTATCTGGACGCCGCGTCCCCCCAGGCCAAGACGGAGATCGTCGGTCTCGTCCTGGCCGCCCAGAATGGAGTGAACACCTTCGCCCGCTCGGCGCCCGACTGCTTCATGGGGGATACCGCCATCCAGGTCGCTCTCGCCCGCGTGCCCGGCGGGCGAAACGTTGTCCTTGACGTGTCCGCCAGGCTGCGCCCGCGGCACCTCACCCAGGCCTTCGTTCTCCGTGGCGGCGCCTCTCGCCGCGATGCCGAGGCCTTTCTGGCCATTTTCAAGCTCACCCGCAACTACGTCCTGACCGTAGCTCTCGACGGCGCGCTCGACCTGGGAAGCCTCTACGTGGTCAAGTACTACGTTAGGGGCGGTGTCCCGCGCTAGAGAAGAAGAGGCCACCCCCGCACGTCGGATAAGTTCCCGCCCACGGCAAACCCTATCCGTGGCGGGCTCGGGGCGCTCCGGCCGCCTACGCGGCCGGAGCGCCCCTTCGGCCCGACCACGCCGGAAGGGAAGTGGGCTCTTGCCCCCCATGGTTTCGTGCGAAGTTGACACCTGCACCCACTGGCTGTCGGATGAGCGCTGTGGCGCCCGGAGCATCGACGTCCTTCACGAGGAAGAGAACCGAATGGCCCAAATGGCCGAGCACACGGAGTGCAAGACCTTTCGCGCCCGGACCGGGGTCACGAGCTACCTTGGCTCCATGGATAATGTCAACTGGGCGGGGATGGTCCGGGAACCTCTGGAGCCCGGGACGCAAACCGTCCCCGAGGTGGCCTGCGTCGTGGACTCCTGCCGGTACTGGCACTCGGGCGACCTCTGCGACACCGACGAAATCCGGGTCAGCGGGCGAGGCGCCAGTGAGTGCCAGGACACGAACTGCCAGACCTACGAGAAGACGGACGGTGAGTGAAGAGCGACCTGGAGGTTTTCTATCCGCCGGGCGATGACGATCGCCGCCTTCCCCCGGCGCTCGACTTTGCCCAGAATCGCCAGGGGCGGGCAAGGATCGGCAAAGAGCAGTCTCCCGTAAGTCTGGTAGGTTTTCTCGAAGACCGTAACGTCGGAAAGACCGTGCTCGTCCTCGAGCGAGAGGAAGACGATGGTCTTTCCGCTTTTCGTCGGCGGCCGGTGGGGGCGGACCGGAAGACCCCCGACCCTCACCGTTGGCCCTGAACCGAACCGGCCTAGATCGGCCGAGGAGATAAAGCCGGCCGCGATCAGGCGTGGCCGAAGGTAGGCCATGATGTGGTGCTCCGGAGAGAAGCTCAGGATATCGTACTCAAATCTCATCCGTTCTTCGAGGCTGAAGTCGCGAATGCCGCCCGTGCCGCCTTCCCCGCCCGCCCCGTCGTCCAGGAGGCCCCGGGTCGCACCGCTCCCGGCCAGGACTCCGGGAAGCCACCAGAGAAGGCGCCGGCGGTTTAGGTCCAGACCGTCGAAGGCGCCAGTGAGAATGAGGGCTTCGAGGATGTTTCGGGGAACCTCCGAACCGGCGCGGTAGCAGAAGTCGCCCAAAGACTTAAAAGGCCCCCCCTCCTCCCGGGCTCGGAGGATGGCCTCGACCGCCCGTCGCCGCATCCCTTTGACCTGTCTCAGGGAAACCCGGATGGCCGACCGGCCGGCGACCTCCTCGACCAGGTACCTCTCCCCGCTCCGGTTCACGTCTGGACCGAGGATGGTCACCCCGCGGCGCGCGGCCTCGACGCACAAGGTTCCCGGAGGGTAGTAGCCCATGGGTTCGTGGGAAAGGATGGCGGCGTAGAACTCGGCCGGATGATGACGAATGAGGTAGGCCGTGCGGTAGGCCGTGTCGGCGAACGCGGCGGCGTGGGCTTCGCAGAAACCGTAGCTCGCGTAACCCTCCATGCAGGAGAAGATGCGACCGGCCACCTCCTCGGAGACTCCCCGCTCGACAGCTTTGGCCTCAAAGAGGCGACCCAGTCTCTCCATCTCCGGACCGTGCCGGGCGTGAGTCATGACCCGGCGCAGTTGATCGGCCTCGCCGGGGCTGAAACCGGCCACGGCCGTGGCTATCTCGATGACCTGCTCTTGGAAGAGAACCACCCCGTAGGTCTTCCTCAGAATCGGTTCGAGGGCCGGGTGAAGGTAGGTGACCGGCTCGCGGCCCTGACGCCGGGCGATGAACGGTTCGACCATGTTTCCTTTGATCGGCCCGGGACGGATCAGAGCCACGCTGGCGACAATATCCTCGAGGTTCGTGGCCCCCAGGCGCGACTGGAGAGCACGCTGGGCAGGGCTCTCAAGTTGGAAGACGCCAACGGTCTCTCCCTCGCGGATCATGGCCATGGTGGCCGGGTCGCGACCGGGGATGGCGTCGTAATCGAAGCCCTCCTTCCTCCTCCCAAGGTCCTCCGCGGCCGAGGCCACGGCCGCGAGGGTCCGCAAGGACAGGAGATCGAGCTTGATGAGGCCGAGATCCTCGATATACTCCTTGTCAAACTGGCAGACAAGGACGCCTTTGGCCGCCTCCTGCAGGGGCGTCACGGATAGGAGGGTATCGCGGCAGACGACAATGCCGCCCAGGTGGGTTCCCAGGTGGCGTGGAAATCCGGCCACTCTCTCGGCCGCGGCGAAAAGGCGTTCGAACTTCCAGAGCGGGAGACCGCTGTCGCGGAGTTCGGGAAGGGCCGTCAGGGCCTTGGGGATGGCCTCGGGGTGTTGGCCGTGGGGCAAGCGTTTGGCCAGGCGATCAAGATCCTCAGGCGGAAAGCCCAGGGCCTTACCGAGATCGCGCACGGCCGATCGGGAGTGGAAGGTGTTGTAGGCGCAGACCGAAGCCACCCGGTCGGGACCGTACTTGCCGGTCACGTACTCGGCGACCTTGTCACGGTAGCGGGTGTCGAAATCCACGTCAATGTCGGGTTTCTCCCCGCGCTCAAGGCTCATGAACCTTTCGAAGAGAAGGCCCCGGGCGATGGCGTCGACGTTGGTGATGCCCAAGCAGAAGGCCACGGCCGAATCGGCGGCCGAGCCCCGGCCGGCAAAGCGGACTCCCTCACGGCGGGCGAAGAGGCAGAGGTCCCAGACCAGCAGGAAGTAGTCTTCGTAGCCCAGGCGGCAGATAACGTCGAGTTCATGCTCCAGGCGCCGGCTGACGGGCTGGGTGACCCGTCGGTAGCGCCGGGAGGCGCCGGCCAAAGTCATCTTCCGGAGAAAGGCCGCGGCCGAGGTCTCGCCGGGAGGTAGCGGGAAAGCCGGATGGAGGCGCCGGCCCGGTTCGATCGCCGGTGAGCAGGCCTCGGCCACTTCCAGGGCGCCCCTCAGGGCCTCGGGAAGATCGGCGAAAAGGGCGGCCATGGCCTCCGCCGGCTTCAGGTAGTTCTCGGCGTTGAGACGGCGCTCGGGATGAACGTCGGCAACGGTGGTCAAAGTTCGGACACACGTTAGAAGGTCGTGAACCCAGAAGTCGCCCTTGCCGAGGAAGTGAATATTGTTGGTGGCGGCCAGGCGGAGGCCGAGCCGCCTGGAGAGCTCGACCAAACCGGCTTCGACCCTGACCCCGCCGGGCAGGAAATCGCGCTGGACCTCGAGGACGAAACTGTCCCGGCCGAAGAGGTCCACGTAGCGACAGGCGGCCTGGTAGGCTTCATCCGCGCGGCCAGCCCAAAGAAGGGAAGGAATCTCGCCCCGGCGGCAACCGGAGAGAGCGAAAAGGCCGTGGCCCTCACCCCTTCCGCTTCCCGCTCCGCCGGCCTCTCCCGCCCCGCGCCCGATCTCGGCCTCTAAGTCCGCCCAAGCCAGAGCCGGCCGGCGTCGCTCGGCCCCGAGGTGTGCCCGGGTGATAAGGCGACAGAGGAGGCCATAGCCCGCGGGACCGCGAGCCAGGAGGATCAGGTGCCGGCCTCCCTCCAGGGTCACTTCCGCCCCCTGAATGGGTTTCACCCCGGCCTCCAGAGCCAGGCGCCGAAAGAGAACCGCGCCGGAGACATTGTCGTGGTCGGTGAGGGCCAGAGCCCCGATGCCCATCCCGGCCGCCGCCGGAAGAGCCGTCTCAAGGCCAGTCGCGCCATCCAGGAAAGAGAAGGGCGAATGGAAGTGGAGGTGGGGAAACCTAGTCATAGACCCGGTAGAGAAACCACTTCTCCACCTGGGGATCGAAGTAGATCTCGACGAGGCCGCCGCCGCCGGCCTCCAGGCGGAAGAAGGTTTTCTCCCCCTCTCCCTCCCACCAGCACCCGGCATCTTTCCAGATCTCGACCGTCCGGCTCACCCGCCAGGACCGCCCCCTCCACACGAAAATGAGCGGCTGGCCCGAGGAGTCGAGGCTGATCCGGTCGAGAGGCCGGTCGACCAATCTAGACATGGCCCCCGCCCCCGACCCCAGCCCCGCCCCCAGCCCCGACCCCAGCCCCAGCCCCGCCCCGAAGCGGGTCGTAAAAACCGAGGAGGTTCTCCCGCCTCCGGTGGCGGGAAGCGCCGGAGTCCCGGACAGGCCCACCCTGAATGACCCCTCTTCCGAAACGCCAGGCCAGCTCCTTGACGACCTCCTTAACCTCGTCCCGGGGACCAGGGCCAACTCCCCAGCCGAGAAGGTTCTCAAGGTCGAGCTGCCGCGCGGCCCGGGGAAGAATCCGTCCGGCGCGGGCCTCGGCCTCCACCGGCGGATCGGTCTCGGGCCAGTCCGCGAGGAGCCGCTCGGCCAGACCGAGGAGGGCGAAGCCAAGAGCCTCGAGAGAACGCCCTGGCCGGATCAACCGGCGGGAGGCTTCCACCTCGCGGCCGCCGTCACTTCGGAAAGCCAGGCCGATCTCCCCGCAAGCCAGGCCCTGATCGGCCATTTCCCGGGCAAAGCGCCCGGCAGTCTCGCCGAGGACGCGCTCCAAGGCCACCCGATCCCCTAGGCCACCTTCAAAGCGCAGGGTGGTCCGGATAGAAGGCGGAGGCCAGGCGGAACGCACCGGCTCGCCGTTACCCCCGGCGACGGCGGCAGCGAGCCGGCGGGCGAGCGGCCAGCCGAACTGCCGGGCCAGTTCAGCGGTTGGGAGAGATCTCACTTCCCCGATGGAGCGGAAGCCTAACCGCTCGAGCCTGGCCGGGATCTCCGGCGGAAAGGGGTAAAGATAAGCCACAGGAAGGGGATCGAGAAAGGTTTGCACCTCCGAGACGGCCAGAACGTCTCCGGGTTGCGGCAACCCCTTCCGACCGAGCTGAAGACCTGCCGCCCGGGCCACGAGTTTGGTCGGTCCCAGACCCAGGCCAACCGTCATCCCGATTTCGGCCAGGACCTCCCGGCCGAGACGCCGGCAGAGTTCCAGAAGCGTTCCTGTGCCGCCCAACCCGGCCACGTCGAGAAAGGCCTCCGCGACCTCCAATGGCTCGACCGCCGGAAGGCGCCTGGCGAAGACATCGAGGAGCCGGCGCTGGCCTTCCTCGTAGCGTTCGGGTTCGTAGGGGACAAGGTGAACCTCCGGGCACAGGTCCAGGAGGTGGTTGCGCCGGGCGCCAAGGCCGATGCCCTTGACCAAAAGCTCGGGGGCCAGATCGAAGACCCTCCCGCCCCGGATGACCGCGACGGCCTGTCCCTCAAGAGACGGGTTAAGCCGGCGTTCCCAGGCGACGTGGAACCCAAAAGCCTTGGCAAACGCCACCCTCCAGGTAGCCATCGTCGCCGTGTCTCCCTTTCTTGCCCTCGTCTCCGCGTCTGGCGGCGAAGTGAAGGCCTAGGCGCAAAACGGCCGCTGGAAGCGCGGCCTCCGGAGACGAACGTATGTTCGGTACCATGATTATAGAACTCGCCGGGAAGGGAGTCAACGGGGCGCGGGACGCTAATTCGGATACGAAGGCCCTCTCCACGACAGGCTAAGAACGTGAAACCAACTTCCCCATCTCAGCCGTCCGTGAACACCAGCGGGTTCCGGGTCCTGGTCTTCTGTGGGTTCATCCTCGCGGGCGCCCTGACGGTGTTCATCGCCATGAGCCTCCGGGCGGGCGACTCCCTGCGGGCCGTCCTTCACGCCGGTCTGCTCTGGGTGACGATCACCCTCATCGAGCGCAACCTCGACAACCTGGCGGTGGCCGAGGGTCGCGCCCCCAGGGATGGAGTTTCCCCCGGGCCGGACCAAACGCGGCCCACTCGGTCTACAGCGCCAGCCACCCGGGCTACAACGCGGCCCGCCCGGTCTGCAACGCCACCCACTCGGTCTACTACGCCACCCGACCGACCGACAACGCGGCCCGCCCGGTCTACTCGGAACCGGCCTGGCGCACAAAGTTGAGTCTGAGATCGGTCAGAATGCCCTCAAGACGCCTGGACTCCTCCGGGCGAGCCCCCTTGAGGACCTTGGCCAGTCCCTCGAAAGCGTCAATGGCCAGGCGGGCGCTATCCAGGTTCTTGGCCACTTGCCCGGTCAGAGGATCGGCCAGAAGACCCATATCCACCCAGGCTCGGCTGGCCAGAACCTCGGTGAACCAGGTCACCAGGGCCCGGGAGTCAAGGGCCAGGAGAGGCACGGCCTTGGGCGCTTCATCGGGCTCTCCCACCGGCTCCTCCAGCGTCTTTCCCGGCTCCCCCAGCGTCTTTCCCGGCTCGTCCGGCGCCTTCCCCGGCTCGTCCGGCGCCACCCCATCCGGCCGTTTCGTCTCGTCGGTAACCATGCCTAAGGAGCACTCCCCTCTCGTGGGCGGGTACTCGTGTCTTGTCCGGCCGGCCACCTTGTTCGCCGGGCACAAGGCAGCCTCCTACCTTCAAGCCGGCTAACCCTCCTCGCCCCTTGGACCCGGCCGTAACCCCCTGGCGGCGAGAGCCACCTGGGTTCGGTCGGAGAGGCCGAGTTTCCGGATGATGGCCCCGAGGTGGTTCCGAACCGTCTTGTCGCTGATGTAGAGTTTCCGGCTGATCTCGTGATTAGTGAGCCCCTCGCCTACCAGGGCCAGGACCTCGCGCTCTCTCAGGGTGAGATGGCCGAGGTCTAGCCGGTCGTCCTCGGGCTCGGGCCTCCCGAAGCGCGCCTCGCCCGGACCCGATGGCGTGACGGCGGGTTGGGCCGCGGCAGGCCTGGCCGCCGCCGGTTCTTCCTCGGCCAGGGCCCGGACCACCTCGGGGGCCAGTGAGCGCAGTCCGCTGCGTGACGCGCGGATGGCGCCGATGATCTCGTCCGAGTCCGCTGTCTTGAGAAGGTAGCCGGCCACCCCCATGGCCAGGAGTTCCCGGACCTGCTGGGGCTCGTGGTGGGCTGTCAGGGCCACCACGGCCGTGCGCGGACTGGTTTGCCGTATGCGCCGGGCCACCTCGACCGCTCCCGGGCCAGGCATGACCAGGTCCAGGAGGACAACGTCGGGCGCCAAGTCCCGGCAGAGAGCGACAGCCCGCTCACCGTCTTGCGCCTCCCCGACGACCTCGATGCCCGGGGCCGCGTCGAGGATCATCCGGAGCCCCTCGCGGACGACCCGGTGATCGTCGGCCAAGAGGACTCGGGTTGGGAGCTTGGCCGGAACTCTCTCCGGCCGGGCCCTGGGGTCTCTGGCCCGCCTCCGCTGCCGGCCCGAAGCCTCCTCCCCCACCTCTTCAGCCGGGCCTCGAGCCGTGGTCCCCAGTTGGGGCAGAAAGCTCCAGAAACCGGCCTTGGTCTCCACGGGAACCCTGATCCGCACCTCTGTCCCCTCGCCCGGTCGGGACGAGACACGCCAGGTCCCTCCGAGAAGCCGAACTCGCTCATTGATGCCGAGGAGCCCGAAACAGCGCCTCCCGGCCAGTTCCTTGAAGTCGCCGTTCCATTCGAAGCCCCGCCCGTCGTCGGCGACGTCCATGGCCACCGAGCGCGGCAGGAAGCGCAGCTTGAGCGAGACTTCTCGGGCCTCGGCGTGCTCTCGGACGTTGTTGAGGGCCTCCTGAAAGATGCGAAAGATTCCCGCTTCGAGAGAGGGGTGGAGACGCAGATCCTGACCGGATATGACCACCGTGACCTTGAGTCCCGCCTCGGCCGAGACTCGCTCGGCGTAGTCCTTGAGGGCCTGGGCCAGGCTTCGCTCGCTGAGGTCCAGGGGACGGAGGTCGCTCAGGATTCTCCGCGTCTCCTCAAGACATCCGGCCAGACCCTCGCGGATTCTGTCGAGAAGGGCCAGGGCTTCGGGCCGTCTGACCGGATCGGCCTCCACGTGGCGCTCGGCCAGCTCCAGGTTGATGCCGATGCCGACGAGGGATTGAGCCAGGCCGTCATGAAGGTCGCGGGCCAGTCGCTTCCGCTCTTCCTCCTGTGCCCGGATGACGCGATAGTCGCCCTCGCGCTTGCCGCCCTCGTGTCCCGGCAATCCCGCTTGCCTCCCAGCCGGCGACCCACGGCTACCTCATGGACCGCCAAACCATCCTATGCGCCCCGCCTCGAAGCGTCAAAAAGACGGGACGCGAGTCGTCTCGCGTCCCAGATTGGGGTAGGGGGGCTACATAGAGCCAGTTGCGCTATATCCTAGACGGCCCGATGCCGGGCAGTACTGGGCCGAAGTCCCGTTTTCGTAGGCTGTTAGCCCGTTTTGGAGCCGGGCGCCCGGACCGGGGCCTGGACTTGCGCCTGGCCTGGGGCCCGGACTCGGCCGCGGGCGAACTCAGGCACGACGGAGGTGAGGTCCCGGCTCGCGCAGTAGGCCACGTCGGCGGCGAAGCCCAAAGCCACTAGGTAGCGAGCGTGGTCGGTCGCGACCACGGCGGAAGCCAGATTCTCTCCCTCGGCCCCGGCCAGGGACCGGTAGAGCGCGGCTGACGCGCGGGCGAGGTCCCGGAAGACGAGTTCCGGTTTGTCCGGGCCGGGCAGAGCCGTCCGGGCTCGCCGCTCAAGACTATCCACGAGAAACCCGGCCAGGAGCACGTCCTCCAAGGAGAACCCTCCCTGGGTGCCGGCGCAGGTTATGACGACGTTCCCGTCCAGGCCCCAGATGCGCTCGGCCACGGCGGAGGCGTTGAGAAACGCGGCGACGAGAACTTGTCGGGCGGGTCCACTTGCCGCCCCCATCCCGCTTCCCTGCCGGCCGGCCGCCACCCGGCCCATCCCGCTTCCCCGCCGGCCGGCCGCCCGGCGAAGGGTCCGGGTTCCATTGGTGGTCGCGAAGAAGATGGTCCGTCCGCCCACCGCCGCTGGCGTGTACTCCAGGGGTGAGTTGCCGAGGTCGAAACCTTCGATGCGCAGGCCGAATCTCTCACCCCCCAGGATGAGCCCCTCTCGGCTGCCGCGGGCGGCGCTGAGGCGAGCCAGGCAGGCGCCGGCCTCGACGGGACTGGCGGCCGGCCGCACCTCGGCGGCGCCGGCGGCCATGGCCGTGACAATTGTGCTCGTGGCTCGAAGAACGTCGACGACCACGGCCACCCGTCCGGCCACGTCCTGGGGTCTCAAAGTCTGCAGGGTGGGGATTACGTCCACGACCCGCTCGGTCATCAGGTCCTCTCCCTTCCAGCGGCCGCGCCTGTGAGCGAACGGCCCCGATCCAGCCCTCAGGGCCCGATGAACTCGAACAGGACCACGGCCATACCCACGGCAACCAGAGGTCCAACCGGTATGCCCTTCAGAAAGACCGTTCCGAGGACCGTGCCCACGAGCACTCCGGTGATGATCTCCGGGCTTCCGGAGAGAGCGTGAAGACCGCGGGCCCCGAGCCAGGCCGCCAACACGCCGGCCAGCAGGGCCGTGAGGCCCCGCACCCCGGTCAGGGATCGGAAGACGTCGGCCACGTCCGACTCGCCGTTGGCGAACGGCAGGAGCACCGTCAGGGTCAAGACCGTGAGGCCAACCTGGATGCCCCACTTGTCGATCAGGGCGAAGGCCCCGTCAAGGCCAAGCAACCTGAGTCCGATCAGGGCCACCGCCGCCCAGGTCACCAGGGCGTTTCTTCCCACGACACCGGTGGCCAGGACGATGAGAAGAAGAAGTAGCTCCCTCTGCATGGCCGGGACCTCCCGACCAGAAAGCTATTCCTTCCGGGAGGTCATAATTCCCCGCCCGCCGCCGTTTGTCCCCCCCACCGGGGCCCGCCCATCCGGCCCTCACCGGGGCCCGCCCGCTCCGCGCTCCTTCTACCGCCCGCCGGGTCCTCATAGCCTGCCACTACCGGCCCGCCGCGCCTGCCACTACCGGCCCGCCGCGAGGTGACAGCTCTGGACTTCGAACCGAGGACCATCCGGATCATGGCCGCCTTGCGGTTTCTCTCCTCGGCCGTCGAGGGCCTGGCCGCCGTCTACATTCTCCGCCAGGAGCGCGTGGCGGGCGCTCTCCGCGTGAACGCCGTCCTCGGTCTTGTCGGTCCAACCATTCTCATTCTGGTCACCCTCATCGGCCTGGCCGGCATTGCCGAGAAGCTCTCCTGGGAACGAATCTTCCTCATCTTCGGGGCCGTGGTCTTGATCTTCGTCGCCACCCGCGGCTAGGGCCGGGAGAAGGCCCTCCGCCACGCGCCGCCGAGAACGCTCGCACCCCTAGACCCTGTCTCCACCTTCCAGGGCAAAGGGCATCTCGCTGGGGACCTTGACCTTGAGGGTGTCGGCCCGCAGACCGAGTCTCAGGGCCTCGAGGGCGAAGATGTCGGACGGTGGCACGTTGCCGAGATTCACGTCTACCCCGAGACGCAGAATGAGATAGGCTTGCTGGTTCTTGAGGGGGGCCTCCCACATGACCGCCTCCGGCTGGCCGAGCCCGGTGATGATCGTTTCCAGGTCGGCTTCCTTCACCGAGCCGTCGCCGCTGAAGATGCCCACGCCCTTGCCCGACTCCCGGGCCTCGAGGATAACCAGGCGGACGCCGTGGTCGAGGTCGAACTTGACCCTCGCGACCACCTCCGCCGCCGGAACCTGCTGGGTCGGGTCCTTCTTGCCGACCTCGCTGATAACCTCGAACCCGGCCTCGAGGACGGCGGCGATGACCGCCACGCGCTGGACCGCGCTCATCTGGATGGTGCCGTCGGAAACCTCGAGGGCGTTAAAGCCCAGGCCGGCGACGCGGGCCAGGAACGGGGACAGGCGGCTTTGGAGAATGGCTATCTCGAGGAGTGTCCCGCCCGGACACACGGTGATGCCGTAGGAGCGGATGGTCCTGATTTTGGCCCGAAGCTCTTCGACCGGGTAGAGGGCAGCGGTGCCGAAGCTGATTTTGACAATATCGAGGTAGTCGGCCCCGATGCTCAAGAGATCCCTGGTCTCGCCCAGACCGAGACCCTTGTCGATGATCATGGTCAAACCGCGTTGGCGCGGCTTGGGCCGGCGGCCTCCGAGGGGCGCCTGAAGAACTCCGTCCATGGCCTTCGGGCTCGGAATCTCGGACACAGGCATCGCCCCTCCCCGCCACACACTATGCTCGGGAAGCGGGCGCGGGTGCGTTCAGCTGGGGCCACCACCCCTGGCCTCGCCGAGGAGCCGCCCGGGGTCGAGGAAGACGAGGTTCAGGACCGCCGCCAAGACGCCGACGGACGCAGCGACGCCGAAGAGAACCACGCTGCCGCGCTCCATGAGGAGGCCGAACAGGGGCGGACCCAGGGCCACCCCGAAAAAGCGCACCGCCCCGTAGTCGGACGTGATCATCCCCCGGCGACTCTGCCGCACGGCGCCGGTGACCAGCACGTTGAGGGTGGCCAAAACAGCGCCGGTGCCCGCCCCAACGAGGAAGATGGCCCCGTAGACGTAGTATGGGTGGCGCAGAACGGTCAGCGAGGCCAGGGCCAGGGCCATCAGGGCCAGCCCGCTGGAGACGAGATGGCGCCGATTCACCCTCTCCTGGAGGTAGGCCCCGGTCAGGTAAGCCGTGATGGAACTGGCCAGGACGGGCACCGCCAGAACCAGCCCCTTCGTCACCCCCTGAAGGCGGAACTCCGTCTCCAGAGTCTCTGAAAGGTAGAAGAGCGTGCCAAAGAGCAGGAACAGGGCGACCATACCCGCGAAGAAGGCCGCTCCGAGAGGGAGACCTTTCTTGGAGAAGACCCTGAGGATGGATCCGAAGTACTCGCCGGCCGGGGAACGTTCGGCGGTCCGGCCCTCCTTGACCCAGAAAACCACGGCGAGGGTCGCCGGGATGGTCAGAACGGAGAAGAAAATAAAGGGCGCGAACCAGGCCACAAGACCCAAAGCCGCGCCGAGGATCGGGCTCAAAACCTTACCCAGGCCGTTCGCGGCCTCCAGGACGCCCAGGCTTTGCCCTCTCGCCGCGCCGCTGTACAGGTCACCGGCCAGAGCCATGGCGATGTTGGCCGTCCCGGCGGCCCCCAGACCCTGGACCACTCTTCCGACCATCAGGAGACCGAAGGCGCCGGACCCCAGGAAGAGGGCGGCCGCCACGGAGATGAAACCGCCGATGGCGTAGATGACCAGCCCGGGGACCATGACCGCTTTGCGTCCGAACCTGTCGGCCAGGAACCCGGCCACGGGAATGAAGAGCCCGGCCGGGACCGAGAAGGCCGTGATGATCAGCCCGCTCGAAGCCGGCGAGAGCCGGAGGGCCGACTGGATGGCCGGAATAACCGGGATGAGAATGGAGTTGCCGAGAACCATAATGAAGGGGACCAAAGAAAGAGCTGCCATGCGGGCGTTGAACTTGAAGGTGTTGGTCGTGGCATTCACAGGCGGTATTATCTCCGCCGGGAAGCGGGAGCCAAGGTGGCAGATTGTGACTGCGAGACTCGCCTGCGGCGGCTGGAAGAGGCTAGTCAGCCCGTCCAGTTGCCGTCCGGGAAGACGCTCCGGGTGGTGGGAGACGAGACCATCCGGGGTCTGGTCGATCCCGACCAGATCGGCCCGGCCGGCAAGCGGGACGTTGAACTGGCCGCCCTCGGAGCCGGTCTCTGCCCGCGGCGGTATCTACGAAACGTTGGGACCCTCGGCCTTGACGGCCAAGCTCGTTTGCTTTCCGCCCGGGTCGGGGTCGCCGGTCTAGGTGGTCTGGGCGGTTTCGTGGCCGAGATACTGGCCAGAGCCGGGGTCGGCGAACTCGTCCTGGTCGACCCGGACCAGGCCGGCGAAGACAACCTGAACCGGCAACTCCTGGTCACCGAAGAGAATCTGGGATGGGACAAGATCGAGGCCGCCCGAGATCGCCTGGAGCGGGTGAACTCGGCCGTCTCGCTCACCGTCCATCGCCTGGCCGGCGACGCCGCCATCTTCACTCAACTTTTCGGCGGGGCCAAGGTGATCGTCGACGCCCTGGACAGCCTGCCGGCGCGCTTTGATCTGTGGGAGGCGGCCCGGAACCTTGGGGTCCCCATGGTTCACGGGGCCATAGGCGGCCTCTCCGGCCAGGTCACCACGATCTTCCCCGGGGGTCCGGGGCTGGAGGCTATCTACGGCCCTCGCGACGCGGTCCGGCAACGGGGAGTGGAAGAGCTGGTGGGAAACCCCTCGGCCACGCCGGCGATGATCGCCGCCCTCCAGGCCCAAGAAGTCATCAAGATCGTGGCCGGCATCGGAGAGCCCCTCCGGGGCAAGCTCCTGATCCTGGACACGATGACCCCCTACGCCTCGATCATCGAGCTCTAGCCGCCGGCGGTCGCTCTAGGCCGCCGGCAGGCTCTAGGCCGCCGGCAAGCTCTAGCCGTCGCCGACTCGCGTCGCTCCCCCTGAGGGCGCCTTGGCCAGTTCCCGCGCCGCGGCGGCCAGAGTGGTCACCACATCCAGGCGATGCCGCAAGAGTTCCACGCTCGAGATCTTGCCCTCCTCGTGTAGGAAGACGCCGTACCGGTTGACCTCGATGCCGCGAAAGCCGGTTCCCCCGGCGGCGAGCAGGGCCCCGCGGGCCTCGGGTCCGAGAACCGTCTTGGCTTCCTCGGGTCGGTGGGCAAGAACGAGGTACCTGGCCTCGAAGGCCTCGTCGCCCAAGGTGGCCTGCCGGCCCTTGGGTGTCTTCTTGATCCGGGAGCGGTCATAGATCGTGAACCCCGTCATCTTGACGCCGTGGTAGGCCACGATCCGCGTACTGTCCGGCGCTCCGGCGTCGAAATCCACGCCGACCGGGACACGGACAACCACGGGAAAGCCGGCGTAGGTTCCGACGACAGCCGGAAGCTTTCCGTCCACCTTCCACCGGAAAACGTCGGCCTCGCTCTTGAGCCGCCTCTCGGCCAGGAAGGAGCAGCGTTTCTCGTCGGCGGCCGTACCCACGTAGTCGAGGCCGAGGTCCGCGGCCGCCTTTCTCATGACAGCGGCGTGGCGCAGGTGGGCCAGGCGGGCCATGACCAGCCAACTGAGGCTGCCCAGCGCAATCACGGCCACCGCCGGCCGCCCCGGATTCTCAACGAAGACGAAGACCGCGACCAGGCCGACCACGATGAGACCGACCAGAAGCCAGGTGAGCTTCTTGAGGAGTGGCATTCCCCTAGCACCTCCATCGGGTGTCGTTCCGAGAACGCTCCGCGGCGTATCGTTCTGTCGCCCCTGGAAAACCTCCTTCCTTCCCGGATGGAAAAATTTAGCCAGCACGGCGAACCCAGTCCGGTTTCTACTGGCTCAAGACGGGACGGGTTAAGTTCTCCCTACTCACGCAGGAAGGGGCCGAGCGGGTCGTGGCCATCGCCCGCCGGGCGCGGACCCACCGCCGGGCGCGGGTAGCTCGGCGAGGCCAGTCTGAAAGCGCGAAACGGGCGGGGTCGGTGATCGTCGACCACCGGGCCCGCCCGTTCTGTGCCGCAGACTCCCGACCGCTACTTCTTGGCCGGGCTCTCTTCAATGAACGCCAACCCGGCCCAGCCAGGCCCAGATGAGGTCAAAGACCTTGCCGCGCTCGTCCTCCTGGAAGAGCTCGTGGTAGAAGCCCTCCAAGGCCGTGTAGTCCTTGAGCGGGGTCGTGAGACGACCGGCGAATTCCCGCGAGGCCTTCTCGGGGACAAGACCGTCGGCCGTCCCGTGGAGGATGTAGACCGGGATGCCGATCTTGCCGACCCCGGACATCGTCTCCTCCATGGCCCCAACGGTGGTCACAAACCAGCGCGCCGTCACCCGATTGCCCACGTTGGGGTCGGCCACGTACCGGCGGCCAACCTCGGGGTTGCGGCTCAGGAGGCTGGGGTCGATCTCGTTGGTCATCGAGAAGCGGGGAAGGAGGCTCGAAAGAACCTTGCCCAGGATCACCTTGATGGCGGGGACTTTCACGGCGATCCCGAGAAACGGCGCCGAGGCCACGACACAGGCGAAATCCTGGCCGTAGGTCTCCGCCGCGGCTAGGGCGATGAGCCCGCCCATGCTATGTCCGAGAAGAACAACCTTGGCCTCGGGGTAGCGCTCTCCGACCACTCCGCGGAAGAACATGAGGTCGGCCACGTAGTCCCCGAACCGATCGACGTGACCGCGTGGCCCGCCGGACTGGCCGTGGCCCCGCAGGTCGAAACCTAGAACCGGGATGCCGCGCGAAGCGAAGTAGGTTCCAAACGCGTCGTACCGGCCACAGTGTTCGCCAAGCCCGTGGGTGAAGAGAATGACCGTCTTGACCCGCCCCGACGCGCCCTTCCACTCCCGCCAGAGGAGCTCGACGCCGCCTGGGCCGTTCACCCGTCCGGTCTCCACCGACACCGGGCCTTCCGCCGCCTTAGCCATGGCAACCCCTCCTTGCCTGGAGGGGAGGTTCGACGGCCGATGGGCTGGGACCTACCGGGCCGGCTTCCACTCTACGTCACAGGGTCGCCTGCGTCCGGCGCGCGTCCGGCCAGGTCCCGCCTCCGTCCGAGGTCCCCGAAACCGCCCCGCGGGCCACGACGGGAAACGACCTCAACGATGGCCTCCAGGTGGTCGCCGAGGATCATCTCGGCCATTTCTTTGGTCGACCGGGTGCGCGGGCGCTCCAGAGAGGGGCGGTTGACGCAGATGACGTTCACGGTGTGGACCACTCGAACCGTGAGCCCGGCCAGAAGGGCCAGAGCGTAGGCCCGGGGCGGCACGGCCAGCGCGGCCGGGCCGACCGTCTCGACAGCGCGGCGTGACAGAGCGTGCGGGACGGCGACCAGGCCGTCGAGACCCAGGTCGGGACGGCCGAGGAAGGCGTTGAGAGCGGAGCGGGCCGAAGCCGTCGGGCCTTGCCCGGCCCAGCCGGAAAGGAGCGGGCTGAGCCCGTTGAGACCCAGGTCGATACCCTGGTCCATAGCCCGGGCGAAGGGGGCGAGATCGGCGGCGTGGACCGGGAAGTCGGCGTCGAGGAAGACCAGAGCCCCGGCCCCGCGCGAGAGGGCCCAGGCGGCCGCGACGCTCCGTCCCACGTCGTGACCGAGGGCCTCGGGGATCTCCCGGACCAGGACGCGCGGGCGTCCCGACGGGATGGCCTCCCTGGCCAGTTCGGCCGTGCGGTCCCCGTCTCCGTTGACCACGACCAGGACCTCCTCGATGAGCGGGCAGAGGGCGATCTGGGTGATGACGTTCTGGATGGTCAGCTCCTCGCGGAGCGCGCTGAGGCAGGCCACCGTTGGGGTCTTGCCGACCGTGGCCACTTGCCCCACCCCCACCTCGGATCCGACGCCGACAAATCCTATGCGGGCGCCGGGCGGGAGACAACCCGGGAGATGGGCGGGGGACGCGGGATGTAGTGGCGGTGTGGCTGACGAAGCGAAAGCCGGCGGGAACGGCGGCCTAAGTCCGTGCGGCCGACCCGCTCGCGGCGGACGCCTCGGCCGCGGGTCGCTCGGCGGCCCGCCGGGATCGAAACACCAGATAGAAGGAGAAGCTGCCGACAATGCGGGCGCCGGCACAGACGAGGAAGGCCCACCTGTAGCTGAAGAAGTGGAGAAGTCCCACCCCGACCAGCGGGGCGAGGACGGCCGTGAGAGCTATGGCCGTGTTGTAGTAGGCGATGTAGCGGGTCGTGTGCTCGTCCGGCGTGTTCTCAAGTAGGGCGTTGAAGAGGGCCAGGATGACCCCTGAGAAGATGACTCCGGTGGCCAAGTTGAGAACGGTGATGGTCACCAGACTGTGAGAGAAAGCGTAGTAGAACGGGACGAAGCACATGCCCATGGTCGAGACGACCAGGCTCTTGAGGTGCCCGTGCCGGTCGGCGAAAGCGGCCCAGAATCCGTAGCCGACCAGGGCCCCGCCCGTATTGGCCAGTTGAAGCAGGCTGATCCAGAGGTTGTTGGCCCCCAAGACCTTGACCTGGTAGAGGGTGAAGAGCGGCCAGGCGATCTGCCAACTGAAGTAAAAGACCGCCGAGGCCAGGGTGTACTGAATGAAGTGGCGGTGGCTCCCGAGGTCGCGCCCGGCGTCCGCCAGGCCGCGGCCAAGGCTGGTCAGAGGACCGACCCTCGCGATCCCAGCGAGGCCAGGAGTCGTGGTTGACGCGGTGGCGGCCGGCGCCCCCTGCTCGTCTCGGGCCGCGGCGGCTGGGTCTACCGGCTCCTCAATGCGCTGGAATATCCGGATTTCGGCCATGGCGGCGACAAAAGCAACAACGAACATCACCTGGTAGCCGACGGGAAAGGACATGATGTCGAGGGCCCGCCCCGCGACTACGACGGCCGCCGTGCCGACGAAGTTCATCCACCGGTTGCGGCGGGCAAAGGCCTGGGCCCGGTGGGCGGGCGGGATCACCCGGGAGATGAAGGCCTGCCAGGCAACGTTGCCGATGGCCCCGGGTAGGTTCATCAGGGCCACGGCCACTACCAGCGCGCCCGCTCGCCGGTCGGGCGTGAAAAGCGGCACGCAGGCCAGGGCCAGGTAGAAAAGGCGGTTAGCCAGGAAGAAAGCCGTTGTCACTCGCTTCTTCTGGGAGAACTGATCGACATAAAAGGCACCGGGAATCATAACCAACAAGGAGACAATGGCCGGTCCCGAAGCAAGGAGAGCCACCTGAGTGTTGGTGGCCCCCATCTTCAGGGCGAAGATGCCGAAGAAGGGTGCGGCCAAGTTCGCGGCCAGAACCGAAGCCACACCGTGCCGGACATTGTAGGCTATGTTGTGCCGTTGTGACGGAGATAGCTGGGCAAAGGTTGAGTTCACGGGCGGGGTACTTTCGGGAGGCGAAGAGAAACACCTTCAATGGAGGTGGGGAGCGGGAGGCGAGAGGCGGGGTCGGAGATGGGCCGGACGGCGGGTGGGCGTGCCTCACCAGACCTCTTTGCCTTGCGCCGGTCCTGTGTCGACTCCGGGGTGAAGATTGCTCTTGCGAACGCCGCGCAGTAACCCGCTAAGACTGGGCGCTTGGGGCGAAGAAGGCTGGAGAACGAGCTTCCCGTGCTCGAGACGCAACTCGACGCGCGTCTTCATGTGGACCTCCAAGCGGCAGCATCTACAAAGAGGCTACCTGGTTTCGGGGCGAGAGGCAAGGGAGGGCTGGGCCGTGCCCAGCTAGGCTCCGCGTCCCGGCCCACCCGATCCAGGAGTCCCGCGTACCCCAGGCGCCTGAAGTCGGCGCTCTTGAACAATTCAGAAACGCGATCACTGGACCCGCTGGGCGGCACCCCTCGCTCACAGATTCATCAAGAGCAGCGCCATTATCACCCCGGCGAGTGCCAATAGCAGCACGACACTGAAAGCGAAGATGGACCCGAACGCCGCGCGAAAGTGGCCCTCATCGATAGCACGCACATACCGGGTATGCCGAACGGCCGACACGACGCAGACGACGACGCCCAGGCCGATGAGGCCAAGACCCATGTAGAGCGACAACCCCGACCCTGACCCAACACCGGCTGCGCCAGGAAGCGCGATCTCGCGCAGGAACACCCCGAACCGCGCCACGACAAATCCGAATGCCATGAGCGCAATGCCGGTGCGGATCCACGCCAGGAAGGTCCGCTCGGCTGCCATGTAGATTCGAGGGTCCGCGCCTCTGTCATCACTCGCCATCAGGATCACTCCCTCTGCGTCCCGCTTGTGGGCTTCGTCCCCTTCGTCCATTTAACGGATAGCGACTGAGCGGCGCCGACGCGGCGCTCCGGATAATAGCGCCTAGCTCACTGCCCGTATGCTTGTTGAAGAGGTCGTTACTGACTACGCGGGCGGGCCGGCGGCCACGTTGTTCGTGGCCGGATCGGGGTCAGACGTCCGCCTCGCACTCGGCGGACGGGCGTAATGATGAGGCTACCATCGCGGACCGTGACATTCACCACGAGGCACCTCCCTCTCCCGCCATAGTATCGTGGACGGAAGCCTCGGGAAAGGGGCGGCAGAGAGCCAGGTCCCGCGCCATCGGGGAGCGGCTAACGGCTCAGCGGCGCCATGAGCAAAGTCGTCAAGTGAGCCACCATTTCCTTTGACCCCGATCTTCACAGGGCCCTCCGTATCAAGGCGGCCGAGACCGACCGGAGCATCTCCGATCTGGTCAACGCAGCCGTGAGCCGCTCTCTCGCCGAGGACGCGGTCGACCTCGCGGCCTTCCAGGACCGCGTTCACGACCCGACGGTGGTCTTCGAAGACGTGCTGCGTGGCCCAAGAGCTTGAGAGTCTACCCCGACGCGACCTGGTGCGCATGGTAGGCCGCATTCAAGCCTTGTCCGACACTCCGGCGACTACCGCATCCTGTACGAAGTCGATGACCGCAGCCAGGTCGTCACGGTCGTGAAGATCGGTCATCGCCGAGACGTGTATAGATAGCCTCGCACGCCATTGGCCGAAGGCGTTCCGGGAGCGCCCACGACTCCCCGGCCAGAAAGCGTGAGCGACGACAGAGCTCACCCCATTCCGCCCAGCACTCTGCGGAGAAACCGGTCGGCGGTGTATGCTATTATCAGACGACGGGAGGAACGATCATGAGCGAACTGGGCGTCAGGCTCCTTGGAATGGCCCGAGAATACGCACAGGCCGGGAAGGACGTGCTGGGCGACAGGCTCGTGTCCGTCGTTCTCTTCGGTTCTGTAGCCAGAGGCCAGTGCAGCCCAACCTCGGACATCGACCTCATTGTGGTTCTTCGAGAAGCGCCCATGAGCGCCCGCGCGCGACGAGCTATACTCGACCCTGTGCGTGACAGGCTGCAGCCCGCGCTGGACGAGCTCTGGCAAGAGGGGAACTTCACCGACTTCACGGAGATTGTCCTCACGACCGGCGAGGCGGAGAAAACCCACGCCCTCTTCCTGGAGGTTATCGAGGACGGGGCAATCCTCTATGATGCCGACGACTTCTTCGCCGGGGTTCTCCGGCGCCTAAAGGAAGCTCTGCGGCGGCTGGGCGCCGAGCGTAAGATGATAGGCCACCTCCGCTACTGGGACCTCAAGCCCGACTTCCGGCCCGGGGATGTGGTCGAACTGTGACCAGCCGCGGCGAAGCGCTTTCTGCCGCCGGCCACTGGAACCTCGTCGTCAGGCGGTCGCAAGAATCCGTGGAACTGGCGCTGAAGGGCGCCCTGGCCTGGGCCGGCATAGCTATTCCGAAGGTGCATGATGTGGGTCCGCTCCTAAGACAACACGGCGACAGGTATCCGGCCGGGTTCGCCGAGGCAATTCCCCAACTCGCTTCGATGTCGAGAGCCCTGCTCCTTACTGTGTAGAGCGAGGCTGAAGGGGAGACCCCCCTCCAGGGCACCTTGGTGGGCCTCCCGTGTTGCGACGCGAGCGCCGGCGGTTACCCCCCGCTCCGGACACGGCGGCCTTCCCCGCGTTAGCGTCGGGTCGGCACTCGCGACTGCTTTTCGGGGCCTGCTCAGGGTTCACGCGTGTTGCGGCCCGTAGATTTGCTGGCCCTCCCTAGGAGGGCTTTTGTCCGGGTGGCTCGACGACCCCGGTTACCCGGAGGCCGTCCACCCGTAGCTACGAGGCTGTACCGCTAACTGCCTCGGCAGGACTTTCACCTGCAAGAACGCGCCACCTTTCACGGCGCACTCTAACGGATGGCGGCTGAGCGGCGCCGGTAGAGTCCTACGCGAGGTTCTCCGAGCCTCCTGCGTCCACAGGAGCCGCTGGTCATGCGCCAAGAGACCTGGCCAGTCTGACAGACGCCACCCGAATGTCACGAGCGGCCCGAGCGAGCCCTTCCCAGAAACCCAGGGCATCCGAGCTGCCATACTTGAGGGCCACATGGTCGAACAGTTGACCCTTGCTGGACTCAGGGTACCTGTGGGACGCAACAGCGGTGGAGGGCCTCCCAATAGGAAAGGCCCCTCTTGGTTCGCTCTTGCAGGAGAGCCCTCGGCTCAACCTCCGACGGGCCCACGCTCGGTATCACCACGGACAGCAGGCATGTGCCCTCGCCGATGCCAGGGGATTTGCCTGTGTCGACCTCGACGAACTGGACAGGAATCCACTCCGGGAGAGCTCCCGGGGCGAGGTAGCGGCCGTCTATGGATTGTCAGCCACGAGCACCGAGCGTTGCGCAATACTGAGAAAGCCACATGCAGGAGATGGCAGGGATGAGTGGAAGATTATGGTGCTCTTGCCGGAAAGGAGTGTGGTGGGTGCATGCGTCGGGTCGGGCTGGTCCGCGTATGCGTATTGACCGGGATTGCGTCAATGGCGTTCCTAGTAACGCTAGCTTGTGGGACCCCGTGTTCGGCAGGGTCGGCAGTCACGGTGAGCGGTACCGAAAGCTGGCCTGCAACAACCTACTACCTGGATAGCCTAACCATCACCTCAACAGGGCATCTCACTCTCCAAGCGGGATGCGTACTCAAGTTCGACTCTTCAGCTGGGGGGGTAATTGTCGAAGGCACCCTAGTCGCCTCCGGAGCATCCTTGAATCCAGTGGTGTTCACCTCCAGCAGCGGCACGCCCAGCAGTTGGGATGGCATAGTGGTCGAGTCCGGCGGCGTCCTGGACCTGGATTACGCGGAGGTTGATGACGCAGGGTACGGCGTCAACATTGTCTACGTGGACGGCGGCCAAGCCTCGCTGGATCATTGTTTGATCACCGATGGGGATTGGGCTGGCGTGGAGGTGAGCGGGTCAACAAGCGACTTGACGTTAGACGACGTTGTCGTGCGTGACTGTTGGGAAGGCGTTGACTGCTATGACGGAGGAAACGTAACCATTTCCGACCTGTCGGTGAGTGACGTCGATTTTGCTGGTATCGCGATCTGGGACTGCGGGATTGTCTCCATCACTGACTCCACAGTAACCAGCTGCGGCAACTGTGGGATGTATGCGTGGAGCCTTTCGAGTCTATCGATGGACGGGTGTGCTGTCTCAGACTGCGGGCATGGGGGTGCGTTTGCCTGGGATATTCCAGAGATACAGATGTCTGGCTGTACGCTGGAGAGCTGCAGCACCTCTGGCTCCTATCCCGCCCTGTGGGTGTATGACGCCAATCTGGACCTAGAGGACTGCAGTCTCAGCCAGGCCGGATTAGCCCTCGAGTACGGCCAGTCTGACGAAACGACACGCAGGAGCCTTGAAGTCAACGGGACGCACTTTAGCTCCGGCGGCTATGCCCTGGTTTCCGGTGATCTGAACTTCGACCTGAGCGGTAGCCGCAACGCCATTCCAGTGACCTACCTCGAAGGAACCCTCAGGGATGACACGACGCTTCCGTCAGGCCAATGTTTTGGAACGACCTACGGGCTTCTAGGTCAAGCCCTGTACAGCATGCAGGAATCTGAGTATGGCGCTCTCGGCCGAGCCCCGCGCTATCCGTCCAGTATGCGGGAACTCAGGCGCGCGCTTCTCGCCCAAGCCAAGGATAACGTGCAGGGACTTAAGCGCGAGTTTTTCGGCCAAGCCCTGCGCAATGTGCAGGAACCTGAGGACGACGTTCTTAGCCGAACCCTGTACGATACACAGGAGCCTGAGCACTTCACCATTGACAGCGGCGCCACGCTCTCGGTCCAAGGGGGGACCACCTTCCTCGCCAAGTCGGGTGAGCCGTACGCCGCGATCCAGGTGGCGGGGGCTCTCGAAACCCTGGGGACGTCCAACTCGAGCAGGGTGGTGTTCACATCCGAGGACGCGACGCCAGGCAGTTGGGCCGGGATCTGGGTGGAATCAGGAGGGAATCTCAGCCTCGAGTATGCAGAAGTGAGCTACGGGGGCTATAGCTGCCAGGTCGACAACGTCTCGCGGGAGGACAACATCCAGGTCAATGGGGGCGACGCCACTCTCACGTACTGCCTGGTCTCAGACTCGGCGGGGGACGGCATTCACGTAGCCGACGGGGACTTGATCATGACGTGGAGCCGAATCGCGGACAACCAGTGCGGCGTGCGGGTTCTCGGCGGCGAGGCATCCCTGTCATACTGCCAGGTTTGGACGAACAGCCTAGGCCTCTATGTGGACCTTCCCGGCACGCAGCCGAGTGTGCACAACAGCAGTTTCGTAGGCAACGCGGGCTACGCCGTCTATAACAACCGGTCGAACACGACCGTGTCCGCCACATCGAACTGGTGGGGTCGCTCCCAAGGCTGCCCGCTTGAGAATCCGAACTCGGCGTGGAACCTCGGGGAGACGGTTGACGTGGGGTCCTACCTCGACGAAGACCCGACGCCCGAGACTTTGCCGCCCCCACCTCCCGTTCACCAGTGGTACAGCCAGCGTGACCCGCAGGCCACCGGGGGTGAGTGGGACGACACTCATCTGGAGGTTCTCTTTTTCCCCGAATCCGACAAGGCCGGCATACCGTTCGATCTGTATCCAGCGGACGAGGAACACCCGTATGGGGGGATTGTTCAGCGATGGGGCTGTGTAGCGACCTCCTGGGCCATGGTCCTAGGCAACCTTGATGTGAAAACAGTCAACACGCGGACCGATTTCCGCAGCGAGGTCACTGACAACTTGGATCCCGACCCGCTGACAGTCACGTTCGCCAACATCGGAGACTGGACGGTGTATCCGGACACTCAAGGGGAGGAGACCATATACAACTCCCTCTGGGACGGCCACAACCCGGTGGAGATGAACAACTATGCGGGCGTGATTGGCGAGTTCGACGTGACTGCTCGCTACTACCGTTTCGTACGGACCAAGCTGTCAGAGGCGGTGGAAGAGGACGACGAGTCAATGACGTTCGAGGACGACTCAGTGGTCTCGGGCGACGGATGCTACGTGACCATTGAGGACGAGATCGTCAAGATCGTTGGGCCCGACGCGAATCCTGGAGCCTATCTAGTTGGGCGAGGTCAGGCTGGAACCGATGCCGCCGCCCACGATGCCGGCGCTTGGGTCTATGAGGGAACCGAGGACCTCAGGGCCTGGATGATCCATAACCTTCTCACCGAGGACTGCGACCCAGAGACGCCCGGGGTCCAATGCCGTACGCAGGGGATCGTCGGGTACTTCGAATATGTCGATGATGAAAGCGTGCTCCACAGTCACGGGTTGGTCTTCGTGGGCTCGGAGCTTGGCCCAACCGACTTTCCCAATCCCAGCGATCTGTACAGCGAGGTCGACGGCAGATGGGTGGACCTTGAAGCCGCTACCGCGGAAGAGGAAGTCCTGGCAGAGGACATTCCCGCGAGTCCGCGTGGGCCTGAGACAATGGAGGCGGCAGGCTTCAGACAAGGGCTGCGGGTGTGCGACCCACGGGCGGAGACGGCCGCTGAGGGAGCAGATGTTCTCCTGTCGCAGAGCGGCGCAAGTTCCTGCGAGTACCTCATCCGCTTGAAGTCGATATGGGTGGTGGAGACGCCTTGATCAGGCTCAGTCGGTCCAAGGTCAGCCTGTGTGGTGTGCTCATCATGATGGTGTTGGCGTCACTTACCTCAGGGTGCCGACCTGCGGCGCCCGTGGTAAGTCCGGAGACGGTGACGACCGACGAGGACACGCCGGTTACGATCGACGTGCTGGCCAACGACACTGCCGCCAGCACCGGGGGCATCCTCTCGGTGACGAACTGCACGGATGGGTCCCACGGCACGGTGACCCTGTCGGGTGACGAGGTGACCTACACTCCGGCGGCGGGCTTCACCGGCTGGGACAGGTTCACCTACACAGTATCCGACGGGCACGGCGGCACGGCCGAGGGACAAGTGACCGTGACGGTGAGACCGGTGGACGAGTATCCGAGTATTGTCATCGATTGGGACAGCTTCTTCGCGGGTCTGCCTGATCCGGGATGGGATGATGCCTTCGAGGCCCACCACGCCGCGGCCTACCTGGCCCTGAAGCGGGCTTACGCAGCGAACCCGTACGTGAACCTAGACCTCGGACCTAATGGTTCGGATTCTCCTAACGCTTGGGAGTACGACTGGGAGCTGCTTGCGCACAGTCTCGAGTCCGGCCTCCCCGACAACCCTGCTCTAGCCAGGGCGAATGTCCCTTTCTCTGGCGGGGTATCCGAGCCTGGGGGCACCGAAATCGCGGGCGCGCTTGACGCGCATTGGAGCCCGGGGAGCTCAGAAGTTGTCCTGGAGCAAATGAATCAAGCGCTGAGCGACATATCGCGATGCGTGATTGAGGGCTATCTCCCGGTCAGCGAAGCCTTCTGGATGGGCTACGACTCACTCATCCGCTTTGAGACACGGGAATTGCTGCCCGAGTCTGGTGTGTACTATCTTCCCGGCAGCGACGGTCGCGAGATTGAGGTGCGACTCAGACCCGACGGCTACGAGCAAGACCGCTACTTTGTCAACTTCGGCCTCAAAGTTTCGCAGTTGTACCGTTCCGGATGGCCACAGACCGACTGGGCGGACGTGGCGGTGGAAGTATCCGAGCCTCAACCCGGCGAAAGTTTCTCAGACTACAGGGGACGCGTGCTGAACGCTCTCGTTACGTACTGGGGTCCGCGCGACAGTCATGTGTCGGTCAACTCGGGAGGGACCATGAGCCCTTCCGAAGACTGGTGGGAGACCGAGCTCTCTTGGCTGCGCGTCCCCGGCTCAGCGGACGAGGCGTGCGTCCTAGAAAAGCTGGCTATGCGCTTCAGCCCCATCGATGCGGTAGCTGCGGAAGATGCCCGGGCAGACCACGGGTCTCTGACGGTCACCGAGGAGCTCGCGTGGGAGCCGAGGTCCTACGAAGGAGCCCCGCCGACCTGGCAGGCCTTGGCCGGGGCACGCGACGTCATCATAGGAGCCTACCTGCCTGTTGACGACACCTTCGCGGACCAACTGGCGGCCACCGAGCTGTCCGAGGACTCTGCCGCGGACCTGGTCGGCCAAGACGGCAGAAAGATCCACTTCGAGGTCGAGGAACTCACTCAGGAAGCCGGGCTCTGGCGCTGCCTCTATACTCTGACCTGGGGGCAGTAGGGGCTGAGGAGCGCGCCCCGGTGAGGGCTGAGATCTGGAGCCACAAGGAGCCACGGAGGCTCACGAAGGTACGTTCGGGTAGAAGAACGGCCCCCGTTCGCCCTCCTCGAACACGGCCCCGGGCGACCCGATGCGCGCGGCCCGGAAGGCTTGCCGCAGTTTGGCCAGTCCAACATGCTGCCTGAGTATACGACCTACCACTATCACTGCACTGAGGGAGAACTAACCGAGACTACCAAGCGTCATGCAGGTTGTGTGTACGTCAGCGAGTGCGACTAGCCTGATCCTGCTCGACACTCTAGGCGGAACGCGTCTCCGCCTTGTCTGTGATACTCCAGAAAGGGGCCACGTGTTCGGCGAAATGGGAGCCGCCCCGGTAGTCTCGGGGGGCTGAAGCAAGAGGGCACGCCGCACCCACACCAAACCTGCTAGGCTTTGGTTGACCGACCAAACCTGAGCAGGAGGTAGGAGATGCTCGACGTGCCCGAGATCCATTCTATCCGAACTCTCCACGCGAGAGGCTTCTCGAAACGCAAGATAGCCAGACTGCTCGGCGTCAGCCGCAACACGGTGGACAAGTACACGGCCAAGGACTACGTCGTGAGCCCCGAACCCCGAATGCGGCTGCGAAAGCCCAGACCCGCCCCCAAGATGGACCCCTGGAAGCCGGTCATCGACCAGTGGCTCGCTGAGGACGAGTGGCGACCTACGGCGCCGAGGTCTCCGAGATCACGGTCAGGCGGTATGTGGCGTCCCGGAAGCAGGAGCGGGCCCGCCAGGCTTTCGTCCCCCTGGAGTTCCCGCTGGGGTCCATGGCCGAGGTCGACTTTGGCCGCGCCCTGTTCGGCATCGGCGACGTCGAGGAGGTGTGTCTGTTCTTCGCCTTGCGCCTGATGGCCAGCGGGGTGTCCTTCGTGAAGGTCTTCCCCCACGAGAAACTCGAGTCCATGCTCGACGGGATCGCCAGCGGCCTGGCCTTCCTGGGCGGCGTCCCCCGCCAGCTCATGTTCGACAACACAAGTGTCATCGTCCGCGAGATCCTGGGTGGCGGCCTGCGGATCCAGACACCGGAGTTCAAGGCCCTGGCCGCCCACTACGGGTTCGAGGCCGTGTTCACCAATCCCGGGGCCCCAACGAGAAGGGCGGCGTGGAGAACCTGGTCCAGTGGGCCCAGCGGAACTTGTTCAGCCCGGTGCCGCGGGCGGCCTCATTGGCGGAACTCAACCAGAAACTTCTGGCCGAATGCCTGGCCGACAGCCAGACGCGCCGGCGGCCGCGGAGCGACCGGTTGGTAGCCGACCTGTGGGAGGAGGAGCAGGGTTACCTCTTGCCCCTACCCGCGTCCGCCTTCCCGGCCTGCCGGAACCGCTTCGTCCGGGTGGACAAGACCCTCCTTGTGATCTACGACCACGCCGTCTACTCCGCCCCCGCGGTCTACGCCGAGAAGCCCCTTCTGCTCCGCGCCTTCTGGGACCACGTCGAGATCACTGACAGGGAGCGCACGGTGGCCGTCCATGAGCGGTCCTGGCCCACAAGCCCCGGGCGGTGGCTCACGCGGCCGTGATCGCCCGCGGAGAGCCGGCCATCGCCCGCTACCGGGACGAGTTCCTGGCTGCCCGCCCGGGCGCCTACCGCGAACTCGTGGCCGTGCTCCGGCTGGCCGAGATAGTCGGTGTCCCACGGCTGGCCGCCGCCCTCGAGACGGCGTCCCAGTACCGAACCTTCGACCTTGAGAGCGTGCGGTCCATCCTGGCCATGGCCACGCCGGAGGAGAGACCTTCCCCGGCGGGTCTTGGCGAGCGATACCTTGACCGCTGGCCACTCACCCCCGTCCCGGCCGTGGCCAGCGTGGCCTACGCCTGGCTCGACGAGGCGGCCGCAGGGAGGGATAGCCGGTGAACGTCACCCAGCCCCCGAATGATGAAAGCCTCCTGGGCCGTGTGGATGCCTGGCTCCACGCCCTGCGGCTACCCGGCGCCGCGGCCCGCTACCGTTCCTTGGCCGAGGAGTCCGGGGCCGGTGAGGACGCTCTGCGGTTCCTGGAGGGCGTCCTCGCCGCCGAACTCGAGTCCCGCGAGATCCGCCGCTACCAGCGGAACCTCCGAGCCGCCCGGTTCCCGGTCATCAAGGAACTGGGCGCCTTCGACTTCTCGGCCGTTCCCGGTCTGCCGAAAGCCAGGGTCGAGGAACTGGCCACCGGCCGTTTCGTCAGCGCCCACGAGTGTGTGATCCTGGTCGGCAATCCCGGCACGGGGAAGACTCACGTTCTAATCGGCCTGGGGATGGAGGCCATTCGCCAGAGCTTCCGGGTCCGGTTCGTCACGGCCGGCGCCCTCGTGAACGAGTTGCTGCTCGCCCGGGCTGAACTGCGCGTCCCGAAGCTCCTGAGGTTCTACGGGTCATTCGACCTGGTGTTCGTCGACGAGCTCGGCTACGTGCCCTTCAACCGCGAGGCGGCCCAGCTTCTCTTCGAGTTCTTCTCCGACCGCTACGAGACCCGGGCCACCGCCCTGACCACCAACCTTCCCTTCGCCCAATGGACCCAGGTCTTCGGGGACGAGACGATGACCGTGGCTCTGGCGAGAGCTACCGCATGAGGGAGAGCCGACGGAGGGCCGTGTTCCAAGGTGTAGACCCTCCGCCGCCGGAAGGAGAGGGGAAGACATCATGATAGCCAGAGTCCAATGGGGGCGGGCGCCTCCCGGGCT
>Ga0315279_10000461_pt1 | contig 80884 bp, 94 predicted proteins | sample YL17G06_20_MG_FD_203694 | JGI IMG/M metagenome (GOLD analysis project Ga0315279, IMG submission 203694) | Sediment microbial communities from Yellowstone Lake, YNP, Wyoming, USA - YL17G06_20 | ecosystem: Environmental > Aquatic > Freshwater > Lake > Sediment | place: USA: Wyoming | collected...
TCTTCTAGAGTTGGGCTTACGGGTTTACCTTTCCAGATTCGGGTTCTGCTTGGTTTTGGGTTTGTCTTTTCGCTTGGGAGAAACATAGCTTTCCCCTACTTGGCAATGTTTCTGACTGGAAGCAGAGTGAACGGGGGTCTGCAGTTTGATCCATCGCTCATTGGTTTCATGATTATGATTGGCAGTCTTGCAAACACGTTTGCTCTGCTTGTAAGTGGCAACTTGTGCGATAGGTTTGGGCGAAGAAGGATGCTGATATTCTCGATGATCATCCAAGCTGTTTTAACTGCTTGCTTCGCGTTTGTCACCAGCTATGTCGAGTTTCTGCTATTGTATGCTGCCACAGGAGTCACCGGAGCTTTCTTTGATCCGGCTCAGAGCGCCATGGTCGCTGATCTCGTGAACCCTGAAAGACGCGAAGAGGTGTATGGGTTGAGCTACATGATCGGTAATATCGGTACGATGGTAGGGCCGCCGATCGGAGGGTTCATCGCAAGCACGAATGGTTATCCTGTACTTTTTGTTTATGCCGCTGTGTTTGCGGCGGTTGCTGCAGGCGGGCTCGTCTTGTCGATCAAGGAGTCCTACACGCCGGGGGAAGCTGGCAGGGTGTCTGTTGCCCAGTTTGCCGGAATATTCAGAGACAGAGTCTTCGTTTTCTTCTGTCTGATGGGTGCGCTAACGAACTTTGTTTACTCGCAGCTGTACGGGTTGCTGTCGGTTTACACGCAGTACGTTGGGTTTGAGCCTTACATCTTTGGCTTGTTCTTCTCGGTCAACGGAGCGATGGTTGTTGCGTTGCAGATACCGATAAGAAAAGGAGCTGTGAAAATAGGGGCTGCCAGAGCTTTCATAGTTGCTCAGTTTTTGTATGCCGTGGGCTTCACGTATTTCATGTTTGCTGTAAGCTTCGCTCAGTTCTTGATAGGCGTCATCGTGCTCACGCTGGGTGAGATCACGTTTGTTCCGGCTAGCTCGGGTTTTGTCGCCAACCTTGCACCTGCAGACAAGAGGGGACGGTATATGGCAATTCTCGGGCTATTCTTCGGAATAGGCGGTGCAGCGGGTTCGCAGATTGCTTTTTCTTTGTTTGCGTCGTTGACGGATAAGAAGTTTGTTTGGGGAGTCCTCGGACTGATTGGGTTCGCAACTCTGGTCGGTTACGTGTTTCTTGCCAAGATGGCAAGCAGACGCAAAGCTCCGATATTGTCTATGGACAAATAGACGCGCGCGCTAAAAAGTTGCCCACACCTAGCGCGCTCTATGGGTTCTGCTCGACAAAAGCAGACCAGCTTAAGAATGGTGGTTCTTTGTCGAATTGCCACATTAATGCGATCAGTTCTCCCATGTGGTATGCATCTTCGATCGCCACGTTGATCAGAACATCATCAACTCTCAATAAAAAGGATGGCCTCCAGGGCAACGCGACTTTTCTGTCAAGTTCGCGTTCTGTTAATGTTCTCAAATATGCATCAACGTTCTTTTCCACCTCGTCAACTCGTCCTTCAATCTGATGCATGTTTAGGAATTTTCCATAGTTCTGTGAAACCCATTTTTCATTTTTGCCTCGTACAATATAGTTTATGAGTAAATCCTCTGCATCAAGTGCGTGTAGAAATATGTCTCTGATCGAGGGAAAACTCGCTCCTCTATCTTTGACAACCTCATCCCAGGGCAACTCACCCATTATCTTCAAATATCTCCTCCGAACGGCATGAGTGTACCGAATCAATCTAGTGCTGTCCATACTTGGATCATCAGACAGATGATGATACGTAGGGGTGATAAGGTTTGTGTCTATGTGTTTGTGACCGTGCGGTGATCGATCCTGCACACAATCACCAGACTTATAACATAGAACTTCCCCTCGCATCCGCCCCGGTGCAAACGCAATTGTCAAATAAACACAATCTTGTTCTATATGTTGATCAAGAATTAGTCGAAAAGACGCGTAATCTTGGCTTCAATTTGAGTAAGACCTTCGAAAACCACTTGAAACACTTGTTGACGCAATTTTCACAGTTTAATTCATCAAATAACATCAAGAACAATGGAAATTCAGGTAATTGGTGGGCCGGGCCGGACCTGACCCTAAATGGGTTCGAGTCCAGTACGCCTTGGATGGCGCGCGATCGATAGAAGGCCTACCGCGCGCGAGAGAATTCTTAGTGCGCGCATTGGGTGAGAACCTTTTGGAGTTAGTTCGTAACAGACCAAACATTTCTGCCAAAATAAGTTAAATATCACGAACAGGAAGAATATTTTGGCAATCTCAATGCCGGAAGACGATGAAGAATCAGATGACAATGAGGAATTGGAATGGGCTGAATGCTGTGTTTGCGGTCACCAATGGGCAGGAATATTGGGTACAGATAACTATGCTGACTTTCACAGACGTAGCGAGTACGGAGAGCTCTGGCCCGGCAACTGTTGAGATGATGAGTTAGAGATGTGCAAAACATGCGCTGAAAAAGCTAGGGAAGAATCGGAAGAGCAAGGTTGACTTGACGTGCAAAGTAAGAAAGTGGTCTAGTTAAACAAAAGGAAAAACACTTTGACAGACATTGTTGAAGCAAAGAGGATTTCGGAATAACCACTGATCTGAGTTTAGTGAAACGGAAGCGAGATCGTGTCAGATAGCTGGGGCAACATAATAGTTGGCTTGATAATCCTAGCCGTGATCATAACTGCCATCGTATTGTTCGTATGGGTCGTCGTCACCTTTTGGTATATAGCGTTGACGCTTGTATGCACGGCGATTACAGTTTACTCATGGGAAAGGACGCACCCCTTAACTGTCGCAAAACCCCAATCACCGAGCTTGAGGATTCTGATGGGAATGGCTTTGGTGACTTTCGTGTCTGCTTTCGCGATTGGGTTCGTGCCAGTATCATGGAGCTACACCTTACTACTTCTCGTGGCTTGTCTTTTTTCTGCGGTTGGGCGTAGCAAGAGATGGGGCCTCCTATATGCGTACAGCTTTGCTGAGGGAGCTATCATAGGCGCGCTGTCAAGCCCGTATCGGTATCTTGTGCAATTCCATGGTTCGATCCTCTTCCTCGACCAACCATTGACAGCTTCCTTTGTCAATGGGCTGATCTATGGCATTCCGTGTGTTATTTTTTCTTTTGTTTCAGCCGAATTAACGACCTCGGCAAGGAGGGCTTTCTACGAAGAACAGAAGAGGCGGAAAATCGCGGCAGAGAAAAGAAGACTTGAAGGAGAACGCAACAATATTGAAAACCTGATCGGCGAAACAAAAACTATTTTGGAAAATGCAGAGTACAATGCTTCGAAATTAAGGAACAAAAAATATCTGTCTGCAATCATCACAACGATGACGGCGCTCGAAGATTTTTCTGAAGTATTCAGAGCTGGACAATTCTCTTATGCGGATGCAAGAAAGCAGATTTTGCTTCTGAAAGACAGGGCTGTAACGTTCAGCGATATTCCTCCGAATGAGGAGGCGGGAGCGGATAGCAGATCTTCAGGTGATACTAGAACATGTTACGAGATCCTAGGTATAGAACCGAATGCTACGATCAAGGAAATCATGGATGCCTACAGAAACAAAGTACAGAAATATCACCCAGATAAATCGGGAGGGTGGGTAAAAGACGATGCATCCTTGCCTGAAGAGATTCGACAATACTTGAATGAAATGTTTGACAAGATTACGAAAGCAAAAGATGAATGTCTTCGCAACGCGTCTGAGGGGAAAAGTTCTTGAGAAGCAAAGATTATCCTAAGACATAGGTATGGCTTTATGAGTGATATAGAGATCAGAAGGAAACGAGAAGAAGCTTTTGAATGGGTGGAGAAAATCGCCGAAAGCAAAGTTGAACATCAGAAGAAGGAACTTTCCGAACCATTTCTCAAGGTGGATTTCAGATGCGGGAGAACCAAGAAAGATTGGGCGATACTTCTCAAGAAAGACAGCGAGAGTAGCTTTTTCGATATCGTAAGAATAGTGACTGCCAACGCATCCTCGCCAACGAAGTCAGGATACCCCTCTACCTCCACATCAGCTACCGTAGATTTGGGTCGGATAAAAAACCACGGCACAATAAGATGCCCATACTGCAGTAATGGTGGATGGGTGAAATGTGGGTGTGGAAAACTGAGTTGCGAAGGAGGAGTAACTGAGCGTGATGGTAGAGAATGGCATGTATGTCCATGGTGTGACGAGGAAGGTTTTATTGAAGGAACTTTCCAAACGATTGACGGAGAAATAGAAGACAAAAAGAGAATATCGGGACCGAAAGAAAAGCCAAGTCTTCCAAGAAGTTATAAAGCCCTGCCTCCATAGAGGTTTCCGCTACGAAGTCCGTGATATGAATCGGAGAATGGCGAAAAATGCCCGAAGATAGATGTGGCGTGTGTGGTAAGAAACTCGATGGATTATTCTCAAGCGCCTATAGATGCCGCATATGCGGCAGATTGATATGCGGCGAGCATCACAAGAATGGTCTGTGTCCCTATTGCCGAGAGAAACTGGGAGAACGTTGAGGTTGTCACGCTTGAGGTTGGACGCACCTGTTTTTACGTTGAAGACTTTCGAAAGAGACCTAACAATCCTGTTTTTGATCTAGACTGTTCTGCTGAAGTGAGCTCCTTTTTTGCTTCCGAAATGAAGTATTCATCTAGCATTCTTTCGTTGTCCGGTAGATTGTGAAATTCTGGATAAGAGAGAGCAGACGTAACTTCCTTGAATTCCCTGATTGCGGATGCTACATCCCTCGCCTTCAAAAGTAGGCCCAACTTGTATCCGCTGACGATCTCTGTGAATGAGGGCGGTGATTCTTCCGGGCGCTCGCGTTGCTCATGTTCTTTCAGTATTTTCAGACATTTTATTGAATAGCCTTCATTATAGGCAGCCCATAGATCTCCCAGCAACAGATACAATATGTGGCCTGGAAAATCAGCCCACCAATTTAATGAAGCATCCCTCTTTTCGGTATCTGTCAAATCCTCACGGAACCCCCTAGGGTAGACCGGGCAAAGCATGATCTGCGTCAATATCGAGTTCTCAGATGGTTTCCTTCTTGGATCAACTTTTTCATCCAGAATATGGAAGTATTGTTCCTGACTGTCTTCATTAACGGTGAACCTGCGCAAATTTTCGCCCTCCAAGCCAAGGACCTTGCCTAGTTCTTCTCTGGCGAGAAGCAGTTGTTCTCGAGCCTCTTCAAAATTACCCTGCTTGGCATAAGTGCTCATCAAAAGACTATGAACGATTGCTTCATTGATCAAATCGGCTTCCATCTCGATTGCTCTTTCACATTTTTCTATTACTTTGGACGATTTCTCCAGCCTTTCAAATGAGTTCACACAATCAAAGAATTCTCTATTCTGGGGCAAGTAGCTCCCTTCCAAATGATTCGTTTATTCTCTATCACCATTGAATATATAAAGGATTTTTGGTGCTCTGGTTTGGGAAAAACTATGGCGCACGTCGCTTGTCTTCGTAGAAACTAGGTTCCAGTTTTTGTCATTGCCAATCTAGTGCTCAGAACGCCGACTTATGACTGAATGTATGTCACTCTAACCGATATCCAGTCTACGTACCATGTTTGTTTGTACATAAAGTCAAAGAGGTCGAATTCATTTCTGCGAAATTTGTTCCATTCATTCCCCAGAAGTTTCTTAAGGATCGTGACTTCTTCGTCATCAAGGCTCACACCAAGTACGTAGCACCAGCCTTTCCAGGGACACGACTCCGACTGCCTATGGCCGTGGGACTTGAACCCTTTTGGGGTTTGGGCTTCTACCGGACTTGAACCGGCGACCTTCTGCACGTCAAGCAGATGTCCTAACCGGTCTAGAATACGGGCCCGGATTTAAGAAAAAAACCTCGATTAATAAAAGATACACAGGCTTCGGCTTAGTCTCGGTTTGAGACGCGGATTTTGGTTATTGACGCGCCATTTGGCTCAGCGATTGTTCGGAAACACTGCACGTCCTTGCTTTATTCTTTCCAGTCTAGGAGTCTCTTTTCGCCTTCGATCTTCTTCATGTCGGTCAGGTCCTGCGTAACTTCCATTGTTCCCAGGTACATCCCCTTCCTGTCTCTTACCGCAAAGTATCTGATGTGCACCAGTCGCCCGCCCATCGTGATCCAGAACTCAGCTGAATCTTCCTTGCCCATTTTGAAGGCTTCTACTATCTTGTTTACGATGTGGATGCTTTTCTGTGGGTGGCACATCTGCACTTTTCTGCCGATGACGGATTTCGTGCGAACGAAGATTCTTTTCTCTGCCTTGTTGAAGTATTTGACACTGTCGTTCCTGTCTACGAACGATATGTCTATGGGAAGCGAATCGAGAATGCCCTCGACCTCCTCTTTTGTGAGGCTTCCGGTCTCGAACTTCAAAGCTCCCTCACTCACAGGCTTCGCATTGGCTTCTCGTCCTTCAACCTGCATTTTCACAGTCGCAGCTGGCGGTGTGAAGCAGCAGTAGCCGATCTCGTCGAACTCTTCCCTGGCCTCTTGCCACTCTTCGAACCCGACGACTTGTAGGGCCGAGGGGAAGAGTATGTTGTTCTCCTTGTAGAAGTGACTCGGAAGCAGACTGCACAAGGGCTCGGTGGCCTTGGTCAGCTGTTTTTTGAACTCTTCGAAAGTCATGGCGTTCCATTTTTCAACGAGGCTCGTGAACTTCCTTTTGACCTCTCTTATTCTGTCGTGTTCCATCCACATCACAGCCGGAGGTTCTGTGATTCCGTGCTTCTCCATCATGGGAAAAAGAACGTTCTCTTCTCGCAGATAGTGCTTCTCTGAATCTTGAAAGTCCTTGGCTATGCTCTGGAGTTCGGTCAACACGTCGCCTACATACACGGAGTCGCATGCCTCTTCGACCATGCCCGCAAGGATCTTCAGCCTTTCGGCGCGTTCTGACATTATCCTGTGTTCTTCAATAAGAATGGCAATGGGGTGTCCACTCGGGATGTGTAATTCCTGCCCCTCAAGCTGTTCGGCGAACACGGCCATGTGAACGTCGCAGAGCTTCAGCAGCTCCTCCCGCGGCATTCCCTCCCTCACGAGTTCCTGTTCAACCCTTACGATGTCCTCGGAAGTCACGCCCTTCAGAACGTCTTTGAACTTCTCTTTGATCTCTTCCGGCGGCGCTCCTCCGGGCAACTGTTTGATTATCTCCTTCAGAAGCTTCTTCTTCGCCTCATCCATCTTACTCATGATCGTTGCCTCTTCTTGCAGACATCAGTTTCACTCATTACGGGTATTAAAATGATAGCAGTCTCGCTGTCTTTCAGTGCCCTTCTCTGATTCTTTTTGCCAGCGTCTTACCAATCTCTACTATCTTGTTAGTGTCGGTTTCTGTTGGCGGACCGTTGATGTCCATCGCTCCGACGATCTCCATCTTCGTCGCCCCCAAAGTCTCTTGAATGTGCTTTATCGCTCCGCCACCCCAGCCGTAGGAGCTGAGCACCACCGCAAACTTCGCCGGCGGACGAAGAGCCTTTGCCAAGAATGCCGCATACATCCCGAGCGGGTGGGCACCAGCCAGCACGGTAGGTGTCCCCAAGACTATAGCTCGTGAGTCAACCAAGTCCTTTGCGATGTCACCTATGTCTGCGACGACCAAGTTGTGCTTCGAAACCTCTATCCCTTCTGAGAGCAGGGTGTCTTCCATCGTCTTCACCATTTTTTCAGTGCTGCCCCACATCGTCACATAGATTATGACTGCCTTCTCCCGGGTCTCACCGTTCACCCACTTTCTGTAGGCAGAGAGAATACGTTCTGGGTTTCTGTGTATCGGCCCGTGGCTCGGCCCGATCAACTTGATCTCTAGGTCTCTTATTTTCTCCATACCTTTTTGACCGTTGAAGCTGAACGGCATCATGATTTCGCCGAAATACCGCTGCGCAAAGACAAGCAGGTCCTCTATCTCGTCATCGTACAATCCCTGCGCCACATGTGCGCCAAAAAAGTCGCATGGAAACAGAATCTTGTCCTCTGGCAGATAGGTGAACATCGTTTCCGGCCAATGAAGCATCGGCGCCTCGATGAATCTAAGTGTCTTGCCGCCAAGGTCAAGCGTCTTCCCATCTGCGGCAACTATTATCCTGTCTTCGGGCACTCTGTAGTAAGTCTGCGCCATTTTTGCGCCGCGGCTCGTTGTGACGAGTTTGGCTTTGCTGTTGACTGCCATTATGTGTGGAATTGAGCCTGCATGGTCAGGTTCGGCGTGGTTCATAATCACATAGTCAACGTCTGCAGGATCGGTGACTTTGCTGATCTTTTCTTCCCACTCTTTTTCAAACCCGGGGTTCACGGTGTCGATTAGTGCTTTCTTTTCAGACCCGACTATCAAGTACGAGTTGTAGGTTGTCCCCTTTGGGAGGGGAATCAGCGCGTCGAAAAGTCTTCTGTTCCAATCTCTTACTCCTACCCAGTAGACGTCTTTGGAGATTTCGGCGATGTTTCTCCAATTCATTTTTTCACCTTCAAGCGGATATGACAATTGTAATAAAGTATATTTATGCCTTTCTACAACTACTACCCGGGAGCATCATAAATGTCCGTTCCATGCGAAGTAGCCGTAAAATGCGTGTTACCTGTAGTCCGCGCCATGATCGCCAAAGAACTCACGACGACATACGAACTGAAACAAGTCGAAGCGGCCAGACTCCTGGGCGTAAGCCAGCCAGCCATAAGCCTCTACCACAGAAAGATCCGCGGAAAAGCCATCGACTTAGAAAATGACCGCGACACAGAAAACTTGGTGCAAAACATAGCGAAATCACTGGCCAAAAACAAACCCTCAAGAAGAGAATTGATCCCAAAGTATTGCGAAATCTGCAGAACAATCCGAGCGAAAGGTTTGCTGTGCAAACTGCACAAGGCATTCGATCCGGCAATCGACATTGAAGCCTGTGAACTCTGCATGACGAGCAATGCTATGGACTGTTTGCGGTCGTCCTAGTGGATTTTGACGATACCCAGAGGAGGCGCGTGGTGTTAGAAGCGTTTGGACGACTGAAACCGCACTGGAAACCTTATATTTTGGACCTTCTCAACAGTGCGAAAGTGATTTACATGAACACGCAACAAAGCAGAGTAAGGCTAGGTCGCAGAGTTTTTCGAACGTCCGGATTGTTCACAATAATCCTCTCACTCTTCATCACTCTAATTCTCTTTTCGCCCCTCACGCAGACCGCAAATGCCCAGAGCCCCGAGGCTCTGGCTGCCACATTCGCTCCGGTGCTTCACTTCACGCGGGACGAAAAGTTCTACCCGACATCCGTTGACTACATTATTTCGAGCTCAGTCCTGAAGCAGCGGTTATCAGGCGGCTCGAACGTTCTTGTCAACGCCGCGCCAACCCCTCAATCGCTGGGCAGCTACACATCCGCTGACCTATTTCTGGACAACAAGCTGAGCACGTTGGACGCTATAGCCACTGATTATTCTTCCAAAGTCAGCAGCCTGGGTTATTATGTCTACGTGCACGTGGTCAGCAGCGGTTCATCGACGGTGATTCAATACTGGTTGTTCTATGCCTTCAACAACGGGCCGATGAACAACCATCAGGGAGACATCGAAGTCGTGGAGGTCTTCCTTGACGGCTCTGACACCCCTCAGAAAGCATTGTATTCGCAGCATGGAGCCGGCGAAAACGCTGCATTGGGAGACGTGGAGATAACGGACAATCACCCAGTGGTCTATGTCGCCCAAGGCTCCCACGCCAACTACTTCAGACCCTACCAAGGCAAGATCGGAATCGAGAACGACATCGTGGGAAGCGACGGCAAAACTATCCAACCCAACGATCTGAACCTGATCATGTTGGGCGAGCAAGGCAGCCATTCGCCTGAGCAGGGCTGGCTGGACTTTGCGGGCCGCTGGGGATATTGGGGGACAGATGAAGAAGTAACGTTGGGAAGAGCCGGCCCACTCGGACCAGTCCAAAATCAGGACGGAATCAGGTGGGCTCAACCTCAGGCATATCTTGACTCCACCTTCTCGGTTAACGGAACCTACTTCATTCTAGCCTGGTTGGTCGCGAACTTTCTACTCATACTCTTCATTTACCTGGCGATCAGGGGTGCGTGGAAAGTCGTCGGAATCGTCAAACTGCACAGGAAGGGCGGACTGTTGGTGAAAAAGTTCTTGAAGAGCCGCGGCAGTCTGGGTCTAATTCTCGGCATCGTGGCCATCTTGATAACCGTCGCAGCACTTTTCCTGCCATGGTACACGATAACGGCTTCATCGCAGACAGGACCCCTTGCTCAGCAAGGAGGCGTTACTCTCATGACGATCGACGGCATCAACGGCTTGCAGGTCAACCTGTTCCTAGGCCCAGGCGGCGAGTCCACGTCTGGATACAGCACGCTGTTCTTCATGCAAGTTCCCTTCGCCATACTCATAGGAGTAGGAATAGTGTTCCTAGCACTCGACATCATAGGAGTCAAGAGCGGCAAGAGCATCGGCCTGAAGTTCATTCTAGGCGCGATCACTTCACTTTTGCCGTTCATCCTGATCTTCGTGTTCATCATGATGCTACCGTCCTTCTTGCCATATGCGTCCTCGCTGGTTCCAAGTCAAACCATTCCGCCCCAAGTTGACAACATGGTTCGCACCGTAGCAGGCAACCCCGTTTTCGGAACAATCAGCCAACAACTTCCAGTAGTCGGTACGACGACGGTCAACTGGGGTTTCGCGATCGGAGCCTACCTGCTCCTAGTTGCCGCCGTGATCAGAATCATCGGTGGCGTCATAGTCAGAAGCGCGCCAGAACTTCAGCAAAAGACTACTCCAACGCAGCCGCCAGAGACTTCCGCGCCTCCACCTCCGCCGCAATCCTCTGCGACCTAAGTGCAAGCATCAGGGCAGTCATCTCTTTCTCGTTTCAATCGGTATCTCGGTTGTTTCTTTGCTGGTTTCGAAAACCATACACGTAAGAGTCTTCTCTACTCCTTTCACTATCCTCAATTTGTCAATGACGATTTTCCCGATAGTATCGACGTCCTTGCCCTTGAGCTTTATCAGAAGATCCCAGTCTCCGGTGATTATGTGGACCTCCTGTACTTCTGGAAATTTCGCAATTTCACCAGCTATATCTCTCTGCGAGATTTGCTTGCCATCGTTCTTCGCTCCATAAGAAACTGAAGCCAAGACGAAGGCAGTTGCGCTGTTGTCAAGTTTGCGTGAATTCAGAATTGCTCTGTATTCCTCTATTACTCCCAACTCTTCCATGCGTTTTGTTTTTGCAAAGACAGTTGTGATGGGAGAACCGATCTTGCGGGCGATTTCTCTAGCTGTGAGTTTGCAGTCTTTCTGGATGAAGTTCAGGATTGCCAAGTCCTTCTCATCAAGCTTTTCCATAATTGTAATTATTACACTATGCGAGTATATAACAGTAGCTTTTTCTGAAAAAATTTCGAGATTTGTTATAAAAAATTTATTACCTGGCGCGCTCATTTAACAGAGGGGTCAGTCTGTAGTGACCTAAGAGTCCATTTGAGTGGGAAATGTATGGGCAGAAAACAGGAATGTATCCAGAAAGGTTTGACGGTTGATAGGAAAAGGATTATTGAATTGCCAAAACCGCTGGAGGAAGTTGCTGGACGAGAGATTGAAAGAAGGCAATGCATCGGTAGAGTAATGACTCGGGTGCTGAAGCATCTCACTGCCCAATTTACGGACAATGAATTTGAATGGCTGCTTCCGGTGGTATTCTCCCAATCGACTGACCCGCTATGGCCGGACCAGAATGCGTCTATTGAGAAGCGCTTGGAGGTAGAGGTCTACGGAAGAACCGTCAGACCAACGGCGAGCATGATCGTTCACAAGCTCGTAGCTTGTTCTCTGGCCCACCCTAAACTGTTCATACTTTCTCCAAACATCAGGCTAGAAAAGCAAGAAAGAGCAAACACCGGCATGCACGCCTATGAGTTCACACAGCTTGATTTCGAGGTGAGAAACGCGACTTCCGGAAGCATCAGAAGTTTCGTTGAAGGAATTGTCTGCGGTCTGCTGGCGGACTTGAAGAGCCAAATGAGTGATGACTTGCATTGTCTGAGGACGGATCGCGGTCTAACTGTCCCAACCACTCCGTTCAGAGTCTACGACACGGAGAAACTTGCGAAAGAGTATGGAAAAGATTGGGAGGCTCAATTGATATTGGAGAGCGACGCTCCGTTCTGGGTCACCAACATACCTAGGGAGTTTTATGACTTTGAGGATTTTGAAACTGGAAGGTGGGACAACTATGACTTGCTCTTGCCTCGATACGGAGAGGTATTGTCTGGCGCCAGAAGGGAGTTCGAACATAGCAAGATAGTGAGGAAGATGGAGACAGGTGGTGTCAGAAAAGAGAACTATGGAGTGTTGCTGAAGATGGCGGAAGAAGGGAGACTGAAGCCTTCGGCAGGAGCTGGAATCGGTTTGGAGAGACTTGTGAGCTGGGTAGTTGAGGCAAAGCACGTTGGTGAGGTGCAGTTGTTTCCGAGGATACCTGGAACGGTCTATGAGTTGTGAAAGGCACTTTGACTAATGGAATGAAAGAGAGACAGTGCAAGCCCAGCAAACCGTGGGACAGAATGGTTGTGCTGCTGGTTTCTTGACGATTCACGGGCGTTGATCCGGTTTTCGTCTAGTTGCGTGACCTACGCTAGGTGTTGGAGTCTTAGAATAGTTCGATCCAGATTCCGTCTGGATCTTCTATGTAGGCCCAGCAGCCTCCGTCCGCTTCCATTTTCAGGATGGTTCGGTAACCCGCTGATTTGGCTTCTTCTAGGGCTTTGTTGAGGTCGTCTACTTTGAAGGCCAAGTGGTCTAGCCCTTCTCCGACGACGTATTTGGTGTTGTACGGGCTGCCTTGTTCGTAAAAGTTGAGTTCTAGAGTGAAGCCGCCTTTTTCGCTTTCTAGGCCGACGGTTTCTCCTTCGGTCTGTTTGATCTTGCTTCGGCCTGTGACTTTCATGCCGAGTATTTTTGCGTAGAAATCGATGGATCTTTGCAGGTTGGTCACTCTTATTCCAACGTAAGAGAATTTGGCTTTCATAATCATCTTTCAGTTGTATGAAGGCTCTGGAATTTATGGCTATCCGTAGCCCCTGTTTGGGAGGCTTTATGGTCATTGCGGTACAGTGCGAGCCCGTGCTGTATGCCACCTCTGTCAGCGCCGCGCGCGCGAAACATAAAATTTCTTATACGGCTGACTGACATAGAACACATTGGTTTCATGTTTGGTGATGTACCTTGGACATTGAAAATGTTAAAGCAATTGGAGTGGTCGGCGCTGGAACTATGGGTCATGGCATCGCTCAGACCTGTGGCGGAGCAGGTTTCGCGGTCTATCTCGTTGATGTGGACAGAGGCATACTTGAGAAGGCCCTGAGGCTGATTCGAGAAGGTCCCTTTGGCCTAATGAAGTCTGTTGAGAAGGGTAAGCTCAGCTTGAGTCAGGTGGACGATATCGTGGAGAGAATCAAGATAACCACTGACTATGATGAGTTCTGTGAGCACGTTGACGCTGTCATCGAGGCGGTTCCTGAAGATCCGGGGTTGAAGAAGAAAATCTTCAAGGTTCTCGACGAAAAATGTCCTGAGAAAACCGTTTTGGCCTCTAATACTTCTGGGATAATGATAAGCGAGCTTGCCACGGCCGTGAAGCGCAAGGACAGATTTGTCGGGATGCACTGGTTTAATCCTGCTCCCCTGATGCCGCTGGTAGAGGTGATCAGAGGCCCTTTAACGTCTGACGAGACTTTCAACGTTGTAATCGAACTTTCCAGAAAAATGGGGAAAACTCCGATAGAAGCCAAGGACGGCCCCGGTTTCTACACGACACGGTTCATCGCCGCCTACCTTTTCGAAGCGATTAGGCTTTTTGAAAGCGGAGTAGCGGACGTGAAGGGCATAGATGAGATGACCAAGCTTGCCTTCAGACATCCGATGGGACCCTTTGAACTCATGGACTTGATCGGACTGGACACGATGCTCCACGTAGGGGAGTACATTCACAACACGGTGCATGAACCGCAATACGCGCCTCCGCTGTTGCTGAGAAAGCTTGTCTTGAGCGGATACCTAGGGGATTCCAGGTTCAAACCGGGAAGCAGAGGCGGGTGGCTGGACTACTTTAAGGTGGCTAAGCCATGATGTATGAGAAGATAATCGTAGAAGAAGACGTGGAAGACAAGAGGCTTCTCTGGATTAGAATGAACTACCCTGAAAAGCTTAATGTTCTGCACATGAAAATGATAAGCGAGTTCCACAATGCTTTAGTCAGGGCTGATAAGGACGACAGCGTTCACGCAATATTGGTTGCAGGTGTTGGCAAGGCTTTCTGTGCAGGAGCCGACATCAAAGAATTGATGGAAGGCGACTTTGAAAGGGGTCTTCGATGGTTGAAAGCCTACTGGAACATCATTGAGACGATGAGGGAAACCGGGAAGCCTGTGATAGCCGCTGTTCGCGGAGCCTGTGTGGCTGGTGGACATGAAATCGCGATGGCTTGCGACTTAGTCGTTGCAGGCAGGTCTGCCAATCTGGGTCAACCCGAGATCCTCGTTGGGTCGACGGCCATGGGTGCGGGCGTTCAGCTTTTGCCATTGATGGTCGGGGAAAAAAGAGCTAGGGACATGCTGTTCACGGGAAGACTTCTCTCTGCCGAGGAAGCTTATCAGTTCGGGCTTGTGAACAGAGTTGTTGATGATGAAAAAGTCGAAGAGGAAGCCAGAAAACTTGCTCTCCACATAGTAGATAACGCGAGTCCACAAGCCTTCAGAGTTATGAAGTCAGGTTTGAAGTTTTGGACAGACCTCGCGATGTTGAACATGATGACGGCGAGGGACATCACATCACTGGTCTGGTCATCCGCAGAATTCAGAGAGCGCAGCGAGAATTTTCTAGAGAAAAAAGAATGAAACCCAGAAAATTCACTGGAACCATGCCCTAGACATAATATAGCGCGCGAAACACGCTTGTTCGTCAAGGTTATTACGTTAAACGTGCATTGTTGGAATACTGTGGGGAAGACTTGGGCTGGAACATAGTTGACTCGGGCGTGCTTGAGGATGCGATCTTCAAGTTGAAGCTAAGAGTTGCAGAGCACATTGGAGTGCAGAAAGGGATGATTGTTGTCGATGTAGGTTGCGGTCAAGGCGGGTTCACCGCTTCCCTCGCGAAGATTGTGGGAGAGGAGGGAAGAGTGCTGGCAATTGACGTTTCGGATGAGTACTTGACAGAGTTTATGGGACGTTTAGACAGATACGGAGTCAGGAACAGAGTCACCTTCCTTCGTGCGGATGGAGCTAATCTCAGACACGTAATAGCGGATGATTTTGCTGATATGGTTGTGAGTTTCCGCGTCATTGAGGAGCTGAAGACACCCGCAGACATGCCCAAAATCATCGGTGAGATGGTTCGTGTTGCAAGGAAGGGGGGAAAGGTTTGCCTCACTGAACTGAGCACTGCAGCTAGAAACAAAGCAGAGGAACTCTACCTTAGACTCCACAGGGAGAGCGGAGATTTCTTTCCCGAGCGGGAGGAAATCGCTGAATTGATGAAGAGATGTGGGCTGGAAGCTGTCCGTGTGGAGAAGTTTGGTACTGATCTCTGGCTTTCGCCGAGCCTTTCGAAACAAGACCTGAGTTTTGCGCAAGTTTGGTTTGATCTGCATGTGGAGAGAAACTTGGGTTCGCTGATAGATGCGTATGGCATGAAATACCCCGAGCTGCTCGTTTTCTCGGCGCAGAAATGTGCAAGAGGAGGCGGCGGTAGTCCGCGTTAATGCGTGCGCACGCCCTGTTTGACTCCGACGATTTCCAAGTGCCCTCCAATCCCCACCAGACTTGGAACGTCACAGAGGTTGAGTTCGAGCTTGAGTACCCTCCTGAAGTGGTTTCCGACTATTTCGTCCCTTTTTTCTCTCGGAATGAATTGTGTCAGGACTGGTTTTCCTATGATTCTGAGCACTCTCAACCCGCAGGTTTCAAACAGAGCCTTCAACTCCTCTGGTGTGAACGCTTGGAATTCGTAGTCTGTTCTGAGGAAACCTGTTCTGAGAAAAAGTGACATTTTATCGAGAACCTGCTTTGAGAATTTTTCCTCAATTGCGTTGGGAATCAGTATCTGGTGGATCATGTTGTATTTGCTGTCAACAGAGGCAACCACGTGCGCGTCCGCTTTAACGACTCTCGCTAATTCTCTCACAGCTTTTTCAGCGTTCAGACAATAGGAGACTGGGTCACCTTGAGCTATCGCCATGTCAAAACTGTCAGAAGGAAAACAATTCATGTTCCTGATATCGACTATTCTTGTTTCAATCTGGCCCTGCAATTCTTCCAGTTCTATTTTTCTATGTGCAACCTTTAACATGTTCCGAGATATGTCCGTGAGAACGACCCTGTAGCCGCACTTTGCTAATCTGATGGCCCAATACCCGGTTCCTCCGCCAGCATCCAGAATGACCGCATTCTTTCGTTTCGGGAGGAATTGCTTTATGTTATTCCAGGTGATCTCATGGTAGAGTTTCCGATAAGGTCTTTCGTAGTCTTTGTCGTACTCTTCGGCCGTTCTTTCATAAAATTCTTTGACTGCGTCCGAGTCTTGACTTTTCACAACACAAACACCTCACATGTTTGGCGTTTTGGGCCGTCTGCCATGCCCAACGTGGCCTGAACACTGGGACACCCTGGACTCTAACTCTTTCAGATCTGCTCGTGCTGTGGTTATCATCTGTTCAAACCCCAGTTTTGTCCAGAACCTTTCAGCTTCCTCATTTCCCAGTATGTATCTGAGCGTCACGTGATCAGCCCCTTCTGAATTCTCGCTCCACCTCCACTTTCCGCAGACGCCGATGCCTCTGCCGGGCATCACGCCGCCCGAGCTTACTCGACACGCTAACCAACCCACGTTACATCTGCAGGACATGACCTTAAGAAACATTCCCCATAGTTTCAGGCGTTCTTCAACTTTTTGCGCATGATCTTTCTGACGATGTCCACTTGAAAGCCGAGACTTCGCAACAGAGCAATCGAAGAAACGTTCTGTTCCGAAGTCCCCAATCTCACCGAGTCCATTCCTTTTTCGAACAGGAAATTCATGGCTCTGGCAGTAAGTGCTGATGCGAGATGCTTGTTTCGAAATTCGGGAAGAGTGGCGGCTGGACCGAGATGACCCCTCTTGAGATGCAGATACTTCACATAATTCGTGTCCGGTCTAGCCACGACAGCCGATACTATTCTTCCGTCAGTCTCAGCGATCTGAACCCAGTCTTCACTGAACGGCGGATCGTCAGACTTCCATGCTTCAAGACATCCAGGCTCTAGTCTTCGCCATCCGAATCCGGTGTTCACGGCTTCGACGAGTTTTTCTTCTTCATCAGGTCTTAAGCTTCGAAGTCTGATGCCTTCGGCAACCGTTGGAATTGGTTTCGAGCCGTTGAGTTTTGCGGACATTCGCTGAAAGCCAGCTTGCAATACGTAGCCTCGGTCGATCCAATCTCTTATTCTCGGGCTTCCTTCGTCAATCATCGTTGAAATAGTGTCGCCCTTGGCATTCTTCTCAACCTCGTTGACGAGCATGTTCTCAACGATTTCTCGATTATACCCTTCGTAAGCCGCGAGCCAGAAGATATCTTCTTCCGAGTGCTCCTCAAGACGAGTCCCGATGAGACCCAGGACTCTGCCGTTTTCTTCTGCCACGAGAATCTTAAGATATCGTTTCCGGATGTGGGACAGGACTCTTTCCTCATCGAACGGAATGAACTCACATGAGCCTTTGTATTCTTCATTCAGCAATCTAACGATAGTGGGCAGATCCTTTTCGGTGAATTCTGAAATCCGGATGGTCATTTCGCCTACAGCAGAAGTTGATAGTGGCTATAAGCTTTTGGCTAGCGTGCACCGGTTCAGGAAAGGAGTGGGCTTAGAATATCGTGCTAGGCTTTTTCCCAAAGTCTCTTGCTACCATGAAGATGTCTTCGATGTTGACCCACACGTCTTTGTTCAAGTCAGCCATAGCATTCCAGTTCTCTGAGGAAGGGTCTCCCGGGTTTGGAATGTCAGGTCCATGTGATCCGTAAGCTTTGGCTACTTTGAAGAGATCGCAAACGTCGACGTTGCCGTCGTTGTTCAAGTCGCATGGGTTTCCTTCAACAACGCCTGTTCCTATGACTTCGACGGTGTGAGCCCCCTTAACGTGCATAAAGTTCAGTGTGGTGTAGGCGTCGCTTTCCGTCATTGTGTAGGGTGCGGGAGCTTCGTCGACTCTAATCGACCAGCCGGACGGAGCAGTACATTTCAGAAGTTCTTTCGGAACGGTGACCCTACAGAACCAGTCCTTCTGTGAATATTCATCAAAACTTATCTTCTTGTCTTGTCGATTGAAAGAGAGGTCAAACGTGCCGGACTGTAGCGGCTCTGCAGCGCCCATCGTTCCCGTAAGATTGCTCAGAATCCCAATGCTGTAATTGATTCCGTCTATCTGAACAGTGAAGTTCTCCACGATCTCAAACGCAAGTTCTTCTAGCTTGGAGTTTTGGAGTATTATGTCAGTCAGATGGAAATCTGAAATGCCCTTGCCTAATGATCTGAAGGTTGCATAAGCCAGCTGTCCACTCCCGCTGACCCCCGCCACGGGTCCGAGGAGACAGCAACCTCGATAGTACACTATTCCTAAGGTGTTGTTCTTGTCCATGTAGTGCTTGACGAACCATGTCTCTCCCCCCTTTCTTAGGAACTCTCCTTCATAGAAGCCTGTACATTCCAAGACCGCTGGATCAAACGTGATGCCTGTCTGCCACGCGTAAAGGTCGTCTACGTTGGATATGTTTATGTTGATAGAGAATTCTTGGTCAATCTCATTCGCTTGCACTGTTGAGGGGTCGGTGAAGATCTTTATGGTGGACGTCTCGCTTGCTTTAGCAATATTGGGAACAATAATAAATGTACCAACCAGAAAAACAACTAGCATCGAAGCAACAAATCCTCCTAATTTCATTCTTCTATCACCATCTCCTACGATCTAGTTCATTAGTCTAGATAGTTTAATCGAGTAGATAACTCTTGTTGTAAAAGAAACCTGGAGACACGAGACTCGATGCGTATGAGCATTAAGAAGCTCAGTCGGTAAACAGCTGGGTTCGAATTAAATCTGAGATTGCGGTGGTGCGAGCCGCGTCATTCTTGATAGGTTATTTCCCAAATCACTCTTCCTTTGGGATCCGGGCATTCCAACTCGAAGACCTTGGGCAGCCAATCGTCTGGTTCGTCTATTTTCCTTTGTTTAGCCGGCAACAGTGGAAGCAGACTGGAGAGGGCATAGATGCAAACGTGTTTGTTCTCTTCGGGGAAGCTCAGTTTTCCACCCTCGAGCCGGAAGCAGTCTCCGACTTTGTGCGTGTCACAGGCACCCTCGATTCTCTTGACTCTGACTATCAAAGTCTTCATGATAACTGCAAAATGGATAAAAGCGGCTTCAACTTAAACGTTTCCCACATGAATGTCGGAGATCGCGTGGAAATCTCTTAGATGGAGCAGCAACCGTTTTGATGAAGAGAATAGTCGTCGATGTTGACCGGTGTTCTGGATGCAGACTGTGCGAGGTAGTGTGCTCGTTCGCTCATGAAAACGTGTTCGGACCTTCTGTTTCAAGGATAACCGTTCTGAAAGAAGATGCCTTCGGATTTGATCTACCTGTTACTTGTTGGCACTGTCGCCGCTGTCTGGCCATAGAAAGCTGCCCCTCGAAAGCTCTAACCAAAAACCCAGAAGGATTGGTCTATGCAAACGAAGGAAAATGCACTGGTTGCGGGAAGTGCGTAAAGGCATGCTACGTTGGAGCGATCAAACTACACCCCGAGAGGCACACTCCTCTAATCTGCGACCTGTGCGGCGGAAAACCATTATGCGTTAGGAAATGCCCGACGAAAGCATTAACGTATTCGGAAACAAGGTTGCAACGGCCTAAATTGCCGAGCAAAGTCCTTGAAGAAACATTGAGAAAGTGGAGAATAGTTGCCTAAGTATTTCGGTTATGCCGGAAGAATTCTTCGAGTAGACCTCACGAAAAACAAGATCAAGACAGAACCTACAGAAAAAGGCTTGATAATGGAGTTCATCGGTGGAAGAGGCTTCAACTCCCGAAGACTCTACGAGGAAGTTCCCGCAAGCGTCGACCCTCTGTCTCCGGAAAACAAGCTCATGTTCGCGACAGGCCCCCTGGTCGGAACAGCCTTCCCTCTGGGTGCAAGATTCAACGTAAGCGCAAAATCTCCACTTACAGGAATATTGGGCGACTCAAACGCTGGAGGTCATTTCGCCGCCGAAGTCAAGTTCGCCGGATACGATCAAATAATAATCGAGGGCAGAAGCCCGAAGCCATGCCTCATTTTCATACAGGACCGAGAAACGCAGATTCTGGATGCGGCACATCTTGTCGGAAAAGACGTTTACGAAACAACCGAAATCGTCAGAAAAGACTTGGGTAGACGGGTTCAGGTTGCAACTGTTGGACCGGCAGCCGAGAATCTTGTCCCTTATTCGGGAGTATTTGTCAATCTTGCAAGGCCTGCTGCCAGAACCGGTATGGGCACGGTTATGGCTTCTAAAAACTTGAAGGCGGTAGTACTAAAGGGAACAGGCAGCGTGAAGATTGCTGATTCTGGAGCGTTCTGGAGGATAGTTGAAGAAATAGAAGAAGAGACGTATGCTCATCCCCAGTATTGGCCTCGCAGGGTGATGGGGACAACCAGAATTCTTAGTCTCGCGAACGATCTTGGCTTTCTGCCCACGAGACACTTCACTTCAGCCACGTTTGAGCATGCGGCTAAGGTGAGTGGGGAAAGATTAGCGAGAGAATACAACGTGAAAAACAGGGCTTGCTTCTCGTGCATAGTTCCATGTAGCAGAATCTATGTTGTAAGGGAGGGAGATTACGCTGGACTTTACGGTGAAGGACCGGAGTATGAAGCACTGAGCAGCTTCACCGCCAGAGTGGGAAATTCAAACCTCAATCTGGCGTTGAAGGCCGTTGACCTGGCTAACAGGTTGGGCTTGGATGCAATAACAACCGCTGAATGTATTGCTTGGGCCATGGAACTTCACGAAAGAGGAGACTTAGACAAAGAGGAGACAGACGGACTCGAACTAGACTGGGGAAACGGCAAGATAATACTCGAACTGATTGAAAAAATAGCTTATCGAAAAGGATTCGGAGATCTGCTTGCTGACGGAGTCAGGAGAGCGGCGGAAAAACTTGGAAAGGGAAAGGAAATAGCCTTTCACGTGAAAGGTTTAGAACTCATACAGGCTGATCCCCGAGGCTTGAAAGGTTACGGTCTGGGATACGCAGTCTCGAGCAGAGGGGCAGACCATTTGAGATCCGAGCCCTTCTTAGAGTTAAGCGACGACCCTGACAAGGGCATGGAAAAGTTTGGAATCCCAGAAGCAACATTAAGGCTCGCCTACAAGGGAAAGGGGAGACTGGTACGCTACTTTGAGAACTGGTGCGCGGTAACGGATTCATTGGAGATCTGCAAAAACTTGGCCGAGAACATGGAGTTGCTCCCCCTGAAGAGAGCAGCCGAGATAACAGAGGCCGTGACAGGTTTGCACTTCACGAAAGAGTCGATGTGGGAAATCGGGGAAAGAATAGTCAACTTGGAAAGAGCCTATCTTGTTCGGGAAGGAATCACAAGAAAAGATGACCAGTTGCCAGCAAGGTTCGTGAAGGAACCGCTACCCAACGGAAGTTCAAAGGGATCGGTATTCGAAATGGAGCCTATGCTCAACGAATACTATGAGGAAAGGGGATGGGACTCCAATGGAATTCCGAAACGACAAAAACTAAGGGAAACGCGTCTCGAATATGTAGTCAAAGACTTGAAAAGAAGTCCGGTCAAGACGAGGCAGAAAAAGAATTTGAAAGAACGATGCTCTTGAAAAACAGCAGAACTTTCTCGTGTCAGCATGAGAGCAAGGGCGTTTGATCGTTTTCTATTCCAAGACTTCTGTTGCAATGCGAGTAATCGTTGTTAACGCTCTTCTTCTCGCTTCCCACAGACCCTTACTTCCACTGATAACATCGTGTTTTCTGTTGTCGCTTACGTAAAGAAGCGCATAGCTTTCCAGAGACGCTTTTCTTGCGTAGTGGAAGAAAGTAGACGTCTCACATTCTACACCCAGTATTCTTGGATCTTGCTCAACAAAATCCTTGATGAGTTCGATGCCATGTAGAACGCAAGGAACCGAGGCTATTTCACCTTCCACATAAGCCTGACCCTGACTCTTGAGGACTTCCCTCAACCTATTGACATTGTATTCTTCAGGTTCTGCGATCAACTTTCCCGGGGTGTCCAAAGAAACAAACCCCGTCTTATCGACTATTTTTGTGGGCAAAATCAAAGTTCCTACCGGCAAGTCTTTGCCACCTAAAGAGCCAATGAAGAAAACTCTCTTTGTCTCACCCTCTTTGAGCAACTGGACGGTCTCAAGAATCATAGAAGCGCCATAGACGTTGAAAACAAGGAAGTACTCGCTTTCATATCTACGAGCAAAGGAAAATTTCACCCATTGACCCCTTATTCTTTGCCACCTGTCAAAAACGCTTCTCACCCATTCCTTCCTTGTTGGCAAGTAAGCCCCAGCAAAAATCAAACTTCTCTCCGGCAGCTTCCCTCTTCCGAATACGGCCTCGCTGAGTCTTCCCATCCAGGTCAGCATGTCAATATCTAGAGACGACGGCTTTAACATTTCTGGATCGACGGGTCGAAAATCCTCTGGAAAGACGAGTAACCTCTGGCTTGAAGATGCAAAGAGGTTCACCCAAAACAATATTGATGGTGCGGAAGATGAGGTTTGAGCTCATTCAACATGGCGAAGTCTCCACAGTTTCCTGCAGCATCCTCTTTTTTCCTGATGTAACGGGCGCGCCGCGGGTTCTACTGTTTTGTGGCTCCCAAGACTAGGAACCATGGGACGCGTTCGCTGTCGCTGAGTTCTCGATGGTGTTCCCTAACAGCCTTCTTTGAAGGCACGGGTTCTTCAAAGCTCGTGATGATGAAGCCTCGTGCAAAGAGTGCTTTCATATAGTCTGAGAGCGGCCTGTGGAAGCTGAAGACGGCGGGCCAGTCGTACAGCCACCAAGTCTCCATGCCACGCTCGAAATATCGATCTACCTTCCAATGCAACCAGTCTTCTTCCCGCTGGCTGTCTCGAGGCTCTCTAAGCCACCCGTGGATTGGCGGACTTGAGAAGCAGGGGTGCATGATTGAGAAGACAAGCTTGCCCTCTCTTTTCAAGACGCGATGGAGTTCTATCATGGCTTCATCTAGGTCAGTGACGTCCATCAAGACAAGGTTGGAAACAACTATGTCAAACATTTCATCTTGAAGCATTGCCAAGTTGCAGAGGGAACAGACATAATACTTGATTCCCAAACGCTCTTCGTTTTCCTTCTGCTTGGCTATCTCGATGAGTCTTTGCGAGATGTCCACGCCAACTACTCTGGCGCCTTTTTTGGTCAGCAGCCGACTGAAGTAGCCGCCTCCGCACCCCGCATCCAGAACCGACAGATTCTTGACCGGGCCCATAATATGGAGCATTGTAGGATCGATGATGTGTTCTCTGTTCAGGTCTCCATGTTCTGAGTATCTTTCAACCCATTTCTCCGCCAGCGCATTCCAGGCTTCGGCAGTTGTTTTTTCGCTGATTTCAGCCTTCTTCTTTGGAACGAAGATGCTTGATTCCTTCGGCAAGGCTGGTTCCTGGCTCATGCCGGTGCGTTTCTTCAGCATGTCTTTGTGCAATTGCCACGGGTGCCTGCCCTGAGACTCCAGAAAGTCTAGGGTCGGATGGTATTCGTCGCAGGCTTCGCATCTTATGGCGTAATGTGTTTTCCATTTCCAGAAGGCTTGATGAACAAGCCTGTGGCTTTTTGCACATGATATGCAGATGAACTTGCGGGCTCTCTCACACCATGCCATGCCATTGAAGTGCCTTGGCCTGCCACACGTGTTGCACACGTATCGCCAGTGCCAGTCGCACCGGGGATAGTTGCCTTCAGTGTCTCTTGTCGCTTTTCGTAACGGGTGGACACGGTCGATAGCATGGATTTGCTGGCAATACCTGCAAATCATATGATCATATCCCTTCCCAGCTTGTGACGTGATTGTTCTTAAAGCGTTTCGTGGCATTAACGTTTGTCGCGGGTGTTTTGTAGCGCGCTTTTCAGTTAGCAACACTTGATCGACTACACAGTATCACTGAGACTGCGCGCCCTCCACGCAGCCTAGGATGCGAGTATTTGCATCTTCTTTTTGTCGTAGAGATTCAAACTGAGAGAGACGTCGGATGAAAATTGCTCAAAACAAGCCTATTCTGGCAAAATAAGATAGGTTGAGGCTATTGGTGCGAGGGATGGGGTTTGAACTCCACAGCAAGTGGCGACGTCTCCCCCTTCTCTCTTTTTCTTTTCTTCAAAAATCGAATGGGCTTGCTCTGTGTTCTCGAAGGAAAAAAGGGAAGCTTAGTCTTGCCGCTTTTTGATCTATTTGAAACAGGTGAATGGATACGACTCATAGAAGAAAATTTTATTCTTCTTTTTTCGTATTGCTCTATGGTGGCTGGAGTCTGGAAAGAAAAGGGGCGTAGCCTCGTTCACTGATTTCGAGTTTTTGCATGAGCTGACCATTTTTTACTAGGCTTCTTTTTCATCATGATTGAAATTGAACCCAACAGAAGACAAACGAGGAAGATTCCCGTCGACGGATATTCAGGAACCACAGAGACAGCTACATGCCCGCCGTCGTCGAACGGGAGTCCCCAGAAGCCTCCATGTGGTAGTAGATAGCTTTGGAAGATATTGGCGTTCCACAAGTTTCCTTGTTCATCGCTGAGTTCCATGTTCTGTATGTAGAAGAATGTTCTACCTTCGTCTATCCCAACGCAGCTAAGCACCGCTAGTGTGGCGTTGGTCTTTCCGACAGCGCTTGCCGATGTAGACGTTACACTCAGAACAGACCAGTCGGATGATCCCGAATCTGTTACGTCTGCGACGGGCACGCCGAAGTCCCCAGGAAATACATGGGCGACACTGATTGCTGAACTGTTGAAAGTCATGTTCATGGAAAACCCTGCCATGTTTTCAGCGTTGAGGACAACAATAGATACGTTTGCCGCTGAGCCGGCTTCTACGATACATGGAGAGATTGTTATTTGAGGGAAAAGAACAGTAATGCTTCCATCTTTCGTTAGGGGCGCAAATGTGTTCCCTTCCTCATCGTTCAACAGTCCGTTCTGCAGTCGCAGAAGGATAAGATCTCTTACCCCATAGCAGGTGATTTTTGCCAGCGTAGCCACATCTTTGTTTACGGCCGTGCTGCCGGCAATAGTTACGTTGGCAAAGCCGTCACTGTAGTCTACAGAGTAGGACGGTGATCCGAAGTCGCCCGGAGAGAGTGACACCGAATTCACCGGCCGTTTGTCGAAGTATATTTCAAATGAGCCTCCTGCGACGTTTGACGCGTTTTCTACGAGCACGTCAACTGTGACGTTTGCAAGCCCGAGCATGACATTGGAGTGGAACGGCAGGCTGTAGTCCCCAACACTGATCCGTTGCGTCAGTGATACAGGCACAACCCAAACGCTGGCCTGCCCCAGACTGTACTGGTCTGATAAAAGTCGGCTGCCGTTTGGGTACACGAGGTAAACGTCTCCAAACTCAAGCGGGCTAGTTCCACCAGCCAAACCGGTGAACTGAACGCTTGCCAACACTCCGCTTCCGGTCGCGCCGGGCTCGTCGGAAAGTAGAGACAGTTCAAAATGCACCTGACCTTGGGTCTGATTTATGGTTCCCGGGTCAGCAATGAGTATTTCGCTTGGACTGATGGGCTCAAAGAACTGTCCTGAGGGAATCTGCGCACTGGCACCCTGCAAAACTGTGTTGTCATAGTACAGGCAGAATCCGTACGAGTAAACCCCTGGAGATGGAACACCAGCGATGTTTACGTTGACAGAGAAGAACTGACCCACCTTGACAGTGCTATACGATGGACTCAAGAACATGTTGATTCCCGCTAAGCGGGATGAAACGCTAACGGTGCCAGATCCAAGCTCATATTGGTTTGAAAGAATTTCATTTCCGCTTGAATCTACGAGTATGAAGTCCGATTCTCTAAGTTCAAGAAGGCTGATTCCAGCAGCCAAACCCATGAACTGAACGGTGACTAAGACACCGCTTCCAGTCTTGCCGGGTTCTTCGCCCAGCAAGGTCGCACAGCACGTCACACAGCCTGCGCTCTGATTTATGGTCGGACCAATGTGGAACACGTTACTTGGGTTCATGGGGGTCAAGAAGTTGTTGGAAGGTATCTGTGCGCTAAGAGCCTTCAAAACAGTGTTATCATAGTATAGACAGAGTTGGTACGAGTACACGCCTGGAGATTGAACGCTGGAGATGTTTATGTCGACAGAGAAAGACTGACCCAGATCCACGAAGACATCTTGAGGACTCACGGAAACTTCCATCAAAGAAGAGCCTGAAGTCAAAGGCAATCTGACGGCGACAAGACCGACTAGCACCGTCAAAGCCAGAACCAACGGCAAAATCCCTTTCTTCATCATCTCTTTTCTCCTCTCAGTGAATATAATAGGTGAAACCTATCATTTAAGAGTTTCGCAGAAACCCATTTCAGGGAGGAACAAGGTGAAAGCCTTGCACACGTGCTTAGATAGGATCAGCTGAAGGTCTAACAGTAGAGGGATGCACTCAAACCCAGGCGGTCAAAGCTGAGTCATGACAGATTGATGAGATGTTGAATAACCTTTCCAAACAAACCAAGCGAATCATCCCTCTGGCTGATTGTATGGGAAACAACATCTTTGTTCAAAAGAGACGAATCGGTAAGAAACTCGCCAATCCAAGACTGCTGCAAATCCACTTTCACCCTTTCCGACACTGGAAAGGCACAATGGAATATCACCACATCAAAGACATCCTCCATGTCATGAACGTACTCGGCCACAAGAACATCAAGAACACCTTTGTTTAAACGCACCTAATCAACGTGCAAGACGATGAATACGTCTCCAAAGTCGCCTGGAATCTTCAGGAAGCCTGCAAACTCTCGGAAGCTGGCTTCGACTACGTAACAGGCATGGAAGGCGCAAAAATCTTCGGAAAACGCAAGTAGCCCTCCGGTTCAACCAAAAATGCGGGACGTTCATCCAAAAACATGTTGAAGGTGCGGGGGATGGGGTTTGAACCCATGCAGCCCTGCGGCAACAGGTTTCTCAAAGTGTTGCTCCAAGGTAGAGGCTTGGACGACGCTTGCCTAAGCCTGTCTCCTTTGGCCAAACTCGGACACCCCCGCAGCTGTGTGTGCTCAGATTTTGAGATGTGTTCCTCTTTATATTTGTTTAATCAGCAGACCTAGCATCCTGAAACCATAGCGCGCGTAGACTTCCCATCAGGAATCCAATCTGCAAGCATCTCAACAGCGACGAACCCCTTCTTTTGTATTAGTTCGATCATTCAACCTTGCAGAATCCTTAAACCATGAAATGCCGCTTATCACTATTGGTGCGCATGCAGCACGTGCCACAGGCATGCGGGGGACTTTGGCAGAAGAGGATCGGAGGATGTTGACGTGTGAGCGGACAGGAAGCGAAGCGTTGTTCTTGCGGCGCGATCATGCAATTCGCGGAGAGAGCCGAGTTTAGGATAGGTGGCACGAGCGGTGGTTGGAAACTGTTGTTTGGTGAATGGGCTGAGCTCGGGGAGGGAATGATTCCTTTGTATATCTATGTGTGCCCAAAATGTGGGAGAATCGAGTTGTTCGCGGATGAAGAAACGAAGCAACGCTTGCTTAAACTTGCAAGTGGGAACAAGCCATGAATCATGCTGTAGTATTTAGAGTACTTGACAAGATCTATGGGAGAAACCCTCGAGTGGTTGTCGCGTTTATCCTCAACCTGTTTCCGGGACTGGGATTTTACTTTTCAGGAGGAGAACACAAACTGAAATGGCTGCGTCTCTTGGGAATCGGATTGATGGCCACGGTTCTATTGACGCTTCCTGTTGCTGTCGTTGTCACTCATCCCTACCCTCTTATGAACTATCATTTTTCCACGCTGGAACTACTCCTTGCTGGAACGATAGCACTCGCCTCAGGATTTCTTGGGGCAGGCGTTGAATACGGGTTGAGCAAACAGCGAGGTGAAAAAAGCCATGAGTGATGGAAGTCTGGAGATCCCAGATGCTGAACGAGTTCGAAGACCGAAGCTTCCCAAGAAGAGAATCTTGAAAAAACGCAGAAAAAGGAATAGGCCATGAACAAAGCAGAGAAGTGTCCTAAATGCAGCGGAGGAATGATGTCTGGAGAAGTCACCCGTGACGTCCGCATTCGAAAGCAGGGTGATCTGGTTGGAGACAACATGTACGCTTTCTTCTGCAGAAGATGCGGCTTCATCGAGCTCTATAAAGAACCGTCAACGAAAGAACCGTGGAGATGGCCAGAACAGCAAGAAGCGATTCTGGAGGAAACGCGGCAGCCGAAGGAGGAACGATCTTCGGCTGAGACGTGGAGAAAGAAGCTGGTAAGGTAGGCGTTAGTATGATTGACTGTGAACCGAGAACCCGAGTCGGCTGCGTGAGTAAGAGTGAACAAGCCACTCGATTTGCGTATGCAAGGGAAGAGGTTGTGTTATGAGTGAAATGAAGAAATGTCCTAAGTGCGGCAGAGAAATGAAGAAGGGAGAGATTGGCCTCCTGTCGGGAATCAGATGGTATGACGAAGATCTTGGATCTTCCAAGCGAGGGGAGCTCATATTCACTGGCTCCTTCTGGGGTTCCGCCAAAAGAGTTGAAGCTTACAGATGCGGTGATTGCAGACCAGTTCTCTTCGGATATTGAGATTGACGGAAGGTGTCAAGTCCTGAGCGAATTCAAAAAGTGCCCCAAATGTGGAGGAGAGATGAGGATGGGTAAGCTCCTTGCGAGAGACAACCCTATCAAACACTATGACTTGGTCTTCGAGGATTCAGAACAGACAAAGCTGCTAGCTGAAAAGAAATGGCTCGTAGCTTACGCGTGTGAGAATTGCGGGTATGTCGAAAGCTACGCATACAAGCCAGATAGCACAACACATGGCTAGGCGTATTTCCATGAGTGAAAATAAACAAACCACTCGAGCCATTTCAGAGAGAAAACAAGCCGAAACTACAGTCAATCCCCAGACTATATTCACAGTGAAAACACGACCGAAAGCTCTAAATTTCTTACCGACGGTTCTTCTCCGAAAGAAACGTCGTGCCTCGGTAGCCTAGCCCGGTGGGGCTCCGCCTTGGTAAGGCGGGGGTCGCGGGTTCGAATCCCGCCCGAGGCTCATTGAACCTTCTTTGCCAAAGCGCGCGCGATAATGACCTCGCACAGATAAATCCGCATAGGTGCACTCCGTTCCGCCATGAGAGCTTGCCATAGAGCTCCATTCTCGCATCGCCGATCCGCTTCTATCTCCGCAAGTTTCAAATAATTTGTTTTCTACTACTCCCACTGCGTGGTGTCATCTTGGAAAGTTCTGAAAAGAAGTTTACGCTGGAAGAATTGAAACAATATGACGGAAAGGATGGAAGGCCTGCGTATATTGCCTACAAGGGCAAGGTTTACGACGTGACAGATGACTTTCTGTGGGTAGATGGTGACCACCAAGGCGAACACGTAGCTGGTAAAGACTTGACCGAAGAAATGTCACAAGCGCCCCACGGCGAAGAAACGCTTGAAAGGGTGAAGCAGATCGGCATACTCGTTTCCTAATTCTGGTCACACAGCCACAACGGCAAGCCGAGAGCTGTCTAAACCTCTCTGATTTTCTCTTTGCATACCAACAGTTTCCTTTCAAGAAAGCATTATAAAAAGTTCAATAAACCATTATTATATCTGAGAACATGAACGACAAAAACACTTACAGACTTTACATAAACGGAGAATGGATTGACTCTTCATCATAGCACTCAGCCAGAAAGGGTCTTTGAAAGCCTGAAGACAGTTTTGAAAAAGAGCGGGAAAGCCGTTCTCGTGGACATGTGCGAGCACAGTTTCGAGGAGTTTAGGACAGAGATGGGAGATGTGCACCTGGGTTTCAAGCCTGAGAGAGTCTATGAAATGGCCAGCGAATATTTCTCAAAAGTAAGTGTTGACATAATGCGTGGAATCCACTGCAAAAGCTCGGGGCGCTCGGCCGAAATCCTCATCGCAACAATGCTGAATCGTCCGTGAAATTCGGTCAGACGATTTGGCCTGTCCACGTTCGACCAGTCTACAACTAATTGTCAAAACAATTGGACGGCCGAAGGCTTTGACTATGCCGCGAAGCTTCTTAGCAAGCCCAAATAGAATTTATATATGCACAGTTGACAATGAAGATAGAGAGGGAAGCGGTTATTGCCCTTTGATGATCCATTGACCATCGGAGTAATCATCGTAGGGGCGATTATCGCTTGCTCGATCGTTATTTACGCCATGAGAAAACGCGGAAAAAAAGAGGAAAAACCTTCTAAAGAGGACGAGTTGCAGCCTGAACTCAAGGGTTACCCCTTCAAAGTAATCAAGAGCGTGCCACAAGAAGACGCCTCACACGCTAAAGATGAACTTCGAATACTTGATTTGGAAAGAGAAATTCTGAGCGACGCGATCCGAAGGCTCTATGAGGCCCACGCGGAAGGGAAAATAACGGAGCAAGAAAGGGAAAGACTTGCACAGACTTACAAGTCAAGGATGATGACGGTCAAAGATGCGATTTCAAAGGATGAATCGCTCGTGGCCCTGCATGAGCTTGAAACCATGCAAACGGATCTGATGAAGCTCTTCAGCGAACGCTTCGACGAACTGAGCGGAAAAATCGAGGAGCTACGCTCAAAGGCGCAGACGGCACCGATAAGAGAGATAACTATCGCTCCCAAAAAATCAACGGCCGAAACTGCTGATTTAGAGGAAAAAACCGCCGGTGAGGAGAAGGCGAAGAAGAAAAAGAAGCCTGCAGCGGCCAAAACAAGCCCGAGAACCGAGGCAGAGAGAAGAATAGAGGAAATTCGGGCCGAAGTGGAAAAAGTGTTGGACAAGCTGGGGCAGATGGAGATTGAGTCGTAAGCAAGACGAGATTGAAAAGGAAAAGAAGAACGCGGCGTTAGAAGCTGTCAAACACGTTAAAGACGGTTTTGTGGTTGGCTTGGGAAGCGGAAGCACGGCCGCGTACGCGATCAATGAATTGGGAAACAGGATAAGACGTGAAAAGCTCCACGTTGTGGGCGTTCCAACGTCATACCAAGCGTTTGCGCTTGCCGTCAAACACGGAATCCCAGCAACGACGCTGGAAGAGCACCCCAAGGTGGACTTGGCGATTGACGGAGCCGACCAGATTGACAGTCAGTTGAACATGATCAAAGGGATGGGCGGAGCCCTCGCTCGCGAAAAAATCGTCGCCTCCGCCTCAAAACAGAACATCATAATTGCTGACGAGAGCAAAAAAGTCGTGACCCTAGGCGAAAATAATCATCCCGTACCGGTAGAAGTGCTGCCTTTTGCAGTCTCGTTCGTGATGAGAAAGATGAAGGAAATGGGCGGAACGCCAGTGCTGAGGGAGGGAAAGGGAAAGGTCGGGCCAGTCATAACGGACAACGGCAACGTCATCGTAGACGCAGGTTTTCGTCTCATGTTCAAGCCTTCAGAAGTGGAGTGTGCATTGAAGAGGTTGCCGGGGGTAGTGGAAACGGGACTTTTCATCAACATGGCGGACATCGTGTACATCGGAAAGTCTTCCGGCGTAGAAAAACTCGTAAAGAAACGTTTCACGAAATAGGACTTAGCTATTTTCAACTTTTATATGCGAGAGTACCTTAAGACGATCGATCGATTTCTTTGTGAATACAGCAACTGGAACTACGATGAAAAACTTCTAGAGAGTCTTTGAAACCTTGTGTGTTTCTTTCTCACGTGCTTCTCTATGTCCTTCCGATAGTCTGAAGACTTTTCTATCTATGAATTTGTACAATAACTCGTTCTTTTTCCCTTTCAAGATTACTCTGTTTAGAAATAGTCTGTCAATGATGCCAAAGCTGTCTATCTTGAGAGATTCTGCTTCTGCTAATGCTTGACGATACAGTTTCTCATCAAAATCAACTATTCTTGGGTTCAAAGCATTATAGCCAGCATCTTTTCTCACAAACAATGCAAGACCAATGTGTGGGATATACTCAATGTCTTTTCTTAGATAAGACGACAAGATCCCAGTATAAAGTTCATCATGCAGAGCAATAACCTTTTCATTTCCCTCCTTCAGCAGAAGCAACAACCAGTGGTCCCAAGATTTCTCAAATCCTCCTATACGAATAGGAAAAGGCTCCCACTTCTTCAATACCGTTTCAATATGTTCGATCAGTTTTGTTTCTTCAACTTCACCACAAGGAACTGGGAATATGAAGGGTATGTGAGGTCTCCAGTAATCTACAAATGAGTCGTATTTTCTACGAAAAGTCTCGATGTTCTCTTCGGTTCTCTTATCAAACTCTGGATTGTAGACTAATCCGTAGTACATGTTTTTTGTCTGTAAGTCAACCATTCTTCACACCTGTTTGCTGACGCTTTTGTTGTCTTTTCTTCATTTCATTCTGATGGCTTCACTCAAGTGAATGATAGAAGACGTATTCCTTTGACCCTTCTAAGTAGCCTCCCTCTTTGTAACCATGCTTATGAAAAGCAGTCAGTGCTGCTGGATGATCGGCGTAAAACACTAGATCAACGTAACCCCTACTCTTCATGTAAACTTCAAAGAAGTCTAAAAATTCATTTCCGTAGCCTTTTCCTCTATACGTCTCAATCAACCACCATTCATGAAGCTCAACAAAGTCCTTCTTCCCACCCAATAGCTTTTCCAGTGCCTCTCTGTCTTCTCTGTCTCTGGGAGAACCACCTTTCCTGTGCTCTTCAGTGTTGCTTTCATGCCAAACTGCATGACCCACAATCTTGCCGTCTTCTCTCCAAACAATGAGCTGAGGAGAATTGCCCTTAATACCATTTGCAAGCATTTCAAGAAGTCTATCATGATTGAATCCTTTGAACTCTTGACTGTATCCATTTCTACTCCAATATTCCCTGAATTCCTCAGATTCAGGATCACACCCAACCTCAAATCTCAAGGCCTAGCCATCTGCCTACACCTTTGATTGCTGAAGCTTCTGTTCTCTCTTCTTCATTTCGTTATAGAGGTATTCAAACCACTCAAGTGATTTGGGAACACGCCACTGCTTCCTTGCCCCCTCAACCATCGGCTTCATCATTTCCCACAACCGTATCACATAGAAACCGAAGAGTTTGTCAACCAGATTAATGTCTGCAAGCTGGCTCTGCACAAGAAAACCGATGCCATTAAGGAACCAGCCAACTTTCCATATTTTCACGTTATGTGGAGTCGGGTGAGTGCCAAACTTCTTCACATAGTCGTCGTAGTCCTTGTATTCAAGATCCGTGACCATCCATATCGCCTCTTGAAAGGATTCGTCACACCAAGTTGAATATAGCCTCATCAGAAGGTCCGTCTGTCTCATCTTGCTCTGATGCCTAAGTTGGAGAACATAGTAGACAATTCCAGCCACAACACTAGCAGAAGCAACAGCTATAGAAATTGTCTGTATGTCAACCATTCTTCACATCTCTTTGTTCTCTTTTCTTCATTTCATTGTAGAGGTATTCGATATGCTCAGCGTATTGTGGATAGTTGAACCGTTTTCTAACGTCTTCTGCTATGGGCTTCAGTTTTTCCCAGAACCATTTGCTTGGTCCAGTGAATAGGTCGTCAACCAGACTAATGTCTATAAGTTTATTCTTCAAGAGAACACCTAACGCTTCAAAAGCCCAAGTAGATTCAGGTGCAGGATTGGAACGTACGCTGTATTTCTTCACAAAGTCGTCGTAATCTTTGTAGTCACCCTTGAGGAACTCAGTCCAATGTTCTTGGAACTCTTTGCTGCCAAAAGTGGCATACAACCTCAGGACAAGGTCACTTTGTCTCATCTTTCTCTGATGCCTAATCTGTAGAACATAGTAGATTGCTGCTAGAAGCACACCACCAGAAGCAATAACAATAGAAACAGTCTGTAACAACAGTATGTCAACCATATTGACACCCAGAAGACAAGATTAGGTGAATTGGTATTAAAGACTACACCATGAAGAGAACATCAGATAAAAAGAAGCTCAATTATAGCTCTGTATGTTAATAACAGACAGAGACTTTGACACTTAGAACAATGCCAGCAGAGTTATGCTGTTAAATGATGTGCTTTCAGCTTAGTACTTTTCCCATGTGCATCTGTTCTGTTTTGAAACCCATCTTGTTGTAGAGTTCTGTGGCATTCGCATTATTCACAGATACCATGAGCAGAATTCTTGAATAACCTTTTTCTCGACAATAGTTCTGGGCTTTTTCCAGAAGTGTTCTTCCTATACCTCTGCCTCTGAATTCTTTCTTGACAAAAACGTCATAGACATAACCGTGCTTCAAGCCAGTCATCATGTTGCCGCCTTCCCCAACCCACACGTATCCGAGAAAAGCATGCCTCTCATCTTCAGCTACAAATATCCTGTCAGTCTCTCTCTTAGAAAGCTTCTCAAATACTTCCAAGATATGTTTGGTCCACTTTTCCTTGTCTAGTTCCTTTCTGTCGCTTTCAGAAAGACTTGTCCAACCAGTCTCAACAGTGTACTTTCTCACTAATTGAAGGTCTGTTTCCTTTGCCTCTCTAATAGTGACATCCATCTGCAAGTTTCCCCTTCTTCTCATTAAACCATAACTTGCGAAAGTCAAGAGATTCATTGCCACATTTAGTTCTTATGACTTCTGGAAGATTCCTTGATTCAATCCAACTGGTAGACTTGGTCAGTAAATACTGAACTTACAGCATCAAAAGTATCTGAGATGAAAAGTATCTCAGATACCTCAAGGAATTCAAGCCCTATTGACCCAATTGACCAAAACTTTGACCCAAAACTCTTAAACAATAGCCCATTCAATAAAAATGGAAGCCGGGGTAGCCCAGCCTGGCTAGGGCGCCAGACTCATAATCTGGAGAACAAACAAAGGGGCAAACACGCCTGATGTCCAGAAGTCGCGGGCTCGAATCCCGCCCCCGGCACCATTTTACCAATTAAAGACTGTTTCTTGGCTATTTTGGACAAAGAAGTTCGATTTGGGTGTTACGAATACAAGTTGAAAGTGAAGCCTTCAAACTCTCGGTTCAAACTTTTTCTAAATACTATCAATTTGCGAGTAAGAAATAGCTTAATTGCAATTGAAACGACTGGGTTTTACTATCATTTTCGCTATTCACCCGAGAGCTCGACATTTTTTCTTGCTCATGTTATGGCACGCGCTACAGTTCGCGCGCGCTATGGAAAGCAGTCGCTCTTCAGCCAATAGAAGCTTGGGATCACTTATATCCGATATGTGTTCTTTTTCTCCTTCCATCCTACTAACGACCAACAAAACTTGGCCGAAACTACCGATTTCCTTGGGCACCACCGCGTACCAGTAACCATTCTTGTCTTCAAATGTGAGTTTTCTGGTTCCGAAGCCCGAAGGTTCACAGAAAACACATTCTTTCATGCTTGCTCTTCCTGTGGGTTGACTAATCTTAATGGTTGTAGAACTCGATTTGACAATTGCTCAACAATACACTTGAAGTTCGCTCGCGCGCACTACTCTTCCGAAAGCTCATCCAAGTATTCGTTAATGCTCCTCTCTATACCACTCTTCGCTTGGTTCACTTTTTCTTCTAGCTCCACGCTGAACCTTTCGTATTGGTCCATTTGTTCCCATTCTTCTCTTCTTGCTTCTTCCGCTTCTTCCAAAAGCGCATCTAGCTCGTCATAACTGTAGGGTTGTGGTTCCGGGTCTGATTCATTTGCCCATAGTATTAAGTCATTAATTTCTTCTATCGCAGCTTTTCTTATTCTTCCTGGTATGTAGAACCAATCAGGTGCAGATTTGAATTCGTTATACCTTTTTATTAGCTCAGGATATTTTTCGCTTTTCAAAATGGAGAGCAAATGATCTATGGCTCTTTTTCTATCGTCGTATACAAGTTGAGCTTTCATTATTCTCTCAGTATTCTCTTTTGATTCACGACCTATCCTGAGTGCAGTAACCGAAACAAACAGGGAAACAAGAGCAACCACAGATCCTACAACAATTTGAATAATACTTAAAGTCTCGCTCATCGATGTTGGTGGGATTTTTCCTAGTGCAAAACCCAAGGCAACTACAAAGAATAATAGAAAGTAGAGATGCTTGCTAGGAAAACGAGATGCTTCCGTCTTGGAAAAGTGAGTAGTCAGAAGAAGCAGAGGATATAGAAACATTGGCATGAAGAAGAACAGGAAAACGGTTGGAATTCCAAACAATTCCGGTGCAAAACGAATGCAAAGTTTCATGTCAATGGTTTTGTTTGCGCTGGAAAACGTGTTATCAAGTATCAGGTAATAGTCTTCATTTTCTGCAAGCGAGAGATCTATTTTCTCAAAGGTTGTTTGGGTTTGCGAAAATAGAAAAGTTGCAGTTCTGTTGTTCATCCCAATTCGCGAAAGCTCCTTCGTCGAGGACTATTGCTGAAATCGCTTCACCTTTTGAAACATTGTAGAAACCAATCAGTTCTTGTTTTAGTCCTTTTGAAGTTGAAAATGACAAGGATTTTGTTTTAAACGCATCAACAGCAGTTTCTCCTTTTTCTATCGCGTACTCTGAATATGATGAAACAAAGCTGAAGAGCAACAGCTCAATAACAATGAATGCCAAGAAGACTATCTTACTAGACTGACTTTCTAAAGAGGATGATGTTATTTGCTTTTTCTTAGTTGGAGGTGACTTCGACAAAGCCAACCACAATTACAGGTCTATTGGTTTTGGTACATAAATCTTAGTCTTATTTTCCTTTGTTGTGAGTTTCGTTCTGCGGCACTTGTGTGCGCTGTTTACTCGATTTCGATACTACATGTATCCTTACCTTGTCCTGATACCAGCTATCTGCTATGGTCTGAATCGAGTATACAGTCTTTAGCTGTCCATTAGAAGCCTATAATCGGTTGTCCTTTCCTCGTCGTCCCGTCGTCCATTAACCGTCGTGGTCGTCCGTCGTCGTGGTCGTTAAAAGGTTGGTTGGTTGGATAAGACTTTACCCCCAACAGCAATGTTTTTTCACTAATCAGTGGTAAAAGGAGCTTTCACTCAGGAAATGCTACAGAAGCGTGCATATCCCGCGGACAAGTCGCTAGTTACACTATTTTGAAATCTTTTACTTTGTGAATTCCTTTTTCGTCATCAACATACCAGTCACATGATTCTGTAGAAGGAATTGGCCGCTTGGGTTTGAAACGAGGAATTCCTTGTTTATTCCCGATGAAGTCAAGTCCAGTTTTTGAGGGTAGCTGTCGTGAATAGTAACTACAGATGATAATTGGAAAACGGAATCCCTTCTCTTCGACAAGAGGAAGTATTCTTCTTGCAATCGTCTCCGCACTATCAATTATCCCTTCATCGTATATGCATAAGGATTTTCCTTTTGCAACTCTCCCATCCCTGTCTACTTGAGCGGAGTAGACGCCATATTTCAGCCTTGCACTTGACATAGGCTCCTTCTGTCTCCCATACAACGCATTTCGAACTAGTTTAACTCAGATATAAATGCTCTGAACTTGTGTAGCGTGTCAAATCCGAATTCTTTCAGCGCAGGCTATCTCCCAGCTAGGTTAGCTTAGAGCGTATTGCGTTACGCATGAATTCTTCTTTTTTCGTCAATTTGCGTCGACCAGTGCTTGCATCTCTGCTATTCTCACTATTTCATAGAACCAGTCCCGTTTACTGTAATCTTAGAAACGTACTGATTGATCAACTAAACATAACTGACATCACTGTCATCTACTCCCCTACCGGTTTCTCCTGGGGTAAACGCGGTGACCCCGTGACGGGCAAGTACTCGCCCGGCTACTATCTTCAGGTTGACAACGTGACGCTTGACGACACGGACTCACGTGGCACCGCGTATTTCGACTCTTTGATTTTTGTTGACTGCATCGGCATAAGCTTGCCTTCATTGGACGGAACGGAGAACAGGATCGAGGCAGACTTGCCATCCGTAACCAGCTACGTTCCAGGCGATCTGTATGTCACGGGTAACTGGACACATCTCTACGTTGACATGGACAGTATCGGAACATTCTCAGGAAAAGTCACCGGGGGCAATGTTAAATACGACTCGGTGGAATTTGCCTGGAACCCTCCGGATCAGCACACGGTCATCACCGGCGAAGACCCAGACCCAAGGGCAGACATTAACGGTGACCACCGAGTGAACATAATTGACCTCTTCTGGGTTGCGCGTGTCTTCGGCGCCACGGAAGGATCAGAACTCTACGACTCCCTCGCCGACATCAACTCAGACGGCGTCGTCAACATTCTAGACATAATAATAGTTGCGCAAAGCTTCGGTGGGACTGTCTAGCTAAATACCCTCCTCTCTTTTTTTACGATTCTCAGCTTGGCTCTCCGTCCTGCTTCTTAACAATCGACGTCGCATTTCTCGTCGCTAACTCCAGCTGATCGCCAAAGCCTCTTTTCACATAGGCATCTTCTATGATGACCTTGTCGCCAACTTTCAGGTTTTTCGCAGACTCTGCGTGGTTTCGCCACGCTGAAACCCATATTCTTCCAGTCTCATCTTTTAGTTCAAAAGTGGCGAGCTTCAGGAGTTCTTGCTTTGAGGTTCTCACATCTCTAATTAATGGTTTCGTAGCGACTTCTCCCTCAACATCAACGTCGCTCCCGCCCTCCTTCAGGTCCGCTATTTTCATTAACCGCTCAGCCGGAGGCACGGTTCCCACGTAAGTCATGGCGTCAACATGAATCTCCAAACCTTCTCCCATCGCTTTCTTGACCTTAGCATTCACTATCTGCAATCTGACGCCAACCTTCAGCAACTTTTCAAGCTCACCCACCTTCTCATTCCAAACCACAACAGCTATCTCACCCGGGTCATCAGCCAGCACAAAACGCATCACTCTCCCAGAACTCAGATCCTGCCGTTCAAAGTCGGATACTGCAAACAACTCCTTGACCGTGCCCGTGACGTTTACTTTCTTATTTCTCGTGGCGTGCGTCAATTCGCCAATCTTTGTTGTGAATTTGCTGATCGTAGGGAAGTCTTTGGCTTCTACATCGTGGGGGTTTATTCCAACTTCGCACCTTTCACCGATATGCAACTCGATCTTTCCAGTGCAATCCTCACGTGTATATCCATGTGAAAAACGGACTATCTGCCCGACTCTTAGCTTGCCAGATTCTATAAGGTCTGCCTTGTCATTCCACAACACGATCCGCAAGATGCCGCTTTTGTCAGCGATCAGCAAGCTCGCAAACTTTCCACTTCTAACCCCGCTGAAGGCTCTGGGAGAAAAAACGGCAACAACTCGCCCAACAACGGTAACGTTGTTCAAACCTGAAATCAAATCGCCGAAAACAAGCGCAGGCAGGAATTCTTGGATATTTGGAATTGCGCAGCCGAACTCTGCTGCAATCACCCTCAGGAGAGCCTCATCTGAAATGAAGCCGCCGGTCCTCCTCCTTTCGCTTTCCAGTCTGTCCACAATCTGCTCTTTTGAGATTCCTGGACACGTCGAAACGATTCGCCCAATGATATCTTCAGCCGTCATTCCAGCTCCATTGCGGAAGAATCAGAAATGACAGAAGCTATAAAGTTTATTAAAAGCTCTCAGCGACTTTGAATATACGAGGAGCCCTAATTTCCAAATGGACGCAGGAACCCTCTACAGCATAGGACTGAGCTTGGTTTTCCTCGGAATAATCGTGATAGTAGCTGTGACTCTGTTGATCTTTGTCTCTGGCAGAAAGGGCAAAGGCGAAATCAAAGGTGGCGGAGCGATAATAATAGGGCCCGTCCCAATCATTCTTGGAACAGATAAGAAATCGCTCAGAACGATCCTGCTGCTCTCGATAACGCTCACTGTACTCCTCATAATACTGACCGTAATTCTCCACTTCATTTCCAAATGAGTAGGAATCCATTATGACGGATCAGGAAGAAGCTGCAACGGATGCTGAGATTGGATCAAATGGGCAGCGCAAGCTGTTGATACTGTTCATGCTGGGATTCTTTATTCTTCTTCTAGGCATCGTGATCATCACCGTCGCCACCGTGCTTTCGGGGGGCTCGGCAAGCTTCGGCGGACTTGTATTTATCGGACCGATCCCGATAGTCTTTGGAGCCGGCCCAGGAGCGACATGGATGGTCCTGTTTGCCATAATTCTCGGAATCATAAGCTTCGTCCTGTTTCTAGTGATGCGCAGAAGACTTATGAGGATTCCAGCCTAGGTTTCTTTTTCCTCTCTGCCGTACAGCACGTACAAAAAGACGAAAATCAACACGATGAAGGTTGCGGTCATGAGGGTGTATTTGAGTATTTCAAAGTATGCTCCAATGTCCATGGAAGCTTTCTCCTTTCACACCTCTATCTGAGTTTAAATATTTAAACAGTAGCCTTTTTCCACTCGTTCATAAGCGAATCGTAAAGCTCGTCGTGCTCGTCTACGACTTCGTACCAGTTTAAGATCTTGGCGAGTTTCTGCGCAATTAGATGATAGCACAAGTGCACCTTCTTGTCTAAAACGCGGAAATAGAAGTCGTCGCACGTGCAAAACTCGGCTTCAGGCATTATCAGATAGTCTCGTTCTTTTCCAACAACGATCCAAACGATCCTGCCGCTCGGCTTGAAAGCGTATTTTTTCACCCTGTTTTCCTTCAAGGCTTCAAAAGCCTTCGTGAAACGTTGACCGAAAACGTCGTAGAGCTTCGTCAGATTCTTCCCGGTGAGTCGGCCTTCTGCCTTTGCTTCTCTACACGCTGTGTTGAGCATGTCGATTTCCGATTTTTCGTCCATAACGCACAGACTCTGATTGACCGCTAGACAAGTCGAAGAAGGAGAAGGACTAGCCGATGCTTATGGGCTCGCCCTTGGGCTGTTTTCCCTCCTTGGTTTTTGGCAGCGTAACCTCCAGAACACCGTTCTTGTACTGCGTTCTAGCCTCTTTCACGTTGACCTTCGCTGGCAGAGCGACTTCTTTGTAGTATTTGCGTTCGGAGGTGTCAACGGTTATAGTCAGCGAATCTTCTGTGCCACTGAGTTTTATGTCGTTTTTCTCAACGCCAGGCAGCTCTACCACAACATGAATCTCTCCGTTGGTCTCGATGATGTCCACGAGCGGCTCACGTTCTTCCTGCACCTGAGGCAACCCATTCCGTCTCGGCTTAACGTTTCCAAACTCGCGAACCTCCGGCTTCCCATCAGGACCTATCTTCATACTATAGCCATAAACGAACGGACCGAATTCACGCGCGGTTGAGCCGTCTGGAAGCCTGCGCTCCCTAACATAGTCCTTCGGCACTTTTGAGGTAAAATCCTTGAATTCCTCTTCCATCATCTTCTCCATTTCTTCAAAAATCTTGTCAACATCGTCAAGGCCCCATCGTCTGGACAATGGAAAGCGCCTCTTTCTGAACCATTCTAGATAATCATCTTCAGATGGCATTCCATCACCTTGGTAAAAGTGAAGAACCCTTCTGTCTATAAATCTTATGCCGAAAGACTGTTCAACCTAAAGTCTTAAGCTGCTCGATGGTTCCTAGAAATGTCCCATCAAGAAGATACGCCTCCGCATCTTTCATGTTAACCGCGTCTGAACGAAGAACGGGCCCTGCAACCATTTCGGCCTTAGCACCGTCAAGAGATCTTCGTTCATTGAGCGGCCTGCCTCCCAAAAAGTCATTGAAAGAAGGCATTATGAAAAGCTGAGAACTTTTAGGCCTGATCCTGTAGTTTTCATACAGAGTCCTTCTAGGATTCTTTTCAGGTCTTATCTTATGTTTGCGCAGCAGAATCTCAGTCAGTTGGACCCCGTTGCAGTTTGCCTTCACCCATATCTGCCTCGTCACTCTAAACCCTGCTGGATCACGGAAAACTACAACCGGGTGGACATGCCCCATCACCAAAGTCCTACAGCCCAGAAGAGCCGGTGAAGGCCACTGGTGTCCATGGAAGAAACCCACATCACCCATCACAACGCCGGATGCTGGCAAGACTTTCACGCTTTCAGGCAGCAACGGTTCAAGGTTCCCATCATGGTTACCGCGAATAATGAGGGTTTCTTTCACATCCTTTTCTAAGGCATTGAAAAAGTCTGGAACATCACGCCATTCCATCGTTTCCGCCGTGGCAATCGTGTGTTTCACATCCCCTAGTATAAGCAATCCTTCCGGTTTGTATGCAAGCAGGAGATCAGTCAGTTTCCTCAAAAGCTTCGGCGTCTGGGTTGGAACATGTATGCCTTTACGCGCGAGAGCCATCTCCCAGCCTATGTGCAAGTCTGCTACAACGATCACTCGCGTCTCTTGCGTTTTTACGAGCGCAGCAGGATATGGCGGAAGTGGCGTTATCATTTCGTTTCCTTTCTAGGTTTTGTCAGGCTTAGTATTGCCTTGTGCATTTCGCGGTTTCCGGCTGCCACGAACTCCACCTTCTGCTTAGGATCTAAGCAGACATTCAATGGTTTTCCGTCTGGCATTGTTATCACTGCACCAGCCTCCTCTAAAATCAACCACGCGGCCGCCACGTCTGTCGTTCGCAGTTTTCCCCGAATGTCAATGAAGGCGTCGGTCGTTCCGTCTGCAACATAACACAGTTCCAAAGCATTAGCTCCGAAGTGGCGAATGTGCCTCGTCTTCTGAATCAAACCTGTCAGCTGAGGAACGATTCTTTCAACTTTGTAACTGTTCAAGTCTATACCTATCACTGCCTCCTCTAAGCCAGTGCTAGAGGACGGAGTCATCTTCTGATTGTTGCGATAGCTTCCACGTCCCTTCTGCGCAGTATACGTAGTGCCGTGAAACAGGTCTGCCACCAGAGCCGTGTGAACCTTGTTCAAGGTCGGTTCTCCGCTTATCGCGATTGAAGTTGCGTAGAAAGGCAGCCCTCTCATGAGATTCGTCGTGCCGTCTATAGGATCGGTCGTCACGTAAGATCGGTGAGGGTCTTCACCGTATTCCCTGACGCCGGATTCTTCGCTTATCAGCGTGAATGAGACATCATGCTTTCCTAGTGTTTCCACTATCGCCTTTTCTGCCACCAAGTCTATCTTTTTTATCGCGTCTCCACCCGCTCCTATCCCCAGATCAGGCTGAGGCTGACTCAACGCTTTGAGAACCGGAACAATTTGTTCCTGTATGCTGCTCTTGCAGCGAATAAGAATCTGCAACCAATCCGTTTCTTGACCCATCTAACGATTGCTCCATTCTTTTCTATGCCCGCTTTCGATAAATCCTTTGCTGGACTTTCTGTTCAGATTCGAACCGTGCCCACGCGAAAACATGTCAAGGAGCGCACTGGATACTTTGTTCTAGAAAAAGCTTCTGAAACATGATTTCAGAAAGTCTTTAAGCAAACTGGCCACAACATACGAACTGCAGGGGACTTACTGACGGCTAGAAAGATTGCAGAAATATTGGAGATTCTAGGCGACGGACAATGGCACATGCTGGAGGAAATACAGCAGAAAATGAGGCTGAACAACAGCCAAATCCAGCAGATTGCGGCCTTTCTTAAGGAATACGACTTTGTGACGATTGACGACGTCAAGAAAGAAATGAAACTCGAAAAAGCCGTTAAGAAATTTTTGAGTTAGTCACTGCTTCACGAGAGCTTTCAAACCCTTGTACTCTCTCAGGAACTCCTTCCCTTTATCAGTAATTTCGAACAATGCAATGTCAGATTCGGCCGCTTGAAAAATCAATCGCAAGAGCCCGTTGTTGAGCAGAAAATATGAGTAGGACTTCATCTGCTTAAAGCTCAAATTGCACCGATACATCAAAAAGGTTTTCTTAGCGCCCCCGTGAGAAGCATCCAGAATGGCCGCAATAATGTCTAGGTTTCCACGATGGTGATTGCTAACGCTCTTCTCAACCTGAATCAACAGACTCCCCCGAATAGCATCATCTGTAGAGCTATTTGGGACTCCTTTCTCCCAAGAAATAATAAAGGAGAACAATAATTTAAACGTTCTGAAAATCAAAATTGACAAAAAACAATGCAACGAGGCTTGACTAAAAAGGAGAATTGTTCGTTTTGCACTAAGAAGCCTGTAATCTTGTCAAGACTTTTTCGGCGTCAGCGTTTTTCTCCATGAAAACGCTTATCTTGTTTTCACCGATGATCACCGAAAGCATCTTGACATTCTTGCCCCCGACGAGTGTGCTCTTGACATCACCTATGTCAAAAAGTTCCGAGAAATCTCTGCCTGCATCAAATGCCAAGGATGAGAGAAGAGCGTAGTCCATGATTTTTGTTGGGTCCTTAAAGTCTATTGAAGCAGAAGTCGTGTTTCTCTGTATGTAGCCTATGACTCCATCGTATTTCTTTATCTCCTCTAGGCTTGCGCGCAGACTGTTGTCAACCGTTGTTTCCTCAAGGGCCACCGGTTCAGCAACGTCAGAAACCTCCTGAACACCTCTTTTTTTCTTAACCATTAGAAAGGCCTCCATCACTCGACCACAGGTTTCACCCTTACAAGCTCGCCCTTTCTAATGTCCAAAGCGGCCTGGATCTTCTCAGGCATCTGTATGATTCCTTTCCCTTCATCCTTCGAGTCTTTTATGGGCTTAAGCTTGCACCGAGTCGATTTTCCACCAAAAGTCTCGATCTCAGCCTCTTCGATGGCTCTGTCCTCGTACAGTTCTTTCCATTTCAAGAGTATCTCGTTGTCAATGCGTACCGTGTCTCCAGAAACAAAAAGGCCTCCCAGGTTTTCAACGATAAACTGGTTCACAGGAGCTTCGGGAAGAATCGTTTCAGACTTAGCTTCGGATTCAGCCTGCTCTTCATGTTCCATCTTCTCGGACTCTTCGTCCAGTTCTTCTGATGCCATCTCGGCTTCTTCGAAAGTAGAATCCTCAGGTTCTGCTTCAACTTGGACTGGAGTGTCCTTGAGGAGGGCAGGGGCGACTTTGTCAAGCAGCTTGATGACAGCTGGAATCACGACGCGAGTCACGGTGCTTACGTAGTTCATGTCTGCTTTTTCGGAGGCTAGTGTGACAAGATAAAGGTCGCTCATGCGAGAAACGTTCACTCTGCCCTTGCTGGCTTCAAAGCTTATACTCTCAACACCGTCTATAATTTCGGCCTTTTCGAGCAAACCGTCAAGCGCGTCCATTGCTCGTATGATGACACTTTCTGGAGTGTTTTCGGCTCCTGCAATGATTTGGCCCTCTTCGTTGAAAAGGAAGACGCTCTTTATGTCTGGACAAATGTTCTGAACTTCGTTCAGAGCGTTCTTTAAGGCAGAGGAGTACGCTTCAGTATCCATGTTTTCAACTTCATGGTTTTGCTCAAGATATCCTGAAGAGTATTCGTTCAGGGACTCCGCTGTTCTCTACAACGAGATACTTCAGGCCCTCAGTGTCACCCAACTGATCCAGCCATTTGAGCGCTTCACGAGCCTTCTGCAGGATCAGCAATCTCTCTTGGTGACTTCTAACAACTTCCTCTATGGCTGTCAATTCATGGAATGGGTTAGCGTCCAACACGATACTCAGGGAGCCTACTGAGATTTCTCCAAGGCTTTCAGACGCGGCCTTTTTGCCCGCCAGTTTCATGACTACTTCACGGATTTTCTTGGATTTTTCAGCTAAGGCCCTGATCTCATCTAGTCGGCGCAGATACTCGCCTAACGTGCTTTTTGTGTCACCTATCTGCTTTTCCAGTGTTTCAGCAATCTCTTCCGCTGAACCGTACTCTTTAATTTCTACAACCATTCATTGCACCTCCGAATAGGAAACAATATAGGGAAACTTGGGGCATGCCCTCACTCTACTTCCAACTTCAACTTGCAGCAGATGGAAGGTTGTTAAGGCGCCATGCCCGTGGTTTGGAATTCGTGGTTCTTGTTGGTCACTACGACGATTGTGTAATAGTAGCCTGATGTCGGTATGAAGTTCACAGTTATGACTGCGTATTTTGAAGGTTGTATCGGAATGTCCCCATTATCAAGACCAAAAGTGTACTGTGTACCATTTACGCGCACAGTTTCAATAGTGACAGGGCTACCGCCTGGACATGAGGCAGTGACATTCACTCCGGCGGCGGACCAACCCCATGGCGATCCGACGTTTAGTTGTTCTCCGCTGCCCATGAATGAGAATGATAGTGCTCCCATCCATGCTGCGACTGCGATGCTGACTGCGACTGTTACGGCGATGAGGATGATTGAGGCGACGACAGGACTTAGGGCTTTTCTGCTTTTCAATATTTTCATTTTCTGTTTTGTCCCTCCTTTTGGAGTTAGTGTGTATGTTAGTGGAGGCTTGACTTTTAAATCTTACGACTTCCTACACCACATTATCTATTTGTAAAACAGAACTACACAAGACCACGGACCAAACGGTCAGTCCACTGCGTAAGCAACATCAAAGAAGAAAGTGTACAACAGCAACAACGAACAGTTGCGACAGCAGGCTTAAACGCTCATCTTGTCAAAAAGCTCAATCAAGAGTTCCGCAACTTTCTGACCAAACTCGGTCTTCACGTAGTACTTCTTCAACGGATCAATGCGTTGACTCTTAGCCAAGCCCAACATCTCGATCTCAATCATCCTAGCCCTGAAAGTGCCGTCGCTCAACGTCAACCCGTTCTCACGCATGAAGTCCTTGGCTTCCTTCCACTTCCCACGACTCATGTAAAGAAGCAGAATGCAGTCGATCGCATGATCCTTCTCCAGCATGGCCTTAATCGCCGATAGTTTCGGGTCAGTCAAGATGTGTTTAGCCTTCGCCTCTACTCCACCTTTCATCATTACACCAACTTATCCTTTTTCTGCTCTCTGAATATACCCTTCACCCTTTAAAAGATTTAACCTATATTACGATTAATGACACATTTCTGGAGACGTCTCCCTTCAGATACAGAAATATCATTCCTCAAAACTCTCGCGAGACGCCCAAAAATGAAGAATGGACCAAACTATTTGGCTGCTCCTATGAGAAACTAGCGATCTGTAACATAACGGGTGTGACGGGCATTTTGCAGGTACTGTTAAGTTAAGTTACCCAACATGGTGATGTTAGATTTTGGATAAAAATTCTACCCAAGCGGAGACGATGCTAAATTTCAGATCCATACTTGTCCAATATTTCACCTACTTTCGTCAAGATCCTTCGATCTTAGCTAGGTATGTTCCGTTGTATTATGGTATTTGTGATTGTGGCTGCCTTGGTTTTCAATTCGTCGCTCTTGCGAAGGAGTTCTTCTCTTCGCTTATACAAGATAGCAATCCTGTTCTGCAAATCCATGCGTGGAATGATAATTTTCATTTTGCTAAATCGTCTACGTGGAAAGTCCCCTATACCATAAACCGACGTTCGGTATGACTGAAATTCAGCGCTGTAATGCCCGACGAACCAATATGGATTTATTCTGTCTACATAGGGCGTCTTTGGTATTATTCCATAACCATCTTCATGCACAATAAACTCTTCGTCTTCAACCACAAACATTCTACCAGCGTAGCCTTTCCGAGCAACGACAATTGCAGGCTTCGTCAAAACATTGAACTTTCGGCGAGTTTCTTCTGAATCGTCAAGAAATCCTATTGGTTGAACGGAGGTGCTGTAGATAGGCAACTTCCTTCTCGACATAGGTTGATGCGAATAAAGATACTCTTCATTGAGACCTTGACTGTTAGGCAGAAATCGGAAGAATTTCCCAGCAAATCCCTTATCTAAAATCATGCTTTCAGGAATTGCAACTCTAATGTCTGCCAGCGTCAAGAGTTCAGTCATTCAGATCTCCATCTCAACTTCTCTGAGAATTGAATTGAAACGATCTTGGGTTAGTTCTATTATGGGTCGTCTTCTCAGAAAGTCCTCACTACAAAGCGAGTAGAAATTGTCTTCGTTCACCTGATCGATTGGTACAAATCGTGATTTGCCTTCGATTTCCGTTTTACAAAATACTTGTTCAAGTTCTGGGAAGTCGTTTTCGTTGGGCGTTGGGTAACGTTTAACCCCTTCTTGATAACCGTCATGATCTACGATGTAATGCCATATTGGCGTATTCTGAAGCCTACCTTGGTCATTTCGTCTTTTGCGTGAGAAGAACAATACATAGGTTTTCTCAGAGGTATATGGCTGAAAGATAAAGTGTGGAAGAGAAACTACGGCATGCAGATCAGCATCAAGAAGGAAATTCTTCCGATAGGTAGCATAGTCAGTCGAACCTACTAGGGCATCTGGTACAATGATTGCAGCATGTCCTCCATTGTGCAGGGATTTAGTGATCTTTTCTAGGAATAAGAGTTCGAACCTTCGTCTTTTTCCATAGCTGAAAAGGTCTAGATTTGCCCGTCCGTTATACTGCCCATATGGGATATTAGCAAGAGCGTAATCATAACGGTCTTCCCCTAGCGTCACCAAGGAGTCTTCAACATATTGAATATTCGTGCCACTGTCGCCTGCCATCATCATATTGGTTCTCGCAAAAGGAATCGCGACCTCTTGATTATTGTCGAACCCCCAGAATACGGACTCTTTCAGGGCGCGTATTGCTTGATCGGTTAGTAGTCCGTTATCGTGATAGTTTCGCTTGAGAAACAAGAAGGCCTCCACAAGAAAACCTCCTGTTCCACAGGCAGCATCACAAATAGACATAGGTCTTGGTTGTTGCTCACTATTAAGTAGCAAACGCACAATAGTGCGAATGACATGTCGGGGAGTGTAGAACTCACCGAAATCTTTTTTCAAATGCTGCTTAGCAAATGATTCATAGATTAAACCAAAGAAATCGAAATCACTGTTGAATAATGTATAGCTCGACAACTCACTATGGCTATTTTGACAAGCAGAATCGTTGAGTCTATAGTCAACTTCTAGGCATCCCCTAAGAAGGGAATAATTCTGTAAGCTAACTAAATCGCTTATGGTGCTTCTCATCTCTGTGGCCATACGATTAGGTCGCCAATCATCCCAAAGCAAAATCGTATTTGGAAGTGTCCGTTGAACTCTCTGGCTTTCAGATATTAACTTCAAAATGCAGAAAGTCAATGTTGTCTTTATCATTGAGGCTTCACTTCCTCTACTTACACCACAAGCACGGAAAATTTGTCTTAATTCCCATAGAGAGCGTCGAAATTGATTGGGATCTGTGGTCGTAGGTGCTAGGCTACGGTAAGCCACACTCGACCTACCTGCTTGTACTTGTGTCTGAATAGCTCTCAAAATGGGAACGGGTTGCAACTGCGAAATCGTTTGCCCATCAAGTGAGACCTCCGACATGTCTGACGAATTATAGCAGCGCGTATGAGTCAATGTATTTGTAACAAAAAACGATCTAAGTCTCTGTCGGTTAGCTTTCTGTTGCCCTTGCGCTTGAGCATCTTGCCAATCGCTATCTCCGAGAGAGCAATGTCTATCCTTACACTCGATGAGAGTAATTATTCGATCTTCAAATGCTGGATCAGAATCTGGAACAAGCGAAATCCATAGATCTCCCCTCATCCTTCCCAATCTATCGGTACTTATGTCTCGACGTACATGAGAGGCAGGAATACCAAGTGAATCCAAAAGCGGATAAACATTCTGATCTATATCAGTGGCTTCTCGTCTACGAATCCTTCCTTGTTGGCGCGGATGTCTTCGATGTAACCTACTCAAGTTTCTTCACATCTTAAATCGTCTTGTTTCCAGATAAGTTTTCTCATGAAATATTCATCTATTTAATTTTCACTTTTTCCATGATTCGCTTTTCATATTCCTCTTGTGTCAAAACGCCCTTTTCCTCTAGTAACTCGACAAGGCTAGAAAGCATTGTGTCTAGAAGGTCTATTTCTTCAGAAGGTTCCCGCTTAACCTTGCTTTTCTTCATGTCTTCCACCTTTAGCAAGATAACCTTGCTCTGATAACCAATTCATGATTATCGTGCGCAAGGTATCAGAGCGAGTTTGTCCAATTTTCCCTATTAACTCATTGTCTAGGGTTTCAACTACTCCATCGGGGAGGCTGACTAGAATTTTCTTCATTTACTTATCACCTTCAACTCTTGTTCTTCCTCTTCTCCTTTCAGCGTCTTAACAAAAAGTTCTGCTTCTTGTTTGATTGCTTGATCTATCAATCCTTTCCAGTTGCTAGGCACTTCCATTCTTGCAGCTTGCGCGGGAGTCTTACCGCTTAGACTCTGATGAGGCCTCACACAGTTGTAGTGAACCGCGTAACCTTCCAGAAGCAATTTGGTAGACTCAAAAGATTTCAGTCCTCTCATCGGCTTTGTTCTATCCTTTAGTGTGCCATGCAGCCTTTCGACTATATTGTTTGTTTCTCTAGCTCGTATTCCGACTCTCTGCACTAACTCTGGTCTTGTGTCCTTTCGCATGGTATAGAAAACATGGTTAAAGGCACTACTGTAAACATGAGAACCGTCTACGAATACTGCTTTGGGTCTTACTTTGCTCTGGTCAAAACCTTTCTGGAAAATCGCTATTGTATCTTCCATACTTCTTGTTCCTGAAATGTGAGAAGCTACCATGAATTTTGTGTCTTCATCATTCACATTCTACGATGGTGGCGTAGCCTATTATGAGCACCCGCCCTATGGCAATTACTTTGACCCAATTGATAAAATTCACATCCCCTTCGATGCCGTAGCTAAAAACTATGTAGCTAATGGAAAACTCAGATGTCCCTGTAGAAGTTGCAAGGATGTTAAGGTACCCGACTTAAGGGAACTAACGCCTCATCAGTGGAATGTGATTAGAAGAATACATGTTCCCATGTACATGGACTATTGGATGGAATGTGTAAGAAGAGCAGTTAAAGAAAGAAACACTGAGCTAGTCAGAGACAACTTCTCAAACTCTAAGGTTTCTAACTTGAAGGACATTCTACCGTAGATGATAGAGTGCCTTTCATTTCTCTTAATGAACTGACAGGATACAACAAAAACTGGGCATGGATAGCTTAGCTTGGAGACAGCAATCGCCTACTAAGCGGAAGATCGGGGGTTCAAATCCCCTTCCATGCGCCACATATATTATGTCGCATCTTAGATTCTTAAGGTTTGTGATGGCTTGCTACACCGTGACAATATTCCCTTTCACGAATAAAGAACTCATCTCCTTCATCGCGTAAACAAAACTAGTATAGCTAGTTCACAAACATACCAAAGAAAGGTTAGAATCCCAAGAAAGCCAATCATCAATAACTGGGGGAAGATATTCACATAAGCATATATTGATACGAAAAAAAGAGAAAAGGCGATGTAGGGGATTTTCAATCTCCACAAAAATTCTCGTGTACTAGCTATTGGTTCCCCAAAACATAATCGGTATATCCCTATGGTTAGAAGAGTGAAGATCAAAAGAAATGAAAAAAATGCAGAAGTAAAAAAGAAGACACTTCCGATTTCCATCAATTCTTCGAAAAAAGTCTTGAACCAAAACCCGAATGCGGCCCCAAAGAAAATATTTAGGAACCCAATGGCGAATGTTCTTTTGTCAACCAATGTCAACACCTAGATTCTAAAGATTTCTTCACCCAATTCAGGATTTCTACTATTGCATTATCTTCCATGGCTTTTAGGCTTTGGTCAACAAACTTAACAGTACCAGCCAAGTATACCATCACAAATAACGCAAGGATGTTGGGTAACTTAACTTAACAGTACCCATTTTGCAAAACATTTATTTCTACAAGCATGCGTGAAATGAATGTGGGAGAGAATCATTTGAACAGACTTGTTTTCTTCTCACTTCTATTAACCATTGTAATTCCCATCACCATTCCAACATCAGGAATCCCTCACGCAACCATAAGCTTCACGCCGACCGAAACCAATGTCCTAGCACTCGTCAACGCTACAGAAGCCCACTCATACGACATGCACCTCGAAAACATAGCCCTTTCGCACCCAGCCTTTCGCGCCGCTGGTTCTGTGGGCGCCAACGAAACGGCAGACTGGATAACCAGCCAGTTCCAAAACTTTGGACTGCAAGTGACGAAAGAGGAGTTCCAGTTCACGTGTTGGGACCTGCGTAGCAAGCCAACACTGATCATCGATGACGACGGCAACCCTGCAACCACCACAGATCAAACCGTAATAAAATCTTTCCAATGTGAACACTACAGTTGGCCAACTCCTTCAGACGGAGTGTTCTCAGACTTGGTTGTTCTGCCGTTGCCACCAGCCGCAGACCACACTCAAATAGGGGCGACTCCTATAGGAACCTTGTGGAACAACATCGACACCACGGGCAAGGTTGTTTTGGTCGGCAGGGAGATCCGTTCTGACCCATCGTGGCATTCGGCTTTCAACAATAAGCTGCGTGCGCAACGACCAGCCGCAGTCATTCAGACGTGGTGGTACAGTTGGATGTCATTTGTTCCAGACTTCTTCTCTTCAACCGGCGGACGCCCAGTGCAATTTAACCACTACTTTTGGGCCTTAGGCATCCCCGCGGGCTTTGTGAACTATGATGATGGGCTTCTGATCAGAAACAGGGAAGCCAACCTAAACGTGTCCGCCAAGGTTGCAGTAGACTCGGTTGTGAAAACTGGACCACAATACAACGTTGTTGGGAAGTTGACAGGCTACAAGGAACCTGACAAATCGGTGATCGTCTGCGGCCACTACGACAGCGTCATGTGCGCAGGGTTCTGCGACAATGGAGCCGGTGCTGCCGGTGTGATCGAACTGGCACACGTTTTCACCGAAGCTGTGAACAGCGGCATATACCGGCCGACGTACAGCATTCTTTTCATCGGTCTCACAAGTGAGGAACTCGGGTTGGTCGGCTCCATAGAATACGTTGCCAAACACAAGGCCGAGATGAGGAACATAATAGCGGTGATCAACCTAGACTGCATCGGAAGTAAGGACTTGGAGGTCACTGAAACGCAGACAGACCACGGAATAAACCTTGCCCAAATCGTGCTGGACGCCGCCGCAGACCTCGGAATAACCGGGCGGCTGATCTCGCCGGGCCAGTCAGACGAGACGCCCTTCTTGTTTCCATCGGACGGTGACAGCATCCTGATGAACTGGTGGGACACGAGCCTGGGAATCAGCGACGCACACCCGGTCGGATCAAGCGTCATGATCAGCTCCGGTCCGCTTTTCTACCAAGACTTGTGGAACACAGGAGCTGCTGGCTGGATTCACACTTCCTACGACAATTCCACCTCTACGACAACACTGAACTGGGTTGAGCCTCAGGACTTGGAGGCTCACATAAAAGTAACGACGCTCGCAGCCCTGCGTGTCATACCTTCATATGTCTTGCTCACAGATCTCAACAAGGACGGGAAGATCAACATCATAGACTTGTTCATAGTGGCGACGGCCTTCAACACCAGGCCTGGAGACGCCAGATGGAACGTTGTGGCCGACGTGAACAATGACGGAGTCGTAGACATAACAGATGTGTGGAGTATAGCCAGGGATTTCGGGAAAACACCTTGAGAAAACGACTTCGGTTCAAAACGCGCCGGCAAGCTCCACGCTAGCTGGACTTGCCTCTACAAGGCCTCCATCTTTCCACTTTTTCTGGCTGAGCGTTCAAACGTTTGGAAAAATAGATATCCAAGCATTATTGAAACCAAGCCCACCACCAATTGTTGACCGAGAACAGGAGATATCTCAAAAATGCTGGCTCCGGCAATGGCACTTCTGGCCGCCGCAGTCCCATAAGTCAGTGGAAAAGCGTAGGAAACGAATTGGATCTGTGACGGCAGGTCTTTAACCGGGAAGTTGACGCCACAGAAGATCAGGAGGACGAACGTGAATATGTTTGCAAAGACCATCGGATTTCTAAAATGGAAACAGAAGCCTCCGATCAGCAAGCCGAACCCGCTCATTGCAAAGGCGGTCATGACGACTGTCAAGGTTAGGGCTAACGCGTTTGCCTGTCCAAAGTTTACTCCGAACACGAAAGCCGCAAAAAAGAACGCGATCGCGACGCTGAGCAGGCCGTCCAGCACGTGAATCATCGCTCTGCCAATGAAGAGCGGCAGTCGGGGGGCAGGGGTAGCGAGCACCAGCGGCAACGTGCCGTCCCATTTGTCGTGGCCTGTTATGTTGATGACCGAGAATACCGTGTTCCAAGAAACGCTCTGCAGTGCGTTGCCTATGGCTATGAATGGAATGGCTGACGGCCCCTGAATGAACAGGCCGACAAACACGAAGAAAGCCATCTGAGACAGCGAAAGAACAAGCTTCATCGTCAACCACATAGCGGGATTCAGCCAATCGAATTGCGCCCGAAAAGAAAACACCGCGCTGCTTAAGAAAATTCTTAGGTGATTCATTGCTGCACCAGCGTGCCCTTTATCCGAGCCTGTCTTTCGACCAGTCTGAACAGGACCACGGCTATTACAACGTAGGCAAACGTGATTGAAAGCATCACGGCCAAGTCCAAGAATATCGCCATGTTAGCGTTCATACCCTTCCAGAACGTCTGCGAAGCATAATCCTGGCTTGTTGCCAACCTGATCGCGTCTATCCCCCAAGTCGGTCCCAACACGTAAGCTATGGGATGCATCCAGAATGGAAGAAGAGCGATCGGAAACATTGAACCGGAAACTATGTACAAGGGAGTTTCCAACCCGTTAGTTAGTGCCTGCGCCGATCTTGAAAGCACGAAGGAAGAGGCGAAGATCAAACCTAAAGCCGAGACAGACAAGAGAGTGAAAGCCAGTGAAACAGTGAATAGAATCGGATCAGCAATTCCCAAAGAGATTCTGAATCCTAAGACTGCTATCAAAAGCACAGCCACCATGTTGGTCAAGCCAAAAAGCGCGTTCGAAACGGCTCTTCCCGTGATGACGTGAATGAGTTTTGAAGGAGCCGCCATAACCTCCTCCAATGTTCCCTGCCACCTCTCAAAATCGATCGCGAATCCAGACGCGTAAATAGTGTTCCCCCACATGCCCATCATTCCTCCTCCTAGAATCGCGTACAAACCAAAGGGTCCCGTTGCGTCTTTGAAGAGTGTCAAGGCTACCGACGTGAAGATGAACGGAGCAATGATGTTTGGAATTATCCATTGTGGGTCAGCCATCCAGTGAAGCATGGCCATCCTGAAAGCACTGTAGATGACTGTCATGGTCTTCGGCATCTTCCGGCACGTCTCCTTCATCTTGTCACAAGTCTCAGATAGGCGTCTTCAAGCGTTGGTTCTTTGATTTTTATGTCGTAAATATGGCTGTTCTTCAGTATCTGCTGTACGTCCGCTATTATTTCCGAACCCTTTGCAGTCTGAATCTTCAGTATCTGCTTGTTTTCACCCAAATCGGCGCTGACCGATAAGACGTCCGGAATCTCCTTGAACCTCGCAACTTCCTTCTCAGTTATTCCGAAGCCTTCAACTTCGACTACGCTCGTGTCCATAACGTATTTTTTCAGTCCAGAAGGCGTGTCCAGAGCCACGATCTCGCCTTTTCTTATGACCGCCACCCTCTTGCACAGCTCATCCGCCTCAAACATGTAATGGGTTGTCAACAGAATAGTCTTCCCACTGTCAACCAATTCCTTGACCATTTTTCTCGTCTCTATCGCTATCTCAGGATCCAGCCCGACGGTCGGCTCATCCAAGAAAATGACCTCTGGATCGTTGATCAATCCTCTTGCAAGATGAAGCCGCTGCCTCATCCCTTTCGAATATGTTTCCACACGGTCGTGAGCCCTGTCTGAAAGACCCATGAACTCCAAAAGCTCCTTGACCCTCTTATCCCTGACACTCGAGGGCACTCCGTAGAGATCAGCAAAGTAACGAAGGTTATCCACCGCGCTGACTCTCGTGTATAGCCCTCTCTCTCCGCCTAGGACTATGCCGATCTTTTCTCTGACTTTTGTGGCGTCTTTTTCAGCATCATAACCCAACACCATGGCTTTCCCTGAAGTCGGAATCAGCATCGTCGTCAACATCTTTATCGTGGTGGTCTTGCCAGCGCCGTTTGGACCCACCACCCCAAAAAGTTCCCCAAAGTCAACCTCAAAAGAAACATCTTTGACCGCAACGACCTCACTCTTCGTTCTCCGCAACATTCCTTTCGTGGTAGTAAACACTTTGGACAGGTGCTCCGCTACTATTGCCTTATCCGAACCAGATCCATTGCGAGAGCGCAACTCAACCATGACTGTTCAAACCCAGAAATTCCATGCGGCTAAACACATAATGCACATCTTTATAAAAAGTTTACCGTCCGCAACAATCTTACGCTTCAGCATCACCGTGGTTGAGACTGTTAAGCAGACTGTTCGAAAACATAGCTTAAATTAGCTTGGCCGAGATAAGAACAAATGACGAATCCCAACCGGGGACAACCTATCTTGTCTCAAGACAGTAGCATTGAAAAAGTAGAACTTTCAGGCACCACATTGCTCGTATACTGGTACCTATTGAGGAAAAGACAAGGTTGCGGCGTCAGAGAAATCCAAAGGGCGCTAGGCTTTTCAAGTTCAAGCAGCGCCCATTACCATCTAGATAAACTGGCATACAAACACATCTTGATCAAAGACGAGTATGGCAATTATAAGATCAATGAAAAAGTGAAAATCGGCCGAATAAGTCCATTCATCCTCATCCATGGTTATGTCTTCCCTATGCAACTCTTCTATGCAGTTGCCACAACCGGAATGTGTGTCGTTTTCTTGCTCCTGTTCTGGAAGTCTCTCACCTTAACGACCATCCTCGCACTGTCTCCCGGGGTTCTCGCCTCTCTAATCTTCGCGTATGACGCAGTAAAAGTGTGGCACAGCGTGCCCTCGTTCAAGAGGAGTGTTCGATAATTCTGAAAACTGTTCGAAAGTGTAGATTAAAGTCCCACGAAAACAGCTTTAACTGGTGGTGAATAAAACGAGAAAGAACATATCCGTGATTCTAGCAGTCGTAATGGTCTTGACGGCTTCTTTGGCTTCTGGGCATGTTTGGCAAGCGCACTCAATGATTTCAAAAGAGTCTCCGAGTGAAGTGAACATCGACACAAACGCTGAATATTCGAACGGCACCATAGATTCGCCAACTGAAGGCCTCGCCCTCTGGTACACCTGGATAAACATTAACAACGTCCAGACCATCTTCTTAGCCTTCCAATCATACATATACAATCCGCCAATCATCACATTCTTAGGCCAACACTACTACACCGAAAACAACACAGAAGTCTTCGTCGGAAACACCATGAACTCGATGGAGGTGTACAACGACACCAACGGAAACGGCTTGCCAGACGCAGACTATTCCACTGGAAAAAGCGAGATACTGTACGAGTTCACAGTCAACAGCTCAGTAAGCTTTGAAATTACTCCAATTGAAAAAGTCCTAAAGGACAGCCAATATCACTACACATGGGGCATACGCTACCAGACTATCGACGGTTTTCTGACCACAGAGAACTACCTTTCAGATGCAAAAGTCATGATAGACTACATAGACTTTTCATACGATTTCTACGTCCAAAACAACGTGTCCTACCTGAAAACAAACTTCGGCATAGGAAAAATACTGGAGATAACACCTGACTACCACGCCGGAAACTCATCAGTTACCCTGGACAACCTGAGCCTCGCCCTGTTCTACGGCACAGCGGTTGTTACTGCAAAGCCGTATGTCACACTAGTCAACGGAAACCCATACAACTCCACAACCGCTCCTCCCTCCATCCAGCCAACGGACCGTGGTGAGATCAAGATCGGGGAATCTAAAGCCTACGAGTTTCTCTTCGGCCAAGATTACATGCTTTTCCGTGATTCCCAGGAGGAAACTCATCAGTCAAAGTCAACCGCCATCTCCAATCAAAACGTAGCTAGCGGGCTGCAAAGTCGAAGCGAATGGATTTTTTCTAGTCTGGAAGATACCCTGTCCAGTTTGTTCCCGAAAATAAGCAGCGTGCAAACCGCGATTGACCTTGATTATGATGTTTCGTCTCTTCTCTACAGAGTATGCTATCCCACATGGAGCGGGTTCAAGCTTCAGCACGATCCCACATACGTGGCATATCTAGGCGGCGTCGCAGTGCCGGAGCTAAGCCCGCCACTCATGTTCGTGGTAGCAGCGGCACTGGTAAGTACAGTTGCTCTGATAGGCGCGTTAGTTGACATGAGGAAAACAAGGAAGCTGTTCAGATACTCCTCGAAGCCTCCGCTATCAGCTGTGCATTAATCCCCCTCTTTCTTTGTGCGAATATAGCTTAGAAACCAACTGCTCCTAATCGGTGACGAAAGGTTTGGAACTGAATGGAAACAAGGTGAGGTAAGAGTTGGCTTCCTGTAACACTAGGGTAACCAGTGTTTCTGAGGCTTGCTTTCTGGACTCTTCTTCTCCTTGAGTTTCTCAACCACCGCTTTCTTGGCAATTTCATAAGCTACCGTGTGGTCGAATACTCCCTTTGATTCTTCAGCAACTCTATTGATAAGGGCCGCTTCAGTCTTGTTCTTTAATCTCCCAATAGCCAACGCGCCGATTCCAAAGACCCCAGGCAGTATCTCTTTGCCTTCATCATTTGAATCCAACCCCTCAACTCCCAGAGGTGGAATTGCGTTTATGTCCGCCACGATCTTGCATTTTTTCCAGTGTTCTCTAAGCACTCTCAACGGGAGAAGCTGGGTTCCGGCCGCTCCTGCAGCAAGAATAATCTCCGCACTTTCAATAGCTTTTCCAACTTCTTCAGCGGTGTTAGCTTCAACAGCTCGCACTCTTTCCTTATCAGATTCCTCATTTATCTTCATCGCCAACGACGAGGCCTTCTGCAGGGAACGAGAAGTCACGGTGACAAGAGCCCTTTCAGAAACGTAGAGCCTTGCAGCCGTCTGTCCAACTGGACCCGTGCCAGCCAAGACAGTGACCGTCTTGTTCTCCAAGTCTCCGAAGCCTTCCTCAAGTGACAGACCAAGCGTCTTGGCCACCGCGGCTGACGCAGTCGTGTATGCTCCCCGCGGGTCAATCACCACTGCAAGCTCAAAAGGCGGGAACATACACTTCTTGATCTTCTCCAAGATATCATTCGCCATGTTGAAATCGCGCCCGCTGATGAAAATCTTCGTGTGTTTTGCCCCTTCAGGGCCTCTCGGAAACATCGCGTCATAAACTATGTTTCCCGCATCCTCCGCCGTCACGTTCTCATACTTCAACATCGCATCGTCTGGAAAAATGTCAACGGTGGTCAATATGTCAAAGGGGCTCGCATGTTTATCTGTGTCTAGGAAAATGAAAACTTTCTTGAATCGCGTCTCAGGCAAGGCTACACCCGTGCTAGTCTCAAGGGATTAAACGTATAAGAATTGTGATGACTCGCATAGTGTTGTGCCACCACAAACAAAGCTTCTATGCGACGTTTTCGGCTATTCCATGCCGTTGCGCTTTTCCCTTAACGACCTTTGTTTAAGAAGGCCAATCAGCAGAGGAACTCCGACAAGAAACGACACGATCACAACAATAAGATCTTCAACGTAGGAATCTGCGGCAGCTCCAACAAACATCAAGTAGAGTCCCTCAAACCCTCCGAAAAGCCCCGGGAACATGTTGTAGAAGCCACATGGAACCAGCAGAAAAACGCGCGTAAGCGAATCAGTGGTCGTGCAAACGAAAGAGATGAGAACCAATGCGATCGTCAACTTCTTGACATCTGTCTTGAATAGGTTCTTGCTCAGTTTTGCTGCAGGGTAGATTAGAACGAGAGCGAGCAAGATATCCATGATTGTCCAGAGTGGAAAGGCTCTGCCGAATGGATGAACGAAATACGGTATTAGCATCAAAGCGTACAGTGCTAGAACCGGCTTCCAGCGGGTTTGAGCCAAAAATCCGGCTGCCAACACGCTGACGGGTTCAGCGATTATGCCAAACATCCAAAGACTGTCCGGTCTAGCCATTCTAGCAATCGAGCTGCCTAGAAACGCGGCCAAAAAGCCGATCCTTGGACCCAGAATTATTCCTTCGATGGATTCTATGTAGATCGCCCAGTTTCGCCACAACCCGAACGAGACAAAGTACAACACGGCATGCAGTGCTGCAAACACGGCCGTGAGGCTCAACTGGAAAGTTTTCCGCATTCAACCACGATTGAAAATAGCTGAACTTGTACAAAAATTTTTACCAATCCTTTCTAACGCGGGTCTTTAGCCTATGCTGATCCTTGTTTTTGAGACACGACCACAATCGTTTAACACAAAACTCCCGGATTCTGAATATTCTCTCAGGGGTATTTGTAATCGAGCTCATTCAAGTTTTGGAAAAACTTTCTAACGCATGCGGCGTCCCAGGCAGGGAAGAAGAGGTCAAGAGAGGCATCAATACAAGGTGAGTATTTGTCCATGAAGCCGAAAAGCACACTTCCCGAAAGAGCTGCGAAACACTTCAGAGACGGATACAATTGTTCTCAAAGCGTTCTGCTTATGATGTTTGAACATTGGGGTGGCAACAATGAACTGGTGCCCAAGATTGTCACGGCCTTCGGCGCGGGCATCGGACGATGCGGATCCGTTTGTGGAGCTGTGACTGGCGGCGTGATGGCTGTAGGAACAAGATATGGGACCAATGAACCTTCAGCGAAGAAACGGGCGAAAGCCTATGATCTCGGCCGAAGATTGTATGAGCAATTCGCAAAGCGGAATGGGAGTGTTTTGTGCCGTGAACTTGTTGGATATGATTTGACTGATCCCACGGAGCGGGGAAAAGCGAGTGAATCGAAAGTGTTTGAGAAGAGGTGTCCCGTCTTTGTGAAGAGCGCGGTTGAAATTCTGCTCGAGGTAACCAGAAGATCGCCCTAGTCAGTTTCGAACACGCTTACGAAGTGTTTTAAAATGAAGAATACTTCAATGTTTTAGTGGTTAACTAGATGAGTGACGAAAAAGGCTTCCGGTTTCTGGAGCACACGGCGGACGCGTACATTGCGGCTTACGGGAAAAATCTAGGTGAGGCCTTTGAAAACGCTGCGCGGGCAATGTTTGACGTCATGACGGAAGTTGAAAAGGTCAACGCAAAAGTTGAGGACCAGATTGAGACTGAAGGAGAGGATGAGTATGCTCTGCTTTACAACTGGCTTGAAGCTCTACTCGTAAAATCTGAGATAGATGGAATGCTCTACTCCAAATTCAGAATCTTACACCTAGACAGAACACCTGAAGGTCTCGAGCTTGCGGCGAAAATCTGGGGAGAAAAATTTGACCCGAAGAAACACCTGCAGAAAGTGGGCGTCAAGGCTGTCACCTACCACAGGATGGAAATCATCAAAGAAACTGGAAAAGTCACGCTCAAATTTATTCTCGACATATGAGAAAACCTCTAGAACGATGTTACAAAAATCTTAAATGTTTCAAGTCGGCTACTATGAACAGAGAAGGGAAGATCGGACGCGTTGAGTTTCATGAGCAATTTTAAGAGCATTGTAGAACGAATCAGGACCTTGGAAACCGAGCGCAAAAACCTCATGCTGGAAATTGAGGAGCTGAAGAAAATGGCTGACTCTAAGGCTAACGCCTTGGAAAGCGAAGTCGGCATGCTGAAAGAGGAAGTGAGATCACTCAGGGTGCTCCTTGGCGCAGATGAGCCCGAACCTGATCCTGCGCAAAAGAAAAAGCAGGCGCGCAGATAAGCAGAACTTGGCTTGACTATCAAGCTTCGAAGACGAAAACGCTTAAGACGACTAGTCAGGGCTTTAAAGTTTTATCAGCAACAAAGAGTGGTGACTAGATGAGCGTATCAAAGCTAAGAGAGCACATCTATTTGGTTGACGTTGAGACTGCCGGCCTCAAGAATTTCATCGCGAGCTACGTCTTGAAAGGAAACCGAGCAATAGTCGTTGAAACCGGTCCAACATCATCGGTGCCCAACCTACTTTCAGGCCTAGAGCAGTTACATGTCAGGTTGGAAGATGTGGCCTACGTTGCTGTTTCACACATTCACTTGGACCATGGCGGAGGCGCTGGAACCCTGATCAAGATCTTGCCAAATGCCAAGGTTATTGTCCATCAAAGAGGCGCACCACACTTGGCAAATCCCCAGAAGCTTTGGCAACAGTCAAGAGACGTTCTCGGAAGCATAACGGAATTCTACGGCGAACCCGAGCCCGTGCCGGAAGAAAGGATAATCGCCGCGACAGATGGCATGATTTTTGACGCTGGAAACAATGTCAAGCTCAAAGTCGTAGAAACGCTTGGGCACGCCTCACACCACCAGAGCTACTATGAAACGCTGAGCGGCGGAGTCTTTCCGGGGGATGCTGCAGGCATTTACCTAAAAGAGTTCGACACGGTCGTGCCTACGACACCCGCGCCTTTTCGCCTCGACACTGCACTGGCTTCCCTAGGCAAGCTGATTGGCTTGAAACCTAAGGCTTTGTACTACAGTCACTTTGGAGAAGCGTCAAACGCTGTTAACAGACTTCAAGCCTACGCGAGTCAGCTCAAGCTTTGGGCGAAAATCGCACTTCAAGGAATACAGAACGAGCAATGCTTAGAGGCTGTGCGCACAAAGATTATTGAAGCCGACGAGTCTCTTCGAAAATCTGCAGAATTTGTTAGAGCTCATCCTGTTCTCAACGAAACGGTACTCAGCAATAGCGTGCAGGGCTTTATGGATTTCGTCCAGAAGTACGGGAGCGTTCCCGCATAGTTTCGGTTAAAAGGTCAAAATCGTTTATATTTCTGCTTTCTTAACTCTTGTGTAAATGTAGGTGAAAGGATGGAAGAGGGAGAAGGTCATGCCTCTTCAGAGAGGGTTCCGCTTGAGAAGATAGACGAGTACTCTTGGCGCATTCCGAAGTATAGACCGGGCATGAGAGTTAACGGCATAGTCTTTGCCAACAAGAGTTTGCTGGACAAAATACAAACAGACAGAACGCTTCAACAATGTGCAAACGTTGCCCATCTGCCGGGAATCTACAAGTACGCCATAACTCTGCCGGACGGACATGAGGGTTACGGTTTTCCAATCGGCGGTGTGGCAGCAACAGACTACGACGAAGGTGTGATCAGCCCAGGCGGAGTGGGCTACGACATAAACTGTGGCGTCCGCTTGGTGACGACGAATCTCTCAGAACAGGACGTGAGACCGAAGCTTGGTCAGATCACGAACACGATATTTGACAATGTTCCCTGCGGACTCGGAAGCCGCCGAAAAGACTTTCAGGTATCACAACACGACTTGGACAAATTAGTCACCGAAGGTGTTCAATGGGCAATAGAGAGAGGACTGGGCTGGGCTGAGGACGCAGAACACTGTGAAGAAAGCGGATGCATGAAAAACGCCAATCCTGACAAAGTTTCAGGGAACGCGAAAAACAGGGGACTAACACAGATCGGCACGTTGGGCTCCGGAAACCACTTCTTAGAAATTCAGAAAGTTGACAAGATCATTGAATCTAAGACAGCGAAGACGTTTGGAATCGAGCACGAAGGACAGGTCACGGTTATGATTCACTGTGGGTCGAGAGGCTTTGGACATCAAGTGTGCTCAGACTACCTACGCGTCATGGAGAGGGCGGTTCAGAAATACAAAATCGTACTTCCAGACCGGGAGCTTGCGTGTGCGCCCGGCAACAGCCAAGAAGCCGAAGACTACTTCCAGGCCATGGCTTGTGCCGTCAACTACGCTTTTGTCAATCGACAGACGATACTGCACTGGGTTCGTCAGAGTTTCCAGCAAGTTTTCCGAGAAAAGCCCGAGAGATTTGGCTTGAAACTCGTTTACGATGTTGCACACAACATTGCAAAGATTGAAAACCACAAGGTCAACGGGGATCAAAAGAAGGTCTGGGTTCACAGAAAAGGCGCCACCAGGGCGTTCCCACCCGGCAATCCAGAGATACCAGCGGACTATCGGTCTGCAGGACAGCCCGTGCTCATACCCGGAAGTATGGGGACGAGCTCGTGGCTTTTAGTAGGAACGGAGCAGGCCATGCAAGTGAGTTTCGGTTCCACCGCTCACGGTGCTGGACGCATGCTGAGTCGAAGCGCTGCCAAACGGAATTTCTGGGGAGGGGACGTAAAGAAGGCTCTGGAGCAACGAGGAATCTACGTTCGAGCTGTCAGTTTGGTGGTTCTGGCTGAAGAGGCAGATGCAGCCTACAAAAACGTTGACGTGGTCGCGGATGTGAGTGACAGGGTTGGAATAGCCACAAAGGTCGCCAGGTTCGTTCCCATTGCAGTCGTAAAGGGCTAGACTCTCACTTTTTCTCTTGTTCTTGATTACCCCGTCTTGGCTCATTCTTCTTTTCTGTTCTCAGCTTCTGCTCTTCCACAGCATAAGCCTTATGCAGTTCTTTCATGTACCACGCCCTTTCTCTTGCATAATGTACACCTAGGACTATTCCCAAAATGAGCAGGGCAATGCCCACAGAAGTCAGAGACAAGCCCAAAAGGCTGTACGGGTGAGGCGTTAAATGATACGGAATTATCCCGAACCACTCGGGATTTTCAGCCACTATTACTGTTTCAAGCACGCCTCCCACGAAGAATATCGAGCCGATGGTGATTATCATGTAGCCGATCGTTTCATTGTGTCTTGATTCTTCCGCTTTCTCATGCAGGTATTCGCTGAAAAGCAACCGGACTCACGACTTGTCTTCGGAGCAGGATGTCTATAAGTCTTGTGATGTATTTTGAACCAATAGGTTAAGCCAAGTTTATATCGAAAGCCTAGCATTGACTAATTGATACCTGCTTAAGAGTTGGCTGTGATCCAGATGCCGTACAAGGACGAATGTGGAATCTGCGGCAGGGTTCTTCCAACCGGCTATCTCAGGAAATGTCAGAGATGCGGGCGCCTGTACTGCAGAGACTGCATGGTTTCCGACGTTTCGACCGGTGATCCTGCCAACCCACTGTGTCTCAACTGTGCCAGACGCACTGTTGCACCCAGAACCGCGTTTAAGTATGGCGGACTAACAAGTTATCTGCGATTTAGAGGAGCCTTCACCAACATGGTCAGACTCACTTTTGCACGCATTGATGGAATTATCGGCGAAAACCTGTCGATGAACGCATACCGCAGCGAGAAATGGTGGGGAAATTCACCGACAAGCCCGCACGCTAGGGGATGGCTTGACGCCGGCTGGGAAGTGCAAGAAGTAAACCTGAAAGAAGGCTTCGTCGTTTTCAAGAAAGTGAAGGAAGTACAAGCAAGGGGGAAACGTCTCAGCACGGAGATTAAGAAACCGTTTACGCCAGTTCATGTACGCATTCCAAAGCCGAAGATGCCCTCAAAAACCAAGGTTTCGAGACTTTACGCTCGGGTCAAGAATTTGGAGCGACAACGGACCTCTATGCCCGCGTATCATGGCAGTTTCAGGCCGAGGCCAAAGTACGAGAAGAAACTCTTCAAGCCGGATGAAAAACCACGGTGACAGCAGAAAGAAATATTTTATCTAGCCCACCCTAACTAATCTACTCCGATAAGCAAGGCGGTCGTCGTCTAGACTGGTTTAGGACACAAAGCCTCAAGAGGCGGTGTAAGCCTTCCAAGCTTGCGATCCCGGGTTCAAATCCCGGCGACCGCACCACCAAGGTTAGACTTGAGTTTCGGGAGTATAGTCAAGACTATTCCTGCAGCAATTGTCAAGTCAAAGAAGACTTGCAGCACGGGCTAGACATCGTTTGATGCTCGAAGGATATTTCGTAAAGTTCTACTCTACTAGAAGAGAGTCAATCGCTATGTGAGATGCCCTTTCGCGCGCTATCATCAAAAGGCAGGAAACACCCATGTTTGAAGCCAATGACAACTTCGCGCGCCGCTAAAGCTTTCAGCACGACACCGGGAGATCCGGAGCGCGATGTATGTGCTGACTTGGATGACAATGAAATCATAAACACAATCGATTTCGCGAAAGTGGAAAAAGACTTGGGAGAAACAGTATAGTGCTCTCCACTTAGTCCTTTGCCGTGTTGTCGGATAGTGGTAGCGGCCAAGTTTATTTGACCATAAGAGTTTTGTCCAAAGACCCAAAAATTGGCTCTCGATCTCGGATATGCTATGTAGCGTAACCAAAGGAGCTAGATTGTTTTTCCGTGTTCTTTGGCTACCATCCAGATGTCGATGATGTTGATGACGCCGTTGTTATCCAAGTCCATCCTCGAATCCCAATTCTTTTCGCCTTCCTCTACTGAGAAAATTCGAGCTGTCATCATTATATTGTATATATCGACCTTGCCGTCGCAGTTTAAATCGGTTCGTATCGCCTTCACTAATTCCAGATAGGTATGAGACCCTAGTTGTCCGTCTTGAGAGGTGAATACACCATCGCCATTGTCGTCGTATAAGAAAAGCTCTGAGGACACGTACTCAAAGGCCTCATATACGGAAACATAGCCGTTCCTGTCTGTATCGGCCCATTTGTTGTTGGGTGCTAGTGCTGCAGACATACGATCTGTAAAATCAAAGTAACTTTCGTCCTCTTCAGACGTACTCGTCATGACGATGCGCTTAGGTCCACTGAGGTCATCCAGAAACCCTCCACTGAAACACGATTCAACGCCTACAACGATGTTACACTTGAACTGACTCAATGCCTCTCTAAATCTGTCACCTGTCAGCCCCATCCTTCCCATACCTATGTATACGTCGTCGCCAACGTCTACGCCGCCATGCGAATACGCCCAAAGAAATAGTAGATCATCTTCGTCCATTAATGGAGTCAAACTACTTAGAACATTAGTGAAGTCTTCTGCCGGGTAGTCGATGATGTTATTGGGTTTGTCATCTGGATCCAGCCCATCGGGAGTGAGCAATAGTGGCCTGTCAAAATTGCATTCTTTAATCGTATTGTACATCGATAGTACATCTTTCCAGAAATATCTCTCCTGTGTGTTACATACTCCAGCCACCAGAACAGCGTATCTTTTCCTCCCTAGATTTTCGTTGGCAGCTACCCTCATGCTTGTTAGGCTACTAGCGATGAGTAAAACCACTTGTAGACAAACTTTTTCATTCATTTTTGATTCCTCATTTACGTTGCTTCAGCTTCGACATACGGTGGTACTGGGGGAACAGGCTGTTGAGTTCGCGGATTTTTGGCATAAGAGTTTCATTTCTTATAATATGCGGAAGTAAACCTCTCCACGCACTATTATTTGATTATCCACAGCTTAACTCTGTCCCCTATCTATGCCAGATATTTCTCTATGGCCTTCGTTGCGGGTTCCCTGTACCAATGCTCGAAATCTGTCATATACTGAGAATCTCTGCTGACCAGTTCGATGCGTGTACTACGTGGCCCAAAACAAGAGTAGCTAGCAAAGTTCTCTCTGTATGACTTTAGTGCACAGTAGCCGCTCAGCAGACCTGAACGAGAACTTTTGTAATCGCAACAAGGTCACAATACTACAGATTCGCACTTTCACCTCAACGCGAGCGTCCCCACATGGACCTTCAACATGACAGCAACATGGCTGGCTGAGAAAATACCGGGGGGCTACGACCGTCAAAGCCTACCCACCAGTTAACGGCGACACTCAGCAATGTCCCACAAGACACCACTTTCACTTCATGCCTGTCACGTTGCATCGGTCGTTTCGCAGTTTATGAGCGAGAACACGTCATATTTGTCACCAAGCTTCTCTCTCCCGTGCAGATAGCCCAACTCCACCAAAAACCCGACACCAGCAACCTCTCCACCAAGCTTCTCAACCAAATCAATATTAGCCTTAACCGTGCCACCTGTCGCCAACAGATCATCAACAATCAAAACCTTCTCACCCGGCATAATCGCGTCCTCGTGCATCTCAACCGTATCAGACTCATACTCCTTATCATAGGTGACACTCACCGCCTTAGAAGGCAACTTACCCTTCTTCCTAACCGGAACAAAACCCGCCCCAAGCTCATAAGCCAAGGCCGCACCAATTATAAAACCCCGAGCCTCGTTCGAAACCACAACATCCACTTTCTTTCTCCTAAAATGATCCGCCAACCGCTTGATACACTCTCTAAAAGCCCTCTTGTCCTTCAAAAGAGGAGTTATGTCCCAGAACACCACACCCTTAAACTCACGTATTCTCCTTATCTTCGACTTTAGATCCAAGCCCGACACTCCCCAGCCCCTCGTTCCTCGCCAATTCAAATCAAGGCACTTCCCAACGCCGTCTTACATTCACACCCTCTTTCTTTAGGCATCCTCAATGCCGCTTCCCTGATTATTTTCTTGACCTTCTCAACGTTTTCGCTCATGATCTTTCCCACCTCGCGGGCACTGACCGGATGATCCTTCCACACATCGTAGTCCGTCACCATCGAAATCGAAGCATAACACATCTCAGCTTCTCTCGCCAACACGCACTCCGGAACAAGCGTCATACCAACCACATCCCCACCCCAACTCCTAAACATTCTCGACTCCGCCTTAGTTGAAAACCTCGGCCCTTCGATACAAACGTACGTCCCAGACTGGTGGTATCGAATCCCCATTTCCTCAGCTATCTTGACCAGAAGCTTTCTCAACTCCGGACACATTGGCTCAGCAACAGAAACATGACACACCTGCGGTCCAGTGTAAAACGACTGCTCCCGCCTGGTCGTCCTATCGATAAACTGATCGACAAACACCACGTCACCTGGTCTGAACTCCTCCTTAAGAGAGCCTACGGTCGTAGGCGCAAGTATCCGCTGCACACCCAACTCCTTCAGAGCATAGATGTTCGCCCTCGAATTGACATCCGTCGGCCTTATTGTGTGTCTCCTTCCATGACGCGGAACAAAGGCAACCTTTCTACCGCCCAGCTCGCCAACCGTGACAAAGTCAGAAGGGGCACCGTAAGGCGTGCTAAGCTTCACTTCTTCACTCTTTTCAAGAAACTGCGGATCGTAAACCCCCGTTCCACCGATTATCCCTATCTCCGCTTGCATAAACACCCTACTCAATCACCTCGATTTATAAGAATAACGGGGAACCATCTACGCCAACGAGGCAATCGCCACTATCGTGAACGGAGCAATCACGCTCAGTACGAAGCCACTCCAAAAGGCTACTATCAACATGTCTGGCCCACAATATCGAACGATAACTGGCAAAGTCGTGTCCATAGAGGTCGCACCTCCTGAAGCCACAGGCGCGTACTTGCCAAGCTTAACCATCAATGAAATGGTTACTATCGTCAACAGTTCTCTGAGAAAATTCGCGGTAAAGCCCAGCGCACCCCACTTTGCACCGAAAATCTGCCCAACGAGAGGACCTGCTAACGTGTACCAACCGTAACCCGCGCTCACAGCTGTCGTCGCAACCACGTCAATTCTGAGAACCAGCCCACTGACTAGGCCGCCTAGAACGCTGCCCAACGCAACAACCAATGGAACAACAAGAATCCTAAAACCTGTCCGGCGTATCTTTGCGATCGACTCCTTATCCATCGCAAACACCAATCCCATGACAAACAACAACAGCAAAAGAGAAGCATTAAGCAGATAATTCGAAACCCAGACACCGTCGATAACACTTCGCCAATTGCCGTTGAGATAACCCGCAACAGCTCCGAACAGCAGTGCAACCACGATGTACTTGATCACTCCAAACGCACCGCCTTCCTAACCGCACCAATGAGAACCACGCTGAACAGAATAGTCAAACATGCAATAACTACCGCGCTCAACCCAACCTCGGGCAGCGAACTCAGCAAATCGTTGTTTGACCCAATGCTGAAACCAAGTGAAAAAATCAAGACTAGAATTACTCCAAACGTGACTCTGCCCAGGTTTATCTGCCTTCGTCCACGGAGAACATAACCGAACAGCATTCCTGCAACCAACGGAACGACAAGAACTGCAAAGTTGACCATTATTCTCGCGCCCAGCCTCTAGCGAGCTTCCAGTCTGAAATGTTTTTTGAAAACCTGATAAATGCCCTCCGGCTTCTCCAGCAAGGAGACGCCGTCCATGCTGGACAGCTTCCTAACATTTTCCGCATCCTCCTTTCTTATCCTCAACGTGAAATCCTGCCCAGTGGGAAGCCTAGTAACCACCGTTCCCTCTGCGTAGTCGCTAGGCATGATGTAAACCGGAACCAAAGCCTTCAACGCCATAACCGACGAGTTGCAAAGCAAAGTATCCGCTATCCCAGCCGCAATCTTTGCAACCGTGTTTGAAGTTGCCGGGGCGACCAGCAAAAACTCGTACTTTCGCATCTGCACGTCAGCAGCAAGAAACGGCGAATTAGGGTTGACTTCAACCGAAACCCGCTCAAAATTCTGCTTCAGCAGATCGAACAATCGGTACCACTTGGCAACCTGTTCCCCTGCTTTTGAGAGGTATACTCTTATGTCAACCTCATTCTGATACTCTTCTTTGATTTCCCTCATAACACTGATCGTTTCTGGCAACTTGTCCCCGCTACCCGTGATCCCCCAAGCAACCTTCCTCTTTTTCTCCCCCTTCACAAGTTTTTCAGCCATGTTTTCACGCCTTACTCGCGTTTCGTAGCCTCGAATTCTCTCATAGAATTCGCGAACACCTTCACTGTCTTTCTCAAACTCCTGAACCCTTCCTCGTCCAGTTTTACCCCCTTCAAAGTGTCCTTTGACCAGAAAGTCGCGCCCAAGTTCGCCCCGAATGAACCACCACTGACAGGAATCGCCCCATTCAGAACGTAAAACGTCAAAATCTGCTGTATTGCCAGCTCTTGTCCACCGGCTCTGTCTCCTCCCACAGCGATGGCCATGCCCACCTTGCGTCTGAACACATTCTTGTTCTCAGCAAGCAAAGCCCTGCACCTGTCCATGACGGCCTTCGTCTGTGCACTTACTCCGCCATTGTAAACAGGTGTCGCAAACACGATCCCTCCGGCCCTCTTGAGCAAGGGATAGAGCGCGTACATATCATCCTTAATTTTGCATTCCTTATTTTTCAAACAGTAGTTGCAGTGCTGGCAGAATCCGATGTTCTTGCCTCTGACAGTGAAGAATTCTGTTCCAAAACCTGCCTCTTCCAGCATGTTCAAGGCTTCTTTCAAAACGTGTTCGGTTGCTTGTTTTCGTGGACTTCCGCAAATGCCGAGTATCATACTGGTTCGAAGACTCTATGGCTGCCAGAATCAATAAAGTTTGCTGAGAATTAAGCAGAGAAATGAAATACTTGAAAAAAGCGACTTTGGGGAATCCAAAGGCTTCTAGCGCATTGTGCCTTTCTTATGCTTCTTCGAAGAACTCCTCTGCCTTCGGCGGCGTGGGACCCAAGCCTCTTCGCTCACGTATCTTCTCTATTATCTCAGCCTGCATCTGCTCGGGCAACGGAGCCCAACGGCTGAACTGTGTCGCCCAGAAAGCTCTCCCCTGCGTTGACGATCTCAGTTCTTCAGCCAAGCCGAATGATTCAGACACGGGCATCTCTGCTTTGACGATTATCATGTCCTCCTCGTTGATCATGTCCAAGATCTTGCCGCGGCGTTTCTGAACGATCGCGATGACGTTGCTCACGAATTCGTTCGGGACTTTGCATTCAAAGCTTATCAATGGTTCCAACAGCTTCGGGTCACTCAGCAGGAAGGCGCACCATATCGGACGCCAAGTCATGGGCAGTATCTGCGCTGGACCCCGGTGCACGGGGTCTTCGTGAACCGTTACGTCTTCCAAGTTTATTTTCAACCCGTACGCGGGTTCTTTCGCCAACACTGAAGTGAACACTGCCTCTCTGAAACCGGATTTTATGTGATCCATGATTTCCTCAACGTACTGTCTGCCCCTTATTCTGTTCACAAGAATGTCGTTGCCTTCAATGGCCACGACGTTGCGCGCGTCGTCTGTTGACCAGCCGAACCCTTTGAGAACCTTCTGCCTGTCTTCCCGTGTCTGCATCTCACTGATTTTTCCGCTCTTGACGGCTTCGATAACGTCGTCCGGGAGCTTCTCCATCGTCACCCACAGCTTATTGTGTTTGTTGGGGCTCTTGCCCATTATTGGCGGTCCCTTGTAGTCGTGGCTGATCGTTTCACGATAGATCACTATGGGCTCGCTGATCTTCACCTTCAGACCCGCTTCCTGCATCCTGTAAGCTGTAATTTCCAAGTGTAATTCACCCATGCCGCTCAACAGGTATTCGCCACTCTCCTTGTTTATCAAAAAGTGCAAGTTCGGGTCCTCGGTTGTGAGCCTGTGCATCACCTTGTCGAAAAGCGGCAGATCCTTCACGTCGGCGGGCTCAACAGCAACCGTGACGACTGGGTCCGAAACGTATTTCAATCCCTCAAACGACTGCGTTTCCGAGCCTTCCTCTGCCACGGTTTCGCCCACATGGATTGATGGCAACCCTGAAAGCGCTGCTATGTTTCCGGCCGGAACCCTATCGATTATGACTCTGTCTGCGGCCATACTCATGTAAACCTGTTGAATGGTGCCTTTCTGTCGACTGGTTATGAGTTGAACGACCTTTCCTTTTTCAACCGTGCCGCTGAAGACGCGGCCTATGGCGACGACTCCGCTGTGGGGGTCTACTTCGATGGTTGAGATGCACATCAAAAGCGGGCCGTTCGGATCGACTTTCGCCATTCCCTTGCCCACGTCGCTACTCGGATCGCCGGGCCAGATCTGGCCTTGTCTGTAGGGCTGGGCCTGTAATGGGTCGGGTAGGTGCTCGATAAACATGTCCAGAATCGGTTCATACACGGGTGCTTTCTTGCTTAACGCGTCGACTTTTCGGTCAACCTCGTCGTGCTCCCCAGTATAAGCATCGATTATGTCGGCGAACGTTACGCCTTTAGCCTTCATGTGATGCAGGTTTAGACCCCACTTGTGGAGGGCCGAACCGAAGGCTACGCCACCGTCTTCGACTTTAACTTGCCAGTCTTTCTTGTGCTCGGGCGGCGCGTACTTTTCAATGAGACTGTTGACTCTTGTGATTATTTTTGCGAATTTGCGCTGTATGTCCTCGGGGGTTAGTTTTATCTCTTTTATGAGGCGGTCAACCTTGTTTATGAAGAGGATTGGCCTGACTCGTTCTCGCAGTGCCTGCATGAGAACTGTTTCGGTCTGAGTCATCGGTCCTTCGACTGCGTCGACAACTACGAGGGCGCCGTCCACGGCGCGGAGGCTTCTTGTGACTGCTCCACTGAAGTCTATGTGGCCGGGCGTATCGATTAGGTTGATGAGGTAGTCTTTTCCTTTGAAGGTGTGGGTTAGGCTTATGTTTGAGGCGAAAACGGTCATTTGTCTTTTCTGTTCGAGTTCCCAGGAGTCGAGGACGAGTTGTTGTCCGGCTCTTTGTTCGCTGATTATGCCGGCGGCAGCCAAGAGGCTGTCTGAGAGTGTGGTTTTTCCGTGATCAACGTGGGCTATGATGCTTGTGTTCCTGATCATCTCTGGATAGTTCATGAGTTTCTGGATTTCTTCAATCTGTCTGTAACGTACCATGATCAAGCCTTCCCTGCCGTAACTAAACGATTATGCTTGAATGATTCTTTCTTACAAGCGTGCGACATTGCGAATTTTCACTGCCCAAAGAGGAGCTACATGCATGTGAAAACCGCAGCCTATTAACTTTTTGTCGCATGTTTAATTTTTGCTGATAGAGCCTAAACCCGTGAACTGACGAGCGAATGTCAACGCTAACAGATGGTGAGGCCTTTAGTGTTGATAGACCCCGAATTTTTTGTTGGAAACAGGAACTTTGTCAGGTAGGGGAGCCCACAAAGTTCGTAGCCCCCCTCGTTTTTTTCTGTGTACTGGAATGGGGCGGAGTTTCTTCTTCTGGATTTAATAAGTGGAGGATGTTGGACCATGACGTTCCTTTCGCTTTTCGAGGGGTCTGAGGGCATTGGTTAACGAGGCGGTTAACATTTAACCACCGAGTTAATCACTGGCGCCTCTCAGAAGTAAACTGTCGAGTTAAAGATAAACCCAGTGGGATAGCAAGTTAGGGCTTATTTAACTCATTAGCTATCAGAATAAGGTGATGGGGAGAATGAGTGAATGTTTTGAATGGAAGGCTGGTGGAAACGAGACTCCCACCTTTTCTCCTTTCTCCCCTAACTCATTCTCCCCACAAATAGAGTGCTCTTCCTAAAAATATAGGTTATGGAGAAATCTTCTATACCAAACACGAGGCCCACCAATATTTATCCTCAGTGGCAAAATTTAACTGCATTGAGTGCTGTCTCTTGTCTGCATTCGGGATTTTTCCATTGTTTAACGACGCCTTGCCGAAAGAGTTGAAACTCCTCATCCCATCAGAGTCAAAAACTTTGCTTCGGTTTCCTTGTCTATGTAGAAGCCTTTCCGACCTAGTCTCTTGACGCCCAGAAGCTTGAGAAGGTCTTTAACCGGTATCGGCCTAGCTGCCTCATGCAGATTCTTGAACCTGATGAAAGAGACTTTTTGTGCGTTTTTAATGAAATCTTCGTATTTCTCCCTGGAATTCAGAGCGGACTCGTTACCGTGCTCTTTCCAAAGTTTTTCAGCGTCTCCCATCTTTCGCTCTATAAATTCGGCGTGGCCTGCAATCTCTCCAACCGGTTTGGTCACATAGAACAAGATCAGAGACGTGTCCTTAGGCGGTGCCGCTCCTCTTTGCACATACGCATGTGTCTTTCTTCCCTGATGGTTGCGATGGAGAAATTCGTTCCACCACTTTTCCTGAATCATCATGACGAAAGCCGTTTTCGCACTCATTTGAGCACCGACACAAAGCCAAGATTGGTTGATTGTTCATTTAAGACTTGTTGCACCAAAAGTGCACTGACCGTTGCGATTAGTTTAAATGTAGGCTTTTGTCATTGTAAGCAGCAAAATATCAAGGATCAGCAGAAAACGCCTGATTCGCAAAATACACGCCGCAGATGGTTCAGATGTACGCCTTGCAGAAAACTTTGGAAACAAGCATTTCCTACATGGCCATTTTCTTAGCGGAAGGCATGAATCAAAAGAGTTTCCCTAGAGGATTAAGCCCGTACTGAGTTTTTAGTCGGTGTTTTTTGTTGAAGGATGCCGCAAGTCTGCATGTCAAAGAACTTTTTGAATTCCTTGAGACCTCAGGCAATGGGCTGACAAGCGAAGAAGCCAAAAGGCGACTTGTCCAGTACGGTCAAAACACGTTGCTTGAAAAGAAGCGTGTACCAACAACCTACAAGTTTCTGAGGAACCTCAAGGATCTGTTCGGCGTGCTACTGCTTTTCGCAAGTCTACTTGCAGCACTCGGCGGCATACTAGAACAGAGCGGCGGCATGCTAGAACTCAGCCTCATAATCTTGGCCGTGGTGCTGGTCAACGCCATTTTCAGTCTTTTCCAAGAATGGCGAGCAGAAAAAGCCATGGAAACCCTCAAAAGTTGGATGCCCGAGTACGCCAAAGTCATTCGAGACGGAGAGCTGAAGAAAATATTCGTGAGGGATCTGGTTCCTGGTGATGTCATAGTTTTGGAAGAAGGTGACCGGGTTCCAGCCGATGCACGATTGATTGAAGCCTTCGATTTGTGGACGAACAACGTTCCATTGACGGGCGAATCTGAACCTCAACCACGGACGACTAAGCCCGTCAAAATTGTTGACACGACGTATCTCGACGCGCCAAACCTTGTTTTCATGAGCACAAGCGTTGCCAAGGGGCAAGGCAGGGCCGTTGTAATCAAGACAGGTATGAGCACAAGGTTCGGAAAGATCGCAGGTCTGACGCAGGAGATACGTGAAGAGCCCAGCCCTCTGCAAAAAGAGATTGCTTACACCGCAAAATATGACTTCATTCTGGCTGTAACCGTGGGAGTCATCTTCTTCCTTTTGAGCTTCACTTGGCGTCATGTACCTGTTTACAGTAGTATTCTGTTCATGATAGGTGTAATGGTGGCATGCGTTCCTGAAGGTTTGCAGGTCACAGTGTCAAGTGCCTTAGCAATAAATGTCCTAAAGATGGTGAAGGAGAATGTTCTTGTCAAGCGTTTGTCTGCTGTCCAGACGCTTGGCAGTGTGACGGTAATATGCACCGACAAGACAGGAACCATCACAAAAGGTGAGATGACAGTCAAGAAGTTGTGGGTTCAGGACAAGGTTGTAGAAGTTTCAGGCGTCGGGTACAATCCAACTGGTGACTTCGTTTACAATGGCATGACTCTGAAAAAACAGGAATCCGGTGTGGTTGAAAAACTCCTTGAAATCTCTGCGCTCTGCAATAGTGCCAAGGTCGAACCGCCCTCCGACCGAAGCAAGTCCTGGAGCATCGTTGGAGACCCGACAGATGGAGCACTGCTCGTAACCGCATTGAAGTACGGACTAAATGTGCAGGTCATGCTTGACCAGAAACCTGTCTCTCACATCATACCGTTTGATTCAAAAAGAAAAAGAATGACAACGATTCACAAGAACGGTCAGAGAATTCACGCATACACAAAAGGTGGACCGAGAAGCATTCTTTCCATATGCAACAAAATAATTGTCGAAGACAGAGTAGAGACCCTGTCAGGGGAATACTTACGATCGACTGAGGCAAAGATCCGTGAATTCGCAAACGAAGGTTTACGCGTCATAGCCATAGCCTATACAGAACTGCCCGAAAATGGCGCTTTCAAGGCTAGAAATGTTGAAAAAGACATGATTTTGGTGGGACTTGCGGCCATGAAAGACCCACCTCGACCGGAAGTTGAAGACGCGGTGAGAGTGGCAAAAGAAGCTGGCATCAAGATTGTCATAATAACCGGCGATTATGGTCCAACAGCTCAAGCCATTGCTGAAGAAGTAGGCATTGCAAAACCAGAGAATTGCCGCATAATTCGCGGTGTTGACCTGGAAACAACGAGTGATCAACAGATTTCAGAAGAAGTTGAAAAAGGAAACGTAATATTCGCACGCGTTTCTCCAGAACAGAAACTGAGAATAGTGACTGTTCTAAAGAAACGTGGCGAAATTGTAGCCGTTACGGGAGACGGGGCCAACGACGCGCCCTCACTGAAGGAAGCAGACATAGGCGTGGCAATGGGTGTTTCAGGAACGGATGTTGCACGAGAAGCGGCTGACATGGTTCTGCTGGACGACAGTTTCGCGTCGATAGTCAAGGCCGTGGAATCAGGACGTGCAATTTACGACAACCTGAGAAAATTCATGGTCTATGTTTTCTCGCACAACTGGGCTGAGCTTATTCCGTTCGTGCTTTATGCACTGCTCGGTATACCTCTTCCACTTCTCGTTGTCCAAGTCTTGGCTATAGACTTGGGCATTGATGTTATCCCTTCACTGGCCTTGAGCCGCGAACCGCCTGAACTGGGCATCATGCAAGAGCCGCCTCGAAGCATCAGAGAACGATTATTTGACACAAAGACTTTCCTCCGCTCCCTTTACATCGGTGCAATAATTGCCACAGGCGCCATAATCGGCTGCCTCGCCGTCTGGTCCTCTTGGGGCTGGCATTTAGGCTTGCAGCTACCTTCAGACAGTCCCTTCTATACTGGCGGAACCTACGCTAAAGGAACAACTATGACGTTTGCCGGCATAGTAATTGCTCAGGTGGGCAACGTGCTTGCGTCTAGGACAAGCAAAGCATCTATTTTCAAAACAAGTATTAAGACAAACAAGTGGATTTGGCTTGGCATAGCCTCCCAAATATCCATAATATCTATCTTGGTCTACGTTCCCCTAATGCAGAGATTTTTCGGAACAACCGCTCTAGAACTGCTTGATTGGGCATTCCTAGCACTTATCGCGGTGACAGTGATATTCGCTGAAGAAATCCGAAAATGGTTTGAGAGAAGACTGACAAAGTAATGGCAGAACCGTGACCATTCAGTGACGCCAAGTTTTTTTATGACGAGGCCCTAAAACTATCGTTGATGCCGGGCAGAGAGTTTTTCACACGCCGTTACGAGACAATGGGCTGGAACTACAAGAATGTTGAGCCCAGGCAAGCTATCAGAGTGAACTTGATAAACACCGGAAAAGCCACGGACATTGTAAGAAGGCTCCTATCACTGGGAATACAGCTCGAGAAGATTCCTTTCCTTGAAAACGGCTATTGGATATGCAAATCGAAATTTTCCGTTGGATCGACAACAGAATACCTCCTAGGCTTGTACTCAATTCAAGAGGCAGCGGCTCAAATTCCCGCAACATTGTTTGCAGAAACGGAAGATAAAACTGTGCTCGACGCTTGTGCCGCTCCGGGAGGAAAAACCGTTCAATTGGCCGATCTTATGCAGAACACGGGAGCAATAGTTGCTTTAGACGTAAAGAGGCAGAGGCTGGTTGCCTTGTCAAACCAGTTAGAACGGTGCTGCGTGAAGAATGCGGTAGTCTACCTCTTGGACGCAAGAAACGCGTCAAGATTGAATTTGGGTTTTGACTACGCACTATTAGACATGCCGTGTTCAGGCAATTTCACAATGGACAAGAACTGGTTCAACAGACGAACGATCGAGGACGTGGAGAGAAACGCGGCACTCCAGAGGGAGATATTGACCGAAGCGGTCAAAGTTGTGAGAGATGGTGGAGAGATAGTCTATTCAACGTGCTCCTTGGAGCCTGAGGAAGACGAATTCAACATTGATTGGGCGGTGAGAAATCTGGGTCTCAGCGTGGAAGAGGTCAACTGTTACGGACAGGAGGGATTGACGGAAGTTTTTGACAAGCGACTGGACAATTCAATTAAGAACTGCAGAAGGATTTGGCCAAGACAGACTCAAGGTTTCTTTGTGTGCAAGCTAAGGCGGAGCCGCACAAATGATTGAAACAATAAACAATTTTGTGAGTCGATTCGAAACAAGCATTAACTTGGACGAGAATTCACTGTTGAAGAAGCAGAACAGACTTTTTCTCGTCGACGAGAATTTGAAGAGGCTGGCATCAAAGGACTTCTTCTATGCGGGGACCTGCCTTGGAAAAACCGAAGATGGAGAATTCTTTCCCAGTTTCAGCTTGTTACGGATGATAGCGGAGAGGAAGGCAAACAAAGTGGTTGTTGACGAGAAGACGGAGTGGCTGTTCATCTGCGGAAGAGACATATTCAAACAGGGAGTGATCCGGTTGCAGGGTTCAAGGCGAAAAGGAGACTACACGTTGGTACTGAACAGACGTCGCGAGTGTTTGGGCTTTGGTAAGATATTATTCGATCTGAGCGGAGAAAGAGAAGGTGCCGTCATAAGTAACATCTTTGATCTAGGCGACTTTTTGAGAAGAGAAAGGTAGAGAGACCTCTGTTTCGGAGTTCACGACTGAAGGTTGAATCTTTCCTCCAATCTAGAAAACATGTTACAAGTCTAAGACGGTCCCTTTTACAACATCCACAACTTTTTCAATCTTAACCGTGTTTTGCTCCCTTTTCGCCAAGTCTCGAACGACCACCGCTCCTTCCTTCAACTCCCTCTCTCCCACGATGACTGCAAAACCCATTTTCCTTCTGTTCGCATCTTCCAAGGCCTTGGCCACTCTTCGCCCCATAACTTCAACTTCAACCAATACCCCAGCGCCCCGAAGCATCTGCGCAACCTTCAAGGCCGCGCTCTTCAACTCTTCACTAATCGGAATCACCATGACAGTCTTCTCGGGTTCTGATCTCTGCTTTACCTTCTGCGTCTGCATCGCCAACATTATTCGATCTATTCCATGAGCAACGCCCACGGCCGGTGTCGGTTCGCCCCCGAACAATTCGATAAGTCGATCGTATCTCCCGCCTCCGCCTAGCGCAATATCCAAGTCCGGCACGTACACTTCAAAAATCATTCCAGTATAATACTCCAAGCCCCTCGCAAAACCAGCGTCAACCATCATGTCGATTTTGCATCCACTGTCCAAGACAAGCCTCAAAATCTCGCCAAAGTTCTTCGCAGCTTCAACAGACCTCTCGTAGCCTGCAACGCGCTGTTCTATCTTGTTCACGATGTCAAAGACATCCGCACCCTTGAGCTCCACTAGGTCCCGAAGAATTGACAAGCACTTCTTTGATGCCCCAGCATCTCCAACCAGTTTGAACGCCTCTTCATACTGCTTCCTATCCATCAGCTGCATAACCGCGCTCTGCACACTTTCCTGCAGTTCTTCTTCACTCAGCAACCCTCTCAGGACGCCGACATGACCAACCTTGACAGCGAACTTTCTCAATCCTATCTCCCGCATCAGACTGCCTGTTAACATCAAGATTTCAGCGTCTGCCTCAGGCCTGTTTGAACCCATCAACTCGTAGTTTGACTGCCAAAACTCTCTGTAACGCCCGCGCTGCGGCTCGTCGTACCGGTAAATGCTGCCTACGCAAAAGAGCCTGAAAGGTCGTGGTTCAGTTCTCATACTTGTAGCCACAAGCCTGGCTACAGACGCTGTGAACTCAGGTCGCATGGCAACATCTCGTCCGCCCAAATCCTTGAAAACGAACATCCTCGACTTGACTTCTTCACCGGCCTTATCTGACAGAAGCTCATAAGATTCGACAACTGGCGTAATGATCTCCTTATAACCATAAAGCTCAGCCGCCCTCCGAGCCTTCGCCTCAACGTACCTCATCAACCTAGCTTCTTCCGGCAGAAAATCCCTCATACCCCGGACGGTTTTAAACTCAGACATCGCCAACGTTCTCCGCTGTTATTTCAGGTTTAGTTCTGAAATGGAGTAGTAAACTATTTCTCCTCTACGGTTCATCACGGCCAAAATCAGTTCTTTCTTAAGGCTCAAACTCTGCGTCAACGCGTTGGTTAGATCCACGATCGAAATAGGCTTTCCTTCCTGAACGTTTACTATCAAGTATTTGGCGGTGTCCTTGCTGTAGTCTCCGCGGTCATAGATTCGAAAATCGACGCCCGAACCGAAGCCTTCTCGCACAACGTATCCACGGCCTCTCAGATCTCGATAAACCAGATAGCTTACCCAAGCGTTCTCGTCAACAGTCTCGTAACAC
>Ga0315279_10000462_pt1 | contig 80826 bp, 63 predicted proteins | sample YL17G06_20_MG_FD_203694 | JGI IMG/M metagenome (GOLD analysis project Ga0315279, IMG submission 203694) | Sediment microbial communities from Yellowstone Lake, YNP, Wyoming, USA - YL17G06_20 | ecosystem: Environmental > Aquatic > Freshwater > Lake > Sediment | place: USA: Wyoming | collected...
TCCGGCGCCCGGGCAGCTGACCCAGGTTTTGCCCCGCCCGGTGCCGTGCTTGCGAAAAAAGGTTACAAGCAAAAATGCAAGAAAGAGACGAGATGATGATGAGGATCAGCCATTTAGGTGGGGCCAAATTAAACTTCCGAAAGGGGCCAATTATAGTTGCCGAAACCATCAAGCACCCCCAAGCCAAACTCGCCTGGAAGACAGCTATAATCTCGCTCCTGTTGGGCATCGTGTGGACGTTCTTCGCGCTCTACGTTACGCTAAGTCCCCTGCTCGCCAAGGCCACTCGCAATATGCCGAACACGCTCATCTGAGGCGCTTTCCTTTCCACGCCGCTGAAACGAAACCGTGCTGACCAAGTACGGGATCACCAATGCGACTAAAATACGGTGACAGGCCGAGCTGTCCACGTGCCCTGGAACATCCAGTCAGTTGAGGATCCTTCATAGCTTGGGACAGCGAAGCCTCTCACCGTATTTGAAATTTCGAGGTTATGGCGCCTGTCCCCGAAATTATGGGCAGGAATTTGCTCTCTGAGAGGTGAACATGACCGCCGAAGCCCCGTCGGCGGAATTGTTGAAGCGCTGGTTCTATCGCCGAATGCCATAGGGAGCGCGGGGAGCAGAGCTCCACGCATAAAATAAGGCGACAGTATCCCATGCGCGATTCGCGCACCCAGACGAACGAGAGCCTGAGTTTCTGGCCGCGGTGCGCGAAGCGCCTTGGAGTGCGGTGCCTCGGCACCGCTTTGAAGCGTGGCAAAGCGGCGTCAAGCCGCCGCACTCCACAGCCTTCGGCCTTGTTTTCGGAGCAGGCAACGCTGTCCACGCGCTTTGGAACGCACGGTCAGTTGAGGATTCTACACAGCTTGGGACAGCGAAGCCTGTCACCGTATTTCTCCGGGAAGAACGGCGCCTGCTTTTTCGCTTGGATCTGTCATCCAATGGGCTATCATTTTATTGTTGATGACGTGGGAATCCTGAACAAGCTGGAATCACTTGTCTGTCGAGAGGATGGTCGTAAGCACAGTTTTACATAGGCCGCTTTCAGGGGCCTCTTGGCAATAGGAAGGGGAAACAATTATGCCCAGGAAACGATCGACATCGACGGATCCAGCAGCCTTGGAACAGGCACGAGTAACCCAGGAAACAAAGTCGGAACTCAGCAGTGACGAAGGAAGTAAAAAATCGGTCAGCACAACCCGAATGGCCGAGCAGAAAAGCACAAGAAAGCGAACCTCATCCAGAGTGAAGGCTGACGTTACTAGACCTGCTCCTGTCCCTGGCGCGGCGTCTCATCCGGAGGGATCCAAACTGGTCGAGGTCAGCCCAAAGCAGTCATCCGGAATGGCTCCGCCGGAGGCTCCCATGACCGGGCAAGGCGCTCTTTCTTCAGAGGTTTCAATTCGGGAGAAGATCGCACTGCTGGCCTATTTCTATTGGGAAGCACGGGGCCGCCAGGGCGGCTCGCCCGAAGAAGACTGGTTGCGTGCTGAGCGCGAAGTGCTGAGCAGCTTAACAGTCACTGGCCAATAACCGCAGTCGGCCTCCCAGGCCGCTGGTGAGTTGATTGCGGACAGTTCCTTTCGGAATCTAGCGCGCTGCACAAGCGCACGGCGTGGGAGTTGTTGTTGCTCCAGGCCTCCCACAACTCCCCAGTAAGCCACCATCCGCAGAGGCGGTGGCTTTAGGAAGTCCCTTCCCATACTGATGCGCGCGGCGCCTTGGAGTGCGGCGGCTTGACGCCGCTTTCCGGTTTCCTGCGCCCTAACCAAAGCGGCGCCGAGGCGCCGCACTCCAAAGCCCTCCGGGCGCGCAAACCTTAGCGGAACACGATATATTGGGGCATCATTAAAAACAACCCCAAGTAATAGTTGCATTTTCATTTTTCACCTGTTATGATACCCGCGGGCTTTATCTGCCTTTCCGCTTTCGCTAAGGCTCCCTTAACCAGGAGGCCTAACCATGCGATCAATAGCTGTCATCAACCAAAAAGGCGGATGCGGCAAAACCATCACAGCCATCAACGTCTCTGCCTTTCTTGCCAGAGAGCACAGAAAAGTCTTGCTCATCGACATGGATCCGCAGGGGCACGCCACGCTGGGCCTTCAAAGAGATTCTGCCCAACCGGTGAAGACCATCAGCGATGTGCTGTTGCGGGGATCGAGTAAGGAGGGGGTTCGCCTGCGCAACGCCACGCGCACCGTCCTCCCGGACCTCGACCTGGTTCCGTCTGATATCCTGTTGAGCGCGGTGCCGGAGAAGCTGGCGGCAGTGCCCGGCAGGGAGTATAGGCTGGCCGAAGCACTCGCCGAAGTCCGTCATCAGTACCACTACATCATCGTCGACTGCCCGCCTAACGTCGGCTTGCTCACGTTCAATGCGCTGATGGCCTGCTCGGAAGCGATCATTCCATTGGATCCGAGCTTTTTCTCGCTCCACGGCATTGGGAAATTGTTGGAAACCATCGAAGTGCTGGAGCGCAAGACCGGGCACGCGATTGAAGCCCGCGCCTTGATCACGCTCTATACGGGCCGCGCCCAATTTGTGAAAGAAGTTGTCGAGGATATCCGGAAACATCTGGGCCAGAGGGTCTACGATACGGTCATCAGGTTCAGCGTCAAACTTGCCGAGGCTGCAAGCCACGGCTTGCCTATCAGTGAGTATTGGCGCCGCTCGGTGGGATTTGAGGATTACCAAATGTTGGCCGCCGAGATCCTGCAGCAGGAGGCCCGCAGGCCGGCCATCGAAAGCTGCCCCGAGCGCAACCATGAGGATAGGACATGGGAAGGCGTGCTCGAAGGTTTTCCTGTGCCGTCGGCTCCCATTCCCACAAAGGAGGGGGTCGTTTTCACACTTAAAGCGCCTGAGGCGCACCGTGTGCAGGTGGCAGGCGACTTCAACAAGTGGGCGCCGGACGGGAGCGAAATGCAGTTCTGTGACGGCGTCTGGCGGACAGTGATACCTATGGCACCAGGTCGATACCGGTATCGTTACGTGGTGGACGGGCATTGGCGAGCCGACCCATTGAATTCGACTGTCGAGGTCAGCCCGTACGGCGGTTATAACTCCATAATTGTTCTGGACGAAAAACAGCTTGGCGGATAGGAGCCGGCTCTTGTGTCGTCCACATAGGCATCGAAAGCTTGGACCAGCGTAAGACCGAAGTCGGAGAGAACCAGCCGCAAGACCATGGCCGAACGGAGAGGCGTCTGGCCAGGGGTTTGGAAGATGTGTCTTATCTATTTCTGTCTCCGACGGCCGCCGAGCCTGCCACCGGAGGAGAGGCTCGAGGAAATTCCACCGAGCGAGCCCACCTCCAGCCGTCAGAGCGAGCTATTCCCATTGTTTTGGGTCCTTCTCCAGCTCTGAATCAAGACGAACTGGTTTCGCTGTTGAACAGAAACACCGCAGTTCTGGAAGAGGGCTTGCAGGCGATCGACGCCAACATCCCCTGCGAAATCGGCAGCCCGATCAGCCTGCTCGCCGTGGACGCGGCCAACCAACTTGCCATCATCGACCTCGACGCTTCAACCAACGATGAGCTGCTGCTGCGCGGGGTTTGCCACTTCGACTGGTTTGTGCGCAACGTCCCCATCGTCCGGCGCATGTACCACGGGCGCGTGATCAACTTTTCGTCTCAGCCCAGGCTTTTTCTGGTCGCTCCCGATTTTTCCCCGCTCGTCAGATGTGTGGCCCATCGGATCTCATGCCCTCAAATCATCTGTGTCAGGTATCATGCCGTCGCAGTCTCAAACGGCACGGGGTTGCTTTTTGAACGCGCCTGAAGCCAGGACGACTGTCGGTTCCCTCCCGTGCGGTCAGGAAGCTCGGCCGGCACGCAAACGCCGTGAAGTCTGTCGCATGCTCTTGAACGTCAGCCCGAGCCGCCGGAGCAAATACTCTCCTACTCACAGATCCGAAGCTGCCGGGCTCGGTTCCCCGAGATCATTTTCTAAAACGCCGCGAAATTTATATCGTCAACGTGAAACTTCTATGATCAGCGGAACGATTCAATTCTGATAGTCCTTGCACCCTTGTCAGGAGAGAAAGTGATGATGAGACCGACCGCAAGAGATCCGCGTCTTCCCTTTCCCACAAAGTCCTTGATCATCAATGGGATTGAAGCCGAGGAGTACGTCATACCTGATAAGAGGAAGGCCGAAGTGCTGCAGGCCCTCTACATCTTCCGTCCAATTCCATCGCTCGACGAGGAACGGTTCGACCTGCACTCAGGAAAGAAATTCAGGATCCGGGAGTTCCGGGTCACACGGGAAGGCGGGCATAACTTCCTGGTCAGTCCCTATTACGAAGAAGGAGGAGGAACCGTAATCGACTGGGTGCCGCCTGAAGCAGACGAATGATGAGAGAGCGAATCGCCCTTTACTCAACGTCACGGGCACCATTCCTCCGGCGCAGCCAAAGCCTCCTTAGCTCTTGGTTCTTTGAAGTCTTGGGGCCTTGGTGGTTCGTTTTTGGTATGCGACGGCATCGCTCCAAGCGGTGCGCACCACTGCCCCTGTGGCCACTTACACGAATGCACCCAAGATCCCTTGTTTATTGAATATCTGTGTAATTTCCAAAACGTTTGGGTTAGATTCGCCTCTCATGACGGTCACGCGAGGAACCATTCCGCGCCGGTTTGAGGTGTATCACAGCAACAGGATGGAAGTATTGCTGGAGCACCTCGCGGCAGTCATATCCGAACCGCTGCCTTCGCCGTTTGACAAAGAGGTCATCCTCGTCCAAAGCAAGGGCCTCGAGCGCTGGCTGGTGCAGCAACTGGCGTACAAGCGCGGCATCTGGGCCAACGGATCCTTTCCGTTTCCGAATGCCATGATGCGGCAGATCTTCGAGGCCTTCCTCGGCTCCCTGCCGGAAGTATCCCTCTACTCACCCGACGTGCTCGCCTGGCGCATCCTGGGACTGCTCCCCGCCTGTATTGACAGGAAGGGATTCGAAAGCCTCGAGAATTACCTTCACAGCGATGAGAGCGGGCTCAAAGCCGTGCAGCTAAGCCGGAAGATTGCCGACGTCTTCGACCAGTACACGCTCTACCGCCCCGAGATGGTGCTTGGCTGGGAGGCGGGCCTGGACGACGACTGGCAGGCGCAGCTATGGCACGAGCTGACCTCCGGCTGCACTGAGAAGCACCGTGCCGCCTTGAAGCGCGAGCTAATGGAGCGGCTCGAGACGAATAGCCACGATGCTATCCCGATTCCAGCCAGGATCTCGATATTCGGCATCCCGGTTCTGCCTCCATTCCACCTCGACGTGCTCTATGCCCTTTCGCGACACACCCGGATTTGCCTCTTCCTGCTCAACCCGTGCCGCGAGTATTGGGGCGACCTTGTGACACGCAGGCAGGAGTACCGGGACCAATCGAAGGCCGCGGTCCGCGGGCAGCCCCAGGAGGAAAGCCACTACGAAGTCGGAAATGCGCTGCTTTCTTCGATGAGCAAGCAGGGCGGGCAGTTCCTGAACCTCCTTCTCGACAAGGAAGAGTTGCTCGAACAAAGCCACTACTACGACCCCGGTGAGGGGAGCCTGCTGGCCTGCATCCAATCGGACATCCTTAACCTGCATGATCGCGGCAGGGACGGCGTGAAGAAGCGCCTCTCCGCAGACGACGCGTCCATCCAGATCCACTCAACGCACAGCCCGATGCGCGAGATGGAGGCGCTGCACGACTACCTTCTGTCTCTCTTTGACGAGATCCACGACCTGGAAGCGCGCGACATCGTCGTGATGACGCCGCAAATCGAAGCCTACGCGCCCTTCATCTCGGCGGTCTTCAGCACGGCGGATGATGCACGCAAGAAAATCCCCTTCTCCATCGCCGACCGCAGCCCCAAATCGGAAAGCACGGTCATCCAGGCCTTCCTCAAGATGCTGCGCCTGTGCCGCGGCCGCTTCGGCGCCAGCGAGGTCATGGATCTGCTGGATTCTCCGCCGGTCCAGGCTCGGTTCGGGCTGGCGTCCGGCGACATGGAGATCATCCAGCGCTGGCTTGACGCCACCGGCATCCGCTGGGGCATTGACGGCGAAGACCGCAGCCGCTTCGGTGTCCCTCGCTTCGATGAGAACAGCTGGCAGGCGGGCCTCAAGCGCTTGCTGATCGGCTACGCGCTCCCTTCGGAAAACGATCAGTTTTTCGAAAACGTCCTTCCCTACGATGACGTCGAGGGGAGCGAGAGCGAGGTCCTCGGCCACTTTGCGGACTTTGCCTTGGCGTTGTTCGAGAGCATACGGGCGCTTGAAACGCCCCGGATGCCGCAGGAATGGAGAGCCGCGCTGCTTGAGCTCTTTGACAGCTTCATCCTCGCCGACGAAGACACGGAGCGCGAGGCGCAGATGGTCCGCTCTCAGCTCCACGCTCTTGCCTCCGCCGCAGCGCTGGCCGGCTTCACGGCGAAGCTGGGGATTGAAGCGGTGCGTTACTGGCTGGAAGAGAGGCTGCAGGCGGAAGCATGGAGCCAGGGATTTCTTGCCGGGGGCGCGACCTTCTGCGAAATGCTGCCCATGCGCAGCATCCCGTTCCGGGTCGTTGCTCTGGTGGGCATGGACAATACCGCATTCCCCAGGCAGGGGAGGCCCCCGGGATTCGACCTGGTTGCTCGCGATCCCAAGCCGGGCGACCGCTCGCTGCGAGATGAGGACCGCTATCTGTTCCTCGAAGCCTTGCTTTCCGCGAGAGAGCGGCTCTACATCAGCTACGTCGGACAGAGCATCCAGGACAACAGTGAGGTTCCGCCTTCGCCGCTGGTGAACGAATTGCTGGATTATGTCGAGCAGGGATTTGTGCCTGCACTTCCAGCCGCGTCGGTGCAGGATCAGCTGGCGGTGCGGCACCGGCTGCAAGCCTTCAGCCCGGCCTATTTTTGCGGCGGCAGGAAGCTGTTCAGCTATTCGCAGGACAACCTGGAAGCTCTGCGCGCCCGCACGGCCGAAGCGACGGAGCGGGCGCCGTTCATGCGTGCGCCCGCCTCGGATCCGCCTGCTGAGTGGCAGTCGCTGGACATCCGAGACCTGAAGAGGTTTTTCGCGCAGCCGGTCGAGTATTTTCTGCGCCGGCGGCTGGGCATCCGGCTGGAGGAGCCCGCCGCCCAGGCGGAAGATTGCGAGCCGTTTTCCCTGGATGCGCTGCATCGCTACCAGATCGAGCAGGAGATCTCGGAAAGGCTGCTGGCGGGAGAAGATATCACGGGGATGGAAACCGTCATCAGGAGTTGGGGCATTCTGCCTCCAGGCACGGCGGGCGAAGTGCTCTACCGGCAGAGCGTGCAGGCGGCGAGGATATTCGTAGGTGCGGTGCAGGCTCACCTCGGCACGGCACCGCCGTCAGCGCGCGAAGTCAGGCTCGAAATCGGCGGGTTCCGCCTCTCCGGGACTGTCGGGGATTTCCGCAGCGGCACGCTGCTGCGCTACCGCTGCGCCACCATCAAGCCCAAGGACCAGCTCTCGGCCTGGATTGATCACCTGGCCTGGAATGCCGCCGCCGGCAAAATAGAGCCGGCCCTGACCACTCTTGTCGGCAAAGACGGCTCCCTCTCCTTCTCGGTCCCCGAGGAGAGCACCCAATTCCTGGCACAGCTCCTGGAGTTCTATTGGGCGGGTCTCAGAGAACCTTTGCGTTTCTTTCCCCGTTCCTCTTTCGCATACGCCGAGGCGATCAAGCGGCAGAAGGAGCCTGAGGTCGCACTGAGAGAGGCAAGAAAAGCCTGGGAGAGGCAGCCTTTCAGTGCCGCACCCGCAGAAGGAGAGGATCTCTACAACAAGCTGGCATTCGGGGATGGCGATCCCCTGGATGAGGCCTTCGAAACTTTGGCAAAGGCAGTTCTGGAGCCTCTGCTGAAACACAGGAAATGACTCTGGCCATGCAGGAGTTCGATCATCTGAACACGAATCTCGATGGGCGCAAGCTGATCGAGTCGAGCGCAGGAACAGGAAAGACTTACGCCATTGCTTCCCTGTACGTGCGCCTCCTGCTCGAACGCAACCTGCAGGTTCACGAGATCCTCGTCGTCACCTTCACCGAAGCGGCGACTGCCGAACTGCAGCACCGGATTCGCGGCAAAATCCGCGAGACCCTCCAGGCGTTCGAGGGTGCGAAGCCCTCCGATGACTTTATCGCTCAGCTCATGGCTCAGACGGGCAACGCGGCCTATGCGCGCTACGTCCTAGCCGAGGCGCTCTATGCATTCGACCAGGCCGCCATTTTCACCATCCACGGCTTTTGCCGGAAGGCGCTCCAGGAGAATGCTTTTGAAAGTTCCTCGCATTTCGACACCGAGCTTCTGACCGATCAGAGTGCCGTCTGCAGGCAGATCGTGGAGGACTTCTGGAGGGAGAACTTTTACCGGACGTCTTCACTGCTGGCGAAGCGGGCGCTTGATGACGACCTGCAAACTGAACTTCTCTACCTCATCGGAGCGTCCATCGCGTTTCCCACCCTCACGGTGATCCCGGAAGGGCTGAAGCCGGACCTTCCGGCAGTAAGCAGCCTGGAGTCAAGAGCCGGGAAAGCCAAAGCGGTCCTGGCAGAGATCTGGGCGCAGGATTCCAGACAGGTGACAAACATACTCCTGACCGACTCCGGCTTGAACAGAAGCTCTTACCGCGTTTCGCGCGTGCAATCGTGGCTCAAGCAGCTGGAGCCGTACTTTACTTCGGGGCAACTTCTTCCGTCGCCGGACTGGCTGCAGAAGGTCTGTCCCGACGCGCTCGCCGCCGGCACAAAGAAAGGCTGCTTGCCGCCCCGGCATGCGTTTTTCGACGCGGCTGACATGCTGCTGCAATGCTTGACCGATCTCGAAGGCGCGATCGACCAGTGCATGCTCGCCCTCAAGTCGGAGTTCATCGCCTACGCGCGGCGGGAACTGCCGAAGCGAAAACGCGAGCGCAATGTCCGCTCCTTTGACGATCTTCTGCTGGACATGCGCGAGGCGCTGAAGCGCCCGATCGGAAAGATGCTCGCAGCCAATCTGCGAGCCCGCTTCAAGGCCGCCCTCATCGACGAGTTCCAGGACACAGATCCCGTGCAGTACGAGATCTTCCGTACGATTTTCGACAGCCAGTCTTCGTTGTTCCTGATCGGCGATCCCAAGCAGTCCATCTACGGCTTCCGCGGCGCGGATATTTTCGCTTACATGAAGGCCAAGGAAGACGTCAGGGATCAATTTACACTGAACCGGAACTGGCGCTCCACGCAGGACCTGGTAAGCGCGATCAACACGATCTTTGAGCAAAGGCGGGCCCCGTTTGTCTTTCAGACCATCGAGTATTCCCAATCAAAGGCAGCGGATAAACCGGATCAATCCAGATTCGTACTGGAAGGCGAAGACCATACAGCACCCCTGAAGTTATGGTTCATGGCGCGTGAAGATCCCTCTTCGCCCAAACCCACGTCGAAGGAGGCGGCCGAGGAGAAAATTGCGGGCGTTACCGCCAGCGAGATCGTGCGCCTGCTCAACGCCGGCAGGCAAGGACGCGCGCGCATCGAAGGCCGGAAGGACCCGCCTCAGATCTCGCCATGGGACATTGCCGTGCTCGTGCGCACCAACGCTCAGGCGCGACAGGTGCAGCAAGCTCTGCGGGAACGGAAGGTCCCAAGCGTGATTTACGGCACCGGGAATGTCTTTGAGACTGAGGAAGCTCAGGAGGCGGGCCGGCTGCTGCTTGCCATCGCAGATCCAGGAAATGAAGGCAGAGTGAAGGCGGCGCTCGCAACCTCCATTCTGGGATTGGGCGGGGACGAACTGGCGCAACTGTCGGAAAACGATTCCGCCTGGGACGCGCGGCTGCGGACGTTCGCTGAATATCGCGACATGTGGCTCGGGCAGGGGTTCGTGACCATGGCGCGCACGTTGCTCGCCCGCGAGGGGGTGCGCAAGAGGCTTCTCGCCTTTCCGGACGGCGAAAGACGTCTCACCGATCTCCTGCACTGCATCGAGCTGCTTCAAAACGCTGCCGCGCAGGGAAAGCTCGGGACCGAGGGGTTGCTGAAGTGGTTCGCAGCGCAGCAGCAAGGAGCGACAGAGGACAAGGAGGCACAGCAGATCCGGCTCGAGACGGACGAAAAAGCGCTGAAGGTCGTTACGGTCCACAAGAGTAAGGGTCTGGAGTTTCCCATCGTCTTCTGCCCATACGTCTGGCACACGATCAGCCCGAACCGAGAGCAGGCCACGTTTCACGACCCGCGAGACAATACTGTCCTGATCAAGGACCTGGGATCCCAGGATCTCGCCGGCCATCAGTCCCTCGAACAGCAGGAGTCGCTGGCCGAGCAATGCCGCCTGTTCTATGTGGCTCTGACCCGTGCGAAATATCGCTGCTACACGTGCTGGGGTGCGATCGGCGGCGCCGGGCGCAGCGCTCCCGCCCACCTGTTTCACAAGGCGGATATCGCCAGTGGGCCAGATCCGGCCGAAGCGGTCCGTGCACACTTTGAAGGCTTGTCCGACACACAAATCCTCAAAGACCTAAACGATCTCGCCCGGAGTTCCAAGGGCGCCATAGAGGTCCTTGCGCTGCCCATGGATTCTCAGGAGCACTACCAGCCTCCCGATCAGGAAGCGCCCGTTTTCAGCGCCAGGCGATTCTCGGGCGAGATCGCGCGGGATTGGGGCACGGCCAGCTTTTCCAGTTGGACGGCCGTCGGCCCTCACACGGTGGAGATGCCCGATCACGATGCAGTCCTGCCTACGCCGGCGGCCGCAGAAGCGCCCGAGTTGCGAGCGCAGGCAGCCAAGACCATCATCGATTTCCCCCGCGGGATCCGTGCAGGATCCTGCCTGCACGCGATCTTCCAGGCGTTGGACTTCACGGCCGGATCGCCGCTCGTGGAGGAATTGGTAGGCGAGCAACTCGACATGTTCGGATTCGACCGGACCTGGCACGCGCCGGTCTGTAATATGGTCCGCGACGTCCTTGCTACTCCGCTCGAGGGCGCCGGCGGGACGATCGTTCTCGGGCAACTGGTCGGGGACCGCCGCCTGGCCGAAATGGAGTTCAACTTTCCTCTCGGCCGCGTGACTCCCCAAAAATTGAAGAAAGTTTTCGATACGCACCCGGCAGCGCCGGTCTCCGCCAAATTCGCGGATCAGCTCGGCCGGCTGGGATTCGTTCCCCTGCGCGGCATGATGAAGGGATTCATCGATCTGGTGTTCGAGTGGGGCGGGCGCTATTACCTGCTCGACTGGAAGTCCAACTACCTGGGGCCCGGCGTCGAAGACTACGCGCAGGAGGCGTTGCATAAGGTGATGGAAAGCAGTTTTTATGTCCTGCAATACCATCTTTATGCGGTGGCGTTGCAACGCTACCTCGATTGGCGCGTGCCTGGGTACAGCTACGATCGGCATTTCGGCGGTGTGCTCTACATCTTTCTGCGCGGCGTGGACCCGGCGCGCGGCCCGCAGTTCGGCGTGTATCGCGACAAGCCGCCGGCCGGCAGAATCGCCGCACTGAGCTCTCTGCTCTCGGAAGATTCAGCGGGGATGAGAAAGTGAATGGCGCAGGCGTGACACATCCGGATGACTGGATCGCACGGGGCCTTTTTGCCGCGATTGACCGGCGGTTTGCCGACCTGATCGTGCGTCTCTCGCGCAACGGCACTCCCGAACTCTGGCTTGGGGCGGCGTTGGCGAGCAACGCCGTCCAAAACGGCCATGTCTGCCTGGACCTCAAGTCCGCCGGCGGCAAGCCTCTGTCCCAGGATGAGCCGGCCGGTGCCGATGCGCCTGTCTGTCCGCCCTGGGAATTATGGCGCGATGTCTTGAGAGGTGCGCAGGCAGTGGGTGCTCCAGGCGATTTCAAGCCTCTCATTTTGGATGATGCGGGCCGGCTGTACCTCTACCGGTACTGGCGCTACGAAAAGATGCTGGCGGAATTCTTCCAGGCCCGAATCGATGCGCCGGCCGAGGCCGTCGACCTGCCGCTTCTGCGTCGCGGGCTCGATCGTCTTTTCCCTTCGAACGGCGCGGGCAGCCCGGATTACCAGAGAATCGCCGCGCTCACGGCCGTGTGCCGAACGATGGCCGTCATCACCGGCGGACCGGGCACGGGAAAAACTTCGACCGTAGTAAAAATCCTCGCGCTCCTCTTAGAACAGGCGCAGGGCGCGCGCCTCCGGATCGCGCTCGCCGCGCCCACCGGCAAAGCTGCGGCGCGCCTGAGTGAATCGGCCAGGAAGGCGAAGCAGCAATTGGACTGCGCGCCGGAAATACTCGGTCTCATCCCCGAGGAGGCTTCGACACTGCACCGGCTGCTCGGTGCGGTCCCGCACTCCACGCACTTCCGCTTCGACGCGAAGAATCCTTTGCCGTTCGATGCAGTCGCCGTGGATGAGGCTTCCATGATCGACCTGCCGCTGATGGCCAAACTGGTACAGGCGCTCGCGCCGCGCTGCCGCCTCATTCTGCTTGGCGACCGCGATCAGTTGGCTTCCGTGCAACCAGGCGCCGTCTTCGGCGACATATGCGGCATCGGCGCGCCTCGCGCCTGGTCGGCGGAGTTTCGCCGCTTGATCGAGCAAGGTACAGGGGAATCCATCACCGTGGAGGCAGCTCCCCCCGCTCCAGCGGGACTGCAGGATTCGATCGTGACGCTGCAGAAAAGCTATCGCTTCGGCGCCGGCAGCGGGATCGGCACCGTGAGCCGGCTCGTGCGCCATGGTGAGGGCGAGAATGCCCTGGAGGCTGCGGCCGGCGGCAGGTACGGCGACATCGCCTGGAGAGACCTGCCCCCAGCGGGCAGCCTGGAGAGCGCGCTCGAGGAAATCATTCTCCAGGGCTACGGTCCTTACCTGAAGGCCGTAACGCCGGCGGAGGCTTTCGAGGCGTTCAGCCGGTTCCGCATTCTGTGCGCGCTGCGCCGGGGTCCATTCGGAGTTGCAGCCGTAAACGAGGCGGCGATGAACATCCTGGACCGCGCGGGCTTGATCCACACGGCCGAGCGCTGGTTCCGCGGGCAGCCGGTACTGGTGACGGTCAATGACTATCAGATCAAGCTGTTCAACGGCGACATCGGCATCGTCCTTCCCGATCCGGAGGATCCCGCGGGCGGTTTCCCAAAGAGGGTCTTCTTCCCTTCCGAAGGCGGAGGGTTCCGCAAGATCCTACCCATGCGCCTCCCCGAGCATGAGACCGTGTACGCCATGACCGTACACAAGAGCCAGGGTTCCGAGTTCGACCGGGTGCTGCTGATTCTGCCGCAAACTCAGGCCGCCGTGTTGACGCGAGAATTGATTTACACCGGTATCACGCGTGCGATGAGCAGGGTCGAAATCTGGGGCAGCCGCCCGGTCTTCGTCGAAGCCGTCGCCCGCCGTATCGAACGAACCTCCGGCCTCCACGACGCCCTCTGGAAGCCCACAGCTCTTTCGTGAACAAGACCAACCGGCACTTGCGGCCTCATCGCTTCCGCGACTGACGCGGGTCGCCGCGGTCCCACAGATTCGACATCCTTGCAGGAGAATCATCATTCTGGAGAACGTTCGCATCCTGTCGATCGCAGGCGTGTCGCCGGGTGCGAAAAAGAAGTCCCCCCAACGTCCGCACCAGCCGTAGCGGGCGCCTTTCGAAGTCCCATCGCTCTCCCCGGTTTCAGACTCATCGACCGGCGCCACGAGCGCGTGCGGCCGCCAATCCCAACGTCACAACCGGGATGCACACATAGGTCAGCCCGATATCGGCCATATACGCTCCCAATGACATCTTCATCGGGCCGCCGACGAGCATTAGGGGCGCGTCGATCAGCACGCATATCGCGAACCAGATCAGGCCGACCAGGAGCCCCTCGCGGACGCGGCCACCCTCATGTCGCCCAAAGTAGGCCAGCCCGAGGACAACGGCGGTTGCAGTGACCGCGACGGCCATGATCGACTCAAAAAGCGGTCGGGCGGATTCCCGAAGGGGAAAGGCCAGAAACCCCACCACGAATGGAGCCAGCCAGGCGATGACGCCTAGCCCCAACGCTCTACGCCAAGATCTCATTTGTTTCCTCTCTCACAAAGTCTGTTTAACGCTGCGGCTCACCGGCGGTTACGCACAATCGTTTTCACTTACCTGGTCCTTAATCCCGGATCGGCGGCATCTCCGGCACCAAATTGTTGATGCCCCGAGCATACCGCCACCGGCGATCGGTCCCCCGGCGAAGAAGGGACATGCCGAATCCCTGCAATGTCGTCGGCGCCCCTCCTACCGATGGAGTCAGCGTCATCTGCTCCGAGCCCCACGTGATGGCCCAGTCGCCATGGACCTGTACCTCGGCAATCGTCGCCTCGTGCTCGACAGCGAAGGATCCGAAGAACAGCTGATACAGCGCTTCAATCGCCGGTCGTCCCGCTACTGATCGCCCGCCTGGCATGCCGTCTTCGCATTTGGATTTACGTGGCGCTCAGACAGAAACTGTCGCCGTGAAGCCAGCATGACGGCGATGCCTCGTGCGAATCGCGCCGCAATCTCTTGATCGAGGGCCACGGTCCGCGCATGAACGCCTTGCCCAGTCGGTCATTCATTGTCCTGTCGCGGATTCCTGCGGCGGAATAAACCGCAACCATGGTGATTACCCGAACGTCCATTGCCTCTCCCTCGCCGCTCGCCGAGATCAGCAGGACAAAGCCTTTCCCGACGTTCGAGCCCATCGTGCAGGTCAGCGGGAGAACCAGCCGGCCACCCGGCTTGAGAGCTTCGAGCCACGCGTCAAGTGGGTGAGTGACCCCAACATTGACCAGAATCGCGTCGAAGGCTTCGCCGCGTGTGTCGCTGCCATCGCCCCGAACGACTTCGATGCCGCCGAGCCCGGTGAGATTCGCCCGGGCCTCAGTCACGAGCGCTTCGTCGATTTCAATTGCGACAACCCGGCCAGTCGGCCCGACGCAGTGCGCTACGAGCGAACTGTAATATCCCAGCCCACATCCCACGTGCAGTACCCGATCACCGGGCTTGAGCGCCAGGGCGTCAATCCACAAGACGACGACACCTGGTGCTCCATTGAACAACTCACGAGAGGCGTCGATTGCGATGGACACATTGTGATAGACGTGGCGCGGATCGGCGTCTGGCGTCTGGCGCGGAGGGCCGCCGAAATCTCCTTCGCCGCGAATCAGCCACGGACCTGGTCGTAGAAACCGCTCGCGAGGAACGGCAGCAAGTGCATCCACCAGCGCCCTGTTGCGGATGTTGCACACCACCTCCAACTCCTCCGCGTAGAACCGCCGCCGCAATGTCAGTTCATCCGTCATCGTGTCGTGCTCGTGGATGCCTTCAGGCCTAGTCGGCATAACGCCCTGGCGCTCAGCCGCGGGGGGCTGCGGAGCCCACCGGCGCCGTCGGCTGCAGCGCCTTGATACTCATTAAGGCCCTCCTGAGTCTACCAATGCGTATAGGCTCAAGGTTGACAGTTATCACTTTCCAAACAGGAGGGCCTTTAGCATGCTGTTCTATATCAAACAGCATCAATTCTACTGCGGGATCGATCCCCACCCCCGCACCATGTTTGGAGGTGTGCCCATTGACAAAGGGGAGCCTTATAAGTGTTAGGTGTTGGCAACGACTGTTTCTGGACCTTTCACTGATCTATAGTCATCGGGCAGATCACTCAACTTGCGAATCTCCTTTCCTGAGAGGACTTCGCAGAGAGAGTCGATTCTCTCCTTTCTCCTCTTTGCGTGGGCTACCTGTTCCTTTGAGAGGACGATACCATCTCGCTCCCATCTTCCAAGTGTCGAAGCAAGGCTGTTGGTAGTAGCATCCAGCTCCCACAACGCTTGGTAGAACTTGACGACCTTCACGAGCTCCGCCTTGCTCAGGTACTCTGGCAAGTCCTTCTGGATCGACTTGTACAGAAGATACTCACCGACGGTGTAGAAGATCGGAAACGGAAGCTTATGCCCCTCGACTACATGGTTTTCAATCAGCTTTGCTGCAGCCGCACGCTGCTCTTTTGCACCGGCAATGTTGATCGTGATGTCTGCCAAGAGCGCCGCCCGCAGTCTAGTCTTTTTGACGAAATGCGAAACCAACGTGGTGATCAGCCACACGACCAGTGCGCCAAGAATCGTTGCAAGAAGGCTATCAGTAACCGACATGAGTTCTCCTAAAGAAAGAGCTAACGGCTCACGCTCACCCGCGGGCCGCTCGGGCCAGTGCTGTATACCTTACAGATCCACCGTATGGCTCGGCGGGTGCAGCACCATGTGAGGCAGACATCCGCCCGTTGTCACTTGCCTGGTCTTAATCCCGGATCGGCGGCATCTCCGGCACCAAATTGTTGATGCCCCGAGCATACCGCTACCGGCGATCGATCCCCCGGCGAAGAAGGGACATGCCGAATCCCTGCAATGTCGTCGGCGCCCCTCCTACCGATGGAGTCAAAGTCATCCGTTCCGAGCCCCACGTGATGGCCCAGTCACCGTGGACCCGTACCTCGGCAATCGTCGCCTCGTGCTCGACACCGAAGGATCCGAAGAACCGCTGATACAGCGCTTCAATCGCCGGTCGTCCCGCTATTGATCGCCCGCCTAGCATGAGAAAGACAGCGTCTTCGGTCACCATTTCGAGGAGGGCGGAAATGTCCCTCGTGCGCTCCGCTGCAAGCCAGGCTGCTGCAAGCCTGCGGACTTCGGAGACATCCGGGTCCGAGGAAGCGTCCAATTCCTGGTTCATCGAATCTAGCCCCTTTGTTCCGCATAAGGCCCGGCATCAGCCACGGCGCGCTACTTGCGCCGACGGCTGAATGCCATTGCTAGTCGGACCTGTCATGAAACGGATCGCAGCGCCCGCCAGAGCGTGAGCAATGTCGAGCCAATGAAGACGAGAAACACCAGACCACAAACGCGAACGATGCCCCACTCCAGACTTAAGTCGGCCTCTCCGTGGTAGATGTCGGTCAGTGCCAAATGGCTCGCGAATCCCGCGAGTAATGAGAGTGCTCCCAGTGCCATGGTCGCTTTGATCTGTGTTTTTAGTTTGGTCATAGTGTGTTCCTCATCCCTCGGGTACGAATGCGGGCCAACGATGACGCTGAGCGGCTGCCGGGCATGCGACAATCCCGGCAGCAAAACCACGGGCCATCCGATGAACATAGCATTCGGCAGTCCGCTCGAGCGTGTTGTTGGATCCATGCCCTATCGACCGAGCACCACGTCTATCCCCGAGAGCACCAAACCAAGTTGCGCTCGCGGTAATCGCCCGGTCCTATCGGTGAGCAGCGCCTTGTCCAAGGTCACGACTTGGGAGACGTTGGCGACCGAATCCTTTGCGAGCCCGGTAAGTCGGGGCGAAAGCATTACATTACCAGGAGCTTTGGCCCACCTGACGTTGCTCGTAAGCGGAACACAGACGACCGTACCGATTCGGCTCCGGTTAAGTGCGTCCCCTTGAACAACCACTATGGGTCTACGAAACCCCAGTCCCGACCCGGTCGGATCCGGGAGATCTGCCCACCAGATGTCTCCCTGAGAGATTACCACTCGCTGTGCTCCAGGATGCGGCGAGAGGCAGCAGACACGAACGGGTCGGGTTCAGTGCCAATCTCAGCGCACACCTTATCCATCGCTTCCGTCACGCGGTCGGGCGCGTGACGATCCACATACTCCTCAAGCGCGTTGCTGAACAACTGGCTTCGTGATTTTTTCATCCGGCGTGCCAGGTGCTCCGCCTTCTCGAACACGTCATCGGGGATCGATACGGCCGTTTTCATACCCGGAGTATAACCGTGTTTCTCTGCCAGATCAAGTCCACATGACGGTTGCGCCTCAGCCGCGCCGCCACCCGCGTGCGCCACAAGTACCACGGAATTGCCCCTCGGCGGCTGACACGGGTCACCGCGGTTCCACGTGCGTGAGTCCGCAGGTTGTGGTCATGTGGCGCGCCCCTCGAGAATTTCTCGGCACACCCGCAAGCAGTCGGTGCAGATGTGACCGGCCGGTGCGGTGATGAGCGATCGCTCCTCGTCTGGCCATCTCCCGCAGAAGGCGCATCGCATGGCGACGCTCCTCTTCTTTATCTGAGCGAACGGGCCGGCCGCTGCACGGCCGCTCGCCCTTCTCTCCGCGGAATCGACGCACGAGTCGCAGATGAAGACGTTTGGTCCGGCAATGAGCTTCGAGACCTCGCTCGGTGGACGGCCGCACCAGGTGCAGACGGCATCAGGCCGGAGGTTGCGTGTGCGCCAGACCCGGCGCCACCAACTGCCTCCCGCTCCACTGACGATCTGCTGGACCCGTTGATGACTGAGAGACAGCGCTTGCGCGATTTCACGCAAGGACCCGCCGGCCAAGTGGAGCCGCCGAACCGCGGTGTGATACTCGGCACGGGACAGGAGTGCCTGCCGCTCGGCTTCTTCGAGCTGGGTGCCCGCCGTTCTCGCCTTCTTGAGGAGTTCGGGATTTAGGACCATGTGCAGAGTCCAATTGTCTAGTTAGTGTAGTCATTTTAGTCTACCGTTGGTAGACAGTCAAGCAATAATGCGCACTGAGCATGAAAAGAGCCGGCCGACCAGATCGGCGACGCCCTCAGCGGCCTCTGATGTTGATTCAGAGGGGAACCAATTCGGGTTAGCGAGAAGCGGGTCGTATCTCCAAAAATCAATAAACCAGGGGATTACCGCGCAAGGGTTGCGGCCATCAGGCCGATGACGACCTCGTTGCAGAGTGTGCGTACAGTGAGCGACTGCAGGGGCTTGGCAGGGTCCAGCGGCAGGTCGAGTACCGTGGCGGCGCCTCCCGGCACCATGCGGCCTTTCCCCTTGAATTCATTGATGTCGAGAATACGCACGGCGCCGGTCTTCAGGTCGACGCGCGGCGGGATCGGCTCGGGACGCGAGAATGCAAAATCGTCGATGAAATAGTCCTGTTCAATCGGCCACCAGTTGGTCGGGTTGTGCAGCGCGAGCCGGTTCGTTGTTCCGTCTTTGTAGGTTACGACAACCTCGCCGTTGTCGATCCGGCTTTGCATCCAGTTCGTTGAGCCTGCCATCAGCAAGTACAGGTGTTGCGCGCGTCCGTTCAAGGGAATGTGTGCTTCACGGGAGTAGTTGTCCCATTGAGAGGTGAACACAATGTTCCTGGAGTTGCCCGGGCCGGGAGTCGCGAAAGGCACTCCGTTGGGCAACACGAAACGGGCGCCGCTGCGTCCCGCGACAGCGCGCAGACCGGTGTCGTCAATATCGGCCATGGTGTCGACACCGCCGGCCCAACCGCCGATTCCCTGCGAAGGAATGGCCAGTGAAACGTATGGCGAGCGGGGCGAGACGTATTTGCCGACACGGAAAATGTCTGTGACGCCGTCATTGAAGTACGGCACCAGATCGACGGTATCCCATTTCGTCGATCCCGGCAGTTTCGATCTCCAATCCGTCGTCGAGACGTCGGCGCGAATCGGCTCCTTCGTTTTGGCATCCACTGGCTGCCACCAGCGCATCTGACCTTGCTCCACTTTCGCAAACTTATCGCCTCGACCACCCGGCACCGCTTTGGACAGCCGCCGGCCGGTCCAGGAAATCACCACGTCATGGCGTGTCGCCGCAGGGCCGAGAATCTCAATCCGAGGTGTTGCCACCGAATCCTCGACCAATCGCCAGTTCGCAGGGCTGCCGTTGATCGTGACGGATTTCACGCGGTCGTGAAATGCGGCCACCTGCAGCCTCAATGCCTGCGGCCTCGAGAGTCTCGACTCGATGGCGTAGGTCTCCGTCAATCCTTCACGCCTGAAAGTGATGTTTAGATCCGGATGGCGCAGGCTGGCGCGATCCCACCTCTCCGGAAAACCGGGCTGCACCAAGAGTTCACCTGCGAGTGCGTCGGGCCTCACTCCGAACAGGCCTTCGACCAGCGCACGCGACAGCACGCCGGAGGGATCGGCGAAATCGCGCTGGGATTCCCGGCGGTAGACGTCAAGATACGACATCGAGCCGACGTTGCCTGGGCAGATGCCCATGTACATGCCGGCAAGAAGCGCGCTCTTCATCAGGCGGTAGGCCTCCTCGGCGCGGCCGGCCTGCCAGTAGCCAAGCGCACTGTGCACTACCTCCGCCATGACGACGTTGTTGATCGACCATGAATACGGCATCCAGTTCGTCGACGACAGTACGAAGTAGGATTCATCATGCGGCACCCCTGGTCCGCGCACCGGCAGATGCGGTATTTCCGTGTCCACGTAGCGTGTCATCTGCCACGCTTCAAAGGGAGTCGGCATTCCTGAATCGAGGGTGTGATAAAAGGTCCACAGGGCCGCGCTCGGATGGACGAGCTGCAGTCCGAGCAGGTCCTTATACTCGGCAAACCAGCCGCGGTCGCCCAGCCACAGGTATTCGCGCATGGCGCGCCCGATGAGTTCCGCCTCGTGTTCGTAAGGAGCGGGATCTTTGCCGAGCAGCCTGGCGAGCCGCGCGGCCATGCGGTTGTGACAGTAGTTGTAAGCCGAGGCGTGAGCCGCGCCGCCGCCGTTGTACTCGAGGTCGTCGCTCGCCCAGATTGCGGCGTAGGCTTCGTAAAGCGGGAGACCGGCGGGCCCGAAGGGCCGGCGGAAAAGGCGCCGCTCCCACGCGAGGTGCCGCTCGATCACCGGCCACATGGAGCGCGCGAACTCCAGATCGCCTGTCCACAGGAGGTGCCGAAACAGCGCGTCGATGTAAACGAGATTCATGTCGTAATGGGAATTCGACATGTCGCCGTTGCTGTGCAGGGCGGCCTCGCTGCGTGCCAGATTCGCATCGGCGTCCGGCGGCGGCAATTGGTCGGGGATAGGGTCGTTGTTCTGCCGCCCGGCCCAATAGGTCAGGTGCCGCCGTGCACGGCCGTGCCAGCCGAGCGCGTCCATGGCATACGGCCCGCGCCAGCCGAGCAGTCTGGTCCGCCACGCAACTGCGCCGTGCTGCACCGTTCCGCTCGGCTCGTCCCACACCCCATCCGCGGCAATGCACAATGCCGCTGCGGCGGCATTGATGAACGGATCAGGAGTGTCGACGGTGACCTGCTCGCGTAGCGCGCGAAAATGGCCGCCGGTCTCTTCAAATACGCGGGGCAAATCCTCGACCCAATAAGCCGGCCGCAGCGATAGCTGCCCCGGATCTCTGTCTTGGTCAGGACCGTCACCCGTGACCTCGCGATCGGCGAGCAACATTCCTGCCGAGGTGGGTGCATCGGCCACACGTTGCAGCGCCAGGAACAGCGGCATACCCGCGGTCAAAGCCACACGGCCCACCGTTACCTGCAGTTCAGGCGCGTCGCCTACCGACGCCAGAAGCTCGCTGGGAGAAACCCATTTCGTTGCATCGGCGACCGCGAGCTGGGCGCCGGCCGGCACAAGACCGAGGATCGTTGCCGGTCTGCTGCGCAGCGTGAAGGTCCCCGTGCCAAGGGTGAAGGTGTTGTCGCGGCAAAATTCGGGCCTGAGCTGGAAGTATGCGCTGATCGGAACGTCTTCGGTGCCGATGTCGCCGTCGCGCCGGCCGCGCTGGCCATTGACGCCGCCGTAAGCCCAGATGAGTTCGACGCCTGCGCTCACGTGGGCGGCATCGGTGCGCACGATCAGACCATCCGTGGTGTACATGGCCAGCGCCGTGACACTTAAGGCTCCGGCGCGGCCGAGAAGCGAATCCCGAATCTCATAAATCATCGCGCCCGGGCGGTAGCGGGCGATGATCCGTTCCGCGTCGTGGAGCCATTTCACACGGGCACCGGACTTGAGACCGAGGCGCAGATTGCCGCCTCGGCCGGGCAGGTAGAGTGAGAATTCCGGCCGGTCGCCCGCGTCGACGCGGAATGCCGTGTTCGCCCCGTAAAGCGGGCGGTTAAAGAACTCCGTGCCGTTCTCGATCACGAAGTCGCGGCCGTCCGGATAGTAGCGCAGCGGGCGCTCGATGTTTTGCGCCAGGTTCGGCCAGAGGCCACCCGTAGCCGAGATTGCGGCGCCCGACGGACTTTGCTGGGCGCCCAGCACCACCACTGTGAGTTCGAGCAACAATGCCGCTGCTATCGGCAGTATGCCAACGGACGGGTGACGTTCTCCTCCGCACGTGACCGTGGGGGAGCAAGGTAGCTGGAATCTCGCACCCCACAACCCAACACGTCTTCGTGGAGCGAAATGGGATCCTCTCATCGCATGTCGAAGCGGAAGATCAAGCTGTCGCGACGCGTGCCGCTGACCTTCCGAGGTTGAGACTGCGGGCCGAGCGTCTCGGGCAGGTTGAACTTTTCCCCGATGGCCGGGATGACGTCGAGGAAGGCAAGACCAGTCACGGGCAAATCTAGCAGAGGCCCGACCTTGCCGTCCCTCGGCGTGAAGGCACCGAGAAAGCCGTCGCCGGCCGCATTTTCGACCGTGATCGAACCCTCTGTTGTCTCCAGCACCGCCCAGCGCCAGTCGCCGAAATAACCCTTGAACTCCGGGTATGCCCAACTCTCGCCCGGCACGGGGTCGTTGTACGCGGTCTCCCACACGTCAAGCACGCCGCCCTGCAGGCGGTTCTGCCACACGTGGTACGGACCGCGCCCAAGCCAGCGTTTGGACTTCAGGTTCACCTCGGGGTAGTCGAACTGCACGCCAAGCAGGTCTACTGTCCCATCGAAGGCGTACTCGTAGTCAAGTGCCACCATGTCGGGCAAAATCTTCCATCGCACCCAGCGCAACGCGCCGTCATGGTCTGCCTCGACGATCACCGCGTTGCCTTCGGGACGCGCGGTCAAGGCCGTCATGCGCGCCGGTCCGGCGAGGTCCGTGAAATTGTGCTCCTTGCGCCGGTAGGCGACGAACCGTGGCCCGTTCCCAAAGGAAATGGTTTTGCCACGTCGGTTAACGGAAACAATCAATCCGGTGCTCCTGTGGAAGCGCAGCGTCTGACTGCCCGCTTCAACCACCAGGTAATCGCCCTCAGACCGGCTAGTGACGGGTTCCGCGTGGCTCGCCGAGTGTTTTAGCGCACCGATGTTTTCTTTCAACGCCCAGGACCAGATCCACACCGCACGGCCGTCGGGATTCTTGGCGGTGACAAACAGCGCATCAGCATCCTTCCGCGCATCCGGCAGCCGGAGCACAAGCTCGCCCGCGGTGCGCGGCGCGACCGCCGGTCCCTTTACCTCGCCGCTCGCGAGGATCTGGTGCCCTCGCCCTTTGTCTGCCGGTCCGGGAAACCGCGCCAGCTCCCAGGCAAAGGTGCACTGGCTGAGATTTGTGAAGTCGTAGTGGTTCTCTACTTTGAGCACGCCGTCGGATTGCCCGGTGATTTGCACGGGCGACCAGACTTCCCTCACCGCGTAGTAGCTGCCCTCTTTCTCGTGATGCGGGCCGGTGATTCCGTCGGGCGCGGCGTTGCCCGCGCAGTCGATGCGGCCGTCCTGGTCGGTACGCACGACTCCCTCGTCGGCAAAAACCCAGAAAAACCCGCCCGCGCAGGTCGGGCTCCGGCTCATTACTGCCCAATAGTCGCGCAGGCCCGCGCCAATCCCGCCGTCGTACAGGCCATGCAGAAATTCCGTCGGCATGAAGATTTCCGGGCCGGCGCTGAGTTGTTGCATCAACTCGTATTTCGGATAGTGCTTGGTGTTGATGCCGCTGAAAATCTCCCATGGATGCAGGACGGGCCGCTGCTGCAGGTCCCAGCGGTTGAACTCGCCGTCGTTCTCCGTGTTCCAGCCGCCCTCGTTGCCGTTGTCCCAGAAGAGGATGCTCGGATGGTTGACATCGCGGCGGACCATCTGGCCGATGAGCCGCGCACCAGCCGCCGTGTCGTAGAAACCCTGCCAGCCGGCAAGCTCATCGAGCGCGTAAAGGCCGAGCTCGTCGCACGCCTCGAGGAAGTAAGCATCGGGCGGATAATGCGACATACGCACGGCGTTCATGTTCGCTTCCTTAATGAGGCGCGCGTCGGAATAGCTCTGCCTGCGGCTGAGCGTGCGACCGGTCTCCGGCCAGAAGCAGTGGCGGTCGATGCCCTTGAGCACGATCTTTTGGCCGTTGAGATACACGCCATCCCGCGGCCGCACCTCGAGCGTGCGGAAGCCGAAGCGCTCCATGATCCTGTGCCGCGGCCAGCCGTCCTCTGAAAGCGTGAACTGCACGCGGTACAGGCTGGGAGTCTCGGCGGTCCAGGATTTCACGGCATTGAACGTGCCGCGCACGATCGCCAAATTGCCCTGCGCGTCAGCAGTCGCCGCGAGCGGCGCTCCGACCGGTCTATTGTCCGCGTCGAAAACCTGTGCGGCCACCTGCGCACCGGGCAAGGGCGTGCCGAGGTAAACATGCGCGCAAAAGGCACCGTCGGCTCGCGCGTCGATTGCGGTCCAATCGATGAACTGCGCCGGTCGCGCCTCGAGCCACACGGGCCGATAGATGCCGCCGAAGGTCCAGTAGTCACCGCGGCGCTCGGACAGGTTGATGCTCTGGTTCGAAGACTCCTTGCTGACGGTCACTTCAAGCAAGTTCGTCGCGCCATACTTCACCAGGGAGGCTACGTCATAGTGGAAGCGATAGAATCCGCCCTGGTGCACCGGGCCGGCGGATCGGCCGTTGATCCAGACTTCAGTGTCGGTCATCACCGCTTCGAAGACGAGGCGTACATGCCTCCCCCGCCAGTTGGCGGGCACTGTGAATTCGGTGCGGTACTTCCCCTGCTCTTTCGGAATCGCGGGATCGTCATCGGGCTTTCCGCGCCGCCACGTGCCATAGTAGTACGTGCCGAAGCCCTCCTGTTCCCAGCACGAAGGCACTTTGATCTTCGACCAGACGCCGCTCTTGCGCCCGCCAGTGCAAAAGAAATCCCACACAACGGCGTCGTCCGGTCCGGTGCCGGAGAGGTACTTGATCTGCGCTTCAAGCGGCACAGCGGGTGCCGCAGCCCAGAGGATACCGGCTATAAAAACCAGCAACGCAACTGCAACGGGTCGACTCAGGCGAATTCGTGGCTTCATGCAGGTCTCTCGTGTCGTACGCGGTGTAGTCACCCACAAAGGTCCAGCAAGCCGGCAATAATCCGATCAGCAGGAATTTCGACCGCGGGTTGAGATAGTAGGAAATTGCGCAGCCGAAGAACCAGACGGCCAACATTCCGCAAGCAATTGCTTCTTGGTGCTGGCGAGATAATAGCATAGACTGCGGGGATTGGAGGGGAAACGCACGGGATTGTCCCATTCACGCGGTGATGATGGCGGAAAGGCTGAGGAGAAGCTTCCGCCGAGGTCGGAGATCGCTTCTCCTCACAGTTTTTTCGCTCTTTAGGGCTCCAAGCGTCGATAGAACCCTCCACCCTCCTCGCTTGGCTGGATAATGTCGGGCCCTCCCCAGTGAGGATGGCCGCGTCGGCGGCCGCTACGAGGCATAAATCCAGCCGAATGGTGAATTATTCGGGTGAGGAATTAGACCATGACCCACGGAAGAATTCGCAAAGCGGGTCACACGAGAACCGCTCACAGAGAAAAACTGCCACCCTTAGTGGGTTCGCCCGCCCGGGGGATAGACCGGTTCTGGCTGGTGCTTCTCTTGGTGCCGCCGCTGCTGCTGTTTCCGCGGCTCGGTGAGATATACCTTTGGCAGGACGAGGCCGAGACTGCCATGATCGGCAGGGCGATTCTGGAGCATGGTTATCCATTGGCCACCGTTGGCCGCAACATTATCACCGATCAGCCGGGCCAGGTGGACCTCAATTCCGCCGGCGTTTGGATCTACACTCCGTGGCTACCGGGATACGTGGCGGCGCTTTCATTTGCCTTGTTCGGCGCTTCTACCTGGAGCGCAAGGCTGCCCTTCGCACTCTTGGCTTGGGGAATACTGTTTGTTCAGTACGGAGCGCTTCGAGACGTCACCCGAGACCGACGGCTCAGCCGTCTGGCCACTGTCTTTATTCTTGGCTCTGTGCCCTTTCTCTTACATGCGCGCCAGTGTCGCTATTATATGCTACTTCTTTTATTCACTCTGTTGCATCTCTGGGGATACATGCGCCTGTCGCGGCGAAAGGCGGGTGGTATGGGGCTGTTTTTAGCAGGCGGAATAGGTCTCTGCTATAGCTGGTATCCGCAAGCGATAGCTTCAACCATAGCGATGGGCTTTCATGCACTGTTATACCATCGGAAATCCGAGTTTCTTCGCCGCTTCGCGATCGGTTGCACTGTGATCGGGTCGATCAGCCTGCCCTATTTCCTGTACACTCGCGGTTGGTCCCGAGATTACCTTGGTAACGGACACAACTATGACAGCGTCTGGCGCTACCTGGGAGCTCTTCGGGCTTACCTCCTTCAAGTTCACGCATACTGCTGGCCGGGTTTGCTCGCATTGCCGCTTCTCTGGCGACACATCTCCGGACCCAATCCCGCCAGGCGCAGAGCGAGGCGGAGGAGGGTGACGTTTTTCGCCCTCCTATGGCTTGCCACAGTGTGTGCTCCGCCGGGGGCGCTTGTTCTCTCTCTCATGGGAGCCTCCCTCGTTGCTCTCGGCGCCGAGATGTGTTTTTACTTCATTGAAAATTCCGGCGTCCCCCACTCAAGCATTGCGCTACGAGAGGAGTTCGCACTCGTGGTCATTTTTCTGTCGGTGAGTGTTGCCCTCATCACTGGCCTCTCCTATTACCCTTTTTACAGATACTTTCTTGCGCTACTTCCAGTTTTTGCCGTGACAACGGCCGCCACCGTGCTTGGAGTGGCCGCCGGCCGAATGTGGATTGCATCATTGCTGACAACCTGCCTTCTGGTCTGCAACTTGTTCCAGTTGGGTCCCTTTTCCATTGCAACCGCAGTGACTCAGGTCGCCGGACGGGTTTCCGACGAGGATTTCTTCACCAGTTTTGGCTACCAGCCGAACAACATCAACGCTTCTGAGACCCTTCGGCTCAGCGAACCTTTCCCCAGATTTCATTCGCTGGCTTGGGATTACCTCCAGGAACTCACACATGAATACGTGGGTCCGATTGGGGGCGCAGTTCGGTACTTGCGCGCACAGGCGCGCCCTGGTGAAGTGATTGTCACTACTTACGAGCACTTCCCCTTGATGTTTTACACAGACTTGAAGGTTTATTCCTCTCATGTCAGCATAGACATCGGCGAGTTGCCTGAATGGGTTCTGATTCACGGCGCCCCGGGGCCGATCGTTCCCGACCGACTGGTGCAGGCACTTCAGAACCCGGAGCAGTATCAGCGGATTGAGATCCCAGCTCACGATTTCGCATGGGAGAACATCCCCGAACCGAACTTGCATAAGTTTCGAACAATAGTGGATGGGCCTCCTGTTGTGTTATTTCATCGAGTGGGGCCGGATCTGCAGAAATGATGATTCAGACCGTAGCGCGGCTTGCCCGTGCATTATGGGCACGTCGTGCAGCCATGAATTGCCTGCACCTAAGGCTGCCTCGGCTCAAATGACTTTCAGCAGAATCGCTTGGAAAGACCTGCCCCCACCTCGAATTCGCCATCTACCGTTGAAAGGCCCGGACGGTGTCGAACATCGCAAGCACATTTTGCACTGGCGTACCGGCCACGATATTGTGGATGGCGGCGAAGACGAATCCGCCGCGATCCGAAAAGATCTCGATCCGCTCGCGCACCTGGCGGCGGACCTCAGCCGGCGTTCCGAACGGCAGAGTGTGCTGCGTGTCCACGCCGCCGCCCCAAAAAACAAGGCCATCGCCGTAGTTCTCCTTGAGCCACCGCGGATCCATCCCCTTGGCGGAGCACTGGACGGGATTCAGGATGTCGAACTCCGCCTGGATGATGAGATCGAGCAGCGGCGCGATCCCGCCGCAACAGTGCATGAAAGTCTTCCAACTCGTGTGCGCGTGGATCCAGCCGTTCACCTTCTGCTGGTAAGGAAGGTATAAATCACGATAGGTTGCCGGCGAACAGAATGGGCCGTTTTGCGTGCCGAAATCGGTCCCGTTGGTCTGGATTACGCTGATGCGTTCGCCGACGGCCGCATGGAGGCGAGCCAAGTTTTCCACCGCGATCTCCGCCTGCTGCTCGAACACTGCCTTGATGTAATCGCGGCGGCTGGCGGTACTCATGTACCACTCTTCGATATCTCGGATGCCCTGCGGATGCTTGAGAAATGTGGCAGGCACCAGCGCGATATCGCCGAAGGTCAGACCGCCAAAAGTGCAGAACAGCGCGCGCTGCGTCTGAGAGAAAAGGCGATCCGCCTGCTCGAGGTAGTGCGCGAGTTCGGCTTCCGAAACCGGCCCGAATTCCTCCAGGTTGTCGGCCGGATCGAGGCGGTCCTCCACTATTGGTTGCTGGCGGATGATTGCGTCGAAAAAATGGCCCCCCGCAGGCATCCTTCCGCTGGGCGCGACAGAACGGTCGCCACCGGGATACTGAAAGAGCTCGCCGTTGGGTTCGAACTCGGTGTTGAAATCGAGAGGCACGAGAACCGGCGTGCCGTCCTGCAGCCGCCATTCCTTGAACTCTTTGGCCGGGAAGTCGAACATCGTACCCGTGCCGTACAGCGGCACGGTGTCGATGCCAAGCGCATCCCGGAGGTCGTCGCCGATTTCGCCCAGCATCTGGTAGACCTCGACCACTTTCACCGGTGTGCCCGGCCGGTCAAGAGAAAGCCGTTGGCGCAACTGGTATACGATGCTGACGGCCATGCCGGTCTGGAATCCGCCGCCAAAGTCCACCGGCAGGCGGTCGGGCATCCGGTGGTCACACGCTGTGGCGATGCGTTCTCGTGAGTTCATGACTTTTTCGTCTCTTCCGCGCGCGCCAGTTGCCAGACGGCGCCCTGGGATTTCAGTTTCAATCGCAGGTCATGTCCGGCCGCCGTGACCTGCGCATCAAGCCGACAACTCGCGCTCGATTTGCTCCAGTGTCTTGCCTTTGGTTTCCGGCAGTCTTCGCAGGATGAACAGGAATCCCACGACACAGATGGCAGCATACAGCCGGAAGGTCCACGCCGGTCCCAGTTTCCTGTTCAGTAGGGGAAACGTATAGGTCAGGACGAAGCAGGCGATCCACAGCGCCGTAACCGCAACCGACATCGCCGCGCCGCGGATGCGGTTCGGGAAGATCTCCGAAATCACGACCCAGGTCACCGGCGCCAGCGACATGGCGTAACAGCCGATGGCCGCAAGCACCAGCAGCAGCATCGGCAGGCCCTTGATGTTTGAGCTGTAGCAATATCCCATGGCGAGATAAATTGCGGCCAGGCCGGAGGCCCCCAGCAGCATGAGCGGACGACGGCCGCTGCGGTCCACCGTCCCCAAAGCAACGAAGGTGAGCAGCAGATTCACCGAACCGGTCCAGGCGATGTTTTTCAACACGTCGGAGATGTCGTAACCGGCGGCGCGGAAGATTTCTTCAGCGTAGTTGAAGACGACGTTGATGCCGCACCATTGCTGGAAGACCGCCAGCACAACCCCCAGCAACAGAACTCTCCTGATACTAGGATCGATCAGATCCTTAAAGCTGACGTGCCGGATCTCTTCACTGGCAAGGGTCGACTGGATGTCTGCCAGCGCTTCGTCAGCGTACCAGGGGCCGCCGATGCGATTGAGAACGCGCCAGGACGTTTCAGGCTGCCCGCTCTTGGCCAACCAGCGAGGGCTTTCGGGCACGACGAACATGCCGACAAAGAACAGGAGGGAGGGCGCGGCCGTCAGCCCGAACATCCAGCGCCACGCGCTCTGGCCATACCACGACATGCGGATAAACTCGTCGGCCGAACCGGGCGGCAGGTTGCGTGCCAGCGACCAGTTGACGACCTGCGCGAGCAGGATGCCAATGACGATGGTGAGTTGGTTGATGGCAACCAGGCGCCCTCGCATCGAGGCCGGGGCAACTTCGGCGATGTACATCGGAGAGAGGGCCGACGCCAGTCCGATCGCCATCCCTCCAAAAATCCGCCAGGCAACGAAAACGCTGAAGGTCTGTGCCAGCCCATTCCCGATCGAGGTTACGGCAAAGAGAAGGGCAGAAAAGATGAGGAGGCGCTTGCGGCCAAACTTGTCGCTCAGGGCTCCCGCCATGAACGCTCCGGCCAGACAGCCCAGCAGAGCGCAACTGTTTGCCCATCCGCTCAAGGCCCCACTGTTGAGCTCGAAGAATTTCTCGAAAAAAGGCTTGGCCCCGCCAATCACGACCCAGTCGTAGCCGAAGAGCAGTCCGCCCATGGCTGCCACAACGGAGATCAGCCACACATAGCCGAGGTTGTACGTCACGAGTTCCGCAACGGGCTTGCTTCCGGGAGTTGACCCCACGCTCATGCGCTCTCCTGCGGCCTCCAGTGTACCGGCAGTGTATACGTTTGGGTTTTGAACCGCAAAGACATAGAAGAAGAAAAGGGGACGTTTTGCTTTTCCCGCTCTGATTCAGCTGCAAATGATGGCGATTGTGCTCGGGCCAGGCATCGAATACAATGTCCCGCAATCACAGTCCGACCGTGAGCATCAGGAAGTCTTTAGATGTGGCTGAATGGGAGTAACCACCAATGAGATTAAGCCAGATCGAAATCTCCGCGCTCATCTTTACTTACCTGGTTTTCGGAACCGCAGGCTTCGCTGCATGCAGGCGAGTCAAGCAGCCTGTGGGAGTGTTGGCCCTCGTACTCGTTATTGTTGGCGCATTGTTGGCCGGGTGGGTAGGAATCAGCGTAAGGGTAGTCTCCATTTTCGGCTTCAGCATCTACTTGAATTGGGCTCTGCAGGCTTTTCTTCTGGGAGTTCTCCTTAGCCTTCTGATCCGAAGAATCTACCCAGTCAAACGCTGAGAACATACAGAATATGAACGTCGGCTAATCGGAGTCGCTGGAACTGAGAAGCGATCCTTCGTTGCACACATGGAGGTGATTGTATGACGCTGCGAACCAGATCCCTCGTGCTCGTCATTATTCTCATCGGAGTCTTGTCCCTGACCGCAGGCGCTCAGCAGCCGAAGATCTATTGGGCCGACGAAGTCCCGAAAGACTGGAATGGGAAGTGGCCGGCCAAGTTCCTCACCGTGCCCGAGAAAACCAATTACACGCGGACGACTTCGACGCTCGATCTCCTGGAATTCGTCGACATGCTGAAGTGGAACAGCGAGAACGTTTACGTCTTCAACGCCTTCACCAGCCCGCTCCGAAAGACCGCCCCGGCAATCGTGCTGGCCAATCCGCGCGCGATCTCGCCGCAAGAGGCCGTTAAATCAGGCAAACCGGTAATGTACCTGCAGGGAAACATCCACCCTCCGGAGCCCGAAGGCACGGAAGCGCTGCTGATGGTGATGCGTGAGATTCTGTTCGGCAAGCTGAAGCGCCTGCTCGATAACCAGATCCTGATTTTCCTGCCGATTTTCAACGTCGACGGCACCGATACCTTCATGACACAGGATGGCACGCCGCACATCGCCGGGGAGCGATCGAACGCCGCAGGGCTCGACCTCAACCGCGACGCCGTCAAGCTGGAGACCGTCGAAGCTACCGGGCTGTATCAGAGCATTCTCAACAGGTGGGACCCGGTGCTCCTCGTCGATCTGCACCTGATGGGGCGGGTGAAGCACGGCTACGCCAACACCTACGCAACCTCGACGGTCCCCGCTGCGCATCCGGGGCCGCGCGGCTATGTCTGGGACACCCTTTTCCCGGCCGTGCGCGAAGCGGTCAGGCGGGACTTCGGGCTCGAAACCTTCACGCATTGCCTCTCCGACGAACGCAACTGGCCTCCCACCGTTTGGAGTCACGACAACGCCATCTGGAGCACCGAGGCGAAGTTCATCGTCGGCGACTACGGCCTGCGCAACCGGATGTCGATCATCACCGAAACGCCCGGGCACCCTACGTTTGAACGCCGCATCTACGCCCAATATGCGTACGTGCTTGCACTGCTGGAGTACACCAACACTCACGGGAAAGAGATGCAGAAGCTCTGCAAGGACGCGGACGAAGACACGGTCGCCAAGGTTCGCGCACAAGCCGAGTCGGGGGATCTGCGCAACTGGGTCGAGGGCAAGTACGAATCGTGGGGCAAGATTGATATCCTGGCTTACAGGACGAACGACACCGCCTACCTGCCGGGGACGAGCGTGCGGGCTATCGCCCCTGGGTCCGCCAGCGGCCCTCCCGAAGTCATTCACGGCGTGGAGCACTTGACCAAGCCGGTTGGCACCAAGGACGCCGCGGTGCCGCGCGCATATCTCATTCCAGCCGAGCTGCAGGATCTGATCACGAAGCTCCGCACGCACAACATCAGGCTCCAGACACTGGATAAGCCCATGAAGGCGGTCGGGGAGGAGTTCGTCGTGGACAAGATGGTCAAGGCGCCGAGGGGCGGGATGACGAGGCTCGAAGGCGGATTCTACGGGCTCGCCACGAGGGACTTCCCCGCGGGGACTTGCTTCCTGGACATGGCCCAGCCGATGGCCAACGCGGCGTTCTACTACCTGGAGCCGCAGTCTGCCGATGGATTTGTCGGCTGGGGTCTCCTGGATAACTGCCTGCGGTCACTCGGCGTCGACCAGCACCCCGTTGTCTACCCGATCTTCAAGTTCCGGAAAGAGATCAAGTAGTCGCATCGTGTCGCCGAGACACTCTTGTCCGTTCCTCTTGATTTTTGCGCTTACTCTTTCACAGCATGCATGCGCTGGCAGCGCGGGCATTGGATGACGGGCAGCTTGAAAGCAGGCGGAATCTTGAGCTTCACGCCGCAGGGGCATGCGATAAAGCCGTAATTCCCCAGCTTCCACAGGGCGTCGGTTGTCTCTCTCACCCGTTGGGTATGGTCCTCTTGTGCCTTGCTTGCCTGGCGCGCAGGCACCGGTTGAGTCTCATTGGCAGCGCTCGCAGGGATCACGCTCCGCTTTCCGGTGACTTGGCGAAAGGCCTTCTCGTAGTCCAGGTAGCTCGCGCCGCCTGCCATGCTCCGCAGTATCTTGATCCTCTGCTTGACGGGCGGATGCGTCGAAGTCAGATCGCTGGCGGCCATTCCCTCCTGCTTGAGAGGATTGATAATGTACATGGGGGCGGTAGCGCGGTTTGCATGCTGAAGCGTCGCGGTGGACGCGGCGATTTTCTCGAGAGCCGAGGCCAGGCCCTCCGGGTAGCGCGTGAATTGCGCGCCGCAGGCATCGGCCAGGTACTCCCTCCTTCGCGAAACAGCGAAGTAGATGAGCTGCGCGATGATCGGAGCCAAGATGCCCAGCACAATCGCAACAAGGATTAGAACCATTTGGATCTGGCCGCTGTCCCTGGATGATCGCCGCGTCTGCCGCCCCAAGCCGCCATACAGAAGGACGCGCCTGAAGACGTCGGCGATCAGCACAATCGTCCCCATCATCACGCCGACCATGATCATGAACAGAACGTCCCTGTTTCGGACGTGCGACATTTCGTGGGCGATCACGCCTTGAAGCTCGTCGCGGCTGCAAATGTTCAGCAGACCCGAAGTGACGGCCACGGCTGCGTGGTAGGGATCTCGGCCCGTGGCAAAAGCGTTCGGCGCCGGGTCGTCAATGATGTAGATGTCCGGCATCTTCGGAAGACCCGAAGCAATCTTCATTTCCTCAACCACGTTGTAGAGCCGCGGAAGATCGGCCTTCTCGATTTTCCGCGCGCCGCTGACGGCAAGCATGATCGAGCCGCCGGCGTAGTAGCTGATCAACGACAGGAGTATCCAGACGGCAAACGCGATGAGAAGCCCGAAGAGTCCGACTCCCGGCGCTGCCGCCTCACCCACCGCGTATCCAACAGCGAAGAGCAGTAACGCCATCACCACAACAAGGATGGCGGACTTGCGTTGGTTGGCTCGGATCTGTTCCCACATGACAGTACTTCACCACAAAACCAGGGCCAGTCGCCCGCTGCTTCCCGTTTATGCCTAACTGAACCTAACCTGCGGCGCTTCCCTCTCAGCAGCGTCCTTCAGCTCGAACATCTCGGCGGCCTTGAAATTGAACGTGCCGGCAACGATGTTTGAAGGAAACATTTGCGTCTTGTTATTGAATTGCATGACACTGTCGTTATAGAACTGCCGCGCAAATGATATTTTATTTTCTGTCGATGTCAGTTCTTCCTGAAGTGCCAGGAAGTTCTGGTTGGCTTTCAATTCCGGGTAATTCTCAACCACTGCAAATAATCTCCCGAGCGCTCTGGTCAGCTCACCCTCGGCCGCGGCAGTCTCCCCTACATTGCCGCTCTCACGAGCCTGCGAAGCCATGTTGCGAGCCTTGGTTACAGCCTCAAACGTCCCTCGCTCATGTTGCATGTAGCCTTTCACGGTCTCCACGAGGTTTGGGATGAGGTCATGCCGCCGCTTGAGCTGAACGTCAATCTGCGCCCAGGCGTTTTTCACAACGTTTCTCAGTTGCACCAGACCGTTATAGATTCCGATCATCCAGAGAAGGATGAGGACAATGACACCGATGACCGCAAACGCAAAGATCAGACCAATGCCCATTTGCCGACCTCCTGAATGTTCCGCCGGCTGCGCTCCCGGCCCCTCATGAGCAGAGAGTCGTCCGAGCGGCAGCGAACCTTGTTATGCCTCGCTCTTTAGATACGATGGAAGAAGAAAAAAGGAGTCATTGCATTTGCTTCGCTCTTGCTGAACCCCTCCTCATTGCTCCGCTAGCCCCAGGGTCCGACTCAGCCGTTCGTTCACCCCAATGACGTTCCGAGATCCCTACGCTTTCCCGGCGGAATGGCGCTTAAAAGTCTGACCCAGAAAAGAGACAACCTCTCCACCCATCCCCGGCTCATCCAGCAGCTGCTGAATGATCTGGCCCAGTTCGCCTCCATCGAACCACAGACCATGTCCTTTGACGCAACTGTCGACCATCACCTCGGGCTCCTGGCCGATCATCATTTTGTGCATCTTTTTCCGGCACAGGGGGCACTTGCGCGGCGCCTCAGCGGGCCGTCTCTTCGGCAGCTTCATCAGGCTGTCCACGTCGTGGCCCTGAGCCAGGTCAAGCGAACGAAACAGCAGATCCAACTCGGATGCATCGAACCAGACGCCCCGGCAGTGCACGCAATAGTCCAACTCGATATTTGCGTGCTCGACCACAATCATCTGTTGGCGGCAAACGGGACATATCACGGACCGGACCCTCCCTGCATATCACCGGAGAGAACGTCGCAGAGTGTTTCGGCAGCGGCCGCCGGCCGCGCCGCATGCTCCGCGGCGATGCTTCGTAAGTTTTCCGCTACACCAGGCCAACGTCAGGATCATGGAAAACGCGGAGCGAATGACGGTGCTATTCCACTGACGGCCCCCATGATCGCGGAACCGAAACCGCCTGAACATACAACCAGAGGCGTCAGTCCGCAACACGAAATTGACGCGGCATCTCGGCGGGGAATCTTACATGAGACGTTTCTGCGTCATCACTGCCGACGAAGCAGTCACCATGTCAGAATGGAGATAGGTACGAAGCTTGCGGTGCATCTCTTGCCGCGCTCGAGATACGCGAACCCTCGCAGTCAGCGGGGAAATCTTCAGGGTTTTTGCAACCCGCGCGTACTCCCAACCCTCGAGTTCCCTCAATACGAAGGCATTTCGGTTCTTGGTTCCTACTGCGTTCAACAGCAGGCGTGCAACGTGCCTGAGCTCTGAGGGAGTCCAGGAGGATTGTTCCGTCCGGCAGTTCCAGGCGCAGGAAGCCGGCGTTTCCTTATATTCCGTATAGAGCCAGGGTTGGCGAGTTCGCCGGCGGCGCAGAACATCGATGCAGTAGTTGGTGGCAATGCGCAAAATCCAGTGATCAAAAGGGCGGTTGGGATCAAACTTGTGAAGCGAAGTGTAGGCGCGGAGGAAAACCTCCTGCATGGCATCTTCACTCTCGAAATGGTCGACAAGTCTTCGGCGCACAGTCCGCCAGATTGCAGCCTGGTATCGCCTCACGAGTTCTGCAAAGGCATGCTCATCCCCGCGCAAAGTGTTTTCTACAAGAATCCGATCGGTGGAATTCGTCATCGCCATCCCCCACCCCGAGACCCAGATTGACAAGATCCAAGAGGCCAGCCGACCGCTCAACTCTTGGCTGTCGCGTGACATCTACCTTTGATTATTAGTACTCCAGAGTGAGAAGCGAGGATTTTAAATCGTCGTAAAAAGGTTCTTTACATTACCTTAACAACATTATTGGGCGGCGCTCAGCCTGAGAATCGATAGCCAAAACCGTGGACGGTCACGATCCACTGCGGCTGTTTGGGATCCTCTTCGAGCTTCTGTCGAAGCCAAGCTACGTGCACATCCACCGTCCGGGTGAGGGGAATGGAGTTGTAGCCCCACACTTCCTGGAGGAGCTTTTCGCGCGTAAGCGTGGCGCCTCGATTTTCAATGAAATGGCGAAGCAACTGAAACTCTTTAGCCGAGAGCGGGACGACCTTTCCCTGGCGGAGGACCTCCGTCTTCCGAAAATCAACCCGAATGGAGCCAAACTGGTATGCTGCCGGCGTTTCCACGAGAGTTCTAGCCGTGCGTCTCAGCAACGCTTCCACGCGGGCGAGAAGCTCCGGCATGTCAAAGGGCTTGGTCACGTAATCATCGGCGCCGATCTTCAATCCGACCACCTTGTCCACCATTTGATCTCGTGCGGTAAGCATCAGTATTGGCGTCGCCACGCCCAACTGTCGCAGATCGCGGCAGACGTCGAACCCGCTCTTTTTCGGGAGCATCAGATCGAGGATGATCAGATCGAAATCGCCGCCCGCAGCCTGGTTGAAACCTGCCTCGCCGTCGGAGGCGGCCTCGATCTTGTATCCTTCTTTGTGCAGTCGATCGCTGACCGTGAGGCGCAATCCGCGCTCGTCCTCGATCAGCAGGATTTTGTGCTCCATAGCATGATCCTCGGCCGCGAAGGCTTACGATTGTCCTGGTTAAACCGATGAGGCTGCTTCCACAGGCGGCAGGGCGGGAAGATGGATCGTGAAAGCGCTGCCCTTACCTGGAATGCTCTTGACACTGATGCTCCCTCCCATGGCAACCGCGATCTCTCGAGTCATGCACAGGCCCAGGCCTGTCCCGTGAATTTGTGCGGCTGTAGCCACGCGGCCCCGATAGAAAGGATCGAAGATATGCGGAAGATCTGCCGGCTCGATCCCAATGCCTTTGTCTTCGACTGTGATCAGAACCTCTGTGCCTCTTTGCCCCTCGGCTGTTCCCGTTCGCACCGCCAGCCAGCGGCTGTCGCCGGAATACTTCAGAGCGTTGTTGACCAGGTTCTGGATGCATTGCTCCAGGGCTGCGGCGTCCGCATTGACCAGAGGGAGGGCCGCATCGATGTCTTTCTTAACTTCAAATCCGGCAGCCTCAATCATGGGCAGCGCTTTCGCCAGCGTGTGCTCGATGATCTCGTCGATGCGGGCCGGATGAAGGTTATACTGTCTGCGGCCGCTCCTTACGCTGGCGAACTGCAGTATTTGCTCGACCATCCCGGTAAGCCTCCACCCCTCGTCGCGAATGAGTTCACCGTACTGCCTGACCTGCCCGTCTGAATCCGCAACCACTCCTTCCGCAAGGTTGTCACCCGCGGAACAGATTACAGCCAGGGGCGTCCTCAACTCATGAGATACTCCGGCAACAAAGTCCATCTGGAGCTGGGCGAGCCGCCGCTCCCGCTGTGTGAACCCGATGATCAAGGCCATGCTGGTGCCAAGCAGCATCAGGATTCCGAAGCTGATTGCGAGGTCCCGCCGCCGCATGCTGGCTACGACCGCCTCGAGCGAGCCTCCACGGTGTTTTGCAGCCAGTTCCCAGTCCGTGCCGTCGTTGGAGAGCATGAACACAGGTCCCCCGCCACGACCCCTCCCCAGACGCGGCGCGTCCAGAGGGGGCGGCGGACGAGGATTATCCGGTGGTCTCGATTCTCCTGGTGTCCCCGACGTCCAGCGGCCCCCCCGTCCGCGAAGGTTTTCAAACAGGCTGATCCTGGCATCGGCCGAGGCGAACGCCGTCGGTGCCAGGTTGGGATCAGACTGATAGAGAATCTCGCCCGGATCGCGCCCGTTGACGACGGCGACGTCATAGTCCGGGCCCCCGAAGTACCTCTGGGCGAGTTCCGGGAGCAGATTTCCTCGTATGGCATTCATGCTCAGCTCCACCATGAGGTACCCGAGGAAACGCGCATTCGCCATGGGAGGTCCAGCCGGGGGCTGGAATGCCGTCAGCGGGTGAAGCAACAGGGGGATCGGCAAGATCATGGTCCAGGAGAAAGGTCGAACCTCGGGGGGCAAGCGCGACAGGTTCATAAATGGCCGGTCATATCGGTCGCGCACGGTCTCGAACACAGGAGGCCAGGATATCGGTTCGAACGATTTCGCCCCACGGTTGAGCTCGAGAAGTTGCGAGCCTCCATTGCTATCGGCGACCCAAAGATAGACGCAGTTCACAAGGCGCCCTTCAGCGCCGCTGAACAGGTCGTCACAGGTTTGGGCGTAGCGTTGCCAGTCCTGGCTCGTCAGGACGGCCATGTCGGGTTGAAACGCCTGGCACAGCTGCTGCAGCTCACGGTTGAACTCCTGCCGGAACTGGGTTGTCGAGGTCCTCAGGCTCGACTCCATCCGCTCTCGTACCGCCTGGCTGATCTCACCGCTCCAGCGATACTGCAGCACTGCCAATACGGCAAGAATCACCACAAGACATAGAACAATGATTATCGACAAGACTGCACGGCTGGGCAGAAACTTCATCGAGGGAAGCATAGCCTCCGTCTCCTCACACCGCAAGCGCCCTCTACGGGGGTTTCCTCGAGCGTTGCTTCTTCACCGGATCCCCAACGCCCTCAAAAGGCCGGGGGGAGATGCCCGGTACATGATTATTCCTATGGTTGATACGGGTCCGGCTCAAAATCGTTACAGGATACCTAGCATTTTTAGGATGCGAGGTCTAAAAAACCTGCGCTATAGTCGCGCGAGGATTCATGAACGAGCGAGAACGCTTCAGGCGTCTGTTCCATGGGGAACCGGTTGACAGGCCTCCGCGGCTGGAAGAAGGGGTGCGCGACGAGGTGATTGAGCGTTGGCGCACGCAAGGCCTCCCGGCAGGCAAAACGCATCTGGAATTCTTCGGCCTGACGCCTCACGAAAATACAGGCCCGGACCTATCCTCCCATCCGGATTACTCCGGCCGGATCATGAGCCTTTCCGCACGGGATTATCGCCGTGCTTTCAATGTGTCACGCCGGCGATTTCCTGAGGATTGGCGCGCGACCGCAAAGCGACTTGAAAACCGCGAGCACATCGTCTGCATCTGGGCATGCCGCGGTTTCTTCCAGGCACTGGGTGTGGAGGACTGGCCGACGCTCAAACAGGTTCTGCGTGCCGTGATCAGAAATCCGGCTATGATACAGCATCGCATGGAGATGTACGCCGATTTCTGCGCTCGCATGCTTGAGATGACGTTACGCGACGTGGAACCGGAATTTGTTTACCTGAGCGAGCCGATCTCAGACAACAGAAGCTCGCTGATTTCGCCTACCATGTTCGAGGAATTCGTAATACCGGTATATGAAAGGATCATTGCGGCGGCCAGGGCGCACGGGTGCGAACATATCCTGGCGAGCACCTACGGAAATACGGCCAAGCTGTTTCCTTCTATGATCAAGGCCGGCGTTACCATGCTGTGGATTTCGGAAGCGGCCGAGGTCCCCGAGCTCGATTACCGCAACCTGCGACGGGAATATGGCCCCCACCTGGGACTGATCGGCGGCATTCCCCTGAGCCTTCTCCGGTTGGAATCTCTGGAACAGTTGAAGGACCGGCTGGATCAAATCGTTGTTCCCCTGATGCAATCCGGCCGCTACATCCCGCTAGCCGGCGGCAGGATCCGGGAAGATATCCCCTGGGAAGTCTACAAATGCTACCGCGAGCTGCTCGCCCAAATCATCGCCCGATGATGTCGGTGACACCCGCCGGATTGGCGGCAAGAAAGGCCGCCAGGACTTTCTGCAAGGGCAAACCTTGGACGCAGGAGCAAGCCTTTCCGTCCGGATGAAGCTCTATCTGGGCTTCTTTGCCACAGGTTGGTCGTTGAGGTCGCCTCCTTCTTGTTTGCTTTGCCACACCGCCCAGGCTATGGCCGCAACACATAAGGCGACGACAAGGGAGCCGATGAGCCGACTGCCCAAAAATCCAACCCCTGGAGCCTGATGGGGCACGCTCACGTTATAAGCTAGGATGAGTCCCAATGCCAGCAAGCTCACCATGTTCATTACTTTGATGAGCGGATTGATGGCGGGACCGGCGGTGTCTTTCAGCGGATCGCCCACGGTGTCGCCGGTAACGGCTGCCTTGTGTGCGTCCGAACCTTTGCCGCCATAAATCCCATCCTCAATCATCTTTTTCGCATTGTCCCAAGCGCCGCCGGCGTTCGCCATGAACACGGCCAGGAGCTGCCCTACCAGGATCGAGCCCCCTAAAAATCCTCCGAGCGCGTAGGGACCCAAAAGAAAACCGGTCGCGATGGGAGCCAAAATCGCGAGCAGCCCCGGCCCGATGAGCTCTTTCTGCGCCGTGTGGGTACAGATGTTGACGACACGGCCATAGTCCGGTTTCTTCGTGCCGGCCCAGATTTCGGCATCGCGAAACTGCTCGCGGCACTCCTTAACGATGTAGAACGCCGCTCGCCCCACGGCGCGAATCAGCATGCTGCTGAAGAGAAACGGCACCGCCCCGCCAATCAAGAATCCAACAAAAACGAGGGGTTCGGCAACGGTGAGCCGCCCTGCCTCGGAAAAATACTGGTCGACGCGCATCTGGCTGATCTTGTCTTCGCTGCCGACGGCAATTATTGCGATGAAACTGGCAAACAGCGACACGGCTGCGATCACCGCCGAACCGATCGCGATGCCCTTGGTCTCGGCCTTGGTCGTGTTGCCGACCGCATCAAGGTCCGCAAGAATCTGCCGCGCGCGCTTGTAACTGCCCTTGCTCTTTTCTTCCATCTCGCGCGGGTCGTACCCCATCTCTCCGATGCCGTTGGCGTTGTCCGCGACGGGGCCGAACACATCCATCGAAATGGTGTTGCCGGTGAGGGTCAACATCCCGATGCCGGTCATCGCAACTCCATAGGCGATAAAGAGCGGCGGAGACCCGGCATAGCACAAAACCGAGAGCAAGATGGCGCCGGCGATCACGAGAGTCGTCGTGACCGTGCTCTCATATCCGACTGCGAAGCCCTGAATGATGTTGGTCGCGTGCCCTGTCTGGCACGACTTTGCCAAGCTCTTGACGGGAGCGTAGCCCGTGTGCGTGTAATAACTCGTTACCTTGTTCAGGACAATTGCCAGGAAGACGCCTATGAGACACGTCAGTGCCGGGCGCAGGTCGAGGCCCGGGACCCCGAGATTTGCCAGGAAACTCAGCCGCGTGGGATCGCCGCCCGGGAATCCGGCATTCGCCATTGGGTTCAGCGCCAGATAGGCGCGGTCGAAGTGAAGGTACAGAAACCCCAGCCCGAAAAACCCAATGACGCTGATGGTCGAACCAATCCAGAACCCTCGGTGCACGCTGTGGAGAGCGGTGTCGGAGGTGTCGTGGGGGCCGGCTTTCACGGTATACGTGCTGATGATCGAACCCAAGACGCCGATGCCGCGAACGAGCAACGGGAAGATGACTCCTTTGTGTCCGAAGCTCGCGAGCCCCAAAATCATGGCGGCGACTATCGTCACCTCATAGCTCTCAAAGATGTCCGCCGCCATGCCGGCGCAATCGCCGACATTGTCGCCCACGTTGTCGGCAATGGTCGCGGCATTGCGAGGGTCGTCTTCCGGAATGTCCTGCTCGATCTTTCCCACAAGGTCGGCGCCAACGTCGGCCGCTTTGGTGTAAATGCCGCCGCCGACGCGCATGAAAAGCGCGAGCAGCGTTCCGCCGAAGCCGAACCCAAGCAACGCTTCATACGCCTGTTCTCCGAAGATCAGAAATATCGATGCGCCGCCGAGCAATCCCAGCCCGTCGGTGAGCATTCCCGTGACCGTCCCGGTGCGGTAGCCCAGTTGCATTGCCTCGCCGTAGCTGCGCGTGGCTGCGGCAGCGACACGGAGGTTGCCGGTCGTCGCCATACGCATGCCGACAAAGCCCACCGTCCAACTGAACAACGCTCCGAGAAGGAATGCAGATGCTCTCCCCCACCGGAACGCATGCTCGGCTCCCGTGTAAGTGACGAAAAGCAGAATGCTCAAAACGACAATCAGGGGACCAATGCGGCGGAACTGGGCGGCGAGGTAAGCATTCGCCCCTTCACGCACGGCAGCGGCAATTTCCTGCATCTTCGGCGTTCCACGATCCGCGCGCAGCACCTGTTTGACCAGGAGCGCCGCGTAGAGCAGCCCGGCGACGGCAATGGCGAGGACTGCCAGCAGACACGCGACCTCCATTCTGTTGTATTTCGGATCAGTGAAGACGGAGAAAGGAACGAACCGATTCGCTCCCTCGGGGGTCGAGGCGGATCCCTGGGCGCATACAGATCGCCAAAGGTAGGCCGTCGCAAACAAAACCGCCATCGCCAGGAGATAGCTTCGTCGAAAGCGCGAATGACGTAAGAAGAGCTTTTTCAGATTGTTCATAAGAACTCTCAAACCCCAGCACCGCAGGTTCCGGTTTACGAACTTATCGAGCGTTGGGAAGCCAAGTCTTAGGATCGATGAAAACTAGAACATACTTTCCGATGCCGAACGCCACCACTTTGCGTGCTCGATTTCCAGAGCGCGACGCTCCGGGAAGCGATAAAACTTCAAGTGTTTCGCATCGCCGAGAAAGAAACCGCGGCGGATAGTCCGGAAGAATCCGTGCAGATGCGGGTCGCGTGAGACGGTTTTCGTCTTCTTGTCGCCCCCGCGCTCAAGTTCGTCAATGCAATCCACAATGTGCGTCGGGTCGGCATACGGGAGGTAGCCCGCAAGCCGTCCCAAATCGTCCCTGTCAAGAAGAAGATCGGCAAACAGGAGACGCGGGACTTTCAGCGGGTTTCCCGGATCGGTGATAAAGCGGATAAAGGCAGCCGGCGCCAGGATTGACACAACCATTGGCGAAACCGGGCTCAATTCCTGGTACAGATTCGGCCCTGCATCCTCGTGAGTCGGATCATAGTCGGAAGATTCGAGGCCCAGCACCCTTCCGTCTGCGGTACCCAAATACAGCCTTCCGAAATCGGCAATCTCGAGGTGTTCCAGCACGCGGTAGATGCCGACGTATTTGCTCCGTTTCGGGCTCCCGTCCGGGTGCGGGACACAACGTTTCTCAATGTCGCTCAGGCGGAAGTAGTTGCCTTTCAGGTTGGGGCTGATTTCGAAGAAGAGGACGTTGCCTTTCGTGTGCTTTTGCGTACCCACGGCCATGTAACGTCCAAACGACTCGGGCTCCAAATGGGATGCCACGAGCGCTTCGAACCGGTAGCAGAGCATATAATAATGAATCATCATGGACGACCTCCCCAGATCGGAGCCTCCTGTAATGTATCGACGCTCTCCTTCATCCGGAGACAAGGAAAAGACACTCAAGGGATCAGATCGATCCGAGGCCATGAGTGATCCTCCGGCGAACAGATCTTCAGTATAATCGACCAAGTCTAGCACAACATTATGGATGTCTAGACTTCTCAGGTCCTAGAGGCAGCGATTCAGACACTGCATGCCAATCATCCGAATGCCTTTGGGTCTTCGCGGTTCGTTTTTGCTATGCGACGGCATCGCTCCATGGGGTGCGCACCCTGTCTGAATTGCCAGCAGTGTAATGTCACCTTTTTAGCCTGCCGGCTGATTGTGCTAGATTAGGCGACCATGCAGAGGACACACGTGCGATGGCCTGTTGTCGGCGTCCGATAGAGTCTTCCTTCTCAAGCACGGCACGCAGCCGGTTTGGCAGCCTCTTTCTGGGCGCCGCTCTCTGCTCCCTGCCTCAGCCGGCACTCGGCATCACCGGCGCAGTAATCCTGGGCCGTGTGGTGGATCAGGCGACCGGGGAGCCTCTGCGCAAGGTTAAGATCATACTACGCCCATCAGACCTCCAGACCGTGACCGATGATCAGGGTAACTACCGCCTGGAGAGCATTCCTGCGGGAAGTTACACCGTTCAAGTTTCCACGATCGGCTATCGGCTGCTGAAGAAGGAGATTCATCTGGAAGAAGGGCAGTCCCAGGAGATTCTCTTCTACCTCGGCCAGGAAGCTGCCACCATCCATGAGACCGTGCGGGTCACTGCGCCGGTTTTCGAAGAGGTCGAGAAAGCCGCGTCCTCGCAAATTGCGTTAACCAGCACGGAGATCAAGAACCTGGCGGGAGTGCTGATCGACGACCCTCTGCGATCAGTGCAGACCCTGCCAGGAGTAGCCACCGGTGATGACTTCAATTCATACTATTCCGTGCGGGGTGGAGGCTTCGGCAACAACGGCATCATCGTCGATGGCGTTCTCACGCACAATCTTGCCCACACACTTCTAGGCACCCAGAGTCCTTCGGGATCAGTCACGATCATGAACGGAGACATGGTCGAGAGCATGGTGCTCTACTCGGGCGGTTTCTCCGCCAAATACGGTGATCGCACTGCCTCGTTTCTGGACATCGTCACGCGCGAGGGAAGTCGCGATCACGCCCGTGCCCGCTTGGCAGTGAGCGGAACCAATGCAGCCTTCGTCGCCGAAGGACCGCTGGATGCGCAAAAGAAAGGAGCGTGGATCGCCTCAGTGCGGAAGAGCTATGCAGGCTATCTCATTCGGAGATTAGGCACGGAAAGCGATCTGGGCATGGGCATCACCGATGCCCAAGGCAAAGCCGTTTACAACCTGAACGATCGGCAGACTCTTACTGCATCGTTTGTCTGGGGAAGATCCACGCTGTCGCGTAACCCGGCAAACCGCGGCGTCACGTCCATCATCGATGCCGCCACGAACGTCGGCCTCGCCAATTTCTCCTGGGTCTGGACGCCCGGGCCGAAACTGTACTGCGAATCCAGATTGTACTTTATCCGCGAGACATATAAGAACACGAACAAGGACACTGCAGTCCTCGAACAAGGTGATTATGCTGAAGCCGCTGCGCGCAGCGACCTCAGTTGGATACTTGGTTCGGGACACCGCGTGGAATTCGGTTTTCTCGCCCGGCGTACAGGGGCGAACGATCTGTATCGCCAGTATAACTACACCCTCCGTCAATTTGTGGACTTCGACAATCCGCGCGGCCATTACTGGCAGAACGCCGCGTACGTTCAAGATCGATGGAGTATCAACAGCGACCGCCTCACAGCCATCCTCGGAGCGCGCCTGGACACGACGGGGCTGACGGGACAAATCCTCGTTCATCCGCGCGCTTCGTTGGAGTGGCGCTGGGGAACCAGCAATAAACTCGATGCCGGATGGGGAGTCTTCAGCCAGTTTCCGGAGATTCTTCCCGTCCTGGGCCGCAACGGGGATTCGGACTTGCGTGCCGAAATGGTACGGCAATCTGTTCTCGGTTACGAGCGCATGCTTGGCTCAAAATCACGCTTCCGAATCGAGCTGTTTGACAAAGAGGAATCGGACCTGCAGCGCAGCCGCGACAACCTGTTTCGATTGGTGAAGGGCAAAGTTACGGCGCCCGACATCTACTTTCATTACGACAGTGCCCTGCGCGGCTATGCTCGCGGATTAGAAGTCTTTGTACAGAGGCGAAGCGCGAATCGCCTGGCGGGCTGGATCTCTTACGCCTACACGATCTCTAGGCGGGAGGATCTGGTCACGCGGGAGAGATACAACAGCGATTTTGACCAGCGGCATACGATCAATGCCTATGGCAGTTACCGGTTTTCGGAGAACTGGAATTTGAGCGCCAAGGCACGCCTGGGCAGTGGATTTCCGTCTCCGGGTTATTTCGAAAAGCGCGGCCAGGATTTCTATCTGACGACTGTGCGCAATCAGGAGCGCCTCCCGTTCTATAGTCGGCTGGACCTTCGGCTCAACAAGGCGTTTTATTTGAAGCGCAGCAAGCTTTCGCTGTACCTGGAAGTGCTGAACGTCTTCAATCGCGAGAACCTGCGCTATGATCAGATCTTCAGCGTGAACGCTTCCACACGCAAGGTCTCCATGGGGCGCGATGCGCTTTTCCCTATACTTCCTACGGCCGGGTTCGTGCTGGAGTTTTAGACCTCCGAATTGGCGCTTGTTTCCCTCTTGCGAAGACGATACGCTCTAAGCTCAAAGAATCCAATTGGGAGTATAAAGCCCTGCCTTCAGGAAAAGACAGGATAGCGGTAGACCATCATCCTGCGGCGATGGGGAAAAGCCTGATCGCACGATCGGCATACAATGTATGAAAGGAAGGTTCTGATGAATCTGAAGACGACCTTGACCGTGTCGGCAACACTTTTTCTGGTTGCCCTGGACGCCATGCTTCCGGCCGCCCAGTTTCAGTACGCCAAGTATCTCACCATCGCCGACATCGAGCAGGTCACCAAGCTCAAAGGAGTCCAGCAAGTGCCACAGAGTGCAGATGCCGACGGAGACCTGAATTTCGCCCGCCAGGACGGAAAGCTGATCTTATCGGCGACTTTCTTGCCCTCAAGCGCGTATGCCGGCGCGAAATCTTCGAAGGAGGGATTTAAGTCGACGATTCAGGGCGTCGGACAAGAGGCCTTTGTGGGACCGGTGAGCGGCCCGCCTTTGTATATACTGGTTTTTCGCAAAGGGGCTTTTGCCGTTATTCTCAATACCGAACTCGAAGGCACAACCCGACCGAGGCTTACCATAGAGCAGCTCACTGCAATCGCGAAGATTGTTGCCTCGAGAATGTAGCGCATGAGCGAGATTGGTGACCGGCACCTTTTTTCGCTCGGGATACTTCGATCGATGAATCAAACGGCTGTCGAAAAAAGGTGACTGCTCCGGAAATAGACGGAGCAGCTGACTGGATGACGGGCTAAAGCCCGTCCCTGGAGTTTATACATTCGGGCAGGGGCCGATCTGGAGTGGGCCATAGGAGTCGAGCGCCGAAGGCGCGACCTCATACCAGCCTGGGGCAACGCCCCCCAGGTTAGGGCAATCCCGCCTCATCCCCCCACCCAATTCCTCATGAGGGCTGAAAGCCCGCCCCATACATCAATCCCACACGTATCGTTCGTCGTACTGCACCCCATATTTCTTCAAAAATGCCAAGTATTCCTCTTGAAAAGTTCTGACCTGATAGCGATAGTTCGCAAGGAAATGGTTGGCCCCCTGAAATAACGGTTGACCTGCATTTGAAACCCACCGCTCTGCACCTCACCTCGGCAGCAGCGGCGTGAAAAATGTATAAACTCCAGGCACGGGCTGAAGCCCGTGCCCACTTGAGGTCTCTGAGAGTAACGTATAGTGGGGACGGGCTTCAGCCCGTGCGCTTTTTCATGCGCTTGGGTGCGCGAATCGCGCATGAGATACCGTCACCAACTTCGGTCACCAATTTTGCAGGAGTGGCAGTTCCTTCTGCGCTCGCGCATAGTCCTCGGGAACTCCGATGTCGAGGAAATAGCCGTCGTGGATGTATCCCCCGATTACGATGTCATCGGCCATTTTTTCAAGAAAGTCGGTTTCCAAAGAGAACCTCTCCGGAAAATCAAACCGCCCGGCGAGACGCCGATTCATCAGGTAGACCCCACCGTTAATCAACCCTTCGTCGGTCTTCTTTTTTTCCCGAAATCCGCTGATTCTGGCATCTCTTAGGTCCACCGTGCCATAGCGCTCGAAGTTGTGCATCGGTTTGAGGGCAAGGGTAATGTCAGCTCCGATCGATTGATGGAACTCGTGTAGCCCAGAAAGGTCGACATCAAAAAAAGTATCCCCGTTGAACACGAACACGTCATCCAGGGAAGCCATTGTCAGAGCTTTCCACACTGCGCCGCCGGTCCCCAGTGGGCGGTCTTCCACGCTGTAGCGAATCTCCAGATCGCCCCATCGATCCCCGAAATGTTCTTCGATGAACTGGCGCAAGTGACCGGTCGCCAGAATCGCTCTGGCAACCCCTTTCCGTGCCATCCGGTCGAGGAGGATCTCCAGGAATGGCCGTCCGCCCACGTCCAGCATCACTTTGGGCCGGTCCGACAACACGGAGCTGATCCGGGTTCCCAACCCGCCGGCGAGAACGATCGCCTCAAACGCGGGGGTGCTCACAGAAGCCCTCTGCGCCGATCGTTACGCCGCAAGGAAACCATGAGATCCACAAGACACACGGAATGCTTTTCGTATGTTTCGCATCGTTCGTGGTCCGGCTCTCAATCGAAAGCGCCATTCCCCGTCCTCCACGCCGTGACCCCGTCTTTGGTGAAGTGGAAATCCATGACCTCGCCGCCGAGACGTCTGAGGGCCTGGATAAGGCCCAGGCGATGGCGAGGGGCAACCACGAACATCATGTAACCACCCCCGCCGGCGCCGCTGACTTTGCCTGATATCGCCCCGGCTGCCATAGCAGATTCTGTAATGCTCTCGATGTGCTCATTGGAAATTCCACGGGCCATTTTCTTCTTCGCCTGCCAGGAACTCCCGAGAATCTCTGCAAACTGCCGGATATCCCCAAAAAGAATGGCTTCTTTCATCCTGCCGACGTCAGCTTTCATCGCGTGCATGGCCTCAACCGACGCTTCGGATCTGCTTTCGGTGTTTCTAATTTGCTCGTCGATGATGCGCGCGCTCTCTCGGGACACGCCGGTGAAATAGAGGACCAACGAGGCCTCGAGCTCGTTGAGAATCCAGTCCTTCACGCGCAATGGATTCACGATCACGCGGTCGCCGGCATAGAACTCGATGAGATTGACGCCGCCGAATGCGGCGGCGTACTGGTCCTGCTTGCCCCCGGCGAGACCCACGTCCACTCGTTCGACGACGAAGGCGCAGTGGGCGATGTCGTATTCGCCCATCGGCAGGTGCAACCACTCGGCAAAAGCGCCCACCATCGAAACGACCAGAGTGGAAGATGCGCCCAAGCCTGATCCCGGTGGCGCGTCCGACCAGGAGGCCAGAGAAAATGAGAGGGGTTTGCCCGCGGTGTATTCCCTGACGACGCGGTTGTAAACGCTTTTGTGCAATTGGAGCGGGCCCGTCGGCTCCAGGACCGGTTCGGCGTCCATGATTTCCCGCACCCCCAAGTCCATTGCCTCAACCACAACCTTGCCGTCGTCCCGCGGCTCAATCGTGCAGTGCGCGTAACGGTCGATGGTGGCGTTGAGCACAGCGCCGCCGAAAATGTCACAATAAGGAGACACGTCGGTTCCTCCTCCGGCGAGTCCCAGACGCAGAGGAGATCGACATCGTATGGCCACAGTTGCCCCCCATACCAAACGGTTGTAATTCGGTTGCTTACGTCCGTCGAAGCGGTGTTCCAGTGCTGCCGCTCGTTTCCAGCCCAGCGGCCTGTTCCCGCGGTATCAAAGCCTGTGCAAACGTCATCTGTATCTTCTCGATGTTAAAGTGGCGCGCCACATAGGACCGCTCTCTCCTGGATATCTCCATGAGCTTGGGCATGTCGTTATACAGGTTCACAATCCCTTCTGCCAAGGGCACGCGGTGTTGCATCGGGTCGAGGATGTCCTCAACCTTCGGCATCCCTTCCACACCACATTCCGTGCACACGACGGGGACTCCATGGGCCATCGCTTCTACGGTTTTGCCTTTTACCCCGGCGCCGTAGCGCAGCGGTATCACCACGAGCCTCGACGTGCGGTAGAGTTCCTCCAGCCGGTCATCACTCACAAAGCCGAGCACTTTCACGTCGTGAGATGCCAGCGACAGTACCTCCGGTGGAGGATAGGAACCGGCGATGCTGAAGACCACTCCCGGCAGCCGTTGTTTTACGGCCGGCCAGACCTCGCGAATGAACCACAGCACGCCATCGGCATTCGGAGGGTGGATGAATCCGCCTACAAACAGGAGGCCCTCACGTTCCTCGGGGTCAAACTCGCCGGAGAGATCCACGTTGACCGAATAAGGAGGGACGTAGAACACGTCGACGTCCGGGCAAAGTCCGTGAATAACATTGGCCTCGATGTCGCTGCACGAAAAAATCACGTCCATCCGGCTCATCAGATCCTGCTCTTCTTTCCTGTCTTGCTCAGCACGTGCCTTCAACGAGGAATCCTTCTCTACCTCCGCCAACTTCAACCCGCGCAGGTAGTGCAGATCGTGGACATAGTACAAGACGCGCGCTTTCGTGTGAGTTCGGACCGGGCCCAGGTACTTGGGAGCGATATGCGGCCGGCTTAGGAAGACATAGTCCAACCAGCGGCCGTTCTCGGCGAGCCACTCCGGCCAATTGTCGGCGAACCACGTGCCGGTCAAGACCTCAACCCCGGCCTGCTGCAGCATGTCGGTATACGGCTGATGCGGGAAGAAATTGTCCCCGATAAACTTCACGTTCAGCCCCATTCTAAGGAAGGCCTGGATGAACGACCACATAGTGCGGCTCCCGGCGTCCTTGTCAATTTGGGGAACATAGTGGTCGATGATCAGGATCGTCTTGCGTCCGGCGGAACGGTCGCGGGCGTGAAAGAGGTTTGTGCCGTTTGGGAACTGGTGGGCAAGCTCAGCCTTCCATTTCGCTTTCAGTATCTCCGTCTGCCTGACTTTGTAACTCTTGGTGTCTTGCGAGACGTCTGTCCCATGGGAAGCGCCTTCGAAGTGCACAACCTCTGACCGAGGTTGATAAACGACCTTGAGGCCTCGCTTGCGCACTTCAAATGCCAGATCCGAATCCTCGCAATAGGCGGGCGCATATCGATCGTCGAAGCCTCCGATTTCCATCCACAGGTCTTTCCGGATCATGAAGCTTGCGGCCGAGACGTAGTCCACCTCCTTGACGTAATTGAAGGCGGGCAGGGACGCATCCTGGTTCTTGCCGAAGTTCCAGCCGCTGGCGTCAGCCCAAATGATGCCCCCAGCCTCCTGGAGCCGCCCATCCGGGTAGACCAGTTTCGATCCCGCCATACCCACCGTGGGATCCCGGTCGAGCAGCGCGACAAGAGCTTGGATCGCGCCCGGACGAAGTTCGGTGTCGTTGTTGAGAAAGTAAAGGTACTGCCCTCTAGCCCGACCGGCGGCCCGGTTGCAGTTCCGCAAAAATCCGCGGTTTTTGCCGTCGCGCAACACCTTGACTCCGAGCAGGATTTCATGGGCGCGCGCAGTCATGTCCCCGGATCCGTCATCCGCAAGGATAACCTCGCAAGGCATACCTGCCATGGTCTGCTGAACGCTCTTCATGCATCGATAGGTGTGCGCCCACTGATTATAGACCGGGACAATAATCGACACCTTCGGCCGCCCCATCTGCAGAAAGCGGATCGGCTCCTCACGGCTGCCGGGTTGAGCCGTCGCGGCGCTTCCTTCGCTCTCCGAAGCGACCGGGGCTCCCAGGGCCGGCTGCGCCGACTCCCCGCGAAGGACTCGCGCCATGGCCTGCATGCCGGCCTTCGAAGAGCGGAACGCAGCTTTGAGCAGGCGCCTCCGGCGGCTTCCGTGAGGCAATAGACCGTCCCGCATTCGATAGTAACGAGTGGCAACCTTCCAGAAGTCGCTCTGCTTGATACTCTCGAGTTCCGCTTCCTTGCCTCTCAACGACTCAACGAGGTGCTCCAAGCCTGAAACCGTCTGTGACTGGCTCTGGATTCGTGCGTCCAGGTCAGCAATGTGCACGTCCAAGGAAGCGATGTGCGCGTCCAAGGAAGAGATCTGTTGGTGCGCTTTGGCCAGTCCTGCTTCGAATTCAGCTGCTTCTCTCTTGTAATGGGCAAGGGCTTGTCCAAGGCTTTCGACTTCCTGCTTCAGTGACGAAGCCCACGAGTCTTTCGCTGCCACTTCATCTTGAAGCTCGAGAATCCGGCTGCCCATGCTCTCGATTTCCTGTTCCCGCGACGAAACCCAGGAATTCTTTGCCTCTATTTCTTCTTGAAGTTCGACGATCCGGCTGCCCATGCTCTCGAATTCCCGTTCCCGCGACGAAACCCAGGAATTCTTTGCCTCTACTTCCTCTTGAAGTTCGACGACCCGGCTGGCCATGCTCTCGATTTCCTGTTCCCGCGACGAAACCCAGGAATTCTTCGCCTCTATTTCTTCTTGAAGTTCGGCGACCCGGCTGGCCATGTTCTCGAATTCCTGTTCCCGCGACAAAACCCAGGAATTCTTTGCCTCTACTTCTTCTTGAAGTTCGACGACCCGGTTCACAATCCTCTCGAACCTTCCTCGCTGGTCAACAACGACGGAGGAAAGATCGAGGGCGTGCACCAACTTTGTGGTTCCGCACACAGCGACTACATATTTCGGCGCGAGTGCAGCACTATCGGCAGGCTTCAGGTTGTCGAGGTGTCTGGAAGAGGGTCGTTGGAGGACGGACGAAACGAACCAACTCTGACCGAATAATGAGATCCTCGGGAAAGTCTGCCGAAGAAACGACTCAAATTCGTCGATATAGAATTCCTTCTTATGGAACCGGTTATGGTGATGCGTAGGATCGGAATAGACCGCCTTGTTGGGTGTCGAGATGACCAGGATTCCTTCCTTTTTGAGCACGCGCCGAGCTTCGCGAAGGAACGCGGCCTGGACCCTTTCCTCGAGATGCTCGATCACCTCGAACGAAACCACAACATCGAATGAGCCATCTTCGAAGGGCAAGGCATCTATCGACCCGACCCGATACTCAAGGTTCTGCCGCTGGTAAGTGGTGCGGGCATTGTCGATGGCTTCCTGGGCGATATCGATGCCCACGACTCGGGCTGCGCTTTCGGCCAGCGAGTAGGCGCCGTATCCTTCGCCGCTCCCGGCATCAAGCACGGCTTTTCCTCGAACGAGGTTCTTGACAGAGTGGTATCTCTGCTGATGCTCGACCGCAATCTCATCGAAGGGGTCGGCCTGCTCAGGAATAAACCGTTCACCGGAGGAATCCACTCACGCCTCCAAGGGCGTACAAGCCCGCGAACCGCAGCCTGAGTTCTGTTCCCGAGAACATCCGTCAAATCCCGTATCACAGGGAACCGATAGCGAGCAAGTCGGGAGTCGACGTATTTCTATCGCCCTCATACCACAGAAGCAAGCCGAAACTGGAAAACACAGTGACTGGCTACGCTGTCCACACGCACGTCATCTTGCTGTTTTTCGCGGATTGCCTCAGGCTTGGGACAGCGTAGCCAGTTCCGAGAATAGACGGAGCGGCTGACTAGATGACGGGCTAAAGCCCGATCCCACTTTAGGTTGCTCTCAGAGATCTCAAGTGGGCACGGGCTTCAGCCCGTGCGCTTTTTCATGCACTTGGGTGCGCGAATCCCGCATGAGATACTGTCACTCTATTCTAATCCCGCACGAAGTGCGGCATCTCGAACGGAATCACGATGGAAAGCTCGACGATGCCCGAAAACTTTCCATCCCGGAACCACGGTGTCTGGCAGATCAGCTTCCTCACCCCGGCCTTTTCGATTGTATAGATGTTGGCCTTCGGCTCCTTGAGCATTTGCTGGAGCTTGGAGCGCGAAGGTTCCGGGTGACACTCCAGCGCGCTCTTTCCTACCAACGCTGCTCCTCCGTCGGCCGCGAAGGTCGCAGCCGACTTGTCGTTCATTTCAAGAACGATGCCGTTATCGTCCAAAACCGTAATGGCATATGGAAGCTCTTTTACCCAAGCATGATCTTTCATCGCACTCTCCATCAGAAGGCAACCCTTCGCAGTTCATCCCGTTCCTGGCAGCGGGCTACTGAACTGGTGTCGGCAGACAGACCGTCTGGGGCAAAGGCACCATCCGCGTGCTCGAAATCTCGTGAGGTTTCTATCGAATGTGGGGCAGACTTGGCCGGGACCCACTTCGTTGAGGATGGGCCACACTTCCAATCCCGCCCAACAGTCGAACGAGCATTGACGCCCGTGCCATCAAGTGTCACAATGTATCACATGAAAGCAAAAACGGTTCGTGATCTGCATCTCCAGACAAGTGCGATTGTGAGCGAGGTGATGCAGGGGCACACGGTCGTCGTTACCCGGCGCGGCATACCTGTAGCCGAGCTACGTCCGTTCCGTCGTGGCTCTCAATCGCGGGCTCTGCCGGATCGGGAGGCCTGGCTTGCCAAGTTCCCCCAGGTGCGCGGGGACAGCGGCAAGTTTCTCGAGGAAGACAGATCTTGACGATCTACCTCGATTCGGCCTATGTGGCAAAGTGTTACATCAACGAGCCTGACGCGCATCTCGTTCGCAGGCTGGCAAGGGACGAGTCAGACCTGCATAGCTCAGCACTTTGTGTCGCGGAGCTGGCTTGCATTTTTCAGCGGCACATTCGGGAGAAAAGCCTCAGCAGGTCCCAAGCCTCCGCGTTGCGCCGGGCTTTTTCGAAAGATATCGAGGATGGCGTGTGGGTTCTGCTCCCTATCTCTGATGCCGTACTGAGAAGCGTTGAAGCCGCGGTTAGCAACCTGCCCGGCTATGTCCACCTGCGGGCAGGCGATGCGATACATCTGGTGTCGGCCCGCGACGCTGGATTCTCGGAAATCTGGAGCAACGATCGGCATCTGCTAGCCGCAGCTCGGCACTTTGGCCTCCGAGGAAGGTCGGTCACGCCGTGACGGGGCCGAGAGGCGCACATCTGACAAAGATATTTGCGATTCACGAGGTGCTCGTACTGAAAAAGCGCACGGGCTGAAGCCCGTGCCCACTTGAGGTCTCTGAGATTAACGTATAGTGGGGACGGGCTTTAGCCCGTCCATCCAGTTAGCTGCTCCGTCTATTTTCAAAGCAGGCTACGCTGTCCACGCCCGCGTCATCTTGCTGTTTTTCGCGGATTGCCTCAGGCTTGGGACAGCGTAGCCTGTCACTGTATTTTCGGTCCAGATCCCGGCTGCGTTGCCTGCCCTCGACATCTCTGTTAAGATACTCGCCCGAAGCCGACGATCTGACGTCCGGCAATTCAATCTTTGGGTAGATTATGGCGAAGATGGCGGTGACAGGCGGGGCCGGATTCATCGGGTCGAACCTGGCGGAATACCTTCTCAACCAGGGTCACGACCTGGTGATCGTAGACAACTTCAGCACGGGCAGAGAGCAGAATCTCTCCGGATGGGCGGATCAGAATCCCAATCGGGTCGAGGTTCTCCGGTTTGACATCAACGAAACCGAACGCTTGCGTCAAGCGTTCCAAGGCGTGCAATGCGTCTTTCACCAGGCTGCGATCCCTTCCGTGCCGCGCTCCATCGCCGATCCCCTGGCAACCAACCTGGCCAACATCAGCGGCACGCTGTCGGTGCTGGTCGCCGCACGCGACGCCGGCGTGAAGCGCGTCGTAGCGGCTTCTTCCTCATCAATCTACGGGGATGATCCGGACCTGCCCAAGACGGAGGCGCGCGCGGGCCGCCCGCTGTCCCCCTATGCCTTGAGCAAGGTCGTGTCTGAGGAGTACTGCCGTCTCTTCTACCAGCTCTATAGCCTTGAAACCGTCTGCCTCCGATATTTCAACGTCTTTGGTCCGCATCAGAATCCCAGATCTGAGTATGCTGCCGTGATTCCGCGCTTCGCTACCCGGCTCCTCGACGGTGCGCCGCCAATTGTCTTTGGCGACGGCGAGCAAACCAGGGACTTTACCTATGTAAGCAACGTCGTGGACGCCAACTGGATCGCTGCCACACATCCGAATGCAGCAGGTGAGGTGTTCAACATCGGATGCGGGACGCGGACGAGCCTGAATCAGCTCGCGCACGAGATGAGCCGGATTGTGGGAACCAACTGCAGACCCTTATACGAACCTGCGCGGCAGGGCGAGGTAAGGCACTCGCTCGCCGACATCGGCAAGGCAAAGAGATTGTTGGGCTATGCGCCTGCCGTTTCACTGAAAGAAGGCCTGATCAAAGTCATCGACTGGTACCGTGCTCAAACACCAGCAGGGAGTGGTGCTTCGGCAGTATGATTGCGTCCTCGGCGCACCCTGCCTTCGAGTGCGGCCCGGTAGCGCGGGAGTCAGCACAGTCTGCGGATTGCCGCAATTCAATTCGCGAACTCGCGCCAAACGCTGTCAAACTGTGAAGCCCGGCTTCCACCTTCCATGATGTCGTTTTTGTTTGTGGATACCGAACCCACCTGGAGAGGCGGGCAGGATCAACTGCTCACCCTTCTCCGGGGATTGACCGACCACGGCCACCGCCTGCACCTCATTTGTCACCCGCAGACGCTCCTGGAGGAGCGCGCCCGGGAATGCGGCGTCACCGTCCATCCGTTGGCGATCCGAAGCGAGATCGGGCCAATCGCCTTCTCCCGCATGCTTGGGATTCTGTCGCGCGTGCGGCCTGAGATTCTGGCCTTCAACACTCCTCGCCCGATTCTTCTTGGAAACCTCGCTTCCAGATTCGTCAAGGTGCAGACGCGCATCATCTTTCGCCGCGTCAATTTCCCTCTGAGAAAGAACCTCATCACCCGTCTTAAATACAATTGGGGGATCGACTGTATCGTGACCGTCTCGGAGAGCATTCGACAGCAGTTGCGGGCTGACGGTGTGCCCGGCGCACGCATTCGAACGATCTACGAGGGAATGGACCTGACCCCGTTTCCGAAACGGGAAGCCCCCAACCCGCGCCGCCCGGGTGAGCCGATGGTGGTCGGCACGGTGGCGCACTTCAGCCCGGAGAAGGGTCTCTACTACCTTGTCGAGGCCGCCGCGCTGATCCCGAATGTGCATACGCGCATGCGTTTCGTCCTCGTAGGGGATGGAGCTTGCCGCAGGGATCTCGAGAATCAGGTCCGTGAGCGCGGACTCGAGGACTGCTTCCATTTTGCCGGGTTCCAGAAGTGGCCTGCACCCTATCTGAGCTCATTCGATTTCTTCGTGCTTCCCAGCCTTTCCGAGGGACTGTCGTCTGCGATTCTTTCAGCAATGGCGGTCTCGCTGCCCGTCATCGCAACGAATGTCGGCGGCATCCCCGAGTTGGTCCAGCACGAAGAAAATGGATTGCTGGTTCCTCCGGCGGATCCGCTTGCCCTGGCTCAGGCCATCCAGCGTCTCGGAGACAATCCTGTCGAGGCTTTTCATATGGGAAGGCAGGGACGACTGCGGGCGGAGAGACAGTTTACGCTGCAGCGCATGATTCTTCAGATCGAGCAGCTCTGCTCCTCCCTCCTTCAGCGCCCCGTGCCCGCCTCAGGGGCTGCCCATGCCTAGGCTGCCCGCACGCTACCTTCCATCATCCCTGGAAGACTGGCCGCAACGCATAAGCTTCCTTCTCCTGGCGGGGAGCGTGTCATCGGTCCTGGTCTCGATCGCGGCTTCGCAGATCCTGCTGGCCGCATCTATGGCTGCGGCTGCAATACAGTGGAAGAGAAAGAGGGGCGCACCTGGGTTGCCCGCGGCGATTTTGTGGCCCATGCTCCTCTTGTTCGTCTGGACCGCCGCTGCGGTGTTCGTCGAGTCCGGCAGTCTGAATCACGCCCTCGTCAAGAAGTTCTTCTTGTTTTCGCTGTTGCTGATCGTTCCTATCCTTGCCCGCGGCGGCGACAAGATTGCGTGGACCTACAGGGCGGTTTTCGCGGTAGCCGCGGTTTCAGCGGTTGCCGGGCTGGCCCAGTTCATTTCCAATCCCCACCGAGATCCGACGAACCGGATCAAAGGGTTCATGAGCATCTGGATGACCTATTCCGGCCTGCTTATGCTGGTGCTGGTCGCACTGGCCGCTTACATTGTTGTCTTCGGTTGTAAGAAGCGTCCCTGGGCGATTCCGCTCGGCCTGATTCTGGGCGCGGCTCTCTATCTTTCCCAGACAAGAAGCGCCTTGCTAGGGGCAGCCGTCGGCATGGCCGCTATTTTGGTGCTGAAGCGCCCGCGCTGGATTCTCGGAGTCCCGGCAGTGCTTTTGGCGCTCTATCTCGTCTCTCCAGCAGGCATCCAGGAAAGATTACGTGGCGCATGGAATCCTCAGGATCCGACCACGAGAGGCCGCATCGAGGTTTTCGGCACTGCGCTGCGCCTGATTCGTGCCCATCCCTTGACCGGTGTGGGGCAAAACGTCAGCCGTGAGGCGCTTGCGTACCGGGGCACTAGAGAGTTCGAGGATTATCTGTACATCCACATGCACAACAATTTCCTCCAAATCGCAGCCGAACGCGGCATCCCGGGTCTCATCCTCTGGCTGTGGTTCATGGTCCAACTCGGCTGGCAGGCGTTCCGCGTATATCGCTCCTCCGGCGGGTCGGGAGCGGAGGCCTTTGCTGCAGCCGCAGCAGTCGGAGCCTGGATCGCACTGCTGGCTGCCGGAATGTTCGAGTACAATTTCGGCGATTCCGAGGTGCTAACTCTGTTCCTTTTCACGATGAGCGCCCCATACGCAACAAAAGTGATGAGTACTGAGTGATGAGTACTGAGTGCTGAGTGGCAAAGCAAATGGGATGCGGACATGAAGATTGAGTCGCGGTCCTGCTCCTCACTCGGTACCCATCGCTTTCCGGCGGGCTCGGCGGCTTCCGTATGATGGATGGAAGACATTGAGAATCGGTATTTTAGGAACGAGGGGTATTCCCGCGAATTATGGCGGGTTCGAGACCTTCGCTGAAGAGTGCGGCGCGGGGCTGGCGGCCCGCGGCCACTCCGTGACTGTCTACGGCCGATCGCACTACGTCCCGCGCGGGTTGCACCGCCACCGCAATGTCGACCTTGTAGTCCTGCCCACGCTGCGCTGGAAATACACCGACACCATAGTTCACACCTTCCTCTCGGTCCTGCACGCGCTCTTCCGGCGGTTCGACGTAATCCTCATCTGCAACGCGGCCAACAGCATCTATGCGTGGCTACCCCGCATCTTGGGCACGCCGGTCGCGGTAAACGTCGACGGCGTCGAGCGGCTGCGCCGCAAGTGGAACCTGCTCGGCAAGAGCTACTACAAGCTGTCGGAGCACTTCTCAATCTGGTTCCCCAGCGCCATAGTCACCGACGCGCGGGTCATCGAGCGTTATTACAGAGAGGAGTACGGCGCCGGCTCGGTCTTCATCCCCTACGGAGCGATCACAGAAAAGCCCCAGAGCCACGCAACCCTAGACCGGTTGGGGCTCATTCCCGGAGACTACTTTTTGTACGTGAGCCGACTGGAACCGGAAAACAACGCGCACGTGGTCGTCCGGGCATTCGAGAAAGTCAGGACCAGCAGGCGCCTGGCCGTGATCGGCGATGCGCCTTATGCGGCGCGTTATATCCGTGACCTGAAGCAGACCCGGGATGAGCGCATTCTTTTCCCCGGAGCGATCTATGGCACAGGCTATTGGGAACTGCTGGCCAACGCGTTCTGTTACATCCACGCAACTGAAGTCGGAGGCACACATCCGGCGCTCATCGAAGCTATGGGACAGGGAAATATCATTGTCGCCAACGGGACTCCGGAGAACTCCGAAGTACTCGGCGGCGCCGGCATTTTGTACCGAAAGAACGACGCGGCAGACATGGCACGCTCTCTTCAGGATATCTCAGATTTTCCGGAGAAATACGCCGGTCTCAAGCAGGCCGCCCGCGATCGCGCACGCGCCCAATACTCGTGGGATGAGGTTGTCTCGCAGTATGAGCGCCTTTTTGCCCGTCTGGTAAAAGCCAGAAATCAGGAGTCAGAAGCCAGGAGCCAGAATAAAGACCAAGTCTGAAGTTTTTATTCTGGCTTCTGACTCCTGGCTTCTGACTCCTGATTTCAGAGGTCTGATATAATGCCTCGCCTTGCAGGAGGTTCGCAATGAAAGCGGGCGCGAGGGTTCATCCGGCTCTGGTGCCGTGGGTTATCCTTGGCAACTTTATCCACAAAATTTATCTCCAGCACGATCTGATCCGCAACTTCGTTGTACGCGACCTGAGAGGGCGCTATATCGGATCCTTCATGGGATTCTTCTGGAGCGTAATCCACCCCTTCGTTCTGCTCACCAGCTACTACTTCGTTTTCAGGGTTATTTTAAAAGTGGAGACGCCACCCGATAGCGGTACGAATAACTTTGCGCTATTTCTTTTCTGCAGCATCCTTCCCTGGTTATTCTTCTCGGACACGCTGCAACGCTCGAGCACGGTGATCATCGACAATACCAATCTGGTCACAAAGACCCTTTTCCCGACCGAGATTCTGCCATTGACAGTGCTTCTGGCAGGGCTCGTGAATCACTTGATCGGCTTTGCGATCCTGTTGGGAATCATCTTTTGGGTCCTGGGGAAGGTAAGCGTTTTCATCCTGCTCATCCCGGTTTACCTTATCATCCTCATGCTTTTTACGCTCGGCCTCGCATGGTTCGTTTCCAGCCTGAATGTTTTTATACGGGACACTTCGCAGGTACTCGTCGTCATCCTGACATTTTGGTTCTGGTTTACGCCGATCTTTTACACCGGAAACAAGGTTCCCGCAAAACTCTCGTGGATTGTTCGTTGGAACCCACTGGCTCATGTTGTGACCGGCTATCGGTCCTGCCTGTTGCGGATGATGATGCCGGATCTTCGAGCGCTTATTTTTCTGGCGTTGGCGTCCCTGGCGGTGTTTGTGGCAGGCGGCCTGTTTTTCCGCTACATCAAGCGTGAATTTGTGGACGTGCTCTAATGTCCGTCATCCAGGTCAAGCATCTATCCAAGAAGTATGCAATCTACGACCGCCGCTGGGACAAGCTGCGCGAAGCGCTTCACCTGGGACGCGCGGTGCGACATAGAGAGTTCTGGGCCTTGCGGGACATCTCCTTCGCGGTGGAGAAAAGCCAGACCCTCGGCATCATCGGCCAGAACGGCTCAGGCAAGAGCACGCTGCTCCAGATCCTGGCGGGAATCATGCGCCAGACTCGCGGGGATTGCTATGTCACCGGAAAGGTCTCCGCCCTTCTGGAGCTGGGCTCCGGATTCAATCCGGAGTTTACCGGTCGCGAAAACGTCTTCATGAACGGCGCCATCCTGGGGATGGACAAGCGCGAGATGCAGCAGCGCTTCGATGCGATTGCGAGATTTGCCGAGATCGGCGATTTCATAGATCAGCCCGTCAAGACGTACTCGAGCGGCATGTTCATGCGGCTGGCCTTTGCCGTGGCCGTCAACGTCGATCCGGACATACTCCTGGTGGACGAGGCCCTCGCCGTGGGCGACCTTATCTTTCAGCATCGGTGCATGCATCGCATGAATCACTTGCGAGCGAGCGGCAAAACAACCATCCTGGTAACCCATGACCTGATGGCCGTGACGAAGTTCTGCGATCGCGCACTGTTACTGGACGGCGGGTGTTTGCTGGAGGATGGACCCGCCAACATGGTCGTGAATAAGTATCGGGCGCTGATGTTCGAACGGGAGCGCCGCTACGGGCACTTTGACGGCGACGAAAGTGGAGCGGCGGCAGGGGACGTTCTCGTCTCAGGCAACGAAATGCCGGTTGTGCGCTCAATTCCCAACATCGATCACCGCTTCGGCAACGGCGCGGCCAGGATTCTGGGTGTCGAGCTGCTCGACGAGAAGGGGACGCCCACCAGAGACGTCCTTGGCGGCCGGAGCATGGTGCTCCGCATTTCGGCCGAGTTTCTGAAGGACGTCGCACGGCCGATCCTGGGCTACACGCTGCGCGACCGCCTCGGCGTCGACATCTCCGCCTGCAACACGAACTACGCGGGCGCCGTTCTCCCCGCCGCACGCAAGGGCCAGATCTACACGAGCGATTTTCTGATCCGCATGCCGCGCATGGGGGCCGGAGGCTATTCGTTCGCCCCTGCCGTCGCCGACGGGGACCTTCTAAAGCATGACATGTGCGACTGGATCGACAACGCTCTCGTCTTCACCCTCGGGGCCGACGAACTGGTCTACGGCACGCTCAAGATGGATGTCGAGGTGCGCACCTATGCCTCAGAGGGCGGGGCATGAAAGAGAGACCACGAAACGCACACGACACACGAAATGGCTCCGGTGTGTTTCCTGGTTTTTTACGACGATTGATGCTGTCAGGTTTGACCCTGCTGCTGATGCCGTTCCTTGCGTTGCTGGCAGCAGGTGTGATCGTGCTCAATCTCATCGACCGGCGCGCGCATGCCGGCAGGAAGCCGGCACCCGCCGATCGAGCGCAGCCGTCCGGGATGGTCTCGATCGTCATCCTGAACTGGAACGGGAAAGAGCTTCTGGCGGAAGGACTGCCGTCGGTTATCGAAGCTGTACGGCTGGACAGGCGGCCGCACGAGATCTTGGTCGTCGACAACGGCAGCAGCGACGGCTCCGTGGAGTACATCCGCACGGCTTTCCCGCAGGTGCGCGTCCTCGAACTCCCGGAAAACCTGGGCTTCGCGCGCGGGAACAATGCCGGGGTGCGTGCGGCGCGGCACGACATCGTCATATTGCTCAACAGCGACATGATCGTGGACACGGGCTTCCTCCGCCCCTTGCTCGACGGCTTCGGGCCGAATACCTTCGCAGTCTCGAGCCAGATCCACCACCCGGAACCCGACGCGAAACGCGAGGAGACCGGCAGGACTGCCGCCACCTTTCGCCGCGGACTCATTGACTACACTCACCGCCGCGTCGGTGATGAGAAGCTATCCCGGCCCTGCTACCCGGTGTTCTGGGCCGGTGGCGGATCTTCCGCCTTCCACCGCGAGCGATTCCTCATGCTGGGCGGGTTTCAGGAGATTTTCTCGCCCGCCTACGTCGAGGATACCGACCTTTCCTTCCAGGCTTGGAAGGCGGGATGGGACGTGCTGTTCGCGCCGGGCTCGGTCGTCTATCACAAGCATCGCGCCACCAGTGGCCGGCTCTTTACACCGGAAGAGCTGCAGACCCTGATCCAACGCAACCAGTTCCTCTTCGTCTGGAAAAACATCCGCAGCTGGTCATTGCTGTTGGCGCACTGTGTCTTTCTCCCCTGGAACTGTTATCGCCTCGCACGCGATTTCGGCCTGGGCATCTGGCGCAGCCTCCTTCAGGCCACTCGAAGGCTTCCCTCGCTGCTCGGCGCGAGGTTGCGCTCGCCCTTCAGGGAAGCACGCGCCGACGCTGAGATCTTCCGGCTCCTTGCCGCGCCGTCGCTCTTTTTCGCCCGCTCGCGCACCGGCTCCACTGCGCACCCGACCGAGGGTCGCGCGCCGCTCCGAGTCCTGTGGCTGAGTCCGTACCTGCCGTATCTCGGCAGGCATGCCGGCGCCGGCCGCATGTACCACCTGCTGAAGCGGATCGCGAAGGGCTATCGCGTCACCCTGCTCACCTTCATCGAAGACGAGGAGGAGAAGCAGTTTCTCCCCGAGCTCGAGGCGATGTGCGAACAGGTCATCGCGATGCCTTGCATCCCTCCCTGGCGCTGGCAGTTGTTCCCGTACGAGCCATTCTATGAGTTTCTCACTCCCGCAATGGAGCAAGCGCTGGAGGATTGTCTTGTGGAGCGGGATTTCGACCTGATTCAGCTCGAGTACACCCAGATGGCCTGCTATGCGCGCAAGGCGCTCGGGATACCGACGCTGCTGACCATGCACGAGGTCGATTCTGCGGCTTGCGCCCGGCGTGCCCGCGTTGAATCGAACCCCATGCGCAAGGTGCGCTGGTTTTACAACTACCTGCAAGTTCTCGACCGCGAAGTCGCGCTGCTGCGACGCGTCGACGCCGCGATCTGTGTGACCGACACGGATAAAAGGGAACTGACAAAGTTTTGCGCCTCCGTCCCGGTGCACGTGATCAACACCGGCGTGGATCTGGGCTATTTCCAGCCCCCAGATGGATCGCCGGCCGGCGTCCGGCTGGTGTTTGTCGGCGCCTTCCGCCATGAACCCAACGTCGATGCCATGACCTACTTCTGCAAAAAGGTGCTGCCCGTGGTGCAAGCCGAGGTTCCAGAAACCGAACTGTACATCGTTGGCAGCGAACCGCCGCCGGCTGTTGCCTCCCTGGCAAGCATCCGCGGCGTTCACGTGACCGGTTTCGTCCCGGACATCAGGCCGTTCATGGCTGCCGGCTCGGTCTATGTGGTGCCACTACGCCTTGGCGCCGGCATCCGCGGCAAGATCCTGGAAGCCTGGGGTATGGCAATGCCTGTAGTCGCCACGACCGTAGCCTGCGCCGGCCTGCGCTGTCGGGACGGCGAGAACCTCCTGGTCGCGGATTCTGCGGAGGACTTCGCCGCGTGTGTCGTCTCGCTCCTTAAGGATCCCGCACGCAGGAGGCACATCGGACAGGAGGGCCGGAAGGTCGCGGAGCAGTGCTACGCTTGGGACGCCGTCGCGTTCCAGCTCGACACCCTTTATCGAACTTACATCGGCAATCACCGGCCTTCTTGGTGGCGATGAGTAATGATAGCGACGACTGCTTCAATCTCAAATGGGAGGCACGAGGATTGCCGGACACGCACGTTCGTTCGCTCGCTCCTCAAACTCACGGTGCTTCCCTTTCGCTTCGCATGGCTGTTGATCGTCTGGCTCCGCCTCCGCATAGGAGCCCGGAAGGCTCCATACCAGTCATGAATGGCTCTTCGCCACTCTCGATGATTCCTGGGCCTGTTGGTCTGCATCTTTTCACTCGTCATTCGTCACTCGTCACTTTGCCTTATAATCCGGGAATGAATTCGCAGCCGGAGGCGTTACCGATCTCGATTGTGATCCCAAATTACAATGGCGCCGCCTGCCTCGAGGCCTGCCTGCGGTCCCTCCTGCGGCAGACTTATCCGCCGGCGGAAATCCTGGTAGTGGACAATGCGTCGCGAGATCACTCGGTCGAGATGGTGCGCCGGGTGGCGCCGCAGGCGCGGATCCTGTCGCAGGCGTGCAATTCGGGCTTTGCTGCCGCGGTCAACCGCGGCACCCAGGAGGCCCGTGGAGAGTGGGTCGCAGTGCTGAACAACGACACCGAGGCAGAGGCCGAATGGCTGGCTGAGTGTTCCGCCGCTATCGGGCGGCATCCGGATGCTTCCTTCCTGGCGTGCCGCATCCTGGACTACAGCCGGCGCGACCGGATCTACAGTGCCGGAGATTGCTTTCTCCGCGCCGGCATCGGTTACCGCCGCGGAGAGGAGCGGCCCGACGGCGAGGAGTACCGTTGTGAGATCCCGATTTTTTCGGCCTGCGGCTGTGCGGCGCTCTACCGCAGGGCGGCCCTGGAGCAAGTCCAAGGGTATGACGAGCACTTCTTCGCTTATCTGGAAGATGTGGAACTCGGTCTGCGTCTCCAGGCAGCGGGCGCGCACGGCTATTATGTGCCCGCAGCCAAGGTCTATCACCTGGGAGGCGCCACCAGCGGCGGAGAATTCGCCCCCCTGGCGGTTAGTCTGCGCACGCGCAACGCGATCCTGCTCTTGCTCAAGAGCATTCCCGGCCGCGTCCTGCTGCGCTCCTGGCCGATGATCCTCGCCGGCCAGGCCTCGTGGCTTGGCCGCGTCACGGCTCACGCCAAGCTGCTGAGTTACCTGCGAGGCCTGGCGGGCGTGATTCCGCTGGTTCCTGCCATGCTCAGGCAACGACGGGGCATGCGCCGGCTCTGGAAGAACTCTGGCGAACGGCTCTGGCGCCATATCCTGGAATCGGAGAACCTGGCGCGCCTTGACTTTTCGACTCCGGGTTTGAAAACATCGCATTTTCTGGCCTGGTACTTCAGGCTGTTTTGAGGCGGACGGTCGCGTGGTCTCCATCGTCATCGTCAATTGGAACTCAGGCCCGCTTCTGGAGCGATGTGTCGGCTCGCTTCGTAAGCACGCGGCAGATTGCGAGATCGTGATCGTCGACAACGCTTCCGAAGACGCAAGTCTCGACTTCGTTCAGCGGTCCGGCACTTCCCTGGTGCTGCGGAATAGTTGGAATGCCGGTTTTGCAGCTGCCAACAATCAGGGCTGGCGCGCGAGCCGGGGAGAGCTGATCCTGTTCCTGAATCCCGATACCGAGAGTTTGCCGGGCGGAGTCGACCGCCTGGCCGAGCGGCTCCAGAAGGATGCGACCGTCTGGGCTGCCGGCGGACAGTTGGTCGATCACGCCGGAACCGCTCAGGTCGGCTTCAATGTGCGCGCCTTCCCGAGCATCGGCGCGGTCGCAGCTGAAATGCTACTGCTCGACGAGATCTGGCCGCGCAACCCCTGGACTCGCCGCTACCGTATGTCCGACTGGGACCATGACTCTCCATGCGATGTGGATCAGCCCGCGGCAGCCTGCCTGATGGTTCGGCGCGCCGCGCTCGAGTCCCTGGGAGGTTTCGATGAGGCCTTCCGGCCGGCTTGGTTCGAGGATGTCGATCTGTGCAAGCGCATCCGCAATGCAGGCGGCCGGATTGTCTTTGAGCCGCGGGCGCGCTTCGTACACTACGGCGCCATCAGCCTGCGCAACCTGACGCCGGAAGAGTTCATGCGGTGCTATTACGCCAACCTGATCCGCTACTTTAGAAAGCACCACGGCAGCGCAGCCGCGGCACAGACGCGCCGCCTCGTCATCGCGGGCCTCTGCCTTCGCGGCGTGTTGGCAGCTCTCGGGGCGCCGTTACCCACTCGCGCCGGAGTCTCGTCTCCTCGCGCCTATTGGAGGGTCGCGCGCCTCGTGGCCCGTGCAAGGACGGCCGGCGCATGACCCCGCGAGTGCTGGTCAGCATCGTTACTTACAACTCGGCGCGCTATCTGAAGCACTGCCTCGAAAGCCTGCAGGCGCAGACCTGGCGCGACCTCGTTGTATGCCTTTGGGACAACGCTTCTACCGATCAGTCGACAGCGATTGCATCAGAGTTCGGCGGTTTATTAAGCGCGCTCCATACATCGGACCGGAACATCGGCTTCTGTGCGGCTCAAAACCGCATCATCGCCTCGACCCCGTCGGCCTATGTCCTGGTGCTCAATCCGGACGTGGTGCTCGAGCCCTCTTTTCTATCGATCCTCGTCCGCACATTGGATGAGGACGCTGTCGCGGGATCCGCAACGGGAAAGCTCTGGCGCTGGCAGGAAGACGTGGAAACGGGCGCCGCTGCATCGCTGCCGCAAGCGGGGCGCATTCTGGATACGACAGGAATGTACCTGACTCCCAATCAGCGCCATCTCGACCGCGGCTCCGGAGAACCTGACCGGGGCCAATACGAGGCGCGCGCATATGTGTTTGGGGCTTCCGGCGCCGCTGCGCTCTATCGGCGGGCCATGCTCGAGGAGGTCAAGGACGGCGGGGAGTACTTCGACGAGGCATTCTTTGCCTTCCGCGAGGACGCGGACCTGGCCTGGCGTGCCCAGTGGTTGGGTTGGCGCTGTCTCTATGTGCCGGACGCCAGTGGTTTCCATGCGCGCAGGGTGCTGCCGGAGCGGCGCGCCGCGTTGCCTGCGGAAATCAACATGCACTCGTTCAAGAACCGGTTCCTCCTGCGCATCAAGAACATGGACGCCGCCACCTACGCGTGCTTCCTGCTGCCGATCACCGCGCGCGACCTCGGCGCGCTCGGGTATGTGCTCTCGCGCGAGCCGTCCTCGCTCCGGGCGCTGCCCCTGCTCTGCAAAGCCCTTCCGCGCGCCTGGCAGTTGCGCAAGGAGCTGCAACGCCGGCGACGCGTCACACCGCGGGAAATGCGCTTCTGGTTCTCGTACCAGCCGGTCTCAATCGAAACCGCAAAATGCACGAAATTGACCAAAGAATGACCCGAGTATTGTGGCGAAGTAGACCTCACCGGCGCAGCGAGCTGCCCCAGGTGCGCTCCGAGCGCTTTAGCCCTGGTCTTTGTCGTGTGTTGGCGGTCGGGTGAGAATCCCGATAGTGGGCAATATCCATTTCGGTTACCGGAACAGTGCTGGTGCTGCCTGCCGCCGCGTCGGCCGGTTCGTTGTCGACGTCCATCAAGACCTTCTGGTAGCAAAGGTCGGGCGCTTCCTGGAACATCAGTTGATTCTTCAGAAAGAGGGTGTTGTCGATCGTTACGACCACCTGCCGGAACTCCTTATCCTTGTTCTCGACGCGGAATCCGTACTCGCGATGTTTGACTTGTGGAATCATGCCAAGGTACCGCAGCTTCAGAACAATATCCTTCGCCATGAATTCTTTCCTTTCCGGAAAGGCAGCGTTGACAAAATCGAAGCTCTCGTGCGCGGATGCATCATCTAGTATCCCGGGGGCCCGATTCCTGACTATAAGTATATACCTGTCTGAGACGTATGCCGGTTTATTTTTCAGAACTGAGTCATCATACCGTCGTCATCGGGGCGTTTTCTTGTCGACGGCAAAAAAGAACGGACTGCATAGTCCGATCTGTCGTCGCGGGCAGAAGAGACTTATAGAACGGGCGTTGCTGTCCCATAAATGCTATACTGACAAGGTATTCCTACATGCAATGGATTTGCTCGGCGAGCGCTTGCCATGGGCTTGCGAGAGCGAGAGGAGAGCACGTGGCAGGAAGTAAGAGACCATCGTTCCTCAAGCGGCAGAAGGAGCAAAAACGCCAAGCCCGAGCGCTCGAGAAGCGCGAGGCCCGCCGGGAACGCAAGGCGGCGAAGGCGACCGAGGGCACGCGCCCCGAAATCCCCGAGCTGCCCGCGGCGGAATCCCAACGAGACGAATGACGGGCTGTGAGAGGCAGCGGCACGAATGGCTTGCGAGGCAGCGAATCGGCTCAGGCCTCATGCGGGTTGTGCGGGTGCCGTGCTCATGACTTCAAAGCTGCTGCGAGTTTTCCCGTCACCCTGTAATCCCTCTCGGGCCTTCCGCGGGTCGGGAATTCACATGCGCGGCTCATTCATTTTCGGCTTGCCCAGCGATACGCCGGACACGTTCGCGGCCATTGCTGACCTGGCGGAGCGTGCCGAGTTGACGTTTGCTCAGTTTGTCCCTCTTACCCCGTTTCCCGGCACCATCGATTTCGAAAAATGGGAAAAGGCGGTGAAGCAAGACGCCGAGCCTATCGCCGGCATGCTGGGGAGGGTCGACCAAACCCTGCGAGCATTTGGGGATGTCTGTGACCATCCCCGAAATTTATCTTGGTTTCGATATGAACATGGGGTATTATATAAGCTCAGGTTTTTGTAAAAACTTCGTCGATAGGAAAGAGCTGCAAACTCCTGAAGGAGGAAGCGGCTCTTTTGTTTTTGGCTCATAGCCCGCGGATGATTACGAAAGCCCGGAACTAACATACATGCCCCAAGGGGCAGATTCTCACCAGGAAAACAAATGAAAGAACAAGGAACAGTAAAGTGGTTTAGCAATAACAAGGGTTACGGTTTCATCTCCCGTGAAACTGGAGATGACGTTTTCGTTCACCATACCGCGATTGAAGGAGCCGGTTTCAAATCGCTCAACGAGGGCGACAAGATCGAGTTTGAAGTGGCCAGAGGTCCCAAAGGACTGCAGGCTCAGAACGTTGTGAAGCTATAGGCAGAACCCCGGGGATTCTGGAGCGCCGGAATCCCCGGTCCTAACGCCATCGCTCCAATCAGAAAGCGAGATTTCATGCCAGGAAAACTTTTTGTCGGGAACCTTTCGTTCAATGTTGTCGAGACAGATTTAAATCAGCTCTGCGCAAGCCTGAAGGTCCAGACCGCGAGCGTCAAGATCATGCGCGATATGGAATTGGGAAGATCGCGCGGGTTTGCATTTATAGAATTGGCCCCTGAAGCAGATATGGACGCCGCTATCAAGGAATTGAACGGAAAGGAACTGGATGGCCGTGCCCTTACGGTAAACGAGGCGCGGCCTCCCAAGAGGCGTGAGTTCGGCGGCGGTGGTGGCGGTTCGCGATTTGGTCATCGGCCGGGTGGCGCCGGCGGTGGTGGTAGGTCCGGCAGCCGCGACTCCCGACGCAAGGAACGCGAACGCCCCAAGCGAAAGATCCAAGAACTTTACTAACCTCTGGTACGATTCGATATCTAACCGGGCACTTGTGGGGACGTCCCCATTCCCCATTTTCCTAACAGAGGGGGAGTTCGGCAAAGGCATTGAGATGCAAGTCGGCAGCGGCGCCCCGGCGCAGCTTCGGGGTCCCCGCGGCCGCGATCATGGCGGCATTGTCTGTAGTCAGGATCGGGCTGGGATAGTAAACCTTTTCCTCGAAAGCCTCAGTGAAGGTGCGGCGCAGCAGGCTGTTGCACGCCACGCCTCCGACCAGCAAGATGGACTGCGGGAAGTGCTGCCGCGCCGCCTTACGTGTCTGCGCCACAAGCGTATCGACAATAGCCTGCTGATAGCTGGCCACCAGATCCAGCACCTTCTGGGGCACCTTTTTCGGGGAACGGCAGGTCTTGATGCCAGCTTGTTGGATGTGCCGAAGAGCTGCGGTCTTGAAGCCGCTGAAGCTGAAGTCCAGGGTGCCGTCGCTGATCTTGGGGATGGAGAAATGAAAGCTGCGCGGGTCGCCCCGACCTGCGAGTCGGTCGATGACAGGGCCGCCCGGGTAGCCGAGTCCTAGAAACTTAGCGAGCTTGTCCAGGGCTTCCCCGGCTGCATCGTCGCGAGTGCGCGCGATCAGCCGGTAGCGTTCCGGCTCGGGCGAAACAATCAACGAGGTGTGACCTCCGGAGACAACCAACGCCAGAAGCGGATAAGCAATCCCGGGATGCTCGATGAACGCCGAATAGATGTGTCCTTCGATGTGGTTGACGGGCGCCAGCGGTTTCTTCAGCGCGAAGGCCATCGCCTTGGCATAAGACAATCCCACGAGAAGCGAGCCGATCAGCCCCGGCCCCTGGGTTACTGCGATGCCGTCGATCCGGTCGTAATTCTTGCCGGCGTCGCCGAACGCCTTGCGAACCACGAAGCCGATGTTGCGCAAGTGCTCACGGCTGGCCAGTTCAGGAACGACGCCCCCGAAGCTGCTGTGAGTCTCCACTTGAGATGCGACCACATTCGACAGCACGACATGCCCGTCCTCCACGAGCGCCGCAGCAGTCTCATCGCATGACGACTCAATACCCAAAACGAGCATCTTGCCAGACTCCCAGATCAAATGACGAATGGCGAGTGACGAATGACGAGTGAAAAATCCTCATCGGTCCATTTGTCACGGATCTGCTGGAAATCCTGGATATCCGTATTGGATTCAACGTGTGCATCCTTGTCTTTTCACTCGTCACCCGTCATTCGTCACTCGTCACTTATCCTCAGCCACTAGTGCCTGCAGGCTCTGCAAGTAGGGCGGGCGCGCGACACCGCGTTCGGTGACGATAGCCGTGATATAGCGGTTCGGGGTCACGTCAAAGGCCGGATTGGCAACCGCGGTGTGCTCGGAGGTGATGAGAACACCCTGAAGCTTGCGCACCTCCTCCGGATCGCGCTCTTCGATTGCGATGTAGCTCCCATCCGGTATCGTCAGGTCAAGCGTGGATGTAGGCGCCGCCACCAAAAAAGGAAGGCCGTTTTCCTTGGCAAGGACGGCCACTGAGTAGGTGCCGATCTTGTTGGCCACATCCCCGTTGGCCGCGATGCGGTCGGCGCCCACGATGACGCAATCGATGCGCCTGAGCTGCATGAAATGGCCCGCCATGCCGTCCGTGATGACGGTGACCGGAATGTTGTCCTTCTGCAGCTCCCATGCGGTCAGACGGGCGCCTTGAAGAAACGGACGGGTTTCATCGGCATAGACTTGAATGTGCTTGCCGGCCTCCACTGCGGCGCGGATGACGCCCAGCGCCGTGCCGTAGCCTGCAGTTGCCAGCGCGCCCGCATTGCAGTGCGTCAGCACGCGGGCGCCGTCGGCGATGAGCGCCTGACCCAGCCTCCCGATCTCGCGGTTGGCGCGGATGTCTTCGTCGTGCATGGCCTCAGCCTCGCGCACGAGCGCGGCGCGCACGGCTTCCACGCCGCCGGCACAGGAACGCCGATATACTTCCTTCATGCGCTCAACCGCCCAGAACAGGTTGACTGCAGTGGGTCGCGCGCCGGCAATCACATTGCAGATTTTTTCGAATTGAGGATCCAGTTCCTGCACGGTCGATGCGACTGCTTTCTTCACCCCAAGCGCGATGCCCATGGCCGCGGCGATGCCGATCGCAGGCGCCCCGCGGATCACCATGGCGCGGATCGCCTCGGCAACCTCGCGAAAGTCATTGCAAGTCTGGTGGATCTCCTGGGCCGGCAGCAAGCGCTGGTCAAGCATCACGACTGCGGAGCCCGTCCATTCAATCGTTCGTATCATGCAGCACAGTCTAGCCTATGCACCTTCGTTTTTGAAGAACGGTCCTGCAACAAGTGACGAGTGTAGAGTGACGAGTGACGAGTTAGGGGGCATCGTGCGCGCGGGGAAACTGCCGAATGGTGAATCAAGAGTGCCCCTCGTCCCATCTATCTTTTCACTCATCATTCGTCATTCCTCACTCGTCACTTGAATTGTCTTTGACAACGGCCAAATGCTGGTGGTATTGATGTGCTGCTAGATTGGATCTTTCCAATTCGGATTGAGGTGCCCCGGAGCGGGGGTAAAAGGGAAGTGGGTGCGAATCCCACGCGGTCCCGCCACTGTATTCGGAGAGCCGGCTTCTGCGGCCTGAAGCAGCATCCAGAGTAGCCCGCCACTCGTTGATCCAAGACGGGGAAGGCGAGAAGCCCGGCAATGACCCGAGAGTCAGGAAACCTGCCTCATCCCATGTTTCAGCCAGCTCTTCGCGAGAAAGAGACCTGAAATGCCTTCTAAACCTCGCCATTCATCCTCTTTTCCACAGCGCGCAAGCTTTGCGCTTTTCATGCTCCTGGCGGCTTGTTCCCGCACCTTGCCTACTAGCCACGAGACCAGATCCGGGGCCTCGGCGCCGACGGTGGCTTACACCGACGGCACCGGCAGGCGCGTCGTCCTGCCACGGCGTCCGCTGCGAATCATCTCCTTGGCGCCGAGCGTGACCGAGACTGCGTATCTTCTCGGCGCCGGCGACCGCCTGATCGGGGTTACCATACAATGCGACTGGCCCGAGGATGCGAAACGCAAGCCGAAGATCGGCAGCCTGCTGGATCCGAGCTACGAGACCATTCTCGCCGCACAGCCCGACCTTGTCATTGCATCAACCGCCGGAAACGATCGCGCCGCCGTGTACAAGCTGGCGGAATTGGGACTGCCGGTGTTTGTAACCGCGCCCCGATCCGTCGAGGGGATTTTCGAAACTACGCGCCAGATCGGCCGGATCATGGACTGTGCGGCCGAAGGCGAGCGCTTGGTCGCAGAAATGAAAGCCCGGCTCCAGGAAGTCCAGCGCCGCCTCGCCGGGCTGCCGCCGACGCGTGCCTTCTTGATCACGTGGTTCGATCCTCTTCTGGCGCCGGGCCGAAAGACCTTCGAAAACGACGTTCTCAATCTGGCGAACGTCGTTTCCATCTCGGCCGGAAGCGATGAGTACTATCCTCGTTACAGCCTCGAGCAGGTGCTGGCGCAGAACCCCGACGCCATCCTGACCGTCTTTCATGCGGGGAAACCCCTTCCCGACCTCCGGCAGATGCCAGGCTGGCGCGATTTGAAAGCGGTGAAGCAGAGGCGTGCTTACGTCTTGAGCGAAGTCCTGCAGCATCCATCTCCCAGGTTCGTCGATGCTGTTGAGGAACTGGCGCGCAAGCTTCATCCGGAGCGTTTCCAATGAGGCGTCTTTCGCGCAGGCGCATTGCCGCCGTGAGCTTTTCCTTGCTGCTGGCTTGGGCGTGCACAGCGCTGTTCGCGCTCGCCATCGGCAGTGTGGCGATCCCGCCCGAGGGCCTGATCCGATTGCTCGCGCACCGTGTGTTCGGCCCTGCGGCGATGGAGGACCCGCTCGCGACCATCCTGTTTTCGATCCGGCTGCCGCGCATATTCCTGAGTTCCCTGGTTGGCGCCGCTCTCGCGGTCGCGGGTACGGCTTTTCAGTCGCTGCTGCGCAATCCCCTTGCCGATCCCTTCGTCCTGGGAGTCTCGACGGGCGCATCGCTCGGGACCATCCTGTATTCCATCTTCGCTGCATCCTGGGGATCCGTGCAGGCTGCGGCGGGTCTCGCCTACGGCCGTCCGATTGCTGCGTTCCTCGGCGCAGCGCTGGTGGTTGCTGCGGTTTACTTCATTGCGGGCGGCGGCGGCCGCTCGGGAGAAGGCTCGCAGCGCTTGCTGCTGGCCGGCATCGTGCTGGCCTCATTCATCTCGTCGATCAACGTAATTCTGCTCACCAGCACCAACCAGGCCGACCTGCGCGGCATCTTCTACTGGCTCATCGGGGATCTCAGCCGTCCCGTCGATGCCTCGATCTATGTCGTTACGGCCGTGGTGCTGACCGGATTTTTGCTGCTCTATTTGTTTTCACGCAGCCTGAACCTGATTTCCATGGGCGAGGAGGACGCCATGATTCTGGGCGTGGAGGTGCCGCGCGTGAAGGTCGGCGTGTATCTCATAGCTTCGCTCATCACCGGCGCCGTGGTTTCCGTCAGCGGCCCGATCGCTTACATCGGGCTCATCTGCCCTCACCTGGTGCGCATGATGTTCGGCAACGACAACCGCATCCTGTTTCCGGCTGTCTTCCTGTTCGGCGCCATCTTCACGTTGCTGGCGGATACCGTGGCCCGCACCGTGCTGGCGCCTGTCGAGTTGCCGGTGGGAGTCATCACGGGGCTGATCGGGGCGCCGCTGTTTGTCTACCTTTCGCGGCGGAAGGGCACGCTATGAGCCGGACCAATTCGTTGCCGTCGCTGGAAGCCCAGAACGTGAGCTTCGCCTACCGAAAACCCGTGGTGCGCGATCTTACGCTCGCGTTGATGCCCGGCACCGTCACCGGCATCATCGGGCCCAACGGCTCAGGCAAGACAACAGTCCTGCGACTCCTGGGCGGCATCCTGCGGCCGGCTTCCGGAGACATCCTGCTTAATGGAATGACGCCGCTCGCCGGCCTGGCGCGCAAGGAGATCGCGCGCCACATCGCCATGGTACCGCAGAGTGCCGGCGACGGTTCCCAGCTGACGGTGCTACGGTTTGCTATGCTGGGCCGATCGCCTCACCTCTCCCTGTTCGGATTTGAAAGCGCGCGGGATGAAGAGATCGCGCTGGCCGCGCTGGAGATGGCTCAACTGACGTGCTATCTCGATGCTCGCGTCTCGGAGCTTTCCGGTGGTGAGAGACAACGCCTCCTGCTGGCACGAGCGCTGGCCCAGGAATCGAAGATTCTGCTGCTCGATGAACTCACTGCCAACCTTGACATTAACTACCAGGTCGAGTTGATGCGTCTGGTGATCCGCCTTACGCGGGAGCGGGGGCTTGCGACGCTCGTTGTTTCGCATGAGATTCACCTGCTCGCCAGCTTCTCCGACCGCATTGCGCTGATGTCCGAAGGCGCGATCCGCCGCCAGGGCACGGTGTCGGAAGTCATAACAAGAGAAAATCTGAGCCAACTCTTCGGCCTGGACTTTGAGGTGCGGCCGCTGGCCAACGGCCTGCCCGAAGTCTTGCCCGTCATTGATGAACGGAGACAACCATGAACTCGCATCGCAGCGTAAAAACTGCTTTTACCGCAGAAAACCGCAGTCAATTGACAACGGCCTTGTGGCCGCAGATCTTCCGGGCCGCGGCCACTTTGGAGTGCGGCGTCACAACACCGCTTTCGGTACTTTGTCAAAGCGATGGCAAGCCACCGCACGCCAAAGTGCCGCTGCACGGCGCGCAGTTTATGCTGGCGGCGCTCGTGATGCTTCTTCCCTCTTCGAGTGCTTGGTCCCAGCAGGACATTGTGCGCCACATCGCGGGATTGGTGGTCGACCAGAGCGGCGCACCGGTGCCGCGTGTGCTTATCGAGGTCCGCTCACAATCCGGGCAGACTGCAGCCTCGGCCCTGACTGACATTCAAGGGACGTTCGTCCTCAATCTGCTGGATGGAAACTATACCTTGAATGCTACCGCCTCCGGACTCGCGCCGCTGCACCATCAGCCTCTGGAAGTCAGCGCCGCCACGGCCCCGCTGCGCCTGACGCTGGAGATACCGTCGATCGCAGAACAAATCGTCGTGACTGCCACCCGAACGGAGGCGGCGCTGGCTCAGGTTGGAAGCAGCACCACGGTCATTCAAGGAAACGAGTTGGAGCGTGAAGGGACCGATTCAGTAGCGGACGTTCTGCGCCGGGTCGCCGGCCTCACCATCGCGCAGAGCGGCGGGAGTGGACAACTGGCTTCCCTCTTCATCCGGGGCGGCGAATCGGACTACACCAAGGTGCTGATCGACGGCATCCCCGTGAATGATCCTGGCGGGAGTTTCAACTTCGCCAACCTGTCCGCCTCGAGCATCGACCGCATCGAGATCGTGCGCGGCCCGCAGAGCGCCCTCTTCGGATCCGATGCCATGGCCGGGGTCATCCAGATATTTACGCATCGCGGCAGTAGCGAAGGGCTGGAGCCACGGCCGCGCGTCTCTTTTGAAAGGGGCAGCCTCGCCACGTTCCGCTACGAAGCCGGGATCGAAGGGAAAGGGAAACGGTTAGACTATGCGGCATCGTTTGCGCGCCTGGACACAGACAACAATGTGCGTAACGGCTCCTTCAACGACGAGACCGCGAACGGAAACCTCGGCCTCCGCTTGTCGCGAAAGAGCCTGCTACGAGCGGTCTTCCGCAGCGGTGCCGGGCGGACGGGGGTGCCGGGACAATGGGCATTTTATCGGCCTGATTCGGACGCGTACTACCGTCACCGTAACCTGGCTGGGGGAGTAACCCTCACCCATTTCACCACCCCTTCCTGGACGCAAACGCTTTCCTATACGATCAACGACTCGCGGCAGTTTTCCGAAGACAGCGTGGATGACGGCAGCTTCATCGCACAATATCAGGGCCACACGTGCACGTTCACATCCTACGATTTCGCATATCAATACCTCAGCCAAAACCGGCGCCAGAAGATCAACTACCAGAGTGAGTGGTCCCTACCCCACGCTCATCTTCTGACTGCGGGAGCCGAATACGAGCGGGAAACTGGAACCGCGGGGGATCCGCGCTCAGATCCGCTGGCTGCGAAGCGCATCAACTTCGGCGCTTTCGTTCAGGATCAGTGGTTCTTGAAACGCTTCTTCGCGGCCGCAGGTGTGCGTCTGGAGCACAACGTGAGCTTTAGACATAGGTTCTCAGTTACACCGCGCCTGTCGCTGGCCTGGCACGCGCACGAGCCATCGCAGGGCGGGGCGCTAGACTTAACCAAGATCAAGGCTAACTTCGGTCTCGGGATCAAGCAACCTACCCTGGTTGAGTCGTTCAGTAAGTCTCCGTTTTTTCTCGGCAACCCAAAGCTCAAGGCGGAAGAGTCCGCAAGTTACGACGTCGGCATCGAGCAAGATTTTCGCGATGGCAAAGGAGCCGTGGAGCTTACGTTCTTCGAGAATCGTTTCCGCAATCAGATTGGTTATGTGACCACCGATTTCACAACCTTTGCAGGGACCTTCTTTAATCTCGGCAAAACACGTGCGCGAGGCATCGAGACAAACTTCCGGCAGAATCTGGGATGGGGCCTGGAGCTCAGGGGATCCTACACGATGCTTCGTGGGCGCGTACTGGAGAACTCAGCCCCTCCCGATCCGGCCTATGCCGCCGGGCAGTCGCTCCTACGGCGTCCGCGCCATTCCGGTTACCTCGATTTGAAGTGGAAGCCCGGGCGCTGGACGTTCGGCGCCACCGGGACGCTTGTGGGGAGCCGGCTGGATTCCGACTTCCTTGGTCTCGACATGAAGCGGAATCGGGGTTACGGCGTGCTGGATTTGCTTCTGAGCTTCCGGCTCTTCTCGGGAGCGACGGTGTTTGCCGTCGTGAATAATGCTCTGGATAGGAGTTACATGGAAGTGCTCGGCTATCCTGCTCTGCCTGCCCGCTTCCGCATCGGCGTCAGCGCAGGCTTTTGATGACAGACCTTTTTTCGCGAAAGATCTTCCGCGTGTGTTGTAGTCTCTGATTTGGGATGTAACGGTCGTGCGCAAAGACGTAAAATGGGCGCGATAGCACACAAACTCCGTCAGCAGCCGAGAGAAAAGTCGGAGGTCGGAGGTCCGAATGGCACGCAATAAGAGACTCTGGCTCTGGATTCTGCCCGTGATTCTGATCATCTTCCTGGTATGGTACTTTGCCGTTCGCACAAGCCATGGGCCTGCCGAGCAGGCCGCACTGCCGGCGGACACCGGCGAGCCGGGCACGGCCACGAATGCGCCCACGCCTACCTATCAGCCGATAAGCGAATCATCGCTTGGGGGCTTCAGTACAGGTGCGGAGTACGTGGCGACCGGGAAGGTCGCGACTGAGTTGCTGGAGCCGTTGTCAGGGGCTATGGTTTTCGTGTATGGCACCGCGCCGCTCTGGTCGCCTCCTACTTTCGAGCAGCCGGCGCCCCTGGACACCCAGACCTGCGATGACACAGGGCACTATGAAATACGTCTGAACACCCCCAAAAATCTGTGGATGAGGGTTCGAAAAGACGGATATACGCAGATAGATGCCTTCGTTCCCGTCCGGGATCCAAAGACGGCTGTGCGAGACTATCAGCTGCGGCCGGCACAGTCCACAGTCATGGGATTGGTGGTTGATAAAAAGGATGTGCCGATAGCAGGCGCCGTAGTAATAGCCAACATTCCACCTTTCGCACTTCTGGGAGACAGTCCAGTTCTGTCACCGGTCGGAGCACTGACGGACGCCAGCGGAAAATACACGCTTGAAGGGCTTCCGGAGGGCGATGTAGACATCGTTGCTTTCGCCCGCGGATATGTTCTGGGAGAGAACCAGAGCCCATTAAAGGCGGGGCAGGCCTCAGTGGTCAATTTCAACTTGTCACCGGGATCTCCCATTTCATTTGCGGTGAAAAACGGCCGGGGTGAGGTTCTCCCATATGCGACAGCCACGGCCCCTGGATATGCCAAGATCGCGGGTGGCGACCGCGGCGGCGTGGTTGAGTTTTCCGTGCCCGCGGGAACGAATCCCTTCGAATGCACGGTGATTGCGGACGGATATCAGGCCAACACCATTCAGGTAGACCCGAATGCGCCTCCGTCCGTGGTCGTGCTCGAGCACAAACCGGAATTGAAGGGCCGGATCGCCGCAGAATCGGGCGCGGCGATCGCCGATGCGCTTGTCAGCGTTTTCGGCGCGGGAGGAGCGCAAGGAAAGTTTGATGGATCTGCACAAACCGACAAGGCGGGCCGCTTCTCGCTGTCGTTGTCGTATCCGCCGGTGCGCGAGATCAGGGTTTCCAGGCCCGGCTACTTCGACCAGCGTCTCGCGTTTGACTCTGCCAGGCCGGCAGCGTCCGAGGTCAACATCCTTTTGAAGCGCGTGGAAGCGGGAATTTATGGACGTGTGATCGATTACAAGGGCATCCCGGTGAAGCGCTTCGTGGTCCATGTCCGCAGCGCCTCTGGAGCAACCGCCGGCCAGGACTATCAGCGTTCTTTCGTCAGCGATCGGGGTGCTTTCATGATAACGGACGTCGCGCCCGGCACTTACACACTCGTCATCCAGTCTGTTCCGAGCGCCACGACAGACAATGTGGATCTGTTCAGCATGGAAGGGGTGGAGATCCGAAAGGCCTTCCTTTTTGGGGAAATCCTGGCCCAATTCCCCAAGCCCAAGTACAAGACATAGACTTCGGACCTTCAACATCCGACTTCCAACCTCCGATCTTTCTCCGGCTCAACACAGCTCTGGGACGTGATCGGATTTTGCATCAGACGTAGGTCCGCGGATATTTGATACGGATAAGCTATAGCTCTCGAAAATGCCCCAATCCAAAATCAGGTGAGGAGTTCTGCAGCCGCGCGATGAATGAGTTCTCGCCTATCCCAGGCGTTGCGGTCGATGAAAACGTAGAACTTCCATAGGGCCTTGTGCTTTTGTTTGAGAACTCGAATCTCATCGTTGTTGCTGCCGGAAAGAGGCACGATGCGCCCGCTCTCGAGCCTGACGAGGACCTCAGCTTCCGGGAGGGCCATGCCGATCGATGGGCAATAGACAATAACCTGGCAAGGCTGGAGGTTCGCAGCGCCGGCGATCTGAGCCTCCAGCGCCTCGCGGTTGCCGGCATCGTGGTGGAATCGGTCGACGATCTCTTTCTGCCGGCCCGCTCCCACGTCGGCGGTGAGAACAAAGCATGCGCGGTAAAGTTGGCGCGTTTCCATGCAGTCGAGGATGTGGGCGACACCTGCATTGCCCCCATAGCTCTCACGGAGGATCCACATCAGTGTTTCGTCCCTGAGGCCGCGCAAAACCTCGAGCCGCAGGCCGGACTGGAGCGCCAGTTCCACGGCTTTGGAGATCATCGCGCCTGAGGCGATCTTGGTGTGGTGAAAGTAGACGCGCTCTGACAGCGTATATCGGATGCGGAGCAGGTTGATCAGTTCCGACAGGACGTCGTGGCGCAGCACGCCGTGCTTTTCCAGGTTGATGACAAAGTGCCCTCCCTCCAGGATGAACGACTGAAAGACCCGCTCATCGTAGTACTGGAAGAAACCAACGAAGTAAGTGTCCCGCTTCAGGTAATCGAGAAGATCAGCGGTAATTGCCCCGGTGACTATCTCGGAAGCATATCCAGCCTCACCCCGAAGGATGCGCAGGACCCGGTCCTGGTAGCCGGAGTTTCGCAGGCGTTGGGCCAGGGAGGACTCCTGAAAGAAGTATGCAAACCGAGCTTCGTCCTTGTCATGACGTGGGAGCACGCGCCGTTCGTCTTCCAGAGTATGGCCGAAGGGGATGTGCGTGATGTCATGGAGCAGCGCCGCCACCCGGATCGCGGTCTCCTCCTCGGCAGAAACAGGCGCAGTGCGCCGCAGCGCCTCGATCATGCGCCGCGCCATCCAGGATGCACCCAGACAGTGCTCGAAGCGCGTGTGTGTTGCCGATGGGTAGACCAGGTAAGCGGTCCCAAGCTGCTTTATGCCGCGCAAACGCTGGAATTCCGTAGTATCGACCAGTTCGATTTCGAGCGGCCCAAGCTCAATATCACCGTGAACCGCGTCCCGCAGCAGCTTTCCCCTCATGGCCCACGCCTCCAAGGTGATGGTTCATTATAAGGCACATCGGGGCGATATTGCGGGTCGGACCTAATGCCGTTAACTTAAGAGAAACATCCGGCCCTTCCCATCTCGGAGTAATTCCGGCTGAGGAGATTCTGGAAGTGCCGATTGGAATTTTGATTTTCTCCCCCGACCCGGTTTTTCT
>Ga0315279_10000463_pt1 | contig 80815 bp, 71 predicted proteins | sample YL17G06_20_MG_FD_203694 | JGI IMG/M metagenome (GOLD analysis project Ga0315279, IMG submission 203694) | Sediment microbial communities from Yellowstone Lake, YNP, Wyoming, USA - YL17G06_20 | ecosystem: Environmental > Aquatic > Freshwater > Lake > Sediment | place: USA: Wyoming | collected...
GGCTGCCGGCGTCGTGACCGACGTGGGCAGCCTGCTCTCTCACGCTTCCATCGTCGCCAGGGAGTACGGCATTCCCGCCGTCATCGGGACCGGCGTCGCCACCCGCCGAATCGCCAACGGCCAGATCGTCACCGTCGACGGCGACGTGGGCCGCGTCACGCTGGGTGACGTCACGCCCCAGCCCTAGACCGAAGTTCCGCACGCTGGGCGCACGCCGCCCTCCTGTGGCGACTGAGCGCCTGTCGGTTTTGCCCGATGGCAGGCTGCTGTATCGGCTCAAGCGCTGCCGCCGCGACGGAACTGCTCACGTGATATTCAAGCCGCTTGAACTTGTTGAGGAGCTGGCGGCGCTAGCGCAACGAAACGGCCAAATCACATGCCCACACTTTCTTGGACTATTACCGCTGCTGGCGCATCTAACTGTACGCAAGCCAGAGACCCGGCAGGAACTCCGGGACTCTAACATGGCTTTCAAGACCGAAAATCAACATACTGTCAGGTCACCTGGGTCAGGTGAATAGCTAGAAATGGATGTTTGATTTCGTTAACATCGACTTCACTAGAGCTATACCCGAGGAACTTTCATGAACCGAATCCGGCTTTTCGCCTTATTTCTCTTCTCAGGTTTGACGGCGCCCGCATTCTGCCAAGACCTCATTGAAGTTCGCATCGACCGTCGTTTTGAACTCATGTCCATAGTCTTCCGGCTCGCGGATTTCAGCGAATATCGGATGGGGAATGTCACCGATTACAACGAAGCCGTGGACACCTATTTCAGCCCGTTCAAGGAGCACGCGGCAGTCAAGATGGCCCGGGGGTTGCGCGAGAGTGTGGCGTTTGATGCGATCCCCAACTTAGCGGTACGCGTTGCGGATGCCGTGAGCTTTACACCTCTCCGATCGCTGGAAGATCCAGCCACGCACCTGGATTCGCGGTGGAAGCCTGGAGTTGCCGCCGAATTCCTCAAGGCCATGGCGTCCTTCGCGAAAGACACCAAGGCTGATCTGTTCTTTGAGGCCCAGGAGCCTCTCTACCGCGAGGCCCTGGCCTCCTGCAGGGAGGGTCTGGTCAGCCACCTTGACCAAACCTGGTTTGCACGGACTTTTGGAAAGCGCGACCGGGACACCTTCGCCCTATGCGTTGCTCTCCTGAACGGCGGCGGTAACTATGGGGCGAGCATGCCCAACGGGAAGGGTGGGGAAGATCTCTTTGCACTGATTGGTACCGAAGAGACACCGAAGGGCAAGTCACCAAACTTCACGCAGGCCTACCTCGGAACCCTAGTTCACGAGTTCCTTCACAGCTTTTTGAATCCGTGGGTGGACCGACACTTGCAGGAACTGAAAGCCGCCGGGGAAGCCCTCAACGAGCCTGTGATGGAGCGGATGCGCCGGCAGGCCTACGGTGAAGCCTCCACGGCGCTCAGGGAATCCATGGTCAGGGCCTTCACGATCCGGTACTTCCGTGACCTTGGCAAGGAGAACGAGGCCCGCGCGCAGGAAGCGGAGCATGACAAACGAGGGTTCTACTGGGTGAAGGACCTTGCTGTACTCCTAGGGGACTATACCCGCAATCGGGCCGAGTACCCCGATCTGGAGGCTTTTACACCGAAACTCGTCACGGCCTTCAAGACGTGGGGTGCAGATGCCCCAAAACGCTTTGCAGCCTGGCAGGAGGCCCGCCAGACCCGGTTGGATGCTCTTTATGCCAAGGGACCAAAGCTGGTTTCCATGGAGCCTGCAGATGGAACCCAGGATGTGGACCCCACCATTGCTGTCATCCGGTTTGTCTTTGATCGGGCCATGAGGAGCGGCATGGCCCTGATGCGATCAGATGGCAGGTTTCCGGAGAGTGCTGGTAAACCCACCTGGGATGTGGAGGGCAAGGTTCTAAGCATCCCGGTGCGATTGAAATCCGGCACGACGTACCGCATCGGTTTGAATGCCGAGGATGTATATGGCTTCCAGGATCGGGATGGCACACCTTTGCGGCCAATCGTCGTGAGTTTCCGAACCCGCTGACGCACAAGCCTTCAAAATACGGTGACAGCCTCCGCTGTCCCAAGCCTTTCGAGCGCGTGGACAGCGGAGGCTGTCACCGTATTTTAGTAGAGGCGGAAAGTGATCTCAATTTTTATTTGGACGGCCACCGGTTGACCATTGCGAGTCCCAGGCATAAAACGCCATTTTTGGATTATGGTTTTCATGGCCGACTCATCAAGGCCATAGCCAAGACCGCGAAGGATTTGGACTTCCCGAAGGACGCCGTCTTTGCCGACGACTGCCTGCAAGAGAATAGTGCCCTCCACCTTGTTTGCCCTTGCTTCGGGGGTGTAAGGAGGTTTCGGTTGCTGAATCGGCTCGGGTTGGAAAACATCTCCGCCCATCGGATATACCTGTTCCGCGGAGTCCGTCGTCTCTTTGTAAAGCTGTTCTTGCCGTGCCTTAATCTCATCCAAGTCTTTGAGAGCCGCGGCGGTAAATCCGATGCTTTCCTTGGAAGCAGGGCCAAGTTGGCCTACATATACGGCCCATCTCCCTTCTCGCGGTAGGATTGGGTTGTCCAAGGAAAGCCATTCGTAGGTATCCCCTTCCCATTCGAACAGCATCCTCTTCCCCTCGATATAGCCGCACAGCGAAGCTCCTGGAAACGGGCGATAGGAAATATATAGCTTTCCCGTGCGCCGGCTATCGATCTCAAAAAACTGCAGAGCATTTCCACTCAAGTCTGCCATGCTGGCGTGGCCGCTGATTCGGATCAGTACTTCATTGCCATTCCGGATCAGCATACTGTTCTCGATGCCAAACTCAGGCAGCACCTCCGGATAGTCCTGAACTGCTTCCGTGACTATAATGCCCGGGATGAAGCGTACTGCGATGCGGGAGCTTCCCGTGACAGCCGTGGCAAGTTCGACAACCGCCGCCTGCCGATTTCCCAATGACAGGCTTCGAAATGCCAGGACCGTGCCCGTTTGGCTATCCGCAATACTCAGTTCGAGAACCAGGCTGTCTCTTTGCAGTTGAGCCAGGCAGGCTTGTATGCGAATGCTCGCGACCCCTTCAATAGTCAAGCTGCCTCCCCCCTCCTGACCGGCGCCCAAGGCTGTGGCAAAGCTTCTGCCTAGACTCCGGATGCCTGCCGAAGAGATCTCAATCAATTCTGCCTGCAGCTGCACGTTCAGCAAGGGCTCCTTGTTGATTTGCACGCTTGTCTTGGATGGCGTCGGGATCTGCGAAAAGGCCCGCATAACAAGCGAGAAACCGATGAGCAAGGCAAGGGGGACAGTAATGTTGGCTCTACCCATGGTGTCACCTCTGATCCGTTTTATTGAATTGAGAGTGAGTCCCGCCGGCATAAATCTTCGGGACCTTGTTGAGCCGATAACGGGTCCCGGAAGCGAACTCGACGACGCTTCCAGAAAAGGCCATTCGAATCAGCGAGGCTTGGGGTGCCGGTGTCGAAGCGCCGGCTGCTGCCGAGCGTCCTTCATTTTTTTCGGCCTGGCCGGTTCTGCCCTCCACTTTCGCGGGCGTTGGCGCGAGTTGCTCCGCTTCTGCCGCCACGAGACGGACCTGGACACTCTCCCGAGTGCCTTTCGTTTGCCGGAATCCAAGGTAGGCATTCCCGAATAGCGACGCACCGAAAACAAACAGGAAGGAGGCGGCAATCGGAAGCGGAATGGACAAGCGCCGGTTGGCATGCAGCCTGCGCCTCGCCGGTGCCGTGAAGCCATCGAGCACCCTTTGTTTGGCCTGCAGATCCACAGGCACACTCCCAAGAGCCGCGCGCAGCTCCTTCAGCTCGCTTAGTTCTTTGCTGCAGATCTCGCAAGCCTTCACGTGCTCAACCATGGATTCGTGCTCACCTGCCGGGAGCTCTCCGTCGATGAAGGAACTCACTTCTTCCAGGCGTGGGCAATCGGAGCTCATGTCAAATCCTCCAATTCTTTCCTGAGATGCCGGCGGGCACGAAACAGTTGAACCTTGACGGAATCGACACTCGTTCCCATGACGCCGGCAATTTCGTCGTAGCTGAGGCCGCCAAACTCCCGCAGGGCGATGCAATCCCGTTGCGACTGTGCCAGCTTCGACAGGGCGCTCAAAATGCGCTGCTGCATCTCGCCGAGAATCAGTTGCTGCTCAGGATTCCTGGGTGGCGCCTCCTCGCAACCGGGGCGTTCTCTTCCTTGTTTCCGAAATGAATCAACGGCGAGGTTCCTGGCCACGCTCATCAGCCAAGCTTCCGGCCGCTCTATGTTGATCTTGCGAAAACCATCGCGCAGCAAGCGCGCAAAAGCTTCCTGGGTGATCTCTTCTGCGCACGCAGCGTTGCCCGTGAGCGCCAGCGTGTAGCGATAGACGCAGTCAAACTGTTTCCTGTAGAGCGCTGCGAAGTCGTCGAGGTGCATGGCCGTCGTTAGGATGACGAGCGTACTCCGGTTTTGTTAACACTGCGGTTATATTTTTTAATGAGAGCCGGGCCTTGTTGTAAGATCGAGGTCAGATGCCCGAGCTAAATCTCCGGTAATCGTGCCATCATCGTCTGCTTTCCGGCCGGGTCACAGGAGATTCTTATCTGAGCATGAAAAGGAGGAATACATGTACCGTTCCCTGGGGATGCCTGAAGTGATCGTCTTGATCATCGTGGTCGTGGTTTCAATAGTTTGCATGCTCCCATGGTTTTTCATTTACAAAAAGGCCGGGTACCATCCTGCCATGGGGTGTCTCATGTTTATCCCTCTTGTCAATCTGGTGATGATGTTCATCCTGGCCTTCACGGAATGGCCCATCGAACTCGAACTCCGCAGCCTGCGCATATCAATGCCCCAGAACCCATGACCGGAGAAATCCTGGCTCCAGCCGCTCTTCTCCTGGGCTTGCCTTGGTTTTCCGGCTGCCCCTGGGGTGTTGAGGGCAAGTATGCTGGAAACACATCCAGGACCCAAGAGCCGGTTTGTCGCGCGAGACTGGCCCGGCCTTCTTTTTAGAAACCATTTCGCTTGCCCTGGCGTACTGGCTTCCTGTAGGTTCATGCATCGGAAATCGAAGCACTTTCAAGGAGTACATTATGGATACCTTTAGCGCCTCCCGCCGTGGGGGCAAATGTTTTCCTCTGGTTGGATTCTTGGCGATCTTTTCTTTGACGCTGACGCTGTTCTGGGGATTTGGGCGGCGAGCCCTTGCAGAAGAGCCGAAGCAAGGCGCGCAGACCACGCAGGTTCCAAGCTTTCCGATGAGCCCGATCGAACAGGCGGAAAAGGATGGGACAGCGCTGCACATCTCTCTGAAGGAACTGACGAAGCTTGCCCTGCAAAATAATCTGGACATCGCGATATCCGACACTAATGAGGCCATGTACCAGCAGAAGGTGATCCAGACTCACGGGTACTACGACCCGACAATAAACCTGACCCTGGCAACCGGAAGGACCAAGTCGGCAAACACAAACATCACGAATCAGTCCACAACCACCTTCAACCAAAGGGATAGTGCCAGCTGGAACTTCTCGATCACCCAATACGTACCTACCGGAGGTGGATTCACGGGAATTTTCAACTCCGGCCGCAGCGACACCAACCAGACGGCTTCTCTGTTCACGCCGCAATTCAGCTCGACCGCACAGTTTCAATTCACACAACCCTTGTGGCGGAACCGCCGGGTCGATCAGACCCGCAGCACCATCAAGCTCGAGAACTTGGATCTCAAGACCAACGACAGCAAGTTCAAGCAGAGCGTCACAAACACGATCGCGTCGATTCAGAGCCTGTACTGGGACCTGGTGGCGGCGATTCGCAACTATCAAATAAAACGCGAGTCGGTCGATCTGGCCACACTTACGGTCGAGCAGAACAAGGCGAAAGTCGAAATCGGCACTTTGGCTTCCATCACCGTCACCGAGGCTTTGGCGACTCAGGCCGTGCGCGGAATCGATCTGATTCAGGCCAAAGAAACGATCCAGAACACCGAAAACAACCTGAGGAACATGATCTCGAGCGACCGTAATGCCGACATCTGGCGCCAGACCATCGTCCCCATGGATTCGCCCGACTTCCAGGAATATAAGATTGATCGTGATCGGGCTATCGAGACGGCCCTGAAAGATCGGCCGGAATTGGAGCAATATGACATCCAACTACAGCAAAATGACATCACGCGTCAGATGCAGGCGAACTCCAAGAAATGGCAATTCGACGTAGTGGGCACTTTCGGCGCCAACGGCACGGCAGGACCTCAGTCCTTTTCTCCTACCGGCGTTCCCAAGATCCCGCCGCAGTTCGTTGGCAACATTCTTAACGCGTACAAAACGATTTTCGCCGAGGGTCTGTACCTCTGGAGCGTTGGCTTCAACCTCCAGATACCTCTCAGAAGCAGGACCATGGATTCTCAACTGGCGCAGACCGAGATTGCAAGACGGCAACTGTTGATGAACAGGACGAAGATCGAACAGAACATTATCGTCCAAATCCGCACTGCGGTTGAGTCGCTGGAAACCAGTCGCCAGCGCGTAGAAACCGCCCGGATTTCACGGCAACTTGCACAAGAAGAGCTCGAGGGTGAAACTCAGCGTTTCGAGGCCGGCATGAGCCAGAACTTCCAGGTCCTTCAGCGCCAGACCGACCTTTCCGCAGCTCAGGGCGCCGAGTTGCAGGCACTGATCACCTATAAGAAAGCGATCATCACCTTGCAGCAGTACATGTACAACCTGCTCGAATCGAACGACTTCGAAATTGCGAAGACCACAGGCAAGAACGTGCCGCAAACGAAGTGAACCGCAGCAGGTTCGTCCGTTGGAAAGGCCACGATGGCGAGCAGCTCCTGCGGGCCGGTCATGAGCCGGGGAACATTCGCCTTGTCGCTCTTTGCAGATTGCGAAAGGAAGAACCATGAGCAACCACTTCCCGATCTTGATCATCACCGGCGGGCCGGCATCGGGCAAATCTGAAGTCATCGACTTCTTGAAGCAGTGCGACCCGATTGTCCGCCTCGAGAGATTCCCCATCGCCAACTTCGAGGAACTCGACGATTTTCTCTACGTTTGGGAAACATTTGAGATCGATGATTTGATGGCTCAGATGGGCAAAGAGCGTGTCTGGAGCGATGACAAGTATTGGCTTAAAGACCCGTATATTTGGGATCTATATATGAAACGTCTTGCGCTGGACTACAGGAAAAAGATCGCAAGAGATCCCAATTATCACAACCGGATGACAACGCTCGTGGAGTTTGCTCGGGGCGGCGACAATGCCATACACCATGCGCTCACGTTCCTCTCCGATGAAATGCTCAGCAGGGCATCGCTGATATATATCCGCGTGACGTATGAAGAGTCGGTGCGCAAAAACCGTCGGCGCGCGCGCAAAGGCGAAGCGCATTCGATCCTCTATCATTCGCTCCCTGACGAAAAAATGGAGTTTTATTACAAGATCAACGACTGGGAGGAACTCGAAGCCAAGGACCCGAACTTTATCGAAGTCAGAGGACACAGGCTCCCTTACGCCGTCTTCGAGAACATTCCGGCAGCAGTTGCGGCCGCTTTCTTTCCGCCAAAATCCATCGACGCCGCACCGCCGATCATTCCGTGTGCGCCATTGACGCAGAACGAGAGAAGGACAAGGAAGCAGGCCGCAGCGACCGGACCGAAACCAAGCGCGTCCGAGATGCCGAAGAAGGCGAGAATCGCTGCCATGCCGATGAATCCAAAGGTAATCACAGGCGCCCTGCGTCCCCCGAAGGTACGGTCCGAGGCAATCCCAAACGCGAAGCCGCCGGCGATTCCGGCAAGAGCAATCCCCCAGGTTGCGATGATGTAGGGCGGGTATTTGGCGAATGCTGCGCTGTGCGCGCCGTAAAAATCAACAAAGTACTTGGGCCACCAGGCATCGACGACACTTCGACGGACAAAGCCAAGCATCATCGAGCCGAGAGCGATCGTCCAGGTTACCCGGGAGGCGAAGACTTTGCGCAGGACGAACTGCAATGACGATGGCGTGCTGTCGTCTTCCGCCTCGTCGCCGGTTTCAAAATCGCCCAACCCTGCATCCTTGGGTGAGTTGTGCATAAAGAAATAGTTGACGACGAGGAGTGCAACCACGCAGGCGCCGGGGATCCAAAACGCATACTGCCATGACAGAACGAGCAGGATGAGGGGTACGCCTTGGAACGCCAGCAGCAGGCCCAAGCGGATGAGCACGCCGAAAATCCCGGCGAAGGTGCCGCGCTCGCGCACGTGGAACCATTGTGCATTGACCTTCACAATGGAAAGAGCACCGAACGACTGAAAGTAGCCATTCAGCCCCCACACGATAGCCAGAAGTGTCAGAATCACTCCTCCCGACATGCCGAACTTGAGCACCGCCGGGGTCGCGACATGGCGAGCAAGGCCTGTCCCCGACCACACCGCCGGGCTCACGACCGCGAAGCTTGCCATTCCGAATAGAAAGTTCATGAGCGCGACGCCCACCGCGCCGAACAAGAACGCCTTCCTTCCACCAGTCCGATCCGCAAACGGGCCGTTCAGGACGACCGAAAGCCCGTACACCAGCGGCATCATGGTTTCGAAGACGCCCAGCTCAGTGTTTTTCCAGCCGAAAATGTCCGCCAGGATGGGGGCTGCCGCCGTATAGTTGTACCGGGTCATGTAAAAGGACGCATACAGGAATCCGAGCGACATCCAGTTGATGACGCGTTGTTTTTGGAATTCAGCGCTAAGGATGGGGCGTTGCAACGCAGTCTGGACCATAATCATTTCCAGTCGCGATTGGATTGGGAGAACGGAATCACTCGATAGCAATTTGCTTTTTGCCGCAGCAACAACAATAGCACCTGTCGGTGAAAGCATGCAGAATTATCGTGATTACGGCGATTCAGACAGTGGTGCGCGCCGCTTGGAGCGATGCCGTCGCATACCGAAAACGAACCTCGAAGACCCCAAAGACCTCAAAGAACCAAGAGTTAAGGGGGCTTTGGCGGCGCCGGAGGCGATTCCGCAGCTGCGCTGCGGAACCCACTCCTGGCGTGGGCATCGGGGACAAGCGCACATGGGTGATGGGTGCGACAGGGAAACCTGGGAATCTCACCGTACGCTCCAGGCTCCAGGACAGCTTCTTCTGCGCGCTTGCCCCAGACGCCTACGCCAGGAGTGGCAGCCAAAGCCTGTTTCCGACGTACCATCCATCGGACTCCTGTCTAATCCCCCGATCTTTGTGGTCTTAGAGATCTTTGAGGTTCCAAAGGCATTCGCATGATTGGCATGCAGTGTCTGAATCGCTGATCGTGACTAAAACGGGGTCTGTTCCTTGGACAGCATCCTGAGTACACGAGATAAGATGGCGACCTTCTCCTTATGCGACATGAAGGCGCTCTTGAATCCCATGATGGTGATGTTTTTCAAGTCCCGCTCCGTTAGACCGAAAGTGTTGCAGGCGGTCAGGTATTCCTTTGTGAGCGTCGTGTCCGACATCAGCCTGTTGTCGGTGTTCAGTGTGAGACGCAGGCCCCAGTCGTAATACAAGCGCAGCGGGTGTTCTTCCAGCGACCTGACCGCGCCGGTATGCACGTTCGACGACAGGCAAATCTCAAGGGGGATGCGGTGGTCGTTGACATAGTTCAGCAGGTCGCCGTCTTCCTTCAGGCGAGTGCCGTGGCCGATGCGGTGGGTGTTCAGGTTGTGCAGCGCCTGTTTGATCGAATCCGGGCCGTACGCTTCCCCCGCATGCACCGTGCAGTTGATGTTGTTCTTGCGGATCAGGTAGAAAGCTTCGTTGTGGTCTTTGGCGGGATAGTTGTCTTCGAATCCCGCCAGATCGAAGCCTACAACCCCCTGGTGCTTGTACGCGGCGGTCAGTTCCGCCAGGCGCAGAGAAATATCGGGTGAGATGTTGCGGATTCCGCAAACGATGACGCCGGTCTTCGTGTCCGCTTCGCGCTCCGCCCTTGCAAGACCATCCAGAACCGCGTTCATCACCTGGGTTAGCTTCATTCCTTTGCGCGTGTGCAGGATGGGTGAATAGCGCACCTCCAGGTAGAGAACGTTCTCCGCGGCGTTGTCCATGGCCAGCTCGTAAGCGGCGCGCGTCAGAGCCTCTGCATCCTGCAGCACAGCCAGCGTGTAATCGAAGCGCTTCAAGTAATCGACCAGGTCGCGCGGCGTTCCCTCCGGTCTGAAGAGCTCGCGCAACTCATCGAGCGATTTTGCCGGCAACTTCACCCCCCGGCTCCGAGCAAGATCCCATAGCGTTTCCAGGCGCATTGACCCGTCTAGATGGCAGTGCAGATCCACTTTCGGCAGCGAGCGAATGAATTCTTCCGAGGGAACCACGGCAGGCTCTTCGGATGGCTTCAGGAAATCATATTGTTCTTGCATCTCTCCCATTTGAGTTCCGATTCTCCAATCTAGCTCATATTTCTATCCTGAGCGGGCTGGAGGGACAAGAAGAATTCGCGCGTGGCAACGGCCACGACAAAGTCGCGGGCAGGGGATGCATCCCTTGCAAAATTGGTGACCAGCGCCCTTTTTCACCCGGGATATCTCGATGGATGGATCAAAGGGCCGCTGAAAAATGGGGCCTGTCGCCAATTTCGCGCAGGCAACAACTCGACCTCTTTGGTACTACAATAACGACCCGGGGGATATGCTTTGAAAAACAGCACGACCTTAAGACGGTTGCCGAATGAACAGTCAAGGCGCAGGTGAATCCCGCAGGACGAGTCCCTCGAAACCGAAGTGCTTGCTTTGCCATCGCACCTCGCCGCTCGTGTCTATGGCAATCGGCATCTGTGGCGATTGCCTGCGCAATCATTTCCACGACGCGCGGCCGCGCCTTGATGCGATTCACGCCGACACGCGCGCCAAATTCGGCCTGCCCGCCCAGCCTCCGCGCCATCCCGGCGGCATCCGCTGCAAATTATGCGGCAACGAGTGCATCATCGGCGAAAATGAACGCGGCTATTGCGGATTGCGCACCGTGCGCGATGGCAAGCTGGTGCAGCTAGCCGGAACGCCGGCGCGCGGGTTCCTGCATTGGTACCGCGATCCGCTGCCCACGAACTGCGTGGCAGATTGGGTGTGCAAGGGCGGGCAACACCGCGGCTGCCATAACCTGGCGGTCTTTTACGCCAGTTGCACGGCGAATTGCCTCTTTTGCCAGAACTGGCGTTTTCGTGAAATGTCGCCGGCGAAGGATGAGCCGATCAGCGCGAGAGACCTTGCGGCGGTGGCGAACTCGCGCACCTTCTGCGTCTGCTACTTCGGCGGTGATCCAGCGTCGCAGATGCCGCACGCGCTCGCGGCGTCGAGGTATCTTGCCCGGCTGGGAGTGCGCGTATGCTGGGAGACGAACGGCACGATGCACCCGAAGCTGCTCGACGCGGCAGTGCAGTGTTCTCTCGACACGGGCGGCTGCATCAAGTTTGACTTAAAAGCGTTTGACGAGGAGCTGCATCTGGCACTGACCGGCATTTCCAACCGGCGCACGCTGGACAATTTTGCCAGAGCGGCGCGCAGGCATAGCGAGCGTCCTCAGCCGCCACTGGTCGTGGCCAGCACACTGCTCGTGCCGGGATATGTCGAAACCGATCAGGTGGGCAAGATTGCACAGTTCATCGCCGCGCTTGATCCGCAGATTCCTTACGCGCTCCTGGCATTTGCGCCCCATTTCCACATGGACGAGCTGCCGTGCACCTCCGTGCGCCATGCCCGGGAAGCGGAAGCCGCAGCGCGAGCCGCCGGCTTGGCCAAAGTGCGCATAGGAAATCGGCATTTGCTGGGACGAGAGGCGTGGTGAAAGACAAGATTGTGCCGGTATTCGCCCGGGTCGTGCCGCCGGTAGTCTGCGACTGGCCGGCTGATGCCCACTACAAAGGGCAGGAGTTTTGTCCAAGATGTCAAAAACAAGTGCAACAGCAGATGAAAATGGGCAAGACCGCTTTACTCGAGAATCGCTCTTGCAAGAAGGGTCCGGCAGGAGAATCCGCTGCAACGTGTGCGAGCGGCGCTGCACGATTGCCGCCGGCGGCTTGGGTTGGTGCCGCACGCGGGAGAACCGCGGCAGAAGATTGGTGACGCTGATTTACGGCGCCGTGTCATCCCTGGCAGCCAATCCCATCGAGAAGAAGCCGTTTTACCATTTCTATCCCGGCACCCGCGCGCTGACAGCGGGAAGCTGGTCGTGCAACTTCGGCTGCCCCTGGTGTCAAAACTGGGACATCAGCAAAGTGCGGCCGCCCCGCAAGTGTGAATGCATCTCGCCGGAGCAATTCGTAGGGCTGACCGAGGAGCACGGTTGCCAGGGCACATCGATTTCGTTCAACGAGCCGACGCTGTCGCTCGAGTGGTCGCTCGATGTGTTTCGCCTGGCACGCGCGCGCAATCTGTATAATACCTACGTCACAAACGGCTACATGACGCCCGAGGCGCTATCTCTCTTGCAGGACGCCGGTCTGGACGCGATGAACGTGGACGTGAAGGGGGATGCGGCGTCGGCCAAGAGATTTTGCAGAGGCGTGGACGTTGAGAAAGTGTGGTCGACCTGCAAGAACGCGCGCTCGCGTGGCGTGCACGTCGAAATCACGACGCTGATCATTCCGGGCGTAAACGATACGGACGCAGCCCTGGGTGGGCTTGCACAACGCATCCTGACCGATCTGGGGCCGGAGACACCCTGGCATGTCATCGGCTACCACCCAGCCTACCGGTTTACTGCGCCTCCTACGCCCGTCCGGACGCTGGAGAGCGCATGGCACATTGGTAGGGACGCGGGGCTGGACTTTGTCTACGTCGGCAATATACTTGGCCATCGCTACGACAATACGTATTGCCCGGAATGCGGCGCGCTGTTGATTGAGCGGTCAGGGTTCGACGTGCTGCGGAACGCGGTCGGTCATGGCAGGTGCCCGCAGTGCGGGCGAGATGTCGCAGGCGTGTGGGGACGCTGTTGACCATGCACGTGGTTGTACTGAGTTTCGGCGAGCGCCGGCAGATCTCGTGCATTACGTCGCGTAAGCCGTGGGGCGACTAACTTCGACGTTTCGGAAATTGCACAAATATTCAATAAACAAGGGATTTTGGGTGCATTCGTGTAAGTCGCCACAGGGGCAGAGGGGCAGAGGGGCAAAGGGTTGCCACTTTCATCCTTTGCACTCCTCTGTCCCTTGATTCCTTTGCCCCTTTGCCCCTAAAGTCTGCGAGCGAAGCGAGCTAAGTTCCAGAGGGGAAGGAAACCATGGCGGGTCCTAAAATCGAGAGTTATCAATTTGGGGAGATTGTCATTGATGGGCGGCGGTATTCGGCCGACGTGATCATTTATCCTGACCGGATAGACAGTCAGTGGTGGCGCAAGGAGGGGCATTCGCTCGTGCCGGCCGATCTTTGGGAGGTTTTGCAGGCGCCGCCGGAGATCCTGGTGATCGGGCAAGGAAGTCCGGGACACATGGACGTGCCGGCGGAAACGCGACGCAAATTCGAGGAAGCCGGGATTGAGGTGATCGTTGAGCCGACGACCCAGGCGTGCGATACGTACAATCGGCTGCGCGGCAAGCGGCGGGTGGTAGCGGCACTGCACTTGACCTGCTGAATCGACCGCGGAACAGGCTCCAAGGCGCTTGCCCTGTTTAGAGGTCTCGCTTGTCGTCTGCCCTCTCCGATTTTCTGCGGGATGCCGGCGATTTCCTTCTCAGCAGATCTCCGAATGCGGAGGCTGTATGCCATGCTTACGATTTGTCTTCCAGTTCGCGAACAAATTCCTCGAATGGTCGGGAGGGTTCAGCCGCCCTCATTCTGAAGGCCAAGAGATCGAAAATATCTTCGGCGAGTTCGGAATACTGCTCGAGCTCCGCGACGAATTGCGCAAGCCCTGCTTCATCGAGTTTGGCAAGTTCTGCCACTAATTCCTTCGAGCTCATAGCAGAATAGACTATAGCACAGCCTTGTCAGACCGAGCCAGAGGGACAGTCACCAAGATCGCCAGATCTCTGGAAGAAGCTCGTGCCGCCGGATGACGATTCCCGAGATTCCATCAAGCCGGCTGTCGTGTCATCAACGCCGCCAGGAATTATGGTGCTTCGGTGACTGTCCCTCTATGTTTGCCTTACCTCCATGGCCGATTGGTACAGCACCGTCTGGCTTGCCAGGAACCACAGCTTCAGGATCAAACGCGCCAGCAGGAAGAGCTGGCTGACAAGGAACGCCAGGATGAGTGTGAGGTCCCGCGATTGGCCGGCCCCGGGGGCCACGACGCCGTAAACCAGAAGAAGGATCAATCCTACAAGCACCAGCAGCAGGTAGAGGCCCACCGTACGCAGCGGCCTGAAAAAGACGAATCTCAGCGCATGAATGAAGGCCAGCACTGAGCTGTGCCTGTCCTCAATAACCATAGAGATCTTTGCATAGTCCAGCGCCAGGCTGCCGAGCATGAGCAGAAATGCGATCACAAGATAGAAGAGGACCGTGTAAGCAAGCACCGTGGATTCCACGGTGATATCCCGCGCCAAGCGATCCATCCAGGTGCGCAGCGGCTTGGCGACCCAGCGAAAGACGGCCCAATAGACGATCAGCGAAATGACCAGCAAGCGCAGATACCTGAAAAAGAATCTTGCAGAAGCTGAAAAGAAAGCGGCCCGATTGCGGGATTCGTGCGGCCGGGCATAACGTGTGATGATCCCGCCGCCGAAGAAAGCCCAGGCGAAAAGAAACAGGATTCCGGCCGCGAGCACGACCCGGTTGATCGAGAAGATCTCGCCGTTCAGGATCCTCTCCAGATTGCGCAATGCCGGCAATATCCCCACCACGGCTGGGCTGAAAGTATCCGCGAAACCGGAGGCATTAGCCCTGAACTCCCCATACCAGTCAAGATCGAAAGTCCGGCGCAGGTTCTGGTCGACCAGACTGCTGCCGATTGATGCCTGTAAGATGTCTCGCATCGCTGCTGTCAAAGGAAGAGCGATCACGAGGCTGGCAAAAAATAACCAGAGGATCAGCGCCGGCGATCCCAGAACTCGCCGCAGGCCCAAAGTGAAGCTGTGCATGATAGTCATATTGGCTGACTCCTTTTTGCGTCTGATCCGGCAATGCCTAAATGAGAAACGACAGGGTTTGCAAATAATCCTGCAACCAGACCATCCACTTCGACGCCCACTTGCTGGCGGAGAAATCCGTTGCCGGCGAGAGTTGCTTGCTGTTGTTGGTGTAATTGATATCGAGCAGCATCTTCCGCTCCGGATCGACGATCGCGTAATCCAGCTTGGCCGGCTTCACAACCTTGTAAAGCTTCCAGAGCGACTTGCCGTCCCAGACGTCGCGCACTTCTTCGCCGTTGTCAAACTTCAGGAGCACATCCACGGGGAGAATGCCGTCCTGCAGCCGGCGCACGACCACACGCGTTTCGTAGAGCTTCTTGTCGTTCTTGTTCCCCTTCGTGTAGGTTGGCTGACCCTTGTCATCGACGAATCCTTCTGTCTTGACCTCTTCGCTTGCAACCGATTCGACGGTGTAGTCGAACACCGCCGCCTTGCGGTAAACCTCGTCAAAGAAATAATTCAGATCCCGACCGGAGACTTCGTTGGCGACGGCAAAGAAATCGTCCGGCTTCGGGTGGCGAAACTTCCAGCGCTCAAAGAAGGCAGACATTATTTTCTGGAGCATGTTCCAGCCGAGCGTTCTTTCCATCGTCGAAAGCCAGAGGGCGGTCTTGTTGTAGCTGATGCTGCTTCCCGTGGCTGGATAATAGAGATAGGTGGGGGTTGCCTCGATGTCGGAGCGCGCCGCTTGCCGATAGCGATCGATGCCCTGTTCCTGCGTCATGCGGTGATTCTTGATGTCCCGCATCATGATCGGGAAGAAATACCCCTGGAAGAATCGCTCCACATAGGATGATTCTCCAAACGCCGCTTCCATCGCTCTCTCGGTGGAGAAGGTATTCAATCCCTCGTCGAGCCAGGCATCCTCAAACTCATTGTTTCCGACGATCGCATACCAGAACTGATGACCTGCCTCGTGGACGGTCACTCCTTCGGGCGAGCCGCCACCTTCCGGGTTGAAATAGCGCGTCCCGCAGGTGAACAGGGTGGGATACTCCATTCCTCCGGCGCCGCCCCCGTAAGCCGGATCGATGATGGTGATGTGCCCGTACGGATATTCACCGAACCAGGTTCCGTAGTAACGGAGAGTGGCTTCCGTAGCCTTGAAATGGCGAACGACCTGTCCTTCATGCTCGGGCTGATAAAGGAGGCGCATGTTGACGGGCCTCAATCCGGGGTAAGAAAAAGTCTTCTGCGCCTCCCGGTAATCGGGGCTGGTGGTCCAGACGAAATCGTGTACATCCTGCTGCCGGTAGTGATGAGTGGCCGTGTTATCCGGATTGTCCGTGAGTTCCTGTTGCGTGCCGGTAGCGCCGAGCTTCCAGCCGCGCGGCACGGTCATCTTCACGTCATAGATTCCATAATCCGAGAAGAACTCCGTGCCGGCGTGGAACTGATGGCAGTTCCAGGCGCCGTCCGCCTGGTAAACTCCTACCTTGGGGAACCACTGGGCAATGAAAAAGAAGTCGCCGCGGAATCCTGTGCGCGAGAAGGTGCGCGGGATTTTGGACTTCCAGACAACCTCCACCTGGATGGCGTCCTTCGGATTGACCGGCTGCGGCAGCGATGCGACCAGCACGGTTTGATCGTCCGGGTTATTGTCATCAGGGGCTGCATAGCGCAGCTTCGAAGTAATGTCGGCAGCGGCGAACGGGCCGCTCGCCAGAACCTTCATCGATTTCACCTCGCAGTAGGACCAGTCGCCCTCCTGCACCTGCCTACTGAATCCGCGCAGCCGGCTCTCTCGGAGGTAGGTGCTCTTGTTGTTTTTCCAGGCGTTCCAGTAAGTGTGAAACCAGAGTTCGCCGGCAGGCGCCGTCTGGTCATTGCGCCACGTCACCACTTCTCTTGCCTCGAGCGTCTTCTGCCCGGGATCAAGCCGCACCTCGATCGTATAGTTGGCATTGCGTGCGCTCAAAGCTGCGGAATCCTGCGCCAGGATCGGCTCGCTCGTGCAAGTCAAAGCAAGGAACACCAAAAGGAAAATGCTGGAGAAAAGCTGGAAGCGAGACATGAACACCTCCGCTCTTGTTGAAGGTTTCGCGTGCCTGAGGAAAGATGGCGTCCATTATAAGCGTCAACAGGCCGGCTGCAAGGCAGGAATCGGAGGCAACCGGAAACACTGGACAACCGATCGCGCAGATGGCCACGAGGGACATCGCCGAGGCAACAGCAGATACGCTCCTCAAGCGCGACTCCTCGGGGGCTGTTGTGCGTGATCTGCTCGGCCTTTATTTCCCGATGGCGCCGGCTTTCGGCATGTCCTCGGTGAATCGCCAGTCTTCAATCGGGACGTTGAATTTCACGCTTTCGTAGGTGAAAGGCGTGATCTGCTCTCTTTGCGATCCGGTGACAATCTCCAGGAGCCTGGTCGGCATCGTTACGTCGCCGAATTTCTTGAAGTCCCAGAAGACGCGCTTCGATCTCCCCGCCGCCTCCTGCAGGAAATAGAAGTTTTCCTTGTCGATATAAAGGTCGGTGGTCGCTTTGCCCGTGACTGCAGCGATGACGTACGCTGGTCTCTTCGCGACCACCTTGTACTCGTTCGACTGCAGGTCGGGTTTTTCCCTCCATTCGACGACGGCGTCTTCCTTGCGGACCAGCGATTCGGCCTTGTCTGCGTAATGCGCGATGCCGTAACACTGGTTCAGCCAGCGTTTCATTTCCTCGAGGTTGCAGCGCTCAGGGATAAGGTTTCTCCGGCTCCAGGCCACTCCGTTGTTCAGAAAATACTCGTAGAAATAGCGCCCACCCCGGACAACGGTCATGTCCTTTTCGACACGGAGTTTTCCGGGCGCCTTGGCAAAGACGCGGTAAGCTGCCCTGAATGTGATGCCGTCGAACATGTCGACGGTTCCCTTGATCGTCATGCTCTTCCAGTTGGCGAGCTTGTCGCCCCCATGGGCTTTGACCGACCGGCTGACGATGTCCCTGGGCGACATCTCCGATCGAAAGCCTCCCAGGAGAGCCAGGCACAGCAGCAGTCCGGGCAACAACTTTGCGATGGCTGTGCTTCTCATGATTCCTCCTCAGGTCCAGGCTCGGCGAATGTGAGCTGGGCGTCTGCCTCGAGCAAACGCTCGCGCACCGGCAGACGGTATCTGCAGGCGGCCTCGCAGGGCGCACTGCACCTGGCGCAGGCAGCCGCGCTATGGAAGACGGGAATTTGCCTGTACTGCGCCATTGCATATTTCTGCTCGCCATAGTTTTCGAAGTACATCTTGTAGCGCAGGATATCCCAGATCGGCACACCTTGCGGGCAGGATCCATAACAGCCGCCGCAGCCCGGCCGGCAATACTTCGTGCTGATCGCGGCCTCCAGGATTTCCAGGTGCCGCTGGTTCTCCCGCGTCAAGCTTGTGGCGCCGGACACGGCGAGGTATTCGGTAGCCAGGTCGAAGTTGGGCATTCTGACGACCATGGTGTCGAACAAGTCCGAGGCCAGTATCCACTTGAGGACCGCCTGCCGGGCGCTGGTGTTTTTGTTCTGCAGCGCCCTGATGTTCAGATCCGACTGGTAGATCGTCATCGTTTTCATCGCAATGGTCGCGACGCCCTTGGCCCGGGCTTTCCTTAGCAGCGGCTCGACGCCATGCGTCAGGAAGTTCGCCCCGACCAGGATCACGTCAAACCGGCTGTTGTCGATGCCCCACTCCATTTCCTGGAGCACATTGACGCTGTGGCCGGAAGCGCCGGTGAAGCGGATTTTCCCCAGCTTTTTGGCTTCATCCCACGCTTCGTAGATCGCCGGGTTCTGAATGCGCTCGAAGCCGCCGTACCTGGGGTGGCCAATGGAATGGATCATCATGCAATCGATGTAATTCGTGTTGAGCTTCTTGAGTGAGACGTCGAGCGCGGCCAGCAGCGCGTTCTTGGTCACGGTTGCCGTTACCAGGGGCGGATCCCATTTGTCCACGACAAAGACCTTGTCACGCCACTTGGGCAAAGCCTTGCCCACTATCTCCTCATGCCCCTGATATTGAGCGCCCGTGTCGATCAGATTGATCCCGCATTCGAAAAGGTAGTCCAAGATTGCCGGCTCGGTTTGGCCCGAGCCCGCCGATATGTCACCCACTTTCCATCCGGTCTTGCCGAACGGCTTGTAACGTTTTATCTTCGGCCTGGCTGCCGGCTGAACGGCAAACACCCCGGTGTTTCGCGGAATGGCGGCGCCGGCGGCTAGCGACGTTGAAGTTTGGAAAAACTGGCGCCGCGAGAGTTTCCTCATGAGGTTCACCCCACCCGGGTCATTCAGAAGCTTCAGTTTCGTAAGGACTGATTTCGAATTCCAGCTACGTGGCCCCGTAGCCTATCACGGAAATTCCGTGACAGGCTACGAAATCCAGGGGGACAGTCACCACAATTCCAGAATTCACAAGTTCACTGCCATAAGTAGGATGTATGGGTTGTGAATTCGGGAATTGTGGTGACTGTCCCTGAAAGGTGCGTGACAAACGGAAGCCCGCCGGCCTATCTTGGGGCCATGCGCGCTGTTACTTTCCGAAGCACTCTCATATTCCTGGCCGGCGGAATCGCTCTTCTTGCCATTTTCATTTTTACAGACGCGGCAAGTGCTCCGACGACAATCAAGGGGGAAGAGCATCGGGATTTTGCCGCCGACGGCGCTTGGTGCTGGTTCGCTGATCCCAGGGCAGTCTACGTCAGCAGACCAGCGGAAAGGATCTACGCCGGCTGGGTGGATAGCACCGGCAGCATCTTTGTCGGCAGCCTCGACCCTAAGACCGGCAAGATCGCGTCGACCAATCTCCGCGACCGCTTCGAAAAGGACGACCACGCCAATCCTGCGCTCCTGGTTCTCCCCGACGGCCGGATCGTGGTCTTTTATTCCGCCCACGGCGGCATGCAAGACAAGGGCATGCGCTACCGCATCTCCGAGAGGCCTGGAGACATCACGGCATGGGGAGATGAGATCCTTCTCGGCACCAACACGGGCGGCCCGCGCGGCTACTGTTACCCGAACCCCTATCGGCTTTCGAAAGAGAAAGGACGCATCTACCTCTTTTGGCGCGGCGGGAATTTCAAGCCGGCCATTTCCTGGACGGACGACCTCAAGACCTGGAGCGAGGCGCGGACACTAATCGCGAGCGACGACAATCCCAGCATCCGTCCTTATGTGAAGTTCGACTCCAACGGTACCGACCGCATCCAGATCGCCTTTACTGACGGTCATCCCCGAGACGAGCCCGCCAACAGCATCTATTACGCGTGCTATCGGAACGGCGCTTTTTACACGGCGGACGGGCGGAAAATTACGGACATGACCAGCCTGCCGATCGTGCATCGGCAGTCCGACCTCGTCTATGATGGCAGGAAAACGGGGGTTCGCGCCTGGATCTGGGACATTGCCGCCGACCGCGAGAACAGACCCGTGATTGCTTATACGCGCCTGCCGTCTGAATCCGACCACCGCTATCATTACGCGCGCTGGACGGGGATAAGCTGGGACGATCACGAGATCGGCGCCGCCGGGCCCTGGTTTCCGCGCACGCCCGAGGGTAAGACCGAGCCCGAGCAGCATTATTCGGGCGGGATCGCACTGGATCACAATGATCCGTCGGCCGTCTATCTTTCGCGCCGGGTCGACGGCGTATTCGAGATCGAGCGGCGGCAAACGCGAGACGGCGGCGCCACGTGGACGGTCGAGGCAGTGACCGCACATTCATCACGCGACAACGTTCGTCCATTCGTCATTCGCAATCACCCGAGGGACGGGCCCGCCGTGCTTTGGATGTCGAATGCGAGTTACGTGCACTATACGAATTTTAGGACGTCGATCAAGTTCCGGTAATTCCGCCGGATCATCGCTTCCCGGAGCTCCGGCAGTGGATTGATCCTGAAGATAGCCGGGGCACCAAAGTGCGAGGAGTATGAGACAAGCATCTTGCGTTCTTCTGGTTCTGGGTATTCTGGCCTTCCCACGCTACACACAAAAGAACATCCAGCAACAGATCGAGGAAAATTACGCTGTAGCGGCGCAACATGCCCGCAATATGGCGGCTGCGCTGAGCGCATATCCCGACCAGCTGCCCCGAACAATCGATGCGAGCGGCAAGCTGGTCACATGCAATTCCAGTTGGTGGACAAGCGGATTTTTCCCAGGCACGCTCTGGCTTTTGTACGAGAAGACCCAGGAGGCGCAATTCAAGGAATTCGCAAAGCTCTTTACTGCAAGAGTCGAGAAAGAGAAGAACAATACCGGCACGCATGACCTTGGGTTCATGCTGTACTGCAGCTTCGGAAACGGCTTGCGCCTGACGAATGATCCCGCCTACGGTGACGTGTTGCTCCAAGGCGCCCGTGCGCTGATCAGCCGGTACAACCCGCGCGTCGGCTGCATCATGTCCTGGAACTCGAATACCAGATGGAAGTACCCCGTCATTATCGACAACATGATGAACCTCGAGCTTCTGATGTGGGCGTACAAGAGCAGTGGGGACAAGACCTTTTACAACATCGCGGTAACGCACGCGGATACAACCATGCACAACCATTTTCGGAAAGACTTCAGCACCTATCATGTCGTCTCGTATGATCCGGCCACCGGCGAAGTTGAAAAGCGACAGACTTCGCAAGGGTATGCGGATGAGTCCTCGTGGGCGCGCGGGCAGTCGTGGGGGCTGTACGGTTTTGTGATGATGCACCGGGAAACCGGCCTGAAGCGCTATCTGGATCAAGCGCAGCATATCGCAGCCTTCCTGTTGGGCCACCCCAACCTGCCGGCGGACAAGATTCCCTACTGGGATTACAACGCCCCGAACATCCCGAATGAGAAGCGGGATGCTTCCGCTGCCGCGATCATGGCATCGGCGCTGGTAGAGCTGAGTTGGTACAGCAATCCGGAGTTGGCAAAGAAATATCTGGCTGCGGCGGTTCAACAATTGCAGACGCTGTCCTCTGCGGAATATCGGGCCCAACCCGGCACGAACGGCAACTTCATCCTCAAGCACAGTGTCGGATCCATTCCGGCAAACAGCGAAGTGGATGTTCCCCTGACCTATTCCGATTACTACTTCCTCGAAGCCTTGAAGCGATTGCAGGACAAGAGGACAAACCTCGGAGAAGTCGTCTCGGCGTCAGGTCTACAAGATCCAGTTTTAGTCAGACGGGAACCATAAAATTGGATTCTGTAGACCTGACACCATTTTCTGCGGTCACCGGGGGCGCGTGCGGCCCGCGTTCTTGACTTTCTCGAGGTACGCTGCCAGCTCGTTGACGAGGTCCGGATGTTCCTGGGCGACATTATGTTTCTCGCCGAGATCCAGCCTGAGGTCGTAAAGCTGCGGCACGATGTCCCGGCCGAGCTCGATGCCGGTCGCGGCATCGAACTTTGCTCCCTTTCCGGGTTCTATGTATTTCCAGGCACCCTTGATCAGGGAGAGGACATCGGCCTGCTCTACCAGATGGTCGCGGCCCGTGCGCGATTTCCCCAACAGCGCGTCCAGCACATCAATGCTGTCCGGCGCATCCTCGGAGGCGAGCTTCTGTTCTGTAAGTTCCGCGAAGGATGCCAGGAAGTCGATCTGGCTGACCAGTGCTGCTAACGCGCCTGACTTCACCTTTCCGGGCCACCGGACGACAAACGGCACCCGCGTTCCGCCGTCGAATGCGCTATATTTTCCGCCCCGCAGCGGTCCTGCCGGTTTGTGCCCGTCGAGCTTCTCTACGGCCTCGTCCTTGTATCCGTCGTCGACAACGGGTCCGTTGTCGCTGGTGAAGATCAGCAGCGTGTTTTTCGTCAGGCTCAGCCGCTCGAGGGTTCGGAGAATCTCGCCGGTGCACCAGTCGAATTGGAGGATCACATCGCCGCGGGGACCGAGCCCGCTGCGCCCGGCGAACCGCGGATGGGGCACGCGCGGCACATGAATGTCGTGCGTCGCAAAATACAGGAAGAAAGGCCCGTCCTTGTTCTTCTCGATGAATGCCGCAGCTCTTGATGTGAGGACGTCGGCCATGTCCTCGTCGACCCATCGCGCAGCTTTGCCGCCGCTCATATAGCCGATGCGGCTGATGCCGTTTATGATCGTCTGGTCGTGCCCATGGCTCGGATGCATCTTCAGGAGCTCGGGATGCCCTTTCCCGGTCGGCTCGTTTCCGATGGGCTTTCCGTAGCTCACCTGTATGGGATCGGCCGGATCAAGGCCGACAACCCGGCGGTTCTCCACGTACACGCATGGCACGCGGTCACCCGTGGCGGGAATGACAAAGCAATAGTCGAAACCAACGTCGAGCGGCCCCGGCGTGATGTCGCTGTTCCAATCGAGGTTGGTGTCGCCTAAACCCAGGTGCCACTTGCCGACGACACCTGTGGCATATCCCGCCCTCTTCATGACGGACGGCAACGTCGTCCGGCCGGGCGTAATGATCAGCCGCGCATCGCCCGGAAGAATGCCGGTGCCCTTTTTGCGCCAGGCGTATTCGCCGGTCAACATGGAATAGCGGGACGGCGTGCACGTCGCCGCAGAGGAATGGGCGTTTGTGAACCTCAACCCTTCCCTTGCCAGCCTGTCGATATTCGGCGTAGAGATCTTCGTCGCGCCATAGCAGCTCACATCGCCATAGCCAAGATCGTCGGCATAGATCACGACGACATTCGGGCGATTGGCAGACGCCGCTCCCAGCCTGACCGGAAGCATGGCGCCGGCGGCGGCAAGGCCCAGCGTTCTCACAAAGTCACGGCGGGGGAGAAGCTCGGAAGTCATGTTTTCTCCAGAGAGCTTAGCATAGCGCAAGAACGCATTTCCTCTAACCACATTTCACCGATTTCACAGGGCACACCGTTTCCGTTGTGTTGACTGGTGACTAGCAAAAAGCTTATAAGGGCCAAACACAGGGGTGTGATCATGCCGGATCGTTCCTGCGCTCCGCCGCACAAGATGACGCGAAGAGGGATACTTCGTCTGGGAGTCGGGGGCGTTGCGGCGCTGGCGTCGAGCGTGAGGCCGGGAAGGACGGGCGCTGTTCCCAAACGAGCCAACATCCTTCTCCTCATGAGCGACCAGCATCGGGCCGATTGCCTGGGTGCAGATGGAAACCGGGTGGTCCGCACGCCGAACCTCGATCGCATCGCACACGAGGGCGCCCGTTTTCGCTGTGCTTATACCTCGGTCCCTTCCTGCACTCCTGCACGTTCGGCTCTACTGACGGGGTTGTCCCCGTGGAATCACGGAATGCTGGGCTACGGGCGCGTTGCCGTCGAATACAGGAACGAAATGCCCAGGATGCTGCGGGAGGCGGGTTACTACACTCTGGGCATCGGCAAGATGCACTGGTATCCTCAGCGAAATACTCACGGTTTTCACAAGACCATCCTGGATGAATCGGGCCGAATCGAAACACCGGGGTTTGTCAGCGACTACCGTCAGTGGTTCCACGAGCAGGCTCCTGATCTCAATCCCGACGCTACGGGGATAGGCTGGAACGATTACCAGGCAAAGCCGTACGTCCTGCCGGAACGCCTTCACCCAACCCGGTGGACGGGCGATACTGCCGTACAGTTCCTTGAGGATTACCATGCCGCGGAGCCATTCTTCCTCAAGGTTTCCTTTGCCCGCCCTCACAGTCCGTATGACGCGCCGGAGCGCTTTTTCAAAATGTACGAACACGCCGACATCCCAAAAGCTGCAGTTGGGGAGTGGGCTGAACGCAATGCAGAGCGCGGCAAAAAGCTTCCCTCCGACACGTGGCGCGGGGATCTCGGCACGCAGCAGGTCCGCAGGTCGCGGCAGGGGTACTATGGGTCCGTCAGCTTCATCGACGAGCAGATCGGCAGGATTCTCAGCGTCTTGGAAAAGCGGGGCTGGATCGAGAACACGCTCATCTTGTATACCTCCGACCATGGCGACATGACGGGCGATCATTACCTCTGGCGAAAATGCTATGCCTACCAGGCGTCGGCCCGGATTCCTATGCTGATCCGCTGGCCGAAGGGATTCTTCGATGCAAAGCGTGGTCAGGTTCTGAGCTCACCTGTTGAGTTGCGGGACATTCTGCCGACATTTCTGAGCTTCGCCGACATCGGTTTTGACGCCAACCGTTTCGATGGGCGCAGTATGCTCGAACTGGTCTCAGGCAAGACGCAAGGCTGGCGTGAGTTCATCGACCTCGAGCACAACGTTTGCTATGACCGCTCCAATCACTGGAATGCGCTCACGGATGGCCGAATCAAGTACATCTTTCACGCCCTCGACGGTGAAGAACAACTGTTCGATTTGGAGATTGACCCGACTGAGTTGCACGATCTGGCACGCAGTCCCGGGCACCAGGACATGCTTGGCCTCTGGCGCCAACGTATGATCCGGCACCTCTCCAACCGGGGCGCCTCTTTCGTTGTCGATGGGAAGCTCGGGCTGCGTCCTGAAGGACTGCTTTACAGCCCCAACTACCCGGGAACGCCAATGCCGGGATAAGGGTGTCGCATCTGCAATGATCAGATTTTGCGGTTTTTTTGATTATTGCAGATGCGACACCACTTCCCCGAAACGCTACGGGAGAGACGTGCTCAAAGTTGTCATTTTCGCCGGCCTGTCCGCTGCGGTGGCCTATGTCTCACGAAGTTCCCTGAAGGTCCCCCGTTCTCATGGCTTCTACCGCTTCTTCGCCTGGGAGTGCATCCTCGCCCTCTTTTTCCTGAACTTCATCAACTTTCGGCAGTGGTTCGGCGATCCGTTGTCCGTCCGCCAGCTCATTTCCTGGTTTTTGTTAATCGGCTGTATCATCCCGGGCGTCCATGGGGTGCATCTACTACGCACCCAGGGCAAACCGGATGCCCGACGACCCCACGATGCGCCCTTGGTCTGGATCGAGAAGACGACCCAACTGGTGACGACTGGCGCGTTCAAGTACATCCGCCATCCGCTCTACAGCTCGCTGCTTTTTCTCGCATGGGGCGTGTTCTTTAAGCACCCATCCTGGGTTGGGGGCGGTGTGGTGCTGGGCGCGACGGCCTTTCTGCTGGCGACGGCGAAGGTTGAAGAAGTGGAGAATGTTCGTTATTTTGGTGCTGCGTACCGAGCGTACATGCAACATACCAGGATGTTCATACCCTTCGTGTTCTGAGCGGAGAACGAGACAGACGCGGGACAACATCGGCGATGGTAGGGGAAGCGCGGTCTAACGATTTAAGGATTCTTGTCGCGCTTGCCATGACAAAATCCTGGGTTGGACTAAATGCAAAGGCTCGTACTTGTGGTTTCGATGCGGTTCAACGAGAGCATTCAGACGACCGGAAACCGTCCGGTCAGCCTTTTCTTTGATGTTTGTGTCGTTCGCCGGGCGGTTTCCGGCGGCTGATGCTTGGCGCTGGACATCGGGAGAAAACGCATGAGTTGTCTTTGCCCGCGAGCAATCACGTTCCAAGGCCAGGTGGTCGCAGATGGAGAGGTGGGAGAAGTCTTTTTGCTGTTCTCCCCAGGCGGCGAGAAGCTATGGGTGCCTGGCTGGGAACCGGAGTTCCTGTACCCCAGCGGCACCGACTGGGCTCAGGGTCAGATCTTCCGCACGCGCGAAGAAACGGGCGAGGCTGTGTGGATTGTGACCCGGCTCGATCACGCCCAGCACACCGTCGAATATCATCGCGTGGAGCCGGGACGCTACGTCGCCCGTATCGAGGTCAACTGCCGTCCCACTCACGATCACAGGACGAGAGTTGCAGTCGCGTACTCGTTCATTGGTCTTTCCGAAAAAGGCAATCAAGAAATCGACGCAATGACCCAGCACGCGTATGACGCGAAGATGGGTCGATGGACGGCATGGATCAACAATCATCTCGCTTCCCGCGGGAGGTGACATTTCCGCCCGGACCGAGTCTCGGGTGGACGACGGTGGGCTATAATAACGGCCGGACAAATGGAAGCGACAAGCCGCGACAACTTCAGAGCTTTCCACGTGCTGGTGAAGCCCACCGGGCCTCTCTGCAATCTGGACTGCAAGTACTGCTTTTATCTTGAAAAAGAGAAGCTTTACCCCTCCGCGGGAGGATGGGGCATGCCGGAAGACGTTCTTGAATCCTATGTCCGCCAGTACATCGAATCGCAGGATGTCCCCTCGGTGAACTTCGCCTGGCAGGGAGGCGAACCGACCCTGTTGGGCGTGAAGTTCTTTCGAAAGGCCGTGGAGCTTCAGCGCAGGTACGCGAATGGAAAGCGCATCGAGAATTCCATCCAGACGAACGGCGTGCTGCTGGACGATGCGTGGTGCGAATTCCTGGCCGCAGAACACTTCCTGGTCGGCATCTCGATCGACGGTCCGCGCAAGATGCACGACCGTTACCGCGTGGACAAGGGCGGCTTGCCCACCTTCGACAAGGTGATGAAGGGACTTCAGTTTCTTGAGAAACATCATGTCGAGTTCAACACCCTAACGTGCATGCAGAAGCACAACTCCCGCCACCCGCTCGAGGTCTACCGGTTCCTGAAGGAGACCGGCAGCCGTTTCATGCAATTCATCCCCGTAGTCGAGCGGATCGCCGCAACGGCTCCATCGGATGGCCTGGCCTTGGTTTCCCCATCCAGCCGGCTCGAGGCGCACGTCACGGAGTGGTCGGTCGAGCCACGCCAGTTTGGCCGGTTCCTCTGCGCCGTTTTTGACGAATGGGTGCGCCGGGACGTCGGGCGCTATTACGTTCAACTTTTCGATGTTTCGCTCGAAAGCTGGCTCGGGATGGAACCTTCGCTTTGCGCGTTCCGCACGACCTGCGGCGACGCAGTGGCGTTGGAACACAATGGGGACCTGTACTCGTGCGACCACTACGTGTATCCGGAAAACCGGTTGGGTAACATCATGGGAGCCCCGCTGGACGCGTTGATGAATTCGCCGGTTCAGCGCCGCTTCGGCAGCAACAAGCGCGACACGCTGCCGCGTTATTGCCGCGATTGCGAAGTGAGGTTTGCCTGCAATGGCGAGTGCCCCAAGCACCGTTTCATGCGGACATCGGACGGCGAGGAGGGTCTCAATTATCTATGTGCCGGATATAGAATGTTCTTCAGGCACGTCGATCCCTTCATGCGGTTCATGGTTGAAGAACTTCGCAACGAACACGCGCCTGCCAATGTCATGGACTGGATCAAGGAGAAAGATGTGGCCGACTCCGTGCGAGCGCGGCCCGGGCGCAATGACCTCTGTCCTTGCGGCAGCGGCAGGAAGTACAAAAAGTGCTGCGGCGCATGCTGAGAAAACGGGGGACGCGATCATGACTTCCACGAGCGGAATCACAAGGCGGGAATTCATCGCTTCGACAGCGGCTGCAACCGCCGCAGCCGGCCTTCGCCGGGCGACGGCAGCCGATCGAAAACCGAACATCCTGTTTGTACTGGCCGATGATCTTGGCTACGGGGACCTGGGATGCTACGGGCAGGAGCGAATCCTGACCCCTAATGTCGACCGCCTGGCGGCAGAAGGAATGCGGTTCACACAAGCCTATTCCGGAAGCACCGTTTGTGCGCCTTCACGCTGCAGCCTGATGACGGGAAAGCACACCGGCCATGCCACGGTACGTGGAAACGTGAAACCCGAATTGGGCCTGACGCCCGATGAAGTCACCGCGCCCTCGCTCTTGAAAAGAGCGGGGTACGAAACAGCCATGTTCGGGAAATGGGGGCTTGGCGGACCAGGTACGGGCAGTGTCCCCAATACGCGCGGTTTCGACGAGTTCTATGGGTTTCTCGACCAGCAGCATGCGCACAACTCCTATCCGGAACATCTCTGGGAGAATCAAAACGAGGTGTTTCTGACCGACAACTGGTTTTTTCGGCGGAAGCGGTACGCCAATGATCTATTCACCGAGCGCGCCATCGGGTTTCTGAAACGCCCGCGCCAGAAGCCCTTCTTCCTGTGCCTGACTTACACGGTTCCGCACGCCAACAATGAATTGAGCACATTCACCGGCAACGGCATGGAAGTACCCAGCGCTGCTCCTTACACGGAGCGCGACTGGCCGGCGGTGGAGAGAGATTTCGCCGCCATGATCACACGCATGGACGCGGACGTTGGAAAAATTCTGGATCTGCTGAAGCAGCTTGGGCTGGATGAAGAAACCATCGTCTTTTTTACCAGCGACAACGGTCCGCACAAGGAAGGCGGCCACAATCCCGAGTTCTTCCGTTCCTCCGGCCCGCTGCGCGGCATCAAGCGCGACCTTTACGAAGGAGGGATACGAGTGCCTATGATCCTGCGCTGGCCCGGGAAGATAGCGGCGCAGCAGGTCAACGACACTCCCTGGGCGTTCTGGGATTTCCTGCCTACGGTGGCAGAGCTTGCTGGACAAAAGCCGCCGGCCGGGCTGGACGGCATTTCCATCGTTCCGGCGTTGCAGGGAAAAGCGCTGAAGTCCCGCGAGTGCTTCTATTGGGAATTCCATGAGGGAGGTTTTCACCAAGCGGTGCGCAAAGGCGACTGGAAGCTCGTGCGTCAGGGAGGCAAGGCTCCCGAGCTTTACGATCTCTCGCGCGATCTGTCAGAGCGCGACAATCTGGCAGCGCAGCACCAGGATATCGCCGGCAGCCTTGGAAAGCTGTTCACGAGCGCGCGCACAGATTCCGACAAATTCCCAAGGAAGACAGTCACCACAATTCGAGAATTCACAAGTTCACTGCCATAAGGAGTTTATGTCCCGAAACTCATTGTCCGACCGGTAGCGCTGGCTGGATTGAAGTTACATGTGAGGGCGGGCTTTAGCCCGTGCCCTGAGGACAACAACCGCGACACGATCGATTTCATGAGTGTAAGTCGTTTGTTTTTACGGGCGATGTGTGGATAGAAGCACCGATCTCTCGTTTAGGTGTGCCGGGCACGGGCTAAAGCCCGCCCGCACGTGATTGCTCCGGTTGACGGACGATTCAGCCCGAAGGGGAGTTTCGCGACAGAAACTAGGTAGGATGTATGGGTTGCGAATTCGGGAATTGCGGTGACTGTCCCCCGGGAGACACACATGACGATATCGCGTCGGGACTTTATCAAAAGTGCGGTTGCTGCTGGCATGTGGGGAGCAGCCGGTAGACTCGAAGCGACTGGGCCGAGCGCCGCTGCAATCGACCGTGCACCCCCGAATCTGGTCTACGTTTTCCCAGACCAGATGCGGGGACTCGCCATAGGGTGTCTGGGAGAAGAGCCTGTTCTAACCCCCACGCTGGACAGGTTCGCCAAAGAGAGCGTCTTTCTCAGCCGAGCTGCCAGCAACTACCCCCTCTGCAGTCCCTACCGCGGGATGCTCTGGACCGGGAAATATCCTCTGGCCACCGGAGTCACGGAAAACGCGACGAGCGAGGCCCGGGCCTACGGCTGCGAACTCAAGGCCGGCGAAATCTGCCTGTCGGATGTGCTGAAAAAGCGGGGCTACAGCCTTGGCTATGTAGGGAAATGGCATCTCGACGCGCCGTACAAGCCCTATGTGAACAGCTCGAACAACCGGACCGAGCCGGCCTGGAACGAGTGGACGCCGCCGGACCGGCGCCACGGGTTCGATTTCTGGCACGCCTACGGGACCTATGACCAGCATCTCCACCCGATGTACTGGTCCACGGACGCGCCCCGCGATGGCGCGGTCTATGTGGATGAATGGGGCCCCATCCACGAAGCCGATCTCGCCGTGCGCTACATCAGGAACGACGGCGGCCGCTACCGGGCCGAGGGGAAGCCGTTTGCCCTCGTCGTCTCCATGAATCCTCCGCACATGCCCTATGATCAGGTGCCAAAACAATATCTGGACCTGTACAAAGATGCGGATTTGGCACGGCTTTGCAGCCGCCCGGACATCCCGCCCGCCGGGAGCCGCTGGGGCGAGTATTATCGAAACAACATTCGAGGCTACTACGCCATGATCAGCGGCGTGGATGAACAGTTCGGCCGAATTCTGCAGGCACTCGAAGCAACGGACATGGCCCGCAACACTATTGTCGTTTTTACCAGCGATCACGGCAACTGCCTGGGCATCCATGACGAGATCTCAAAGAACAACCCGTACGAAGAATCGATGCGGATCCCGCTGCTTATCCGGTGGCCGGGACGGATCCGGCCTCGACGCGATGACGCTCTCATTTCTGTCCCCGACATGATGCCGACCCTCCTCGACATGCTGGGATTCGCACGTGACATTCCAGCTTCGGTCGAGGGCGCAAACTTGAAGAATCAGATCCTCAATGGCGAAGGGAAACGGCCGACCTCGCAGCTTTACTTGCGGATTCCGGTCGGAAGGCCCTCGTACGGTCTGCGCGGAGTGCGGACACACAGGCACACCCTTGTCTTGGCGAAAGCCGAGGGTAAGCCGGTGGAGACCACGCTCTACGACAATCAGGAGGATCCTTACCAGATGAAGAACATCGCCAACGCAGCGCCCGAAATCGTCCGCCGCCTGACCAATGAAGAACTGGTTCCTTGGCTGAAGAAGACCCATGACACATGGCTTATGCCGGGTCTGCAAAATTCAATTTATATCTAAATTCAAATCCTGAATACTGTAGACCTGAAACGGATACATGACACCGATAAAGGAGATCAGATGCGACGTGCTTTCTCGGTCATTCGCGCGAGCGTGACGCTCGCTGTTGTTCTTATCCTTTTCGAGGCCGGCATCACAGGCCCCATTGCCCAAGACCTCCCGCAGACGACTGCCGCATACAGCAGTCAGTTCTTCAGCGGCCTGAAATGGCGCAACATTGGGCCGAATCGAGGCGGCCGATCAATCGGCGTTGCCGGCATTTCCACCCGGCCGCTCGAGTACTATTTCGGCGCGACGGGGGGCGGCCTGTGGAAGACGACTGACGGTGGCAATACTTGGAAGCCGATCACCGACACTACCCTCAAGACCTCTTCGGTCGGGACCGTCGCCGTCTGCGATGCGCATCCCGACATCGTGTTCATCGGCACGGGAGAAACCGAGTTGCGCGGCAACATCATCCAGGGGGACGGTCTCTACAAATCGGCGGACAGCGGCAAGACGTGGACGCCGAGCGGATTGAGCGACACCCAGGCGATCGGCCGCATTCGCATCCACCCGACCAATCCCGACATTGTCTATGTCGCAGCCCTCGGCCACCCCTTCGGTTCTAATCCTGAACGCGGTGTTTTCCGCTCGCGAGACGGCGGTAAGACCTGGCAGAAGATTCTCTTCCGAAACGATCGCGCGGGCGCCGTCGATCTCTGCTTCGACCCGAAGAATCCGCAGGTGCTCTTCGCAGCCATCTGGGAAGTATTCCGCACTCCATACTCGCTTTCGAGCGGAGGGCCGGGGAGCGGCTTGTTCAAGTCGACCGACGGCGGCGACAACTGGACTGAAATCACGCGGAATTCCGGACTGCCAAAGGGCATCGTCGGCAAGATCGGCGTCTCGGTGTCGGGCGCCGACTCGAACCGCGTGTGGGCGATCATCGAGGCTGAGGATGGCGGCATCTTTCGATCGGATGATGCCGGTGCGACATGGGCCAAGGTGAATGACGAACGGCGCTTCCGACAGCGCGCGTTCTACTACACCCGCATCTACGCGGATCCCAAAAACCGCGACCGCGTTTACGTGCTGAACACCGGCTTTTATCGGTCGGACGATGGCGGGAAGACGTACGCGACCATTCGCCCGCCCCACGGCGACAACCATGATCTATGGATCGCGCCCAACGATCCATTGCGGATGATCAACGGGAACGACGGCGGCGCGAACGTATCGGTGAATGGCGGCGATACCTGGACGGGGCAGCGTTATCCGACGGCGCAGCTCTATCATGTGGTCACGACGGCGCACATCCCGTATCACGCGTGCGGCGCCCAGCAGGACAACAGCACGGCATGCGTGCCGAGCAACGGCAACGGCGACGAGTTCTACCAGGTCGGCGGCGGGGAAAGCGGCTACATCGCGGCCGACCCGCGCAACCCGAACATCTTCTATGCCGGGAGCTACGGTGGCTTGATCACGCGCTACGACCGGTCCACCGATCAGATGCGCCAAATAAACGTGTGGCCCGAAAACCCAATGGGCCACTCGTCGAAGGACATCCGGGAGCGCTTCCAGTGGACCTTCCCGATTGTCTTTTCGCCGATCGATCCGCGCGTGCTCTATGTCGGGTCGCAGCATCTCTGGCGGACGACGAACGAGGGCCAGAGCTGGGAGCGGATCAGCCCTGATCTGACTCGTGCCGATCCGAAGACCATGGGACCATCCGGCGGCCCCATCACGCTCGACCAGACGGGGGTCGAGACCTACGCTACCATCTTCACAATTGCGCCGTCGCCGAAAGACCCGAACACGATCTGGACCGGATCGGATGACGGAATCATCTCGATCACACGTGACGGCGGGAAAAACTGGCAGCGCGTGACGCCGCCGGATCTGCCGGACCTCACGCGCATCAGTCTCATCGAGGCGTCGCCGAACAGGCCGGGCACGGCCTACATCGCGGCAAACCGGTATCAGCAGGATGACTGGGCACCGTACTTCTACAGAACCGGCGACTACGGCCGGACATGGACGAAAATCGTCAACGGCATCGGGCCGCGCGATTTCACCCGCGCCATCCGCGAGGACCCGAAGCGGCCGGGCCTGCTCTTCGCCGGCACCGAGCACAGCATCTACGTGTCGTTCGACGATGGTGTCGACTGGCAGTCGCTCGCGCTGAACCTGCCGGTAACGCCAGTCCACGACATTGTGGTCAAGGACAACGACCTCGTGATCGCTACGCACGGGCGTTCGCTCTACGTGCTCGACAATATCGGCCTGCTGCGGCAGCTGACGCCGGCCGTCACAGAGTCGAACATTTACCTGTTCGATCCCGCGGACGCGATGCGCTCGGTGAGCCAGGGCGTAATGATTGACTACTACCTGAAGCAGCCGGCCCCCATGGTAACCATCGAGATCCTCGATGCGCGCGGCAGCTTGGTGCGCGGGTTCTCGGGGATGCCCTCAGATGAAAAGCGGAAAACGGAAGGTTCCGCAGCCGGCGCGGAAGAAGAGTCGCCGCGGACGGCTGCACCGCCGCGAGTCAGCGTGAATGCCGGCATGAACCGGTTTGTGTGGGACATGCGGTACCCGGACGCACACGGATTCCCGAAGATCATCCTGTGGGCGGCCAACCTGCGCGGACCCCTGGCACCCCCCGGCACCTACCAAGTGAGGCTGATGGCCAGCCAAACGAAGATAGATGAGGCGCCGATCGCGAAGAATCCAATGCCGATGCTGGTCCCCGGCAAGACTCTGACGCAGTCGTTCGCGATCACAAAGAATCCGCTGCTGACCGACATTACGGACGCCGACCTGCAGGAACAGTTCAAACTCGCCATGCAGATTCGCGACAAGCTGAGCCAGGCGAACAATACGGTAGTGCGCCTGCGCGCGCTGAAGGATCAGATCACCGATCGGCTGGGCAAGCTCTACAAGGAAAAGGACGCAACGATCATCGCGAACGGTGAAGCGCTCGGGCAAAAACTGACCGACATCGAGGGCGAGATCTACCAGTACCGCAACCAGAGCAGCCAGGATCCCCTCAACTACCCGATCAAATTGAACAACAAGCTCGCGGCACTCGAAGGTGTGGTGCAGAGCGCCGACGCACGGCCAACCAGTCAGTCTTACGAGGTCTTCAAAGATCTCTCGAGCCGGCTTGATGCGCAGCTCGGGCGCCTTGATACCATCTTGAAGACTGACGTGCCGGCATTCAATACGTTGGTAGCCTTGCGGAAACTCGAACCGATCAAGATCCAGTAAAGCCTTGACACCGACGTTGCCGCCGCTTCGATGATCGCGACAGCAGTGTCAATGCGTCCATCGAAATTGCAGTCGGCGCCGGTCATAGCATTGGCAATGTCTACTGAACCAGATCGAGGGTCGTAGAGATACTCGACAAGCAGAGGATGTCCTTCGATCATGACGCACCTTTGAACAATCGCTCCGTCCGATTCGTACGTCGTTTTTTGGACCGCCTGCTTTGAAAATAGACGGAGCGGCTGACTGGATGGAAGGGCTGAAGCCCGTCCCCACTATACGTTACTCTCAGAGATCTCAAGTGGGCACGGGCTTCAGCCCGTGCGCTTTTTCATGCGCTTGGGTGCGCGAATCGCGCATGAGATACTGCCACCAAATGAGCCTTCGGGGTCATCCGCGCTAAAGGCGCTAATCTGCTAAGCCCGCTGTGGATCCTCGGAAATCAATGCGGCTTTCGGTTCAAATTGTTTGACAGGACGCTGTTATTAGGGATAGTTTGATATCGTCTTCCGATAGGAGAGCCCTGTGGATGACAAGAAAACCGAACTTCTAAGAGGAACTCTCGACCTGCTGGTTTTGAAAGCATTGTGTCTCGAACCGCTGCATGGCGTGGCCATTTCGCAGCGCATTCGTCAAATCACCAAGGGCGCTTTTCAGGTGAGCTTCGGCTCGCTGTTTCCCGCGCTTCACCGGATGGAGGAAAGAGGCTGGGTGGAGGCGGAGTGGCGAGTCTCAGAGAATAACCGGCGGGCCAAGTATTATCGGCTTACCCGGCAAGGACGCGGGCAGCTCAAAATCGAAGAGCGGGATTGGAACCGGGTGGTCAAGGCAATGACCACAGCCATGCAATCCGCTTGAGTCGCGGACAGCAATAGCCATGCATGCGCAGGGCCTGCCATTTCCCTGCCCTTATATCGAATCTGTAGCGGTGTCATGGGTTTCGAAAGCGGAGGCATCATGCTGAGCCGGGCACTTGGCTTGTTCCGGAATCTGTTTCGCAAAGATGCTGTTGAGCGAGCACTGGACGATGAGCTTCGGTTCTCTGTCGAAATTCTCACCGAGGAGAAAATGCGGGCGGGCCTCTCTCCGTCAGAGGCTCGCCGGCGGGCACTCATCGAGCTTGGCGGCATCGATCAGGTGAAGGAAGGGGTACGGTCTGTGCGCGTCGGGCGATGGCTCGAGGATTTGGGCAAGGACGTGCGCTTCGGCCTGAGGCTTTTGTTGAGGAATCCTGGTTTTACTGTTGTGGCAGTGATCACCCTGGCACTTGGAATAGGCGCTAACACAGCCGTCTTCAGCATCGTCAACGCAGTTGTGATACGCCCTCTCTATTACCCGGACTCCGATCGGCTAATGGCCATTCTTTCAACTTCGCAAAATAATAAGAGTGGGTTCACCTCTGCCCCGGGAGTTTTCCTCGACTGGCGCGACCGCTCGACCAGTTTTGAAGTGGTCGCAGGTGCGCGCAGCACAACCATGACCTGGAGTGGCGCGGGCCAAGCACAACGTCTATCCATTGCGATGACCAGTTTTGATTTCTTTTCCCTCCTTGGAGTGCAGCCTGTACAGGGCCGTTTATTCAGCAAAGATGAAGACCAGCTCGGACACGGGGCGGTCGCACTGCTGAATGGTGGCTTCTGGCAACGCGAATTCGGTGGAGATGAGAAAGTTCTGGGCAAGTCGATCATCCTCAATGGAGCGCCGTTCCAAGTCATCGGGGTCTTGCCGCCCGATATTCGCTTTGCCCATTTCGGCAGGGCAGATGTCTGGCTTCCACTTGCCGCAAACCGGTCATTTCGTACCGGGGGCGACGTCGTGGTCGTGGGTCGTTTGCGTCGCGGCGTGACGCAGCAAGCCGCGCAGGCGGAGATCGAGACCGTGATGCTCGGAATTGGCCGCGATCACAAGGAAGATTCCCGTACTGGCGTCCTCGTCGAGCCTCTGCACGACTGGGTAGTCGGCGACACGCGACTGGTGTTCCTCACCATCCTCGGCGCCGTCGCGTTTCTTCTGTTGATCTGTTGTGCCAACATCGCGAATCTGCTGATGACGCGGTCAACCGTAAGGCAGAGGGAGATGGCCATCCGCGCCAGCCTCGGTGCAAGCCGGCTTCGGCTTGTTCGTCAAACGCTGGTCGAGAGTGTGCTTCTTTCTTCCATCGGCGGCATTCTCGGACTGGGGCTTGCCGCCGCTCTCATCCGCGCGGTGCCCTCAATTCACGCTTTTCGGATTCCACGGATTGAAGAAATCGCGATGGATCACACGGTATTGATCATCGCCGCCATTTTGTCGCTAGCAACAGGAGTCCTGTTTGGTCTGGCGCCAGCCCTTCAAGTCAGGAATCGTGACCTTACGACCGTGCTGCGCGCGCAGGCGCCGTCGCGACCCGGAGGGCGGCAACTCCGAAACGCGCTGGTCGTAGTCCAGTTGGCCCTCGCACTGGTTCTTCTGTCCGGCGCAGGATTGATGGTGAACAGCCTTGTGCGCCTGTTGCACATTGACCTGGGCTACGAACGCTCCAATGTCGTTACCATCGACACGACGTTTAACTCCAGGAAGTACGACCACGGGCGAATCATGGAATTCCAGAGACAGCTCGCCGCGGAAGTAAGCCGGATGCCAGGTGTCGAAGCGGTCAGTGCATCCGATTACTTGCCACTCATGGCGGTCCTATTTCCCATGAACCTGCGTGTCGCAGGCACAGACATACTCCCAAAGTGCAAGGCGCTCGCTCGTCACATTGATCCAAACTACCTGCGCGTCATGGGCATACCCCTGCTCAGAGGCCGCGATCTTGGTCTGGCTGATGATACTCGAAAGCCCGTGCCCGTGCTGATCAGCAAGAACGCAGTTAGGGCGCTGTTCGATACCGGCGATCCGATAGGCAAGCATCTATTAAGTCAATATCGGGAGCTTAATCCACTGGAAGTTGTTGGGGTAGTGGGGGATGTGCGTCAAATCGGGCTCACGAAGGATCCGAGTCCCCAGGTCTATATCCCGCTCGCACAGGGCAGATCCACCGGATATGTAGTGGCGCGCACCGCTCCGCATGCGGGCGACCTGTCAGCCGCGATCCGCGCCGCAGTTCGAGCCATTGACCCCGAGGTGCCGGCGCCAGAAATCGGCACGCTGGATGAATGGTTTGACCGGGAAATAGCAAAGCCGCGCTTTTATCTCGCACTGCTCGGGGCATTCGCTGCGTTGGGGGTCATTCTTGCCGCCGTAGGAATTTACGGCATTATCGCGTATGGCGTCGCTCTGCGCACTCAGGAATTCGGTATCCGCATGGCGCTAGGGGCGGAGCGGAAGCACATCTTGCAGTTGGTTCTTGGCAGCGGTTTGAGGCTGATCTGCATCGGAGCTGCTCTCGGTCTTGCCGCCAGCCTTGCCCTTACTCGCCTGCTTACAACCATGCTCTACGAAGTCCGCCCGAATGACCCGCTCACGTTCGGCTGCGTTTTCGCGCTCCTGACGGGAACAGCACTGCTGGCGTGCTATATAGCTGCGCGCCGCGCCGTTGGCGTAGATCCGAATGTCGCCCTGAGGTGCGAGTGAGACCCTGGCCTTGCCGCCAGTTTCCGATATCTGAGAGAGTCAGCACTTTGGGAATATTCAGGGTTTATGTCCAAGCGCTTTCCAAAGTGGATTCCCATTACTCGACTGCGCTCAGTTGTATAATGGAGCTTGCTTCTGGAGACGATGGGGAAGAGGGATGATCGACGAGAAGAGCATCCTCGAATTGCGCGACCGCATCGCCGCGGAGTTTCAGCCGCAGTGCATCATTCTGTTCGGCTCCTACGCCTACGGCAATGCCGCCGACGATTCGGATTTAGATCTCCTGGTCGTGCTTAGACATGTAGGCTCCTCCCTGAAAAAGACCATCGAGATCCTGAATCGCGTCAAGCCGCGGATTCCCGTGGACTTGGTAGTGCGCACTCCGGAGGAGGTCCGGCAAAGATTGCAGGCAAATGATTTTTTCCTTAAAGAAGTCTTTCGGCGCGGACGGGTGCTCTATGAAGCCCCTGACTAAGGAATGGGTCGAGAAGGCAGAAGGGGACTTCGCCACGGCACGGCGGGAGATACGCGTCAAGAGGTCGACCAATTACGATGCTGTCTGTTTTCACGCACAACAATGTGCGGAGAAGTATCTCAAGGCGCTCCTTCAGGAAGCGGACATTCCTTTCGGAAAGACGCACCACCTGATCTCTCTTCTGGATCTGCTCCTCGAAGCATCTCGTTCATGGGAATTGTTCAGGCCGCAATTGCAGAGCCTCAATGCATACTCCGTCTCAATCCGCTACCCCGGAGAGTCGGCGGACAATGCTGCCGCCCGCGAAGCGCTTGCTCTCGCAATCGCCGTGCGCAAAGAGGCAAGAAGCAATCTGGCGCTTGAGCCCTGACTTACACGACTTTCATTTCTCCTGTCCTCCCGAGGGCATCCGAGCCGGTTCCGCCCGGCAAGCACTGAGCGCTTCTCTCCCAGTTCAAATAGGGCGATGCTACCACGAGACCTCAGGGATGGAGGACCTTCAAGCCCAACTCTTTTTCGAAGTGGTCGAAATCCTTGTCGGCATGCAGAAGTACATGGTCGTTGAGAATGCAAAAAGTTGCAATGAGGCAATCCACTGTCTTCTGGACTGTCTTCCCTTTGGCGCGCAAGGTTCGATAGTTTTGCGCCGCCGCCACAGATAATTCAACGCCGCCGGTCGTGAAAACCTCGAACGTCAGCAGACTCCGATGCACTTCGGCAAAGTGCCGATCCTCTAGAACGCCCTGCAGCACCTCACAGAGAGTCAGGTCCAGCACGCCCAGTCGCTGGTTCTGGATTTCTCTCTGCAGCCAATCCGTCTGGGGAGTAGAGACACCACGCAGATAATCCACCCACACGCTCGTGTCGACAATCACCATTGCCGTCAGAGCTCCTGAACCCGGCCCGCACGCATTTCGTTCAGGTCGCCCACCCAGGGAACCTTGCCCCGCAAACGGCGCGCACGTGTTTGAGACTTAACCTGGATCAGAAGCCTCAGTCCTGCCTCCACTGCCGCGCGCTTGGTTTTGAGGCCGGCCTTCTTCATGGCCTCTTCAATCAAATGATCGTCGATCACTATGTTGGTGCGCATTTCCGAACCTCCAATGTGTATAATACGGAAAATCAGGTGTATCGGCAATCAAGATCTTGAGACCACGTGCAGGCATCAACTGCAGCAAAGGGCTCAGGTCTAACGCTCTATCTGTCGAAAGGCAGCCGTACTTCTTCGTCGTCATCCACGACGGCTCGGTCGACGAATACTTTCGGGCCTAAAGCCGGTTTGGCGAACGATGAGCTTGCAGTCAAATGTTCGCTTCGCTGCGGGATTTCTTGAACCAACTGCGAAGCGGACCGGGCCGAGCTGCATCTCGATAATGGGACGGAGCCCGTCACGACGCTGGGGAGTTGCTGTCAGTCCCATAACGTAGCGAGCCTTCACGGCTGCAAGCACCCGCTCGAAGGATACAGCAGGTACGTGATGGCATTCATCGGCGATGACATGACCATAACCGCCGATAGCATCGTCGACCCGTCCCTTGCGGATCAGGCTCTGAATCATCGCAACGTCCAGGCGGCCGTTCAGACGGCGCTTTCCGGCACCGATCTGGCCGACGTCCTTGGGCTCGATGCCGAGGAACAGCGCCAGTTGCGCGACCCACTGGTCGAGGAGCGGCTTAATGTGCGAGCATTAGCTGAAGATTTGATCCCAGTCGGTTAAATCCTTTGGTGATTACTTCGCGAGCGTTTCGCAGGCAAAGAATCCTTTACTTTGATTCTGCCTTAAGAAAGGACCCTTTCTCAGGAGATCCGTTGTGGCCAGAATCACACGCAGGTACGAGCGTACCAGTGTTGGAGGAGATGGGTCACAGGGTCGCGCCCCTCGTCTCCGACAAAGTCATCGAGGCCGGACGCCAGGCGCGCGCCGTGCGCAACGACCCCGCGACGGCGGGCAAGGCCCTCAGCGACGCCGGCGCGGCGCTCAGGAGCAGCCTGTCGACGTCGCAGGACGATCCGCTCACCCGCATCGCCCGGGGCGAAGTTTAGGTCTGGGTTAGTTCTGAATCTCCCCCTCTCCACCCTGCCGCGCCCGGGACGTGCGCCCGGTCGGATGCCGGACAACCGTGCCGGCGGCTCTCAAACCCTGCTGGATTACTGCATTCAAATCGATGAAGAGCCCGATTTTTTGTCTAGACAATGGGGTACACCGTAGGAGCCTATACCTTTTTGCGGATGTTTGAACAATACTGGGACAACTGCCCATCGTCATCTCCTGAATCTTGCTGCTACCATTGTGACCGATCCGTACCAAATCACCTTGAAAATGAGTGCTTGGGCATGTCTAAAGAGCGTGTCCATCTCAAAACATACATCGCGTCCTTGTTTGATTCCATGTATTCGGTCAATCAACTCAAATTCGTGCTGATAATGTCGGTAAATACGAATACGATCAATGCCTTGGGTGATTATCGACAGTAAAACAACGGCCCAAATCCCATCGCCAGTCCAAACAAACACATTTGGAAACAGGAGTCCGGCAATGATATGAACAAAGTGACTAATCAGCATGCGTGACTTTGGACGTTTTGCCATTCCACCCATCATCTTATTTTTGGATAGATGCAGGTTCAATTTGGACCCAATTTCCCTATACCTAGCAACCGATTCCTGGTATGAAGCCACATCATTCTTGTATTCCTCCATACTGTAATCACCCCCCTGACTCCTTAGAGAAAGCTTTTTACATAAAGCACGCAGCTCGTCTATTGTGTGGAGTAAGGCGGTGGCATACTCTGTGAGCACAGCATGTTGGTCGCCGAGGTCATCTGCAATGGATAACTCTCCGAGCTCTTTCGACAGAGATCCTAAATCTTCAAAATGCTTGTCGAAATTGATCGCCTTAAAGAATCCTGGAATGCGAGTGGATTTTCTGAATGATGGCTTGAATATTTGATCGTGGATTCCAATGTATTCCTGAAGTATCGCATGAACTTGAGATGTTCTATTTGATAAGTCGTTCATCGAATTCTCAGATGGCAGTTTTACGAAGTACATTTACACTTCAGAAACGATTGTATCATCAGGACAGTGTTATCGATCTTTGGCCTTACCTTTTCGGTGATTTCTCTGTTATAAGAAGTGAAAGCTTGGCGGACTTTTTGCTCCAAATTGTCTTTAGTGCCAAAACCAATCATCACGTGTGATTTAAAAGAGCGCTCTGATGCGCATGATTTTAAAGGCACTTCATATTTAAAGGTTATTGATCTTATGAAATCAGCGACCAGCCCCAAGCCTTCAGCCGCAATAACCTTCTCTACTTCATCCCAGGCATTCGGTACAAAAACGCAGCCAGCAAGGTCAAGACTCTCAGCCAGTCTTATTGAATCAATTATGGGTTTTCCGGCGAAGCAGTTGCCTTTTCGAAAATATCTTCCATAGCCTATAGCGCCCCGCAGCAGAAGGTTTCCATCCAACATTTTATTCATGAGCATGTAGCATGCATGGAGAAAGAAGAGCCAATTCAACAATTTCTCTCTTGCGCCCCAACCCTTCATAGGTTCCTTCTCTGTGAGAAGCACGCTATCAGATAAAAGGATGCTGGATATTGATTTTGCGAACCTATCCGCATGCTCATCGAGGCCGATAGATAAAAAGTACTTCTTCCTGATATCACGAATACTGGCGGGAATCCCATCGAGATGATCCAATATTATCTTGGCAACTTCTTTTATCTCGTTCCTTGTGTTGATGCTCTCGTACCCCATTATGTCGAAATAGGCTACAGAGCCATTTGCTATTAGTATCTTGTTCATCCCAGCATCCTTTAGGTCCTTTGATTTCAAAGATCCTGTAAGCAAATGGTATCGCGCTGTTTCGCCTCGGCTTTCATTTTTGCTAGGGCGCCTTGTATCATTTCTTTTGTAATTCCAAGGCGTTCCCAGAGGGCATCTGTTATCGGCTGCAGCTGGCCGTCGACTCTCTGGAATCGGTCCGTTATTTGTCGAAGTTCGGTGATCATCTCCGTCCGTCCTCGAGCAGATGCGAAATCGATATCGTGTGATGCAAAGAAGCGATGGGCTAGGAAATTCCGATCCTGCAAAGCCCCCTGTAGCGTTTTCTCAATTTCGGCGGGCACATCAACATGTCGCCGGACATCCTTTATAAGCTGCCCGAGCGTCCGCTTTCCTATCTCTTCAAACAGAAGGTCGATGCCTCCAACGACCAATCGCGTTTGTCCACGAATACGTAGGCCGACAGCAAGATTGATTAATCCTTCTTCTAGCACCTGGGCACAATAGGAGCATAAGCCGAAAAAAGAAAACACTTCCTTCGCATCAGATGATTCTGGCTCTGGAATTTCACGCAGCTCACCCACACTGGAGGCAGTCACTTTGTTCCTCCCACCTGATTTGGAGTAAAACTAAATTTGATTGAAAGATATTACGTTACTGGGGTGAGCAAAACAACGATCATTCAGGCAGCCTGTGATCCCGGCGTGATCCAGAGCCAAAGTCGCTTGTTGGTGAGTTTCTCTAAGTTATTGATTCTGCTGGAGCCAGCGATCGGATTTGAACCGATGACCTACTGATTACGAATCAGTTGCTCTACCAGCTGAGCTACGCTGGCTGATCGCGGAGAAGCTTGTACCACGTTTGGCGTAAGGGGTCAAGAAAGCACAACTGAAAAGCATCTCCTGGTCAGCAGTGCCGTCAGGCCGGCTCCTCGGGTGCAGTCGTCCGCTCATCTCGCTTGGTCTGCTGGATGCTGGCCAGCGCTTCCTCTTCTGTCTGGTAAAGATCCAGGACCGTATCGAGCCGCGTCAGCCGCAGTACGGCACTTACCCTCTCTGCAAGGTTGCACAGGCGCACGCGCCCGCCCGCCTGCCGCACGGAGAGGTGGGCGCGGATGAGCCTCCCGATATCGCTCGAATCCACGTAGGGCACCTGCTTCAAGTCGACCACAATCTGCAGGCGTCCCTCCCTCACCAGCTCGTCGATGCGCTCTTTCAGGAGCGATTCGAGGGTGCCTCTGAGCACCCGCTCCACCGTAAGAACGGTGACGCCGTTGACATCCCTTTCCTCGAAGCTCTTAGGTAATCTTGTCGTCATAGAACCAAACCTGCTGAAAACTCCAGTCCGCTGTCTGTGTTCATGCATGGCCGCGCCGCGCCAGCCCGCGCAGCCGGGACACGACATCCGAGAGAATCTCGGTGGCGCCGTCGATTTCCTCAATGGTATTGTGATAGCAGAGGCTGAAACGCAACGAGGCCTGCACAATTTCCGGACGCAGCCCCATGCCCATCAGGACATGCGAAGGCTCGAGCGATCCCGAAGAACAGGCCGATCCGGTCGACACTGCTACCCCTGAAAGATCGAGAGCGATGACCGCGGCCTCTCCCTCGATCCCTTCGAATGCCAGATTGGTCAGGTTCGGGAGCCGGTGCTCTGCGCTGCCGTTGGTCCGAACGCCCGGCATACGGCCCTTGATCTGCTCCTCCAGCCGGTTGCGCAGGGAAGCGACCCGGTCGCCCATCTCCGGCAGGCGTTCCAGCGCGAGATGCGCCGCCGCACCGAGGCCCACAATGGCCGGCACATTCTCCGTGCCCGCGCGGCGCCGGCGCTCGTGCGCGCCGCCGGTAAGGAAGGGCACGAGCTTCACTCCTCCGCGGACCCAGAGAACCCCCACGCCTTTCGGCGCGTGGATCTTGTGCCCCGACAGGGAAAGCAGATCGACGCCGAGGCGCTGCACATTTACGGGGATCTTGCCCACAGACTGGACGGCGTCAGTGTGCATGAGAATCCCGCGTTCCCGCGCCAGTGCGCTGATTTCCTCGATGGGCTGGATCACACCCGTCTCGTTGTTGGCATGCATGATCGAGATCAGGATCGTGCGTTCGTTGATGCTCGCAGCCACGCGAGCGGGATCAACGCGCCCCGACGAATCCACGCGAAGGTATGTCACCTCTGCTCCTGCCGACTCCAGCGCTTTGCAGGTGACAAGCACCGCCGGGTGTTCAATCTTCGAGGTGATGATGTGGTTGCCGGCGCGATAGCCGCTGCGGAAAACGCCCCAAAGTGCGGCGTTGTCCGATTCCGTTCCGCCCGACGTAAACACCACCGCGCGCGTATCGGCGTCAAGAAGCTCGGCCACCGCCCGGCGCGCATCTTCTACCGCAGCTCTGGCTTCCTGGCCGAAGGTGTGGATGGAGCTGGCGTTGCCGAAACGCTCCCGCAGGTACGGGAGCATCGCTTCCAGCACCCGGTCGTCGATGCGAGTGGTCGAACTGTTATCGAGAAAGATGCGCGGCTTCACGGACTCTCCTTCGTGCGGCCGCTGTCAGCGTGCGCGGTGCAAGAAGCCAGACGGGTTTCATGAGCTCGGGAATGCAACTTCCCCCAGTCGGCTACACACGAGACTCAAACCATAACCTAGGGGGATCAGGCTAGTCAAGGCACGCACCGAAATTGGTGACAGCCGCCCTTTTTCGGTCACCAAGTTCGCCGCGATAATGTCTATATATGATACTATTGCACTTAACCTAGACGGCCTATGGAAACTCCATCTCGCATTATCACTCTGCTTACTGACTTCGGGCTGCGGGATCATTTCGTCGCAGCAATGAAAGGGGTCATGCTCGGCGTGAATCCCGATCTGGTCTTCGTCGACATCAGCCATCTTGTCCCGCCCCATGACATTCACAGCGGTGCGTTCATCCTCGGGCAAGCTTACTCCTACTTCCCTCTCGGCACAATTCACGTGGCCGTGGTCGATCCGGGCGTGGGAAGCGCACGCAAGGCTCTGGTGGCCTCGGCAGGGGGGCACTTCTTTGTCGCTCCCGATAACGGCATTCTTGCCTACGTATTCAACCGGGAAGACAGCTTCAAGGCGTACGAGATCACGGCGGCACACTATTTTCACAAGCCGCTCTCGCCGACATTTCACGGGCGCGACATTTTTGCGCCGATCGCCGCCTGGATCAGCCGGGACATCCCACTGCATCAGTTCGGCCCGGCACTGGAGCAGCCCGTGCGTCTGAAGGTCCCGGCGGTAACGCGGGTCCAGGATGCGCTCATCGAGGGAGCGATCCTCGCAGTGGACAACTTCGGCAATCTGATAACTAACCTGAAGCCCGAGAATGTTCCTGTTTACAGCAGCACTGCGAGCCGCGCCTGCAAGATGCTTGCCGGGCAACGGGAGATCACCGTCTTTCGCAAGACGTTTGGCGAAGGCGCTGCCGGCGAGCTGTTCGTCATCCCCGGCTCCAGCGGCTACCTCGAGATCGTGATGCGCGACCGGTCGGCAGCGACGGAGCTGCACCTGAGCCCGGGCGCGCCGGTTGGAGTCATTTTGAGCTAGTCTATGACATCGGCCTCCCAAGGCTCACTGTTCCAGTCCCCGCCCCGCGACGCATCGCTGCGGGTAGGGCCGGCGGGCTGGAACTACAAGGATTGGGAAGGAATCGTATACCCTGCCGGAGCTGGAAAGTCCTTCGATGCTCTCGCCTACCTGGCCGACTATTTCGATGCTATCGAGATCAACAGCTCCTTCTACGCCCCGCCGCGGCCGCGCGACGCTGCCGGGTGGGCGCGCCGGGTGCGGAACAACCCGCGTTTCCGGTTCACCGCCAAAGCATGGCAGCGGCTGTCACACGAGCGGGACGAAGCAACCAAGGCATCTGTAGCCGCGGACTGCGATGCAGTGCGCCGTTCGATGGCACCGCTGGCCGAAGTCAATATGCTCGGCGCGCTCCTGGTGCAGTTTCCCTGGAGCTTCCGCCACACCGAGCAAAACCTCGCCTATCTCGAACGGCTGTTTCACCTGCTGGCTGGGTTTCCCCTGGCTCTGGAAGTTCGTCACGGCTCGTGGAATCAGGAGGAGTTCTACACTTTCCTTCGGGAGCAGGGCGTGGCCTTCTGCAATGTGGATCAACCGGTGCTGGGCGATTCGATGGGACCTTCACGGCGCGTGACCGCCCGCATTGGATATCTGCGGCTGCACGGGCGTAACTATCGGACCTGGTTCCAGAAGGATGCAGGCCGCGACGCCCGCTATGACTACCTCTACACGAAGCCAGAAATCAAAGAGGTATCAGACCGTATCCGCGCCATCAAACAAGAGGCCGAGGAGACCTACGCAATCACGAACAATCACTTTCGCGGCCAGGCCCTGGTCAACGCCATCGAAATCTTGGAGGAACTGGATGCGCGGCCTGCCGCGGTCCCTTCGCTGCTGGCGGCTGCGTATCCGCGCCTGAGCGGTGAAGGCGATGCGGAGAAGCAGCCATGAAATGGGAAGGCTTGCCGTGAGTCAGGCACGTGATGCGCGCACTTTTGCGATTCATCGCCTCTTCATACCTTCGTCGCCAATCAGAGCGGAGCACTCATTGAAGTTGGTAGGATGCGCCGACCAAGGCATCCTGTACCTTAGGGAAGTCCCGATATCATCCCGCCGGTCCCGGTTGAGTTTTGCCTGGACACCCTCGGATCGGCGATGTTATAAAACTTCGCGGTCTTCCCTGCCGGAGCACTGCACTTTCAGACGCCGGGGTAGCTCAGTCGGTAGAGCAACGGACTGAAAATCCGTGTGTCGACGGTTCAATTCCGCCCCCCGGCACCACCTCAAAGCCCGCGTCCGTCAAGGGCTGCGGACTTTCAACATCCTCCGGAACCAATCCAAAATACGCTCGAAATACCCCAGTTGTGTCCCAAGCTGTGCCCGCGAGAAACTCAGCGTATCCAATCGCAACCAACTCAGTCCATGATCGCACGCGCGAGCGACGCGGCTCCTCTTGAATTGTCAATGGCTTGCAAATTATATGACTGGTCTTAGAATCCTAAGCCCCGCAAGGGGCGTGCGAGTCCGGTTCCCGCCCTCGGCACTTTGTTTTCTACGAGTTAGCACCGGCCTCAGTTGCTCACCTGATGAAGCAAATTGTCCAAACCAGCCACTTTGCTTATTTGTTGCCTATTTTGCTCAGAGCCTTCCGACGCAATTCTTCGTAGCTCCCGGCAATTCCACTCGCGAATTCCACGGCGAGACCGATCGCCGTCACGATATCGATATCGGAAACTATCAGGCCGACGACTGACAACGTCCGCGAACCGAGCGCCTACCGGGCTCGGATATGCATTTGTACCTCGCCTTCTGATAGTGGCGGATATCTATTGACAACAACAAAATCGTTGTTTTAATATATGTGGAAACAACAATATCGTTGTTTGTATCCGGGGTAATATTCATGAGCGTTCGCAACATAGTTGGCAACGTGCCGGAACCAGATGAGCTGTACGGACGTGACGATCTCATAGCTCACCTCTGGCGGCAGCTCGCAGGGAACAACATGCTGATTCTGGGCCCGAGGCGTTTTGGCAAGTCCGGCATCATGCGGCATCTTCTGCAACGTCCCAAGGAAGGGTTTATTCCGGTTTCTATGGATCTCATGGATGCCGACTCTCCCGCTGAGTTCGTCCTCCGCCTGACCGAGGCTGTGCTGGAGCAGGATCGGCTTCGAGCCGTGCTCCATAAGGCAAGGGGCATTCCGACCGTGCTGAAACGCCTGATCGCCGACACGTTCGAGGCGGTCGAGTACGAGGGAATAAAGTTGGAACTACGCAAGAGCATCGAAGGCAATTGGCGCGATACTGCCAGGCGCCTTGTCCTTGAACTCGAAAAAGCCGACGACACGATTCTCTTTCTACTGGACGAGTTCCCGGTAATGATGGCCACCATGGGGGTGAAGCATGGCCAGGGTACGGCGCAGGACTTCATGGCCTGGTTCTCCTCGTTTCGCCTGCAGAGCAAAGATGTGTTGCGGCGGCACCGATTTGTGATTGCCGGCAGCATCGGTATCGACTCCATCCTGAGGAGGATCGACCCGCCCGATAAGCTGCGTGACTTCGAACGCCTTCCGGTCGGGGGGATCGCTGAAGAGGACGCACTGCGCCTCGTCAACGACCTTGCGGCGTCTCTCGATCTGGACATTCCGGCTGACTTGGGAACTGCCAGTCTTGACCTCATCGGCCCGCGCGTTCCCTTTTTCATTCATCTGCTTTTTTCGCAACTGGCGCAGTTGCAGCCCAAGGAAAGGCATCCAATCACGCGACTAGCTTTGGATCGCGTGTATTTGGACAAGGTGCTTGGCCCCACCTGCAAGTCGCGCTTTGACCATTATCGCGACCGACTGCAGCGCTACGGAAGGCCCCTTGAACGCGCGGCCATGGCCGTGCTGAGGATGATTGCGGATGCGCCTTCAGGCCGCGTTCCAGTCAGCGGCCTTTTCGATTCATACCGCAAGTCACGCGGCCGTGGCGCCAACCAGACGGAATTTGATGAGCTTCTCGCCGATCTGGAATGCGACTGGTACGTTTGTCTGGCCCCCCAGACAAACGAGTACTATTTCATGGTGAGCGTGATGCGAGATTGGTGGCGACGCTGGTATGGTTCTGCGCGGCGCGGCGCCGTAGCGAAGGGGGGCCGGTGACATGGCTCTGGTGACCCACAAATACATGGTGGAGAGCATCCCGGAGGACGAACTGCGCCGCACGTTTGCCGCGCGCGAGCACACCCTGGAGTACCTCGTCGACGAAATGCGCGGCCAAATCGGGTCAGCATCGCTGAAGAGCTACCTGCTCTACGGGCCGCGCGGTTCGGGCAAGACCACTCTGATTCGCATGCTGGCGCTGCGGATCGCCGACGACGCTAAACTGCGCGCGGCGTGGCTGCCCGTCGTGTTCCCGGAGGAAGTGCAGGGGATTGCATCGCTGCGGGATCTGTTCGCCGTGATCCTTCGCACGTTGGCTGAGTCCGGGGTCGTGGGCGCCCATGTGTGGCATGAAAAGGTTGAAGCGGAGGCGGATGACCGGGTAAGCCGGGAACTGGCGCTTCGCGCCCTGCGAGAAATCGCTCACAAACAGAAACGTCGGCTGGTGGTCTTCGTCGAGAATTTGAACAGGATCTTCGCTCGCGGAAACAAAGGGGGGCTCGACGGCAAGGATCGCGCTGCCCTTCGGCGCCTGCTTATGGAACCGAATCCCAGGGTGATGCTGATCGGCACGGCGGTCCAGACCTTTCCAGAATTGGAACGATACGACGAGGCTCTCTACCAGTACTTCCTGCCCGTCCGCCTCGACCGCCTCGACGACGAACAAGTGCGGCAGATCCTGTTCCGGCGCGCCGATTTTGACGGTCATCGCGACTTCGCTGAACGCTATCACGTGAACTTGGATAAGATCCGTGCGCTCACGCGTCTCACCGGCGGAAATCCCCGTTTCATCCTGATGCTTTACGAGATTGTCACTGTTGGCGACATCTCGTCAATTATGCAGATCCTGCTCTCGCTGGTGGACTCTTTGACGCCTCTGCTCAAAGACGTCCTTGAGCACCAGATGACCCGGCAGCAGGCCAAGGTGCTCGATGCTCTCATGCGCGCGGGCGGCACCGCCAAGCCGAGCGAGCTGGTCGGCCCTGCGCGCCTCTCTCTCAACACCGTGACGACCCAGTTAACCCGGCTGAAGGAAATGCAACTGCTAGAGCTACACGGAGGCGGGAAGGGGCGGGCGGCATACTATTCCGTGCCCGACCCGCTGTTCAGCACTTGGTATCAGCTGCGCTATCTGAGGACAAATCGACGCCGCATAGAGCTCTTCGTCGAGTTCCTGCGCCTTTGGTTCGAGGAAGAGGCCCGTTACGAGTTCCTCCGGCGTTTCGTGGCCAAGAACTACGAGAATGAAAGGGGCGGTGCCTCCAATGCGGCGCTGGCGGTAGAGTATGTTGCGGCTTCGCTGAAGGATACGACGCATGAGCAGGAAGGGCGAGAGCTCGCGGTCCGCTGCTGGCTGGACCGGGGCAATGTCGATCAGGCTGCCTTTGCGCTCGCCTCGTTCGAAGGATTCGACACCTCCGACCGACTTCAGTACGAGGCCAGCGCCTATGGCCGGCTCGGGCAGTGGGCGTGGCTGCATAAAGATCTCTTACTCGCGGTTCGAACCGCTGAGGAAGCATTGGTTAGGACGCCGGACGATCTAGAAGCCCTATCCAGACTTGGCATTGCCTCCAGATTGTCGGGTGATCACGAAAGAGCGCGAGAGTGTTACGATCGGATTCTTTGTTTGCCTTCCGTTCCTGTGGCTGCGCGGGCGAGGGCGCTCGTCAACCGTGGGGTCTCTAAGGGCCAACAAGGCGATGTCGAAGGGGAGATCGCCGACTATACGGCCGCCATCGATCTGCCCGGGGCACCGCCGGACCAAGTGGCAAAGGCGCTCATCTACCGCGGGTTCACCAAGGGCCAGCGGGGCGATGTCGAAGGGAAGATCGCCGACTATACGGCCGCCATCGATCTGCCCGGCGCGCCCCCGGACCAAGTGGCAAAGGTGCTCATTTACCGCGGGAGCTCTAAAGGCCAGCGGGGCGATGTCGAAGGGAAGATCGCCGACTATACGGCCGCCATCGATCTGCCCGGGGCACCGCCGGATCAAGTGGCGAAGGCGCTCATCTACCGCGGCTTCACCAAGGGCCAGCGGGGCGATGTCGAAGGGAAGATCGCCGACTATACGGCCGCCATCGATCTGCCCGGGGCACCGCGGGACCAAGTGGCGAAGGCGCTCATCCACCGCGGGATCACCAAGGGCCAGCAGGGCGATGTCGAAGGGAAGATCGCCGACTATACGGCCGCCATCGATCTGCCCGGGGCACCGCCGGACCAAGTGGCGAACGCGCTCATCTACCGCGGGTTCACCAAGGGCCAGCAGGGCGATGTCGACGGCGAGATCGCCGACTATACGGCCGCCATCGATCTGCCCTGGGCACCGCCGGATCAAGTGGCGAAGGCGCTCGTCAACCGCGGGATCACCAAGGGCCAGCGGGGCGATGCCGACGGCGAGATCGCCGACTATACGGCCGCCATCGGTCTGCCCGGGGTACCGCCGGATCAAGTGGCGAAGGCGCGCGTCAACCGCGGGATCACCAAGGGCCAGCAGGGCGATGTCGACGGCGAGATCGCCGACTATACGGCCGCCATCGATCTGCCCGGGGCACCCCCGGATCAAGTGGCAAAGGCGCTCGTCAACCGCGGGATCACCAAGGGCCAGCAGGGCGATGTCGATGGGAAGATCGCCGACTATACGGCCGCCATCGATCTGCCCGGGGCACCGCCGGACCAAGTAGTGAACGCGCTCTTCAACCGCGGGATCACCAAGGGCCAGCGGGGCGATGTCGACGGCGAGATCGCCGACTATACGGCCGCCATCGATCTGCCCGGGGCGCCCCCGGACCAAGTGGCGAACGCGCTCTTCAACCGCGGGATCACCAAGGGCCAGCGGGGCGATGTCGACGGCGAGATCGCCGACTATACGGCCGCCATCGATCTACCCGGGGCGCCCCCGGATCAAGTGGCGAACGCGCTCTTCAACCGCGGATTCACCAAGGGCCAGCGGGGCGATGTCGACGGCGAGATCGCCGACTATACGGCCGCCATCGATCTGCCCGGGGCACCGCCGGATCACGTGGCGAAGGCGCTCGTCAACCGCGGGATCACCAAGGGCCAGCGGGGCGATGTCGACGGCGAGATCGCCGACTATACGGCCGCCATCGATCTGCCCGGGGCACTCCCGGATCAAGTGGCGAAGGCGCTCGTCAACCGCGGGATCACCAAGCGCCAGCAGGGTGATGCCGACGGCGAGATCGCCGACTATACGGCCGCCATCGATCTGCCCGGGGCACCGCCGGATCAAGTGGCGAAGGCGCTCGTCAACCGCGGGATCACCAAGGGCCTGCGGGGCGATGCCGACGGCGAGATCGCCGACTATACGGCCGCCATCGATCTGCCCGGGGCACCGCCGGATCAAGTGGCGAAGGCGCTCGTCAACCGCGGGATCACCAAGGGCCAGCGGGGCGATGTCGAAGGGAAGATCGCCGACTATACGGCCGCCATCGGTCTGCCCGGGGCACCGCCGGATCAAGTGGCGAAGGCGCTCGTCAACCGCGGGATCACCAAGGGCCTGCGGGGCGATGCCGACGGCGAGATCGCCGACTATACGGCCGCCATCGATCTGCCCGGGGCACCCGCCAAATCCGTTGCCCGTGCACGGCTGCACAGAGGCAATAGAATCGCCGTCGACGGAAGAGTTGAGGATGCTATCGTGGATTGGCAGGAGGCGGCTCGAAATCCGGCCGTAGGTGTAGGTATCCGTTCAGCGGCTTCTGGGGAATTGCTGAAGGCTGTTTCGAGGATCGATCGCTTTGAGGATTCGCTGGCTTTTGTGCGGAGCATGGCTGATGGCCTCGACGCCATGGAGCGAGTTCGCTTCATCCTCGGCGTCGTCCGTGCTCTATCGGTACCCGGAATGCAGACCGTTTGGCCACGTGTGTACCGTCGCTTGAGCGAGAACCAACCGCCGGAGGTCGCGGATAGGCTCCAGATTATCGCACCTGTGTGCGAAGTTCTGGAGACGGGCGACCGCTCGGTACTCGATCCGCTCCCCCCGGAAGTACGCCAATTCGCACAGGAGCTCGTTTCAGGTTTCGAGGCACCAGTATCAAGCCGCAACTCAGGCCGTATACGGAGATAGTAGCTGGCTCTGGATTCCAAAGGGCTCGCCTGTAGCCAAAGAGCTAACGTCCCTGGATTCGCGTATCGGAAATCGGCAAGTCACAGGGCAATTGAAGGGCTTTTGCCAAAGCAGCTCACAGCTGTGATCTAGAGAGGCCGGGAAGATAAAATGATCTCTTTGACGCCTCACTGGCTGCCGTGACATGCCGGGTGAGAGTCCTAACGAATGTCCCATCTTGACGGAACCTCCCAGTACCACGCCCTTAGCTCTACGGTCTGGGATCGACGCGTCGGGACAAAATCAATACTGGGAATAGGAATCTCTTCGGTTCGATTCGAAAACCTGTGGGCGCACTGGTCTGGTCATAATCAAAAAGTGGCGTCCCATTTGCGTCCCGAACGCGTTGTCAAAGTATGGTAATACTTGGTAGGTGTCGACCAACAAGAACTGCGCGCAAGTCTCTGACTTTGTTAATAGTTGGGAGCATTTGGTGGGTTGTGTAGAACGCTCTGAAAATCCGTGTGTCGACGGTTCAATTCCGCCCCCCGGCACCATCTCAAAACCCGCGTCCGTCAAGGGCTTGCGGGCATTGCACAGCATCCAGAGCCAACCCGAAAAACCCTCCAAATGCCCCAGTTGTGTCCCAAACTGTGCCCGCGAGAATCCAAGCGTATCCAACCGCAGCCAACTCCAGCCAAGATCGAACGGAACCTGCAGTTGGCATTGGACGGCAAGGAGGTCAGGGGCTCTGCGGGGGATTTGTCTGCCCCGTCATCCCTTTCCGGGTGTCCTATGAAAGGGGCTGTCAAGGACAAAGTTGTCTCTCCCAGGGACAGGGGAGTGTTATTTCGGATTCCGAGACAGCCAATGTTCGTTATCGCTTCCCCGCCGATCGCGCTATCTCGCATACTGCTGATACCAGGACAAATGCACCCAGCCTGCATCGAAAGCTCTTCCTGTACAGCACATTTAGCTGGCTGATCAATGAGTTGGGCTGCACAGAGTTGGTCTCCATAAGCAATAACATGACCGCGTTCGTCGTCCTGACGAAGGACAGAAAGCAGCAATCAGAAGTCCGAGAGGCTCTGCGCGAATACACGCGCTCACACCTGGAAGTCTACGGCTGAGCCGGGAAGTTCATAAAAGCTGCAGAATTTCAAAGAGTCAAAAAGGTCGGTCCCCTGACGACCTGGTCCTGGTGGACCGCAGGTCTGGTGTGGCTCTCCACGATTCAGCGAAGGCCTCTCCCGATTCTTCCCTTGCTTTCCTAAGCGACGGTCCGGCCTCCGATACTGCCAGCTGAAGGAAAGAACCGGGAAACAGGTTTCCGGAATTCGCGGCATCTCGACGACAAGGCAGAGACAGCAGTTGCATAGTCGCATGCGGCGAGAAGGATATGCCGTACACTCCCCCCTCCTTGGAGACCCGGGGGCACACCTCCTGAAAACCCGTACAACTGCTCAGCAGAGAGCGTGGCGTCGTTGCTTCCTCGAACGGGACTTCGCGGGAGTGTCATTGAAAGATCTTCATCGCTTTCTTTAGCCGATTTTTCATGCGCCCTCCTTGGAGGAACCGATCATCCTCGCCCGCAGCCCCCCAATTATCAAAATTGGCTGATAAGTAAATCCTGCCGTTCTTGACGGCTTTTCGAGTCCTGGTCTACAATCACCGCAAACGTGAATTCGAGGAGGGTCTCAATGAGATCTGAAATGTATGGTCGACGTTCGTTCCTGCGTTTGGCTGGTGTCCTCGGGACAGGGGCATATGCGTTGAAGGCCAGCGGCCTCGAACGCGTCACGGCCGCCGCCCAATCGATCGCGGACCGGACGCCGGCGGAGGTCGCGAAAGATGAATTCTTCTGGCGGGAGATCCAGTTGGCCTTCAAGCTCGACCGCACGCTCATCAACCTCAACAACGGCTTCACCTGCCCAACCCCGCGGGTCGCGCTCGAAGCGGTCTGGCGTTACATGGACATGATCAATATGCTGCCCGTCTATTATCAGGGCCAGGTTGCGGCGAACGTTCAGACGATCCGCCTCCGGATGGCGGCCGAATTCGGCTGCGACCCCGAGGAGATGGCCCTGACGCGCGGCGCCAGCGAGTCCCTCCAGATCGTCCAGAACGGGATCGATCTCAAGGCGGGCGACGAGGTGATCACGACCGAGCAGGACTATCCCCGGATGCTGACGACCTGGGACCAGCGGATGCGGCGCGAGGGCATCAAGGTGACCCGCCTCCAATTCCCGGTGCCGACGACCCAGGACGATCTTTATCAACGATTCGAGAAAGCGATTTCGCCGCGGACGAAAGTGTTCCATTTTTGTCACGTGACCAACCTCACGGCCCAGATGTTCCCGGTGCAAAGGCTCTCGCGCCTGGCCCGCTCGAAGGGGATCGTCACGATCGTCGACGGCGCGCATGCGTTGGGGCAGTTCCCGTTCAAACTGCGGGACCTCGAATGCGACGCCTACGGCGTTAGCCTGCACAAATGGCTGCTGGCGCCGATCGGGAACGGCTGCCTGTATGTGCGCCGGGAAATGATCCCGAAATTCTGGCCGTTGCAGGCCGCGCCGGAGCAGCAGGACAACGATATCCGCAAGTTCGAGGCCATCGGGACCCATCCATGGGCCATCCGTGCGGGCCTCGGCGAAGCCCTGGCCTTCCATCAGGCCATCGGCGCCGAACGCAAGGCGGCGCGGTTGCGCTACCTGACCCTGCGCTGGGCAAACGCGCTCAAAGTCCATCCGCGGATCAAGATCCTGTCGAACCTTGGCGAGCCCGCCGAGACCTGGGCGGTTGCGGCTGTGAATATCGAGGGAATCGACGTCCGATCCCTGGCGCGATTCCTGATGAACAAATACAGGATCGTAGTCGTGGCGCTCGTCGGGGGAGCTCCCCCCAACCAGGTCTTCGACTATCAAGCCCTCCGGATTTCCCCGAACGTCTACACGACGCTCGAGGAGATCGACACGTTCGTCGCAGCGATGGAGGACGCGATCAAGAATGGCGTGCCGACCTCCGGGGACGCTGATTTCCCCGTCATGACCGAAGGGATCGACTAACATGAAACGTCCCATTGTTTTGGTCGTCGCCGCCCTGGTTTTCAGCCTCGCCGGCACCAGCGTCTGCTTCGCCCAGGGAACATTCAAGGTCCCGTTCACGTTCCAAGCGGGTGACAAGAAGTTCCCGGCCGGCGATTACAGGATCGCCCGAAAGGGGAACGAACAGATCAGCCTTCGCCAGGAACCGAACGGCGGTGAAGTCGTGATCACGGTCCTCAAGACGCTGGCGCAACCTAACCCGCCTTTGACCGAGCCGCAGCTCATCTTTGATGTGGTCGGGAACTTCGAACCGTCCTATACGGAGTACGTGACGGACTATGTGCTGGCGGAAGTGTGGTTGCCCGGGCAGGACGGATCCCTGCTCCACGTTACGAAAGGAGCACACTCGCGCTAGACCATTAAAGGACAGAAAACAGGGAAGTAGCGCCGGCCCTCGTCGTTGCGCGTGGCGACCTCATCGAAGGTCGCGCGACGACGTTTAAGTCGATGGTATGGCGTCCCGGCGATCGCCGGACTTGATTCTGGAAGAATTCTTGTTTGCCAGATCCCGAAGGCTGGCGCGATTCGAGCGTGAAGCGATGGTGCTGGCGGCCCTCAATCATCCGAATACCGCGCACATTTACGGGGTTGAGGAATCGGGTATCGACTGTGGGCTGGTGATGGAGTTGGTGCCTGGGGCCCGCTTTTGATGAGTACTGGCGCGGCTTCCGGCGATGCGCCTCTAAAAGCTTTGGTCGCAGCACAGGCGATTGCTGTATACTACTCCAACCTGAGAAGCCATAATTGAAATCCTGGGTAAAACCTTTACACATACCTACGCAACCACAACGGAGACCATATGACCAGACGCTTACTGACCGTACTTGCGGTTCTCATCGCAATCAGCCTTGCCGCGCCTTACATCGGGCACGCGCAGACGTTCAAGGTTGAAAAGTTTGATATCAAGGGTGACGGAGGTACGGACTATGTCACCGTCGAACCCGCCACAGGGCGCGTGTTCGTTTCGCGTGCCACCCACATGATGGTGGTCGAAGGCGCCACCGGCAAAGTACTCGGTGACATTCCGAACACGCCGGGCGTGCATGGCGCCGGCATCACCACCAAGGCTGGTCACGGCTTTACGACTAATAGCGGCGACCAGACTGTCACCATGTTCGATTTGAAGACGCTGGCGGTGATCAAACAAATCAAGGTCGGCCCCGGTCTCGACGGCATCATGTACGATGAGCCCGATGACAAGATCATTCTGACGAATCACAGCCGCCCGATCGGCACTCTCACCGCGATCGATCCAACGAGCGGTGACATCGTCGCCACCGTCGAGCTCGAGGACACGGCGCCCGAAGGCGCTGCGGCCGATGGCAAAGGACACATCTTCGTCAACAACGAGGGCAAGAGCACGATCCAGGTGATCGACGTCAAGACCTGGAAGGCGACCGCCTCGTGGCCGCTCGCGCCGTGTGAAGGACCAACGGGCATCGCGTATGACAAAGCATCGAACCGTATTTTCTCAGGTTGCAGCAATACGTCTGTCGTCCTTGATCCAAACACCGGCAAAGTCGTGGCGACCATCAAGAACGGCACGCGCGTTGACGCTCTGGGATGGGATCCGTCGAAAAAGCTGATTTACATTCCAAATGGGGGCGAGGGCAAAGTAACAGTCGTCCACCAGGATTCGCCCGACAAGTACACGACGGTTGCCACGGTCGACACGTTCGCCGGCGCGAAGACGATCACAGTTGATCCAGTGACGCACAACGTGTACCTCTTCCAGCCCGAGCGCGGTCCGGCTCCGGCTCCACCCGCTGGCGTGACGCCACCTCCGACGGGCGGACGTGGCCGCGGTCCACAGGGTCCGATCGTTGCTGCGTGGTTTATCGTGATCAAGCAGTAGCTATTGCCGTTGCTCACGACGTTGTGTTCGCGCAATGTCGTGAGCGACGGCTTTCAAGCCGACAGTTGATTGTTGCCGCTTGTCGCCGTCCTTTGCGGGGATAGGCGGTTTTCGGCTTTCAGAGCTGCAGTCTCAAGCTTCGCGGTGGGTTGCGCGGGATTCATCACCCGCGCTCCCCGCTCGGGGAGATCAGGGCGGTGACGTGGCGCCTCTGTGGCGACATCTCCCATAACGGGACTTGGGGACAATTGGGGATGGTCATAAATCCCGGGGATCCAAGATCGTCTGCATCTGCGGCCGCCCGACAGCCTGAAAATTTCTGCTAAGCCCCCACACGTTATTGGTAGCCGATGCATCTTTAGCGCTGCTTTCCCGGAAGATCCAGGGCATACGATTGGCGAGAACCAACGAAGGAGGCGAGAAGCATCATAAAATCAAGGCGCAGGATGCAGGGTGCAGGATAAAACCCGTAACCCGAATCCTGAATCCTGCATTCTGTGTCCTGTGTCGGTGTTAAGGACGGCCGTTAACGGCTTTCTTGGAAATTTCATCTATTCCCGGATTGAGCTGATCAGCCGCGAATTCGCTCCGCTCGTATAAAAATGAACTTTTCCCCTTCTTCGGGATCAAAATGGGGCAAATGGAAAACCATCACAACACCGCAACGATACCGCCCAAGGATGAGCCGCTCCTCTCTCTGCCGGACCTGATTGCAAGCTATGGTGACCGGCTTCTGCGCTCGGCGTACCTGATGTGCGGCCATTCCAGCAAAGCCCAAGACATCGTACAAGAGACATTTTGCCGGGCATTGGCGGCGTTGCCGGCTTTCCGGGGAGAAGCAGAAGTGTATACCTGGCTGTTCAGCATCATGCGCAACGTCTATCTGAAGCATCGCCGCCATGAAAGGCGTTTCTTTCATTTTCTCGCGCGCCAGCCACGCGTCCCGCACGCCGAGGGCGACCCGGCCGAGCATTGTGAACGGCAGAGCGCACAAACTCAGCTGCTGGCGACGCTGCAAAAGCTGCCCGTCAAACAGCGTGAAATCATCATCCTGCGCTTTGTCAATGGCTTGAAAATCGCCGATATCGCCCGCATCCTGTCGGTCCCGGAAGGTACGGTCAAGTCGCGCCTGTTCAACGCCAGCAATCGTTTGCGGGCATTGATCGGCGCCAGGTATGGCCGCTCGCTTTCAGTTTGCGAGGAAGTCCATGAATTGTAAACAGATCCGATCCTGTTCCTACGACTATATCGACGACATGGTGGACAATGTCACGCGTTCCGCCATCGAAAGCCATCTCTCAGGCTGCGCCGCATGCCGTCTGTACTATGAGACACAGTGCCGGCTGCACCAGAGCGTCACAAGCGCAGTTGCCAGCGAGTTGGCCGGCCTGCACCTCCAGCCCATGCCCATCAAGGCAGAACGGTCCGGCGCAGATCGCCGACCCTTGTTCGGCGTGTGGGTCAGGCGCATGGCTTTTGCCGTGTCGTGCCTCTTTCTTCTCTGCGCCGCCCTCTGGCTGCTTCTGAAGCCCGCTCCCAAGCTGACTGATGATTCCGTTCAATCGGCCTATGCCGAAGCCTTCCATTGCCTCGAGATGTACAGCGCCGACAGGCCCGGAGCGTCCAGCTTCACAATGCCCGTGGCGGTAATCATCCGGCCCGGCGCCCCTGCCCGCGTTATTGTGCTCGACGGGACAACCGATGTCAGCGCCGAATTCAAATAGGAGGTTCTCATGAAACGTCTTGTTCTGCTGGTCGTGTGGTGTATTTCATTGGTTTTCAACCTGATTGGAAGCGATATTTATCAAAAAGGGACGCTCAAACTGATCCCCGACAATACCTTCGCACAGGGCTGTGATTGGTCCAAACTCTTTACCGCCAACCTACCCACCCTTCCCCAGCCTTACATGGAAACCCGTGAATATCTGGCGCTTGCACCGGACAACACGATTTATGTGATCGAGCACAACAACTACAACGCTGGAACCGTTTTTAAATTCGCCGCCGACGGGACCCTGCTGAGCACGAAAGCCGACATGTCCGGAAAGGTCAACCCCAGCGTGTGGGCCAAGCACCTGGAGTTGCCTGCCGTGAACGATAAGAACGAACTCTGGATCAGCGAATACGCACGCCTTAACCGCTGCAACGGGCAGGGAAATGTGCTGGCGACTACCAAGCTCGATCATCCCATTGCAGATCTTCTTTTTTTGAAAGGCGGAGGGCTCATACTCTCCACGGGCTATAGTATCGCCCTCGGTCAGGGTGTGGTTAAAAACACCGTCAGCCTGTTGAACGCCCAAACCGCGAAAGAAACCGTGATTGCCAGATTCAGCGGAAAACCGTTTTACATCGCCATGCCCGTAAAACTGGAGGGGGGGCGAGGGATGGTGGGAGGGATTTTGGGCATGGGCATGCCTTCCAATGTCGGGAAGCTTTTCATCGCCGGCACACCCGAGGGCAAGCTGGTGGTCGGTTTCTCCGATTCACCCGAAATCCTGCTCTTTTCTTCAGAAGGACGCAAGATCGGTGGCTTCACCCTGCCCATCCAGCGCCCAACACTCAATCCCGAGCAAAAGGCCCAGGCTGTGCAGCGCATTAGCCAGAGCCTCGACTCACTCGCTGCCGGCAAGAAAGCTTCAGCTGATGAAATCGAGCGAGCCAGGGAAAAGTTGAAGGAATATCCCACTGCACTGCCCTATTACTCCAATCTGCTTACCGACGACCAAGGGAATATTCTGGTTTTCCTGACTAACCCTGGCAATTCGGCGATCGTGGAATTCATGGCCTTTTCACAATCCGGAAAAGCGCTGGGCAAATGCCGTATCACCTTACCTCAGGGTGTGTCTCTGCGCCTTGACGGCCGCAAGCAGATGGCGTTTCGCGATGGTTGGCTTTATGCCCTGATTCACAAAAACGTTTCCGGAAAGGAACAGGTGCAATTGGCCAGATTCAAGCTCGAGTAGACGTGCGGATTTCTCCCAATCCTTGACTGGTTGATAGGCAAAACGAACCGCAGTTTTGATCGGGAACCACAGTATGCGGCGCTATCGATCAGTCACTTGGTTGGTTAATCGGCATCCCGGATAAGTGACCGGAATTCAAACTCCCAAGAAACGGCATTGTGGGAAACTGACGTGCCTGCAAAGGCTCAGGCCCGCCCCGAGGCTCCAGGAGCAGCATCGGTCCGTGCAACCATGTAGTTTCACAGCGGGCTGGTGTGTCCTAGCCATTCCCGTGCGGTTTTGATCCTGCCGGTCCTTGAGGTGTGGAGGGGCGCATGTGGAGGTTTTGATCGTGGCAGAAAAGAACATGAAGATTGGCTCTTCGGTTTCTGCCTGACGACCGGCATCGGGTGAGATGGATTCACTCCCCAGCGCCTGGCCTCAGTTTCAGCTTGCCTTTGTTTTCCTCGACAAAGGTTCGCCATCTATTAGTTGCAAATTTCCTAATAGACGAGTATCATAATTGATGCAGTAAATGATCCTGCAAAAGTTAAACACTGTTTTAACAGGAGGGAGTTTACCATGTCAGGTACCGCTATCAGTATCATAGTCGTTGCTGTAATCCTTGTTATCTGGCTGCTTGGGCAATCCATTCGTACCGTCAGGCCGACCAGTCGAGGTTTAATCGAACGGTTTGGCAAATACAACCGTTTTGCTAACCCGGGTATTATCTTTCTGATCCCGTTTATCGAGCACCTGGTTCGCGTAAATATTACAGAAAATATGATAGACGCCGGACTGCAGGAAATTATCACCAGCGATAGTCTGAATGCCCAGGTTGATGCCCAGGTTTACTTTAAAGTACGTTCTGATGAAGAGGATGTTAAAGCATCCCAGTATAATGTGTTCAACTATATGGTGCAGATCGTGGCTCTGGCGAGAACAACACTAAGAAACATCATCGGTACTATGACATTAAAAGATGCCAACAGCGAGCGCGGTAAAATCAATAGCGCACTGTATACTAACCTTTCTACGGAGACCAAGAGCTGGGGGCTTGAGATTGTCCGTACCGAACTTAAGGAAATCAATCCTCCTGCTGACGTCCAAGAGACAATGAACAAAGTGGTTAAAGCCAGTAACGAAAAGATTGCTGCGATTGACTTTGCGACGGCTCGTGAAACTCAGGCAGACGGCGAAAGACGCGCTGCTATCAAGGTGGCTGAGGGACAAAGGCAGGCCGCAATCCTGCAAGCTGAAGGTCAGAAGCAGGCCAAGGTACTGGTGGCTGATGGTGAAGCTCAGGCAATTAAGCTCGTGAATGAAGCGGCTGACCTTTATTTCAAAGGTAATGCGCAACTGCTTCGGCAACTACAGGCGGTAGAAACGTCGCTCACCAACAATTCCAAAATCGTTGTGCCTACAGATTCTTCACTGATCAATGTTATCGGAGGTCTGGCGGGCATCGATACTCATCCGCCGGCAATGAAGTAATTCGATAACCGGTCGGTATTAATGCATTAATGAAAAGCGAGGGCATGATTAGTGCCCTCGCTTTATTTTAACCATCCTTCGAAAGAAGCGGGCAACAAGTCTCTAACCTCTTTTATTGACCGGGACGCCAGCGGCACTATATTATGAGACTTATGCTTGGTGTAATCATTGCTCTGGTTCCTTCCCTGGCATGGGCAGGGAGCAGCGCCCTTTTCAAGTACCTATCATTCAGAATTGATGCGATTTCGGTCAATACGATGCGGTTATGGGTCGGTCCTTTTGCTTTACTGGCCCTGGTTATCTTTTCCGGCAAAAGCGGTGACATCCTGCAGACACCCATCGTCCCGATTTTAATGGTGGTTGCTTCGGGGATATTGTCCAATACTGCCGGTGATACGATTTATATCCGGAGCCTTTCTTATCTGGACGTTTCAATCTGATATTGTTTGAGCCTGCAATCATCAGCCGGGTGAACTTAGCGCCTCGAAGCTGACATAATCACCTTTTTATGGAAGCTGGAGGGCTCTCAAGAGACGATTCAGGTTAGGGCAGGTCTGGGAGGGTTTAGGCCTGCGCCAAGGCTCCATGGAGCGGCAACGGTCCTGTATCCCTCCTCCCGACAATTTTCCAAGAGCGCCTGTCCACAAGCCTTCGCATACTTGCTCAAGGCAGCCAGTTCGATCGATCCGGGCGGAGCCGTGGAGGGCATGCAATTGCAGCCATTGTCCGATTGGCCAGACAGGCTTCGCGGCTCATCTATGTATGCTGCGAGCGCTTGTTCATGTTAAGATGTGTGACATCAGTTGCATCTACCGAAGGAGCGTTGCCAGCTGGCGGGATTTTCCGCCAATTTTCGCCAAACCTATACAATTCAAGTTCGCCTCCAGTGGAGCAATGATGAGCCATGACCTCTTCGTTGCAGGTGTTCCGGCGACCGGAAAGTCATGGCTCGGGCAGTGGCTTGCCAAAGAGCACGGCTACCTTCACATCGACGCCGATCGCGATCGAGGTGCCGACTTCGACCGAGCGGGCGTCCACAATGAGTGGGATGAGCTAATCTCAACAGGTCGCGCCGGCGCGTTCGTCCAGGCGATCGGCAGATTGCCAAAGCCCGTAATCGTGAACTGGGGATTCCCAACACGTTACCTCTACGTCGTCAGCGCGCTGCAGGCTGAGGGTGTCCGCACCTGGTGGTTCCATGCCCAACGCCATCTGGCACGGCAGGCATTTGTCGCGCGCGGCGGGATCGATCTGGTCTACTTTGATCGGCAAATGGACGACATTGACCGGGAATGGCTCCTTATCGCCTCGGTGTTCGGATCACACGTAGTGGAAGGTCTGCACAGCGATGGTTCGTAGCGGACGCCGGAAGAGCTTTGGCACGAGATCTTAGTCAAGCGCGATGGTTAAGCACGGGACAGCTGGGACAGTTGGGCCGTTCGATAGAAGACGACCAACTGAGCCTGCCACCTCTCGTCCCGTGGCTTCCGTCAGCCGTTTGCTTCAGCTACGGCCTCTTCTTTAGGAAAGTTCCCAACCGTCCCAGGTGTCCCACCTGCAGTTTCAAACGCGTCGGACCAGTACAGCCTGAGCCCAGCCTCCACCGAGGTGCCCGTCTATGGCTCGTTGCGGGGGCCTGATCGCTCAAGCCCGGACGGCGCTATAAAGGGTATGGGAGTGCGGCTATTAGATTGGCAAGGCTAGCTTCGTGGCCTATCTATGTGTGCCGCGAGCGTCTGTCCATGTTAAGGTGTGCGATATCAATTGGATCTGTCGAAGGAGTGTTGATGGCTGGCGGGATATACCACCAAATCCCGGCGGCATATCAAATTTCGCTAGGCCGGTATAATTCGAGCTAGGCCGTGCCGGAAGGACCTATGGACCTCCGAGACGAACTCGCAGCACTTTGGCAACGGATTCTCCGTGCGAAGCCTGACGCCATATTTGGCGCTTCGTCGCCTTGCATCGAGGATCGGCTCGATCTCGGAGACGAGATTCCCCAGCCAGGCTTCGTTGGCACCCGGTATCGCTCTGGGGGCGTTCTCTTTCTGGGCAAGAATCCGGGGAAGGGCGGGGCGCAGAAGAGCGAAGAAGACAGACTTCAATTTGAAGCGCTTCATCGCTTACGCGACGCCAATCCGGCTGATCTCCGATGCTTATTCGAAGATCTCTGTGAGCTCCTCGCTCGGCGGGTTATGCCAACCTGGGGCATCGTGCGGAATTATGTGAATCCTGTCCTCTCTAAAGTCGGCGCAGGGCTCGATGATGTCGCCTACCTGAACCTTCTCAAGTGGCGGTCAGAGGCCACCAACGCCCACCTATTCGATGCCTCCTGGAAGGCACACACAGGCGAGCAATATTCGAAACTGAACCCTGGTTTCGTGATCGCTCTCGGCTATTCAACTCGCTACCGCTTCGAGACACTACTCGGGCGGTTTGGTGAGCGTGCCCCCACGAATATGCGCTTCCTTGAGCGAAGTCGGAGCGATGCAATGCCGCCACCTGCATCCACCATCGAGCGGATCCCCGAGATCGCTAAGGAGCTGGCTGCGTGGCTTCAGCGAGGCGCGGCCTAAGGGCATCCAGCTGGAGATTGAGGTCATTGTCTTCAAATGGGCCACATCACGGACACAGCTAACCTTGAAATGCGCGTCCGACGGGCATTTTGAGGGTGCTGCAGGACCTCCAGTCCTGTGACCCTCCGGTCCTACGCTCTTCGGCGTCACCAAGAGGTGCCGTTGGTTCTCGTCGACTTTCATAGAGTTACGTTTGTTCTTGTGCCCCTTTGCGGATGGTGGTAGGTTCGTTGCACGCTGAGCAGAAGCGAGCTTTGCAGCGGGAGACTCCACCGTTTCGCCATGGGGAGGACAATGCCTGAACCTTGGGTTGCTGTCGACAAAGTTGCGCGTCACCTCGGTGTGGCTAAAGACTCGGTCTACCGCTGGATCGAGACCAAGAGCCTGCCAGCTCACCGAGTGGGAAGACTCTGGAAGTTCAAGCTGTCGGAGATCGATGAATGGGTCCATGCCGGCGGCGCCGGTCAGGATCATGACAACAAAGGCAAGGAGAAAAAGTGATGGCGCGGAAAACGGGAAACGCCGTGGACACCGGCGCCACCGTCGGCTACGAAGCCCAGCTCTGGCAGATGGCTGACGCCTTGCGCGGCAGCATGGATGCAGCAGAGTACAAGCACGTCGTCCTCGGCCTCATCTTCCTCAAGTACATCTCCGACGCCTTCGAGGAGCAGCATGCGAAGCTTGTTGCGGAGAAGTCTACAGGCGCCGACCCCGAAGACCCGGACGAGTACCGCGCCCAGAACATCTTCTGGGTGCCACCTGAGGCCCGCTGGGCACATCTCAAGGCGCAGGCGAAGCAGCCCACCGTCGGAAGGCTCGTTGATGACGCGATGGCCGGCATCGAGCGCGACAACCCGGCGCTCAAAGGGGTGCTGCCCAAGGACTACGCCCGTCCCGCGCTCGATAAGGAACGACTCGGCCAGCTTATCGACCTCATCAGCAACATCATGGTTGGCGACCAGGCAAGCCGGGCGAAGGATGTTCTCGGTCGCGTCTACGAGTACTTCCTCTCGCAGTTTGCCAGCGCCGAGGGGAAGAAGGGCGGCGAGTTCTACACGCCGCGCTGCGTGGTGAAGCTCCTGGTCGAGATGATCGAGCCTTACCGCGGCCGGGTGTACGACCCGTGCTGCGGATCCTCGGGCATGTTCGTGCAGTCGGTCGAGTTCATCCGCGCGCACGCGAGTGGCAACGGCAACGGCGGCCGTGCCCGCAGCGACATCTCGATCTACGGCCAGGAATCGAACTACACCACCTGGCGGCTGGCGAAGATGAATCTGGCTATCCGCGGCATCGAGGGCCAGATCGCCCACGGCGATACCTTCCACAACGACCGCCACCCTGACCTCAAAGCTGACTTCATTCTCGCCAATCCGCCGTTTAACGTCTCCGACTGGGGCGGCGAGCGTTTGCGCAATGACAGGCGCTGGAAGTACGGCGCGCCGCCAGCGGGCAATGCCAACTTCGCCTGGGTGCAGCACATCGTTCACCACTTGGCGCCCGTGGGCGTTGCCGGCTTCGTGCTCGCCAACGGTTCAATGTCGTCCAACCAGTCAGGCGAGGGCGAGATCCGCAAGAGCCTGATCGAGGGCAATCTGGTGGACTGCATGCTTGCGCTGCCGGGGCAACTCTTCTACTCGACGCAAATCCCCGCCTGCCTCTGGTTTTTGGCGCGCGACCGGAAGAACAGCAAGTTCCGCGACCGCCGCGGCCACGTGTTGTTCATCGACGCCCGCAAACTCGGCCGTATGGTGGACCGCACTCACCGCGAGTTGACCGACGAGGACATTGCCCGCATCGCCGCCACCTACCACGCCTGGCGTGGCGAGAGGGCCGCAGGCAAGTACGCCGACGTGCCCGGCTTTTGCAAGAGCGCGCCCCTGGACGAAGTCCGCAAGCACGGGCACGTGCTCACCCCCGGCCGCTACGTCGGTGCCGAGGCGCAGGAGGACGACGGTGAACCTTTCGAGCAGAAGATGCAGCGGCTTGCTGCACAATTGCGGCAACAACAAAAGGAAGCCGTGAAGCTGGACGATGCAATCGCCAGGAACCTGAAGGAGCTAGGATATGGCGAGTAGGCGCCAGGGCGGCAGCAAGGCGGAGGCCCGCAAAGTGATGGGCCGCCGGCAGAATAAGGCGATGATTCCCGTTGCGCCGCCGGGAGGCGGGTTGCCTGCCGGCTACGCCGAAGCCTTGCAGACGATCAAGCGCCGCATCCAGGAGGAGCGCCTGCGCGTCGTCCTCTCGGCGAACGCGGCGATGGTGTTGCTGTACTGGGACATCGGGCGCCTGATCCTGGAGCGGCAAGAGGAGGCCGGCTGGGGCGCCAGGGTCATTGACCGGCTGTCGCAGGACCTGCGCGAGGCCTTCCCGGACATGAAGGGATTTTCGTCTCGCAACCTCAAATACATGCGTGCCTTTGCCGCTGCCTGGCCGGAGCGGGCAATCGTGCAAGAGGCTCTTGCACGAATCCCCTGGTACCACCACATTGCCCTGCTGGAGAAGTGCCGTACGCCGGAGGAACGCCTGTGGTACGCGCGCCAGAGTGCCGAGCAGGGCTGGTCCCACAACATCCTCGCGCTCCAGATTGAATCCCGCGCCCACGAACGCCAGGGCAAGGCCGTCACGAACTTTCCGGCCACTCTCCCGCCGGAACAGTCCGACCTCGCCGCGCAAGCCTTCAAGGACCCGTATCTCTTCGACTTCCTCGGCACGGCCGATCGGCGCCGCGAGCGCGAAGTCGAGCAATCGCTAGTGGATCACATCCAGCGCTTCCTGCTGGAGCTGGGAGCGGGTTTCGCCTTCGTCGGCCGCCAGGTGCTACTCGAAGTGGGGGACCGGGACTTCTACCTCGACCTGCTCTTCTATCACCTGAAGCTGCGCTGCTTTGTCGTTATCGAGCTCAAGGCCGGCCCGTTCGACCCGGCCTTCGTCGGCCAGATGAACCTCTACCTCTCGGCAGTGGACGACCTCATGCGCCACCCCGACGACAGGCCGACCATCGGCCTGCTCCTGTGCCGCTCGAAGAATAGAATCGTGGTCGAGTACGCGCTGCGCGATCTCAGGAAGCCCCTCGGCGTGGCGCAGTGGCAGGCGCGGCTCGTCAAGTCACTGCCCAGGGAGCTGAAAGCGAGCCTGCCGACGGTGGAGGAGATCGAGAAGGAGCTGCGTGATGTGGAGTGAGCAAGACTTGCAGAAGGTGCATGGCAGCACCACGACGCTGCGCGAGGAACAGGCCGAAGCCGCGAAACTCGACGCCGCCATCGCCACCAACCTGGAGGAGCTTGGGTATGGCGTGTGAGTGGCGAGACTGTTTTCTCGAAGAGCTGGCAGCGCCAATAAGGAATGCCCTCGTTGGCGGACCCTTTGGCTCGGAGCTTGTTTCGGCTGATTACTCGTCTACGGGGGTGCCAGTGATCCGCGGAGAGAACCTCTCGACCGGTCGTTGGGTCGCCGGCGACTTCGTGTTCGTCCCTGCTGCAAAGGCCGCACAACTCTCGGCGAATACGGCCGGTGCGCTCGACATCGTGTTCACCCAGCGGGGTGCGAATCACTATCGACAAGTAGCGGTCGTCCCAGCCAACACCAGTCAACGGTTTGTCATCTCGCAGAGCCAAATGAAGCTGACGGTCGATCGCCACAAGGCCGATCCGCTGTTCATCTACTATCTGTTTCGCTGTCCACTTCAGCAGGAATACCTTCAGCGAAATGCGATCCAGACAGGCGTGCCCCATACCAACCTCTCGATTCTCAGAAAGGTTCCTGTTCGTATTCCATCATTGCCGACACAACGCGCCATCTCTAACATTCTCGGCACGCTGGACGACAAGATCGAGCTGAACCGGCGGATGGACGAGACACTGGAGGCGATGGCGCGGGCGCTCTTTAAGTCGTGGTTCGTGGACTTCGACCCCGTCCGCGCCAAGATGGAGGGCCGCGACCCCGGCCTCCCCAAGCCCATCGCCGACCTCTTCCCCGCCCGTCTCGTGGACTCCGAACTGGGCGAAATTCCGGAGGGGTGGGAGGTGAAAAGCCTCGATGAAATAGCGCGCTTTCTTAATGGCCTAGCGTTGCAGAAGTACCCGGCCGCCGAAGGACGATCTCTCCCAGTCATCAAGATTGCTCAGCTGCGTGCAGGCAACGCGAATGGGGCTGACCGCACGAGCGCCGACCTTGAGCCCGACTACATCATTCAAGACGGTGACATTCTGTTCTCATGGTCCGGCTCGCTGGAGTGTGTGCTGTGGGCTGGTGGACCGGGTGCACTAAATCAGCACCTGTTCAAGGTGACCTCGGCAAATTACCCCCGGTGGCTTTGCTACCTGGGGATTCATCAGCACCTCGACGACTTCCGGCACATCGCGGCGGGCAAGGCCACTACGATGGGTCATATCCAGCGGCGTCATCTATCCAATGCGAAGCTGCCCGTTCCTTCGCCGACACTTGTGCGAGCAATGGATACTGTCATCGGGCCAATCGTCGAAAGCACATGGCATCGCGAAGTGGAATCCCGCACCCTCGCCGCCCTGCGCGACACACTGCTGCCAAAGCTCATCTCCGGCGAGCTGCGAGTGAAGGATGCAGAGAAGTTCATCGGAAGGGGGGAATCATGACCTCGCTCCCACCTTGGGCCAATGGCCCATTCGAGTTGCTCGTCCATGCCGAGGGTCATTTGCTTTCCGGTGAGGATTTCGACCGGCGCATTGCGCTGATCAGTTTCGACGATGCGATTGAAGTGGCGATCACAACCTACCTCACGCTCCACCCAATCCAGCGAGGAGGACGAACCTATCCGAAAGACCATGTCGAGAAGTGGCTGAGCAGCTACCACTCGAAGCTGGACTTCCTCGATAAAGAGCTTGCTACGCGCACTCTGACATGGGAGGTCGAGCGAAGCCACATCATTTGGGCTCACGATCACCGGAACGAGCAGTACCACGGCGGAAAGAAGGGGACGCCGGAGAAGAACGTCCTCGGTATAGTTCGCAAGTCTGCTTTGTGGATCTTCTCTTTGCTCTTTGAGGATTCTGAAGTCGAGCAACGATTGGCACAGGCGATAGAGGACGCCTCGGTGCCGGCGCCACCGCAACGTGACTCGAAGTTTGACCGTGTCATTGATAGTCAGTACGGCATGGTCGAGGTCTGTGATCAGACCTACTACGCAAGCGAGTTGCTTTTTTCGGTCGACCACTCTGCATATCGAGAAGTCGGTGCAAGGCTGCTGTCCGGTGACAATCCGAGTAAAGACAAGGAGGGCGATTAATGACGACTCAGGTTTTCGCCGAATCGGTGGTCGAACAAGCCGCCCTCGCTTGGTTCGAGAGTGCGGGCTGGTCCGTCCGCAACGGCCCGGAGATCGCCCCCGATGAGCCCGGCGCGGAGCGAGATGACTACGGCCAGGTGGTGCTGGCGCAGCGGCTGCGCGATGCACTCGCGCGCCTCAATCCCGATCTGCCCGCCGAGTCTCTGGAGGACGCCTTCCGCGAGCTCACGCGGCCCGAAGGGGCAGAACTCGTGGCCCGCAACCGCGGCGTGCATCGCCTGCTTGTGGACGAGGTGACGGTCGAATATCGCACCGCCGAGGGCGAGATCCGCGGCGCGCAGGCGCAAGTGATCGACTTTGACGATCCCCAGAACAACGACTGGCTGGCGGTCAACCAGTTCAGCGTCGCAGAGAACAAGCACAGCCGGCGGCCGGACGTAGTGCTGTTCGTAAACGGCCTGCCACTGGCGGTGCTGGAGCTAAAGAACGCCGCGGACGAGAACGCCACAATATGGTCGGCCTTCCAGCAGTTCCAAACTTATAAGGCCGAAGTGCCGTCGCTGTTCGCTACCAACGAGCTGCTCGTCATCTCCGACGGGGTGGAGGCGCGCGTCGGCACACTCACCGCCGGGCGCGAGTGGTTCAAACCCTGGCGTACCGTTTCGGGCGAGCGCACAGCCGATCCGCACCTTCCGGAGCTTCAGGTGCTGATTGAGGGTGTGTTCGCGCCGTGGCGCTTTCTCAACATGGTTCGCGACTTCATCGTGTTCGAGGACATGGGCGGTGGTGTTGTCATTAAAAAGATGGCGGGCTACCACCAGTTCCACGCGGTTCAGGTGGCAGTGAACGAGACGCTGCGCGCGGCCGAGCTGTCTCGCGAACCCGAGAAGATGAGAGAGGAACCAGGACGTTACGAGGCTGGCCTGAAGCCCGGAGGCAAGCCAGGCGACCGGCGCGTTGGCGTAGTCTGGCACACGCAGGGGTCCGGCAAGAGCCTGACGATGGCCTTCTACGCCGGGCGCATCATCCGTGAGCCGGCGATGGAGAACCCGACCGTCGTCGTGCTCACCGACCGCAACGACCTCGACGACCAACTCTTCGGCACCTTCTCGCGCTGCAAGGAACTGCTGCGCCAGCCGCCCGTGCAGGCCGAGAGCCGAGCGCACCTGCGCGAGCTGCTGTCAGTCGCAGCGGGTGGAGTGGTGTTCACCACAATCCATAAGTTCTTTCCGGAAGAGAAGGGCGACCGGCATCCGACGCTCTCCGAGCGCCGCAACATCGTAGTGATCGCCGACGAGGCGCACCGCAGCCAATACGACTTCATCGACGGCTTCGCGCGGCACATGCGCGACGCGCTGCCTCACGCCTCGTTTATCGGCTTCACCGGCACGCCGATCGAGCTGCACGACGCCAACACGCGCGCTGTGTTCGGCGACTACATCAGCGTTTACGACATCCAGCGCGCGGTGCAGGACGGGGCGACGGTGCCGATCTACTACGAGAGCCGCCTCGCCAAGCTGGCGCTGGACGAGGCCGAGCGGCCGAAGATCGACCCGGACTTCGAGGAGGCGACCGAAGGCGAGGAGATCGAGCGCAAGGAGAGACTCAAGACCAAGTGGGCACAGCTCGAAGCCATCGTCGGAGCTGAGAAGCGGCTTCGGCTTATCGCCCAGGAGATCGTCGAGCATTTCGAGCGGCGGCTGGAGGCAATGGACGGCAAGGCGATGGTCGTGTGCATGAGCCGGCGGATCTGCGTCGAGCTGTGCCGTGAGCTCGTGCGTCTGCGCCCAAGCTGGGAGCATGAAGATGACGATCGAGGCGCGATTAAGGTGGTGATGACAGGATCGGCCTCCGATCCTGTGGACTGGCAGCCCCACATCCGCAATAAGCCGCGACGCGAGGCGCTGGCGAACCGCTTTCGCGACCCGCAGGATTCCTTCAAGCTCGTGATTGTCCGCGACATGTGGCTCACCGGCTTTGACGCGCCCAGCCTCCACACGATGTACGTGGACAAGCCCATGCGCGGCCACGGGCTCATGCAGGCAATCGCGCGCGTAAACCGCGTGTTCAAGGACAAGCCGGGCGGGTTGGTGGTGGATTACCTGGGACTGGCCCAGGAACTGAAAGCGGCGCTCGCGACCTACACGGAGAGCGGTGGTACGGGGCGGACGGCGCTCGATCAGGACGAGGCGGTCGCCGTGATGCTGGAGAAGCACGAGGTCTGCTGCGGCCTCTTCCATGGTTTCGACTGGTCGAAGTGGACGACCGGGACGCCACAGGAGCGGCTGGGACTCTTGCCTCCCGCGCAAGAGCACATCCTCAGGCAGGAGAACGGAAAGGACCGATGCCTTGTTGCGGTGCGTGGGCTGTCGCAGGCGTTCGCGTTGGCTGTTCCTCATACCGAGGCACTGCGGATCCGCGACGATGTGGCGTTCTTCCAGGCAGTGCAAGCGGTTCTCGCCAAACGTGCGCCCGGCGACGCCCGGCCCGAGGAGGAGATCGACCACGCTGTGCGGCAGATCATCGCGCGCGCTGTGGCACCCGAAGGGGTCGTGGACATCTTCGCTGCGGCGGGACTGGCGAAGCCCGACATCTCGATCCTCTCCGATGACTTCCTGGTGGAAGTGCGCGGCATGCCGCAGAAGAACGTTGCCGTGGAACTGCTGCATAAGTTACTCAGGGGCGAGATCAGCACACGTCGGCGCAAGAACGTAGTGCAGGCGCGCTCCTTCGCCGAGATGCTGGAGCAGACGATCCGCCGCTACCAGAACCGCGCCATCGAAGCGGCACAGGTGATCGAGGAGCTGATCGCGCTGGCAAAAGAGATGCGCGCGGCCAACGCACGCGGCGAGGCGCTTGCGCTGAGCGAGGATGAGCTGGCGTTTTATGACGCACTGGAGACGAACGACAGCGCGGTGAAAGTGCTCGGGGACGAGACGTTGCGCACCATCGCGCGCGAGCTAGTCGCGACCGTTCGCAACAACGTCACAATAGACTGGACCCTGCGCGAGAACGTGCGCGCGCAACTACGAGTTCTGGTAAAGCGGATCCTACGCAAATATGGCTACCCGCCGGACAAGCAGGAGAAGGCAACGCAGACCGTTCTCGAACAGGCGGCATTGCTGTCGGATCAATGGGCATCCAGTGAAGCTCCGATCGAGGCCTGAGCAGCTCGTTTACTCTCCATCAAAGCAAAAGGCGGGCTTTGCGCCGCCGATGAAGCCGAGTGTTAGACTCTTCTTGGGGCATCTATGAACCTTCACATTTCGATACTCCCAGCCTTCTTCTACACGAGCACTTCACAGATGGTTCGGGTCGCCACTGAAGACTGGGCCGCCGAAAATCTGTACTGCGCGAGCTGCGCTGGCACGCTGATTGAGTATGGCGCGAACACCAAGACGCGAGATTTCCGCTGTGCACACTGCCAAGAAGAATTTCAGCTGAAGAGCACAACAAAAGGGCTGAAAAGATCGCTTTCGGGTGCCGAGTATTCGACGACGCTGAGGAGCATTAGCGGAGGCTGTCACCCCTCAATGATTCTGTTGCGGTACGAACTGTCCTCGATGGAGGTGAAAGAGGTTCAGATCGTGCATCGCCGCGGCATTACATCAGCTTGCGTGAGCCCGCGAAAACCTCTTTCCGCTAGTGCTCGCCGGGCGGGCTGGCAGGGCTGTATATACTTGCTTGATCAAATGCCCCCATCTGTAAGAATTGACGTCGTTAAGAACGGCACTGTGGTACCGCAAGACGAGGTAATGATGAAGTGGCGAGTGGCTGCTGGTCCGAGTCAAGCATGACGAGGCGCAGGCGGTCGAGATGAGTCTAACTACCCGTTGCAGCCGCCGACCGGCGCGGGTCGTGCTCAGTCACATGTGCGAGATTGGCGCGGGCCGCGGCTTAAGGGCCGCGTCAGCCCCAAGAGCAGCGCTGAACCAATCGCCGGGCAACCTCACATCGATAGTAGGGAAGCGCTCTCCACGATAAGGCATCTTTTGGCAAAAGATGATGTGAAGAGGGATTGTTGACTGTGCCCGCGAGAATCCAAGCGTAACCAAGCGCAACCAACTCAGTCCAACTTCTCGCCCGCGAGGGACGCGGGTTATGTTGAATTATCAATAGCCTGTGAGTGTATCACAGGCCTGAAAATCCGTGTGTCGACGGTTCAATTCCGCCCCCCGGCACCACCTCCAAGCCCGCGTCCGTCAAGGGCTTGCCGGCATTCAGCACCCTCCAGAACCAAGCTGAAATACCCTCAAAATACCCCAGGTGTGTCCCAAACTGTGCGCGCGAGAATCCAAGCGTAACCAAGCCAAACCAACTGCAGCCAAGATTGAACAGAACCTGCAGTTGGCATTGCACGGCTGTTGGCTCAGGGGCCGGATGTAGGATTTGTCCGCCCTGCACATGCCTTTTCGGGTGTAGAATCCTGCCAGAGTAGCTCACAGCTGTGATTTAGAGGCCGGGAAGTTGACGTTAATCCATCAAACACGTACTTGAGAACCCATGAGAAAAGCCGGCAATATGAGTCCCGGAGGAAAATCGTGCATCGTCGAGTGCTGGTCATAGCTCATGGAATATTGCTGGTGCTTGCTGTTGCGCTGGGGCTGGCCGGACAGACCACCGACATCCCCAAGCGCGGCTACTCTATTCCGCTGATTGATCTGGCGCAGGAAACCCAGCGACAGGTCATTGTCGACCGGGAAAAAGGACAATACCTCGGGCACCCCACAACCGTTCTGCTCGAAGACAATAAGACCATGATTGTTGTGTATCCGAAGGGGCACGGCAGCGGGGCCATTATCATCAAGCGGAGCATGGATGCCGGCCTCACCTGGAGCGATCGCCTGCCGGTTCCAGAGAACTGGGCGACGAGCCAAGAGACCCCTACCATTCACCGCGTAACCGATCCGCACACGGGCATGAAGCGGCTCATTCTGTTCTCGGGTCTCTACCCTTGCCGGATGGCCGTCTCCGAGAATGACGGCGCCACCTGGACGCCGTTAAAGCCGGTCGGCGATTGGGGCGGGATCGTCACCATTGGACACTGGATCGAAGGGGAACAACCGTTCATCGCCAGTGTGCGGTTCAAACTGAGGGAGTTGGACGCCAAAGCGAACGCCCAGCGCGGCGGGTAGTTTCAATGGACGCGCACCCCGATTGAATACGCGCCTCGTCCGTTCTATAAGCCGGACTTTCGTTGCAGCGCACCGCTAGTTTCACTACAATGAGAGTCACTGGCGCGGGGAGCTTTCGCCCCACAATCCATTAAATGTCACAGGCATGGAGAATGTCATGCGGTCCTCAATCTATCGTGGTTCGTTTGCATCGTGCATCTGCGTTTCAGCATGGATTTTTCTGTCGCCGGCAGTTGCCCGGCAGGATCTCCCGATTTTGACCCGGGATGCGGCTCCGGCTAATTCCATTTGGCTTGACAGCCTCGACCTCAGCAAGATCGAGCAAGGCTGGGGTAATCCGCACGCAGGACGCTCCGTGGACAACAACCCGATAAAGATTCACGGCGTGAGTTTTGTGCATGGCGTTGGCACGCACGCCGAGAGTGAAATGAGGATCGATCTAAAGGGCGCTGCAACGCGATTCCTTTCGATGGTCGGTGTTGACGATGAAACGCAAGGTCGCGGGACGATCCGCTTCGAAGTGTGGGTTGACGGCAGGAAAGTCGCCGAGACCGGTGTCCTGCGCGGCGGCGCCGACATGACACCGATTTCCGCTGACCTCACCGGGGCAAAGGAGCTGGTGCTGACGGTAGCCGATGGGGGCGACGGCATCGACTACGATCACGCTGACTGGGCCGGCGCGATGCTGGTGATGTCACCCGGAGCAACGGCGCAGCCTCAGACCACGTCCGCGCCTTTGCCTCCTCCGCCCGTCCTGGCGCGAGGCACATCACCGAAACCTGCAATAAATGGCCCCAGAACGACGGGCGCCACGCCGGGAAGGCCATTCCTGTTCCTCGTTCCCGCCACCGGCCGTCTGCCGCTGAGATTTTCAGCCAGAAACCTGCCCGAAGGGCTCGAACTCGATCCACAGACCGGCATTATTACCGGCTCTCTGAAGAAACCCGGCACCACACTCGTGGAGCTGACAGTGGCAAACGATCTCGGCAAGGCGAGCCGGCAACTGACGATCGTTGGCGGCGAACACAGCCTGGCGCAGACACCACCGATGGGCTGGAATTCGTGGAACTGCTGGGCCTGCGCCGTGAGCGACGATAAGGTGCGCGCGGCGGCCGACGCCATGGTAAAGAGCGGCCTGGCCGCCCACGGTTTCCAGTACATCAACATCGATGACTGCTGGGAAGGCAAGCGGGATGCGGCCGGCCAGATCCAAACGAACGAGAAATTTCCCGACATGAAGGCTCTGGCGGATTATGTGCATGCGAGGGGGCTCAAACTGGGCATATATTCATCGCCCGGCCCCAAAACCTGCGCAGGCTACGAAGCAAGCTGGCAGCACGAACAGCAGGACGCCGCCACCTATGCGAAGTGGGGTGTGGACTACCTCAAGTATGACTGGTGCTCCTATAGCGACATTGCCCCAAAGCCTGATCGGGCGGCCCTCATGCTGCCCTACCAGATGATGCGCGCTGCCCTGGACAGCACCGGGCGCGACGTTTTCTTCAGCCTCTGTCAGTACGGCATGGGCAATGTCTGGGAGTGGGGCGTCCAGGTGGGAGGCAACTGCTGGCGGACGACGGGAGATATCACCGACAATTGGCGAAGCATGTCGGGCATTGGTTTCGGCCAGGCAGGCCACGAATCCTTCGCGGGGCAGGGACACTGGAACGATCCCGACATGCTGGTGGTGGGCAAAGTCGGTTGGGGCCCGTCGTTGCATGCGTCCAGGCTCAAACCTCATGAACAGGTCACTCACATCACGTTGTGGTCGCTGCTGGCGGCGCCGCTCCTGATCGGGTGCGATATGTCGAGCATGGATGATTTCACTCTGGCTCTACTTACCAACGACGAAGTGCTCGACATCGACCAGGATCCATTGGGCCGCCAGGCAGGCCGTGTCAAACAGGAGGGCACAGCCGAGGTCTGGGCCAGACCTCTGTTTGATCGGACTATGGCCGTCGGCTTGTTCAATCGCGGCAATGCCACCGCAACAATAAAGGTAACCTGGGCCGAACTGAAACTGAGCGGCCAACAGCCAGTCCGTGATTTATGGCAACAGAAGGACCTCGGCAATTTCAGGGATGCTTTTGAGACGAGCGTCCCGGTCCACGGCGCAGTGCTGCTGAAGATCGGCAGTCCTCGACAGAATCGATAGGGGATCGAGAGGATATATGGACTCGGGAAAACGCTGACATCCGATGCGGAGGCCTTAGCGTGGACCTCGATCGAATGCGCGGCTAGTTCCGGCCGACGCACGTCTACTAGATCGGGACTTCGCGGGAGTAACACTGTCACTGCCCGCCATTAACTGTTCCGGAACATTTTGGCAATCTGAATCACTTGTCCGACAAATCCGTTTTTCGTCCGCAATGTAGATTCATTTTCCCATATGGTATATAATTTATACCATGGAATTTGAGTTCGATCCTGCAAAGAGCGAGAGTAACAAGAAGAAGCACGGGATCGATTTTATTGATGCCCAGGCTTTGTGGGACGACCCGGATTTCGTCGAAATTCCAGCGACGACCGCAGGCGAGAGGAGATTTCTCGTCATCGGAAGAATTTCTGCGAAGCACTGGTCAGCAATTATTACCTGGCGGAGCAATCGCATCAGGATCATTTCCGTACGTAGGTCTCGCCAAGAGGAGGTTGAGATTTATGAAGGCTGAGGAATTGGACAAGAGATTCGACAATGGCGAGGACATCTCGAAATATTTGGATCTTTCTCGGATCCGAAGACCCGGCCAGGAGCAAAAGCGTGTCAATGTCGATTTCCCAGTATGGATGATACGTTGCCTGGATAAGGTCGCGAAGCGGCTTGGGGTCCCCCGCCAGTCGGTCATCAAGGTTTGGGTGGCGGAGCGTCTCGAAAAGTCTTAGCCGTAGTGGACCCGCAACCACATCCATGACTGAGCTAAAGGATTTCCGCATCGCTAAGCAGCGCCGCATTTGTCCGGTAACGCCGTAATACGTCCGCGTGACTGGTCTTTAGTCAACTTCCCACATCGCCGTTTCTGGACCGCGACCTCGGTTAATGGTGTGAAGCCGATTTCCGATCAAAATTGCGTTTTGTTTTGCCTATCAACTGACATACGAATGCCGAGAATCATCAATTTCCCCAACGTCCCATAATAACTGCCGTAGCGGAGGTCCCGCGCGGCCCTATGCGGCCCACGTGTTGCAGGCGGGACACAGTCGGCTGCGGAAGGGGTGCTTCGTTTTTGTGTTGACACCAACCGGTTGGTGACGCATACTAGTAGGCGAATGAAGCATAAGCGATTCGGATCGGCGATGCGCCTCGGAGGGATGCCTCTGCCGCCGATTGGAGGAACGAATATGGATCAAGTCGATAGGATGTTGGCCCGGCCCAAGATCTACTACAACATCGATGGCGTAGGGGAGTTGGCTCTCGGGTTCATGTTCCTGGCCTCTGCACTGCTCAGGTCGATGCAATTACAGACGCCAAAGGGTTCCGTCTGGCACAGCATGTATTTGTTCATTATCTATGTGGGACTGATGTACGTAATCCTCAAATATGGGAGCCGGGCGATCAAAAAGCACATTACCTACCCTCGCACCGGCTTCGTGGAGTACCGAAAGCACGGCACGTTCTGGCTCCCGATGGTGATGATAATAGGCGCACTGACAACTGTGGGCTTCTGCATCGCCCTCCGGCGGCATTGGGATCTCACGACGTTCGTGGTTCTCTATGGTCTTCTTTTAACAGGCGGCTACGCCTACGGCCTCGCCCGGACGGTTCGCTGGAAATGGTTAGTGGCCTCGGCGATGGCGTTTATCTCACTTCTAATCGCGGTCTTCCCGCGGATTTGGATTTGGTTGGACCCCACATGGATTGGTGCGTTATGGCTCTCGTTTATGCTATATGGCGCGCTGCTATTGATTTCCGGCGGCATCAGTTTCTGGCTGTACCTTCGCCATACGCAAGCTCCAGCGCAGGAAAATCAATGAACCAGCAAATCCGAACGATCGCAGACCTTGACCGGGTAATTCACGAACCGGGGCGGCTCATGATTGTCTCCCTCTTGTTCGCCGTCGACCGGACCGACTTTCTTTATCTGTTACATGAAACTGGCATGAACAAAGGTACGCTTTCCAGCCATATCTCTCGGCTGGAGGACGCTGGTTACGTCGAAGTGACGAAGACGTATCGTGGCAAGGTGCCGCAGACATTACTCCGCCTCAGCGGCGCAGGCCGCAAAGCCTTTGAACAGTATCGACGAAAGCTCAAAGAAGCGCTGTAGGCGTTGGATTTTGAAGATCGGCTCCTACCTCGCCATGTACCGCATCACGGACAAGGACAAGGCCGCTTTCTCCAGATACTCGCTGTTCGTTGGTATTGCGAACTAGCAGGCGCGAAGTAACTCACCTGAGGTAAAACGTGTAACTATTAGAATAATGAACCCCGTCCCGTGAGTGAGAATCCGCAACCCTCCCCAAAAGTCCCGATCTGGGAAGTTACATGGCCATTGTTTTCGGTCAACCGGACGTATAGTGGGGTATCCGGAAGTTACGATTTCCCGAAAAACGGTTCGGTCGTAGCTTCCGGGTAGACCGTAATACGTCCAAAACGCCAGCAAATTCGATTATCGCGCCATCACACTACTTTCCAAATCGCTGGAGTTTACTTCCGAGTCGGTCGGTCGCTGGATCATAGACAATGATCTTCAAGACCTGCCTGGATGATTTGCGCGGGACAGTTATGGAGAAGTTGATTCCGGAATCCATGATTTCACGGTAGTCATCGGCTATGAACTTGATATCCACTTCACCCAAGTTCTGCCCAACGACCCTGCCTTTATCGTCTGCCGCAAATGCGGCGGCATGGAGCTTGCCGGAGTAGATCCCGTCGACGTTCTTCAGGCCGACTTTCGCCGCGTCGACCTTGACGTCCACGCGGAGCGTCGGCGCGGCAAGTGCGTCGATTACGTCAGTCACGGTAAACTGGAAAGGAATATCGCCGACCACTGCTGTCCAAATTAGCTGAAATCCAATTCGTCCCCGTTGATTAGAAACGAGTTACGGCCTTCGACAGCGCCTTCTCTGGATGAGGTTGGCTGCCCGGGAGTCTACTTTTTTCTGCTCCATCAA